>Ga0181525_10002194_pt1 | contig 16120 bp, 17 predicted proteins | sample PEATcosm2014_Bin_48_FD_121100 | JGI IMG/M metagenome (GOLD analysis project Ga0181525, IMG submission 121100) | Peatland microbial communities from MTU Mesocosm Facility, Houghton, MI, USA - PEATcosm2014_Bin06_10_metaG | ecosystem: Environmental > Terrestrial > Soil > Wetlands > Peat | place...
GCCCACCGCGTCGAAACCGACCGCACCGGACATTCCCTCGCCGACATCGCCGCTCAGGAGGGACAAGCCGCCGGCGCGCGCGTCACCATCATCGATCCCGCGGGTAACGTGCTCGCCGATTCCGAATCCAACGGCGTGACCGAAAATCTTGCCCAGCACAAGGAGTTTGCCGCCGCACTCTCCGGCCGCGTCGGCGTTGACCAGCGCCCCAGCGCCACCATCGGAACCCCGTTTCTTTACGCGGCGGTTCCCATCTCCGGCGGAGCAGTCCGCCTGGCCTATTCGCTTTCCGATGTCGAAGCCGTTTCCCTGCAGGTTCGCCGCAGGCTGGAACTGGCTTCCGGCCTCGCCTTGCTCTTCGCTCTGCTGGTCGCCGCAATCGCCGCCCAATGGACCGCCAGCCGCCTGGAGCGCATAGTCAATGTCGCCGCCCGCATCGCCGAAGGCGATCTGCAAGCGCGCATCCTCGAAACTTCGCAGGACGAAGTCGGACGCGTCGCCAGCGCCATCGACAAGACCGCTCGCCGCGTCGAACAAAGCTTCGCCGCCGTCAGCTCCAGCCAGCGCCAGCTCGAAACTCTGCTCAACAGCATGCAGGACGCAGTCATCGCCGTCAGCGCCGATGGCCTCGTGCAATGGGCCAATCAACCCATGGATCGCCTCGTTCCCCAGGGCACTCGCCTACATCAGCCCGTTGTCGAAACCATCCGCGATCCCGATTTTCTCGCCACGGTCAAGGAAGCCGCCGCCACCCGCGAAGTCAAAACCGCCCGCGCCACATCCATCGTCCCCGGCCGCGCCTTCGATGTAACCGCTGCGCCCTTGCCCGAGGGCGGCGCCGTCGCTGTTCTCCGCGACCTCACCGAAACCGAGCGCGTCGAAAAAACCCGTCGCGACTTCATCGCCAACGTCTCCCACGAACTCCGCACCCCGCTTACCTCGATTCAGGGCTACGCCGAAACCTTGCTCGATACCACCCCTGATGGCGGCGCTCCCACCCGCGAATTTCTGGAAATCATCCGCAAGAATTCCTCCCGCATGTCCCGCCTCACAGAGGATCTACTCACCCTGGCGCGCGTCGAATCCGGCGAAACCCGTTTCGACGTCGAACCCGTTCCCCCTGCCGAACTTCTCCACGATGCCGAAGAAAGTTTCCGCGAAATCGCACGCACACACGGAATTGATTTGCAGATTATTGGTTTGCAGAGTCACGACTTCCAGAGTCACGACTTGCAAATTCACGATGCGACCGTTCCCGATTCCCCTATCCAGCATCTGCGCTCGGTTCGCGCCGACCGCGAAGCCATTCACCAGGTCTTTTCCAACCTGATCGACAATGCCCTGAAATACGGCCCGTCCGGCGGACGCATCGTGCTCGGCGCGCGCGCCGTTCCCCACGCCGTCGAATTCTTTGTCCAGGATTTCGGCGCTGGCATCGCCTCCGAACATCTCCCGCGCCTCTTCGAGCGTTTCTATCGCGTCGACAAAGCCCGCTCCCGCGAATCCGGAGGCACCGGCCTCGGCCTCGCCATCGCCAAGCACATCATGCTAGCGCACGGCGGCTCCATCCGGGCCGAAAGCGAACTAGCGCATGGCAGCACATTCCTCTTCACGCTGCCGACAGCGTAACGCTCGCTCGGAAGATGTGGCCGAGGAAGTGGGGATCCAAGACGCTTTTCGCAGGGGGAGTTACTTCATAAATTGTCATCCTGAGGGAAGGAACTGCTTCGCGAATGCGAAGCAGTTCCGCAGTCGAAGGACCCCTGCGCTGCCGGCAGTCCCCATGCAGCTTCAGGGAGTTCTCCCAGCGCACTCGACATCGTGAGAATTCCTTGAAGTGTTCCAGCCGCTAATGACTTCACCGGGCTGCCGGTCCGTGCCCCGTTCTCTACGCCTTTCGTTACCATCGGAATGCGCCGTCCCTCTGCAAGTCCGAATTCGGCAATCGTTCAATGTTAAGATCACTGCAGGATTTACCCTCCGGAGACATCATGAAACGAATTGCGACACTGATACTGCTTGGTACCTTGAGCCTTGCATGCGCCCTGCCCGCCAGCGCCCAACGTGAAAATCGCAGCATCGGAGAAAATGGCCGCGAAGCCAGGAAGGCCTCCAAGCAATACCAAAAAGCCCAAAAGAAGGCAGCCAAGAAGCAGCGCAAGGCCATGAAGAAATACCAGAAGCAGCAACGCAAAGCTGCCAAGCGCCAGCAACGCCGAAAATGACGAAGTAGCGCCGGCGTCCCGCCCTCGCTCTGCAGAACGGCAAAGCTGCACTCAGGTTTCCCCGCACCATCCACAACCTGCTCATCGCGGCCCACACAAAAAATGACCAAAAATTCACACCTTCTTAACCCGCTCCCGAGCAAATAGCTCTATCCTTAGCCGTTGACCTTCCCCTTATGGGTACGGCAAAATCAGAGTCAATAAGTACGCGCACTCCCAGCCCCCGTACGAGGGATATCCTCATGAGCACCGCTCGCGCCGAAGGTCTTGATCTTCATCCCGCCCACAGTATTGTCCGCCGCACCATTGAAGCCTGTCGTCTGACCAAAGAAGCCGCCGGAGCCGCCGCCGAAGGCATCGCCACCGGTTCCGCTCCTCTCTTGAATTCTCTCCGCCAGCGCGAACGCGAACTCGACGCGCTCGACATGGAGATCGACACCGCCGTCACCAACGCCATCACCGAAGTCGAGCCCGCCGAAGCCCGCGAACTTCTCGCCTGCATGAAGTTCATGATCAGCCTCGAGCGCATCGGCGACCTCCTGCTCAGCTTCGCCAACAGCGCCCAAGCCGCCGCCGGCCGCGTCGATTCCGAGGACACTCGTGACCTCACCCACATGGCCACCATCCTCGAAAAAATGCTCACCGACGTCGGCGACGCCTTCTCCGCCCGCGACGTCGGCAAAGCCGTCGACGTACTCCGCGCCGACTCCGAAATCGACCGCCTCCGCAACCTGATCTTTCTCCGCCACATCGAGAATCCCGAAAACATCGCCCGCCAGGCCAGCCTGCAAGTCATCTTCATGACCCAGTCTCTGGAGCGCGCCGGCGATCACGCCAAAAATCTCGCCGAAGAAGTCTGCCACGTAGTCAGCGGCCACACCGTCCGCCACGTCCTCATGGCCTACGACAAACCCGTAGAACAAATGTTCATCGACTACCTCCGCCGCCGCGATCAGCACTGAGTCGCGGAAAAACAATTCCAAGTTGTCATCCTGAGCGAAGGTTGTGCTTCGCGAACGCGAAGCACAACCGCAGTCGAAGGATCCCTAACCCTCGGCACAGCCCAAGCGTCGCCGGGAATTTCCGCCACTGCACCACCCTGCAAAATCCTGCATCTTGACACCGTGCCCCGCCCGTGGGACATTCGCTTCTCTAGCCTGTTTAGATCTGGGCTCCTGACCTCGGCCGTGTCTGCGGCAGCACATGTGTTACACATGCAAGGAGGTGGCGCGCATGCATCTTTATAAACTCTCCAGCGGCAATTTGCTTCACCATCCCCGCGAGGAGTTGGATTCCAAACCTACCCCTTCCCCAAATACTTCGCCACCACCCCCGCACACCCCTCCACAAACTCCTGCTCCGCCTTCGTAAACACACTGGCAAAGTAGCTCTCGATATCAAGCTCACCCGCCAGCTTGTTCTTCACGAAAATCGGCACCACGACTTCGCTTTTCACCAGCGGCGATCCCGCCAGATACCGCGGATCTTTCGACACATCGTCGACCACCACGGTCTGTCCACTGCTGGCCGCAGCCCCGCACAGTCCTGTGTCCAGCGGAATGCGCGCGTTCGGCGTAAAGCTGCCGACAAAAGGCCCCACCAGCAAGACGCGCGCATCCGCCGGATCAACTAGATAAAATCCCACCCAGTTGTAGCGCGTCATCTTTTCGTGCAGCCGCTGCGCGATCCGCTCCATCACGGCCTGAGCCGTCGGAGCCGTCCGGGCAAAATCCTGAAACTCCTGCAAGAGTTCTTGGTGCTCTGGCATCGTCTGTGGTCCCTCATCGTAAGCGTCAGGAAGCCCGGCGACCCGCAGCCGTCGCTTCCGGTTCGCACTAGTGTACGCGTGGGGGGAAGTTTCAAGGAGTCCCAGAAAAGGCTCGTGTGGAGCGGGCACTCATGCCCGCTTCTAACCACGACCCATTATGTTTAAGTCTGAACGGAATCTGCCGAGGTTCGGCCTCCCGGCCTTCAGCCAAACCAACCCTTCCAGGAACTTCCCCGCACCCCGCGGTGTCTACCGCAAAATGCCCCGCCCGCACACGCATGCGCAATACGACAAGATCGACGTAAGAAAGGTTACGTATGGAGATTAGGCCCATCAAGACCGCATCCGACTACGCGACAGCCCTGCGCCGCATTGAAGCGGTTTGGGGCGCCGCCCCGGGCACTTCCGCAGGCGGCGAACTTGAGATCCTTGTAACGCTGGCAGAAGCCTACGAGCGCCAGCATTATCCCATCGACCTCCCGGACCCAGTCGAAGCCATCAAGTTCAGGCTGGAACAGGAAGGCAAAGACTACGGTGCCTTGATCGGAGTAATCGGCCAGCGCACTGGCGTATATGAAGTGATGCGGCGCGCCCGTCCCCTGTCTCTCAATATGATTCGCAGGCTCCACAGTCAATTGGAAATTCCAGCCGAAGCCCTGATTCGACCAACACAAGAGCCTGTTCGCCGGAAGCCACGTGTTTCACGCTCGCGCCGATCCTCACGCCGTTCAGCCTGAGGTTCAGGCTGAGTCAGGTTGACGGTCAGGCAGACGCTTAGAGTTCGAGCGTGCCCTGAAGGTACAAGCGTGCGCTGCCGCCGATCTTCACCCGACCGCCGCAGATTGTGCACTGCATCGTTCCCCCGCGGGCGCTAAGTTGTTGCGCACGCAACCTGTCCTTCCCCAGTTGCTCCGCCCAATAGGGAGCCAGTGTGCAGTGTATCGAGCCAGTGGCGGGGTCCTCGTCGATGCCAATCGATGGCGCGAAAAATCGGCACACGTAATCCACCTCACCCTCGCCGGGAGCACTAACAATCGCTCCGCTCGTCCCGATCTCCAGTTTGGCAAGCGCGGCAACGTCGGGCGCGAGCGCTTGCACTTGCTCAGCCTGATCGACCACCACGAAGTAATCGCGCGATTTCGTTACGCGCGCCGCCTTCAAATCCATGCCCTTCAAACCCAGTGCTGGTAAAAGGCCAACCGGAGTCTCACATGCTTGGGGTGGCCGGGCGGGAAAGTCCATTTCAAAGCGGTCTTTACCCTGAGCGGAAGCATCCCGGGCGACGGTCAACACCCCGCTGCGCGTGTGAAAGCGAACCGGCCACGCGCTGTGCTTTCGCAGAGCGAGCACATAAGCGGACGCCAGGGTCGCATGTCCGCACAAGTCGTCCTCAATCTTGGCCGTAAACCAGCGCAAGTCGAAATCGCCATCCGCGCGAGCAACTACAAAAGCGGTGTTGCTATGCCGGTTCTCAACCGCAATCTTCTGCATGACCCTATCCGCGGGAAAACCAGAAAGGATGCAGACCCCCGCCGGGTTCCCGGCAAAGAGTTCACTCGTGAAAGCATCCACGTGGTAATACGGAATTGCCATGTAGAGATCCTCTAAAGCTAAGCGCATTCCTCAGAGTTCCGAATTTCAGAAGCTTGCGCAACCATCTTCGGCAGCTTGACCGCCGCCGCACGTTCGCCGCGCCGGATCAGCACAATCGCCCCCAGAATCGCCGCCGACGCAAGCACCACGCGCAGCGACAAAGGCTCATGCGCCAGAAACCATCCCAACAAGACTGCGACCACCGGATTCGCGTATGTATGCGTCGCCACCAGCGCCGGAGGAACCCGCTGTAGCAGCCACGTGTAAGCGGTGAACGCGACGACTGACCCGAACGTGATCAGATAGCCCAGTCCAAAAATAGAACGCAGCGTGATGCTCGCCCAATGTGTCTGCTGAAACTCGCCCGTGATTCCCGCCGCAATGAGCAGCATCGCAGCGCCGCAAAGCGTAGGCAGCGCCGTTCGCCCCAACGCGTCCGCGGGTAGCTTAAGGCGCGGCGAAATCACCACCCCCAGCGACCACGACAATGAACCCAGCAGTATGGCCAGCAATCCCCAGAGGCTCGAACCTTTCACGGTGAGCTCAGCCCCCGTGAGCATCGCCACACCCACCACGCCAAGACCCAGGCCCAGCGCGCTAGGCAGGCTGATTTTCTGCTGGCCCATCATCCACCCCAGTACCAGGATGAACATGGGCTCAGTCGCAATCAACAACGCCGCCAGTCCCGATCCCACATACTGCTCCGCCCAATGCAGTGAGCCGTGACCGATTAAGAAGAAGAGCGCGCCCAGCGCAAGTCCAGCTAACCACTGCTGCCTTGTCGGGCGAAACCCGCGCCACCAGGCCCAGGCCAGCATGATCCCACCCGCAATCGAGTGCCGGATCCCAGCCGTCACCAGCGGCGGAATGGTCTCGACCGCATAGCGAATCGCAAGATACGTCGAGCCCCATATGACATAGATCGCCACGAACGCCAGCGCCAGATTGAGGGCGTGACTCCTGTCAGGTGCAGTCGCGGGGTTGCGTACCTCGGGAACGAGCACGGGTCTTCCTCCAATATTAACGATCTTGCCGCTGCGAAGCATGGCTTTAATCTGCGTTTGGTTATTGAGAATCATGGGAGTTTGTCGTGAATTTACTAACCTATTAAACAAGCTTAGTAGGTTACATAAACCATAGGCCAAACCTGTATAACTTGTCAAGTTTATTTTAACGGTTATATAATCAAAAGCCGATGACGGAACTCACGTCTGGCAGAAGGCCGCCAAAGTTCGAACTGGTTGCGGGAAATGTCTGTCTTGATTTCATCAACACGCTCGACGACCGGCCCAGCGTTCAACCGCGAGAGTTGCTGACTCGTTACCTCGATCTGGTTCGTTTCGGCGAAGACACAGGGCTGCTCGACTCCGGCATTGTCGATTATCTTTTTGAGCACAGCCATGCTGCTCCAGAGAAGACGCAGGAGGCGCTGGCCGCGGCCATCGAATTACGCGAGGCCATGTACGCCGTGTTTTCGGCGGTAGTGGCGAAGCGCCCCGCACCGGCAGGAGCGCTGGCTATGCTGAACGCGTACGTTCAGGAGGCGGCTGGCCAGGTACGGTTGGTGGAAGTCAATGGGCGCTTTGAGTGGCGCTTCGATTACCTGACTTCTTTGGGCAGTCTGCGCTGGCCAATCGCCCGGGCGGCGGCGGAACTGCTTGCCTCCGCCCAGTTGCCTCTGGTGCGGACTTGCTCCTCGCCCACCTGCCAGTGGTTTTTTCTTGACACCAGCAAGAACCACCACCGCCGCTGGTGCAGCATGAAACAGTGCGGCAACCGGGCCAAGGTGCGGAAGTTCTACGCGAAGAAGAAAACTGTCTAGGATTGTTCGATTGAACCCGGTGCTGCCATTGGGATTCTTCATTCATCGAGTAAAACTGCGGGGCGAGGGCGGCGTTGTAGAATTAATGCGTGCCTATTGCACGACTGAACCGAGATACACTGCGAGCATTGGCAGGCAGCAGGCTCGAAGAGGCAGGCGTGCTTCTGGGGAACAAGTTGTGGACTGGCGCCTACTACATGACTGGTCTCGCGGTCGAGTGCGCTTTGAAGTCTTGTCTGGCAGCGCGGTGAAGGAGCACGATTTCCCCGACAAGGAGTTTGTGAACGCGATGTACGTTCACAATTTGGAGAAGCTGTTCAGGTTGAATGGGGCGCTGTGGGATGTGCTGCAAGCTGATATGAAAGCGGATGCCAAGCTTCAGGCGAATTGGAGCACGGTCAAGGACTGGGACGCTAGCAAACGTTACGACATTGTCGAAGAGTTAGAAGCGAAAGCACTGCACGAAGCGACGGTTGTAGCGGGTTCTGGCGTGATGGAATGGATTCGAGGAAGGTGGTAGATGGCCTACGTTGAGGCTTTAGCGGCAACAGATATGGACTTCGGAAAAACCCTGTGGCATGCGTTGCGTCGCAGCAAGAAGTTCCCAGCCAACGGAGCGCTCTGGCTGTTCCAGCCTGAATCCGGCGAGTGGCACTTCTTGATTGCAACTCCACGCGTAGATGAAGTGGGGCCAAGAAAGGCTTATGAGGAACTCTTTGATATCACGCGGCGCATCCCGGCAGATTCATCGAAGCTCTTGAAGATCGAGCTTATCAGCCCCAAGCAGCTGTTTTATCAGGCTCTACGCTCCGTGTTTGGGAAGACCGCGTCAGTGGAAGGAGCACGGCTGGGCAACACACAAATCGGTGGGATGTACATCAACGACGCGTATCTTTACGAGATTGGTTGACGGGCACTATCCCACCGCAAGGGTTGCCTCTGGTACCTACTTCAGTTCCGTGATGATTGCGCGCTGTTTGCCGCGGACCAGGGTTTCGGTGTGCGTGCGGCCGCGGGGGTTGAACCTGACCGCGCCGGGGGTGAAGGAATTCACCACCACTTTCCCGTCTGGAGTGGTCGAACTCAGGTCGCCGTCTTCAAGAAACACTACCACTACATCTTTATCGTGGAAGTGCATGGGAGTAGCCACGCCCGGCGTCCAGGTGTAATCCCAGACGATCACGCGGTCGTTCTCCAGAATCTTTTTCGAGCCGGGGCGCGGAAACGCCAGCGGATAGCCGGTCGTGTTGGGGATGGGCGGGACGGGATGATCCTTCAGATCGATCATGATCGATCTTCCCCCCACCTTCAGTGTCGTGCCCTTCGACAAAAACGCCGCGCTGCCCGACAAGGACACAACCACGGCATCGAACGGCTGGGCGGTTGCGCGGCCGGACACGTCCGAGACAGTCACGCGGTCATTGTCGATCACCGGATTCGGCGCCGTTTGCGGGGCGGCTGGGAACAGTAGCGTGCAGAACAACAGGATTGAAGTCATTGGAGCGCCTTTCAGGAAAACGTAATGTCCGAAGCAGAATACCTCGTGGGGAGGGATTGTGGAATCCCATGCAAAGAGTTTTGTGGATAGAGAGGTGCAATTTCCCGACTGGGATAGTGTGTATAAAATGTGTATTATATTGTTTGACCCACATGAGGGAGCATGCACAGCCGGGACCTCATAAGAAAATTGAAGGACGACGGCTGGTATGAGGTGAATCAAGTTGGAAGCCAAAAGCAATTCAAGCACCCGACCAAAAAGGGAAGGGTAACGGTGCCGCATCCGAACCGGGACATACCGATGGGCACGCTTAAGAGCATCGAGAAGCAGGCTGGGATCAAACTGAAATGATCCCCGGGGCCAGGAGCGGAAGTCATGGAATATATCGCTTATCTGCATAAGGACCGGAATTCCGATTACGGAGTGAGCTTCCCTGATTTTCCGGGCTGCATCACGGCCGGAAGGACTCTCGATGAGGCGAGCCGGATGGCGGCGGAGGCGCTGGCGCTCCATATGCAGGGCATGATCGAGGATGGAGACCCGGTGCCGGAGCCTTCGAGAGTCGATGACATCGCAGCGGACGCAGCCAGGCGCGGCGCCATCGCTTTCATGGTGAGCGTCGACCCTCCCGATGCAACCGTGCGCGTCAATATCACGGCGCGGGAAAGCCAGATGGCGAGGATCGATGCCCTGGCCAAAGCGGCTGGCCTGACGCGGTCTGGCTACATGGTTCGAGCGGCCATTGGCGCGGCGATTGACGAAAAGGGAAAGAACACGCGATATGCCCGTGGTGCCGGTCGAACTCGCAGTCAGAACTCCAGCCGCGCTTGAAACGCGATCATGCGCAGCTTCTTCCTGCCGGCAAAGGCAACTCGAGACCGCGGCTGGCGGCGTGAGTGCGAGAGGCTGCACATTGACAAGTGGCCCGAACTCGCACAAACTAGCTGGCGGTCAAGGGGAGCCCTCGCCTCCTCTTCGAACGTGCAGCTAACCCAGCCCGGTTCGTGAGCGTCTAAAAGCGCTAGATTTCTGCCCTCGCCCAGGAGGTGTTTCCATGCGAAGCAAACTGATTGTCAGCGTTTTCTCCATCCTTGTTGTGGCCGGGTCGCAGATGCTCGGGAGCGCCCGCGCGCAGGCGCAGTCTGCCGGGAGTTGGCTGCAGTGGGGTAGGACCGCGCAGCATAACGAAAATTCTCCGGTAGTGGGCCAGAGTCCGCAAGCGCAACTTGCCGAGAGCGGCTTTGGCCTGCAGGGTTGGGAGCCGGTGTTCCACGCGGCGATCAGCGGAGGGCACGTTTTCGTTCCCGGCGCTTCCGGATCGGTCTATGAGTTGAATGAAGCGGATGGCACAGTGGCGGCGCACTTCACGCCGTTTGGATCGGATCCGAACACGTATGTTTCCGGCCCGTTAACGACGGATGCGAGCGGCAATATCTATTACAACGCGATGGCGCTCGACCCCACTCGTCCCTGGACGACCGATGTGACGGGCGCGTGGCTGGTGAAGGTCGCGCCGGCCGGTAATGTTGTTCACTACACCGCCACTAACGCGAACGTGAAATATCTGTTCGCGACGGCGGAGCCGGTGGCGCGTTTGAAGTCCGGCGACATTCTGGATACGAACACGCTCGATTGCTTTGGCAACGTCCTTAGGAAACCCGGCGACACGCTCAGCATGGTGAAGGGCGACAATCCGTTGACCGGGCCGTTTTTTGTCGAAGGCGCGGAGCCTGGGGACACGCTGGCGGTCAAGATTCTCGAGCTTGATGTGGATGGCGATACCGGTGTGGGCGCGTTTGCTCCGGGATTTGGTGCGCTCAACGAGACCAACTACACGCCGATGCTGCATGCGCCGTTGCCGGAGCGCATCTGGTACTACCACATCGATCATGCGACGAACACGGCCACGTTCAAGGCGATCGATACGGATTTCTCGGTGAAGATTCCGCTGCATCCTTTTTTTGGGTGCATCGGCGTTGCGCCGGCGGAGGGCGAGGCGCGCAGCTCGGTAGTGCCTGCGGAGTTTGGCGGCAACATGGATTCGCCTGAAGCCAGCGTCGGCAACACGGTTTATTTTCCGGTGAACGTGAAGGGCGGACTTTTCTACATTGGCGACGGGCACGCTGCCATGGGCGACGGAGAAATCGCCGGCACCGCCATCGAAGTTCCGCTGAAGGCGCGGGTGCAGTTGAGCGTGATCAAAGGGCGGACTATCGCCTGGCCGCAGTTTGAGAACGACGACGCGATTATGACTGTGGGGGCTTATCGTCCGTTGGACGATGCACTACGCATTGCGTTCACTGAGCTGGTGCATTGGATTCATAAGGACTACGGATTGTCGGAGCTGGATGCTTATGAGTTGCTCTCGAAGGTGGCGAAGATTCACTTGAACGAGATGGTGGATCCGAATTATGTGGTTGTGGCTTCCATTGAGAAGAAGTATTTACCGAAGAAGAAGTGATGCGAGTAGCGCCGGCGTCCCACCGGCTCTTGGCAGCGGGGGCGGGACGCCCCCGCGACAGCCGCCGGGACGGCGGCGCTACTCTAGCTGATGCCCACCTTATATCTTGGCCATAGCGAGCGGATGGCGTTGTGGTCGATCATCGGCTCGGTTTCGCACTCCACTTCAAACACTGTCGCGGGATGGTCCGGCGCTTGCGCTGGTAACGTGGTTAGGCGCAGGCCGAATTCATCCTGGGTAAAGCGCACGCTCTGGCCAGTCTTGAGCAGGCGCACGGATTTCACTTTCGACTTCAGGCCACCGATGGCGATCACGGTTGCGGGCTGAAAGAAGGGCAGCCACTCGGCGGCGGGAGTGTCGCCCGGCCAGTATTGCTGGTGAATGTAGAGCACGTTGCCGCGGCGAGTGTAGTTGGCGTTGACGTTCCAGCTAAAGTTTCCGCGCTCGGTGCCGTATATCGACTTGCCGTTGGCATCGAGCCACTTGCCGACGGTTTCGAGAATCTCGACGGACTCACCGGGTACAGAGCCGTCAGGCTTGGGACCGATGTTCAGCAGATAATTTCCGCCGCCCTGGGCGCAGGTGGCGAGATTGCTGACGATCGTCTTGGCTGTTTTCCAGGCATCATCGCCGCGGTTGAAGCCCCAGCTATCGTTCATGGTCATGCAGGTTTCCCAGGCGCGGCCTTTCTCGGCGGCGGAGATTTCCTGTTCGGGCGTGGAGAAATCGCCTTCGAGTCCATTGCGGTTATTCACGATGATCTCGGGCTGAAGCTCGAAGACCATTTCGTTCATGCGCTCCGATTCCCATTGCTCCGCGGTCAAAGGCCAGTCCACGTCATACCAGAGGACGTCGATCTTGCCGTAGTTCGTCATCAGCTCGCGAACCAGGCCATGGGTGTACGCGACAAAACGCTTGCGCGCGGCTTCGTCAGTTTTGCAGCGAGCGCCATCAGGATGGTGCCAGTCCATCAGAGAATAATAGAAGCCGACGCGCAGGCCTTCGGCGCGCGCGGCGTCGACAAATTCGCGAACGAGATCGCGTCCCGGGCCCTGGCGCGGGGCGCAGTAGTCGGTGAGTTTGGAATCGAAGTGGCAGAAGCCTTCGTGGTGCTTGGTGGTCATCACCATATATTTTTGTCCGGCGCGGCGGGCGAGGCTGGCCCATTCGCGGGCGGCGTTGGGCTTCGGCTTGAAATGTTTGGCGAGGTATTCGTATTGCAGGATCGGAATGCCTTCCACTTCCAGCGCCCATTCATGCTGGCCTACGAGGCTGTAGAGTCCCCAGTGGATGAACATGCCGAAGCGGGCTTCGTGCCACCAAACCATTCGTTGCGCGCGTGTGGCAGCTTCTTTATTTTGATTTTGCCCGGCGGGAGCCGGGGTGGTTGCGGACTGCGGTTTCGTAATACTCATGGCGTGCGCACTGTGAGCCGAGTATGCGGCTGCGCCGGCTATGCCGAGGTTCTTCAGAAACAGTCGCCGCGACACTGCATCCGTGTTCATAGTGTTTAGCCGCTCCTCTTCAGAAATGGACTTCCCAGAGTATCCCGCAGATTGCGCAGGAGCAACCCGCACGGAAAAGAAGTGTTACCATTTCGTGATCCGAAGCTGAGGATTGCAATGGCCACGGTTGCTGACAACCCGCATTCTGAATCCTGGCCCGAATTGCCGCTCGAGGCCTGGCAGGATACTTACGCCACGCTTCACATGTGGACGCAGATTGTGGGCAAGGTGCGGTTGGCGCTCACGCCGCGCATCAATCACTGGTGGGAAGTTCCGCTGTATGTCAATGCGCGGGGGCTTACCACTTCGGCGATTCCTTACGGCGACGGAAATTTTGAAGTTGAGTTCGACTTTATCGAGCACAAGCTCATCATCCAGACCAGTTGGGGAGTGGGGAGGACTCTGGCGCTGAGGGCGCAATCGGTCGCCGGCTTTTATGCGGAATTCATGTCGGCCTTACGGGCGTTGGGCGTGGTGGTGAAAATTTGGACAGTGCCTTGTGAAGTGCCTAACCCTGTGCGCTTCGAGAGCGATACGCAGCATGCTTCGTATGATCCCGAATACGCGCACCGCTTCTGGCGGGTACTGGTTTCGTGCGAGAACGTCTTTCAGGAATTTCGCGCCGGATTTATCGGGAAGAACAGTCCAGTACATTTCTTTTGGGGAAGTTTCGATCTGTGCGTGACACGCTTTTCGGGGCGGCGCGCTCCGGAACGGCCGGGCGCCGATTTCGTTACCCGCGAAGCTTATTCGCATGAAGTGATCAGCGCGGGATTCTGGCCGGGCGGCGGCGACATTAAGGGTCCGGCGTTTTATGTTTATGCGGCGCCGGAGCCTGCCGGCTTTGCCGAGCAGAAAGTGCAGCCGGCGGAGGCTTTTTATCATCCTGTGATGAAAGAGTTTTTGCTGATGTATGACGATGTTCGGGTTGCGGCGTCGCCACGAGAGGCGCTGCTGGGCTTTCTGCAGGGTACTTACGAGGCGGGGGCGAGGCTGGGGAAGTGGGACCGGAAGGAATTGGAGAGAGGGTAGCAAGATCGCGGGGAATACGGGCGCTGGATGGAGATGCCTTGCAAGTTTCGCGGTGGTGTAGAGGGCGTAGGGATCCTTCGACTGCGGTTGTGCTTCGCTGTCGCGAAGCACAACCTTCGCTCAGGATGACAGAGTAGAGTGACACAGCTAGGGAGAGGAATAATGGCAAAGAAATGCAAGCATCTGGATCAGATCAAGTTCACGATGACTGACACGCGCGTCTGCGAGGAGTGCGTGAAGATGGGCGACACCTGGGTTCACTTGCGCATGTGCATGGTATGCGGGAACGTGGGGTGTTGCGATTCGTCGAAGAACAAGCACGCCACCAAACACTTCCATCACACCAGCCATCCCGTGATGCGCTCGATCGAGCCGGGAGAAGACTGGATCTGGTGCTACGTTGACGAAATGATTGCCGGCGAGGTCGCGGCGTGAGATAGCTTGAGTGGCTGCGCCAAGACCACGGGTGGATGAAATGCCTTGCAAGGTCCCTGCCGACTCATATGGAAAAGGGATCCTTCGACTGCGGTTGTGCTTCGCGTTCACGAAGCACAACCTTCGCTCAGGATGACAAATCCCGGTGAGGTAACGGAATACCTCACCCTTTCACAATCTTCTTGGCTGCCGCATCCCAGATGGCGACGTCTTGATTGAAGTAGGCGAAGTTCGCCAGGTGGCATCCGATGGCGGCGTGGTTGCCGAACATTTCATTTTCTGTGACTGGCTTGCGAGTGCGCACCGCGTTGAAGAAATTGGCTTCGTGGTCAACCGTGTCGTTGTATCCCGGAGGCGCGGTGTAGGTCTCGCCTTCCTCATCCACTTGCGAAGCCAGCGCCGCCGTCTTGGGATGCTCTGCATGCCATTGCTTCAAATACTGCTCACGCAACTCGCGTGGCCAGCCGCCGATCGAATAACCTTCCGGCTGCGGGCGCGTGTCTTGCGGCTTGAAACTCAACGTTGAATCTTTGATGAGCAGCGTGCCTTTGGTTCCGTAGAAGGCGATGAACTCTCCGCCATCGTTATTCAAATTGCAGCGCAGGCTCACGCGGAAATTGGGATAGTCGTAAGTAGTTTCGATCAGGTCGGGGAACTCGCGGCCATCCTTGAAGTGGAAAAGTCCGCCGCTCGATTGGGCGCGCTGCGCCACAGTGTTGGTGCCAGTGATGAAGTGGATTCCGGAAATCAGGTGGACGAAGAGATCTCCAGCCAGACCCTCGCCGTAATCGGTGAAGCAGCGCCAGCGGAAGAAGCGCACGGGATCGAACGCACGCTTGGGCGCACCGCCGAGGAACGTATTCCAATCGATCGTCTTTTCGCTGGCGTCGGGAGGGATGGGATAAACCCATGCGCCGCTGGGACTGTTGCGGTCCCAGTAGCCATCGATCGCGGTGACCTCGCCCAGTTTGCCTGAGTCGTAAATTTCTTTCGCTTTCGCGTAAAGCACGGAACTGACGCGCTGGCTGCCGATCTGCACGATGCGATTCGCTTTGTGCGCGGCTTCGACCATGGCGAAGCCGTCTTCCACGGTGTGCGACATGGGCTTTTCGCAGTAAACATCCTTGCCGGCGGCGCAGGCGTCTTCGAAAATGTGGCGGTGCTGGTGGTCCATGGCCGCGATGATGACGGCGTCGACGTCTTTGCGGTCGAGGATGGTGCGGTAGTCGCGCGTGGCGGCAACGTTGGGGTTGTTCACCGCTTCTTGCGCGGCGATGTGCCGGCTGTCATAAAGATCGCAGACCGCTACGCACTCGACGCCGGGAACTTGCAGCGAGGCCTTCAGCAGTTCGCATCCGCGAATGCCGGTGCCGATGCTGGCAAAGCGAATCGTGTCGCTGGCCGCGACCGGGCGGGCTGCTGCCCAGAGCAGATGAGGGCGCAAAAAATTTCCGGCGACGGTTGTGGCCGCCAGAGTTCCTGCACCGAGGTTGACAAACTGCCGCCGAGTCAACGGATTCCTGGCCATTTATTCCCCTCCCATGGTTACGGGCTGAGATTATGCCACAGGTAGATGTAGAGGGGTAAATCGATTTTCTAGCTCACTGGAGGCGATGCGGCGTGGTTCGTTTCTTCGAATGCTTTTGACTTTTGCAACAAGGCGGGAAAAAATTGAAAGGGCCGTGACATTGGTTATGCTCTAGCTGCCGCCTCCTGCGAGGGAGCCAACAGCGTGGACGCATGTACCGTCACAGCCCCTTGATGCGATCACTGTTTTCACA
>Ga0181525_10002195_pt1 | contig 16119 bp, 17 predicted proteins | sample PEATcosm2014_Bin_48_FD_121100 | JGI IMG/M metagenome (GOLD analysis project Ga0181525, IMG submission 121100) | Peatland microbial communities from MTU Mesocosm Facility, Houghton, MI, USA - PEATcosm2014_Bin06_10_metaG | ecosystem: Environmental > Terrestrial > Soil > Wetlands > Peat | place...
AAACTAATGCCAGGAAGATTTTTTAATACTTCACTCGCGTGAATTAATCCTGAATCACGGCGATTGGCCAAGTCTATTTGAGTGATGTCGCCTGTGATGACAGCTTTTGAATTAAATCCAATACGCGTTAAAAACATTTTCATTTGTTCAGCAGTAGTGTTCTGGCCTTCATCAAGGATAATGAAGGAATCATTGAGTGAACGTCCGCGCATGTAAGCAAGCGGCAAGAGTTCTATCACATCGCGCTCGATCAGTTGATTCACTTTGTCAAAGCCCATCATTTCATAAAGCGCATCATACAGAGGACGTAAATACGGATGAACTTTTTGCGCAATGTCACCAGGCAAGAATCCAAGTTTTTCACCCGCTTCAACAATGGGTCTTACAAGAATAATGCGGCTGACACGTTCTGCTTCCAGTGCCTGTACTGCGCAGGCAACAGCAAGATAGGTTTTTCCTGTGCCCGCAGGTCCAATGCCGAAGTTGATATCATTTTGCAAAATACTCTGCAGATAGTGAACCTGGTTTTGCCCTCTCGCAGTAATCGCCTCTTTTCTGAGTTTGATTTCCATTTGTTCTCCGTGCGATGAAATATTTGGCGCTTTTCTGCCGATGGCTTGTAAGTGAAGATGAACTTCTTTGGGTTCGAGAGTATGCACTGTTTTTGTCTCCTGATAGAGAATGTTCAAGGTAACACAGGCTTGTTCAACGGCTGTTTTATCACCGCTTACGGAAAAGGTATGACCGCGCTGACGAATTAATACGCCAAGGCGATTTTCGATGAGTTTCAAGTGTTCGTTTAATTTGCCGCAGAGGTTAAATAACCGGTGATTGTCTTCAGGTGCCAATTTCAATACTTCAGAATAGAGGAGTGTGTTCAACTTTGTGTCGTATCCCCATGGTTATGCTCTTAACCCTAATTATAGTCCATAGGTCGGGTTATTTTACCAGCGAAATCTTTGTTATTTGTGGTGGGTCAAAGGGTTGGCTTCGGCTGTGTGGCTGAGTGAGAAGTGTCCTCTGTCTGATACGGGCGCGGAGGCAGCAAGTGATTGTTTTGACAATGGCTCGTCGCCCTTCGGGCTCCTGCGCTTTACTTGTCAAAACAATCACTTGCTGCCTCCGCGCCCGTATCAGACAGAGGACGTCTTTCTCATTCAGGTTTTAAACTAACTCGCCGCGCAGTGAATTCGGCAGGGCTTCGGTTATCTTGACGGATACAAGCTGGCCGATGAGGTCAGGACCGCCTATGAAATTGACCACGCGGTTGTTTTCAGTGCGGCCGGATACTTGTTCCTGATGTTTGGCAGCATGGCCGGAAACGAGGACTTTCTGGATGCTGCCTATCATGTTGTGACTAATTTCCCGGGCATTTTGCATGATTCTTGCCTGAACGATGGCAAGGCGCTGTTTTTTGACGTCGAGGGGCACATCGTCAGGAAGTTGTGCAGCAGGCGTGCCGGGTCTTGGGCTGTATATAAAAGTGTAGGAATTATCAAAGCCAATCTCGTGAATAAGGTTCATGGTGGCTTCAAAGTCTTCATTGGTTTCGCCGGGGAAGCCAATAATAAAATCGGATGAAATGGCGATGTCCGGCCTTATCTTGCGCAGTCGTCGAATCTTTGCCTTGTATTCAAGCGCTGTGTAGCCGCGCTTCATGGCGGCAAGGATGCGGTCTGAGCCGCTTTGTACGGGAAGGTGTAAATGACTGGCCAGTGATGGGATGGCGGCGTAAGCCTCGATCAGACGGCTGGAAAAGGCATTGGGGTGAGAAGTCATATACCGGATGCGGAGAACACCGTCCATGGCAGCCATGTATTCCATGAGAGCGGCAAGATCGGCTGTCTCGCCTTCATGTGTCGGGCCGCGATAATCATTTACATTCTGGCCGAGCAGGGTGAATTCTTTGACGCCAAGTTCGGCGAGACTGGCAATTTCAGCGAGCACATCATCGAGCGGCCGGCTGATTTCTTCGCCGCGGGTGTAGGGCACGACACAGAAACTGCAGTATTTGCTGCAGCCTTCCATGATGGTGACATAAGCAGTAGGGCCGTCTGCGCGAGGGGCAGGCAGACGGTCAAATTTTTCAATCTCGGGAAAACTGATATCAACAATGGCTTTTTGTCTGGACTTGCGTTCAGCCAGCATGTCGCCCAGGCGGTGAATGGTTTGCGGTCCAAAGACGAGATCCACGAAAGGTGCGCGTTTTAAAATGGCATCGCCTTCCTGGCTTGCAACACAGCCGCCCACGCCAATGATGATGTCGGGATTTTTTTCTTTCAATCCGCGGAAACGTCCGAGTTCAGAGAAAACTTTTTCCTGGGCTTTTTCACGCACGGAACAGGTATTGAGCAATAAGACATCGGCTTCTTCGGGATTTTCAGTTTTGGTGAGCTGATGTGATGCAAGAAGGACGTCCGCCATTTTTGCAGAGTCGTATTCATTCATTTGACAGCCGTGAGTCTGGATGTAAAGCTTATGCACTTCTTATACCTGATTTTATTGAGCGCGTATCATAGATGCAAAATCGGGATAATGCAAAATCAGGCGGTTTTATGGATTCATCATTAAAAGCGAAAATTGAAAAATTACATTTAAGCGATATCCAGCGTCATATTTTTCTTTGCTGTGACCAATCTGTACCCAAGTGCTGTGATCTTGCAGCCGGACACAAGTCTTGGGAGTATTTAAAAGATCGCTTAAAAGAATTACATCTCACTGATCAGGGCGGCATTTTTCGCAGCCGCGCGAATTGTTTGCGTGTTTGCCAGCAAGGACCAATTGCTGTTGTTTATCCTGAAGGTGTCTGGTATCACTCCTGCACGCCAGAGGTGCTGGAAAGAATTATTCAGGAACATCTCATTGGCGGTCATCCCGTGCAGGAATATGTTCTTGTGAATAATGACATGGAGTAAGTGTTAAGTGTCAGCGCCAAGAATTTATCAGCCTTTCCCGCTCGCAGTTCAATCTGTGCTGAAACTGGATGAAAACGCGAGCCATCATCTTGCTCGTGTTTTACGCGCAAAAATCGGCGATTCATTGGTTATCTTCAATGGTCAGGGCGGTGAATATTCCGCAATCATCACGCATATTGATAAAAAAAATGTGGAAGTAAAGATGGAGACTTTTCTGCCGCGCGAAGCGGAATCTCCGCTTAAAATTCATCTGGCGCAAGGCATTGCGCGCGGAGAGAAAATGGATTTTATCATCCAGAAAGCGGTTGAACTCGGCGCTGCCAGCATCATTCCATTAATCACCGAGCGCTGCAATGTCAGGCTGGATAACGAACGTGAGGCAAAACGTTTGCAGCATTGGCAATCTGTTATCATCAGCGCCTGCGAACAATCTGGCCGCAATCGTCTGCCTGAAATTGAATCGCCGCGTTTACTCAAATCCTTTCTGCCGCAAGTCAAAGCAGATTATCGTTTTGTACTCACACCGCACGTCGATAAAAAAATGACCGCACATATTTCTCGCAATGCGAGCATTGTTCTTTTGATTGGCCCTGAGGGCGGCTTAAGCGATGAGGAAGTGGATTCCGCTATCAAAAATGGCTTCATCCCCTTAAATCTCGGCCCAAGAATCTTGCGCACAGAAACGGCTCCGCTCGCAGCCATTGCTACACTGCAAGCTCGCTACGGCGATTTTAATGAGGAAGTATCTTCAATATCCGACTGAACTCTCTTGAGGGGTGGCAGGGCGGTGACCTCATTCGCGCGGAGCCCTGAGGAGGCGCGCTCTTTGCGCCATCACGAAGGGCGAGCACGAATGAGTCACCGCGCTGACAGGACCCCGACACGATGTGCTTTGATATAAAAAAGTCTTTTCGTAATTGACTTGCAGTGGCTTTCAAGTAAAATGGCCGCCTTTTTTCCGAAAGGTGATAAACATGCCAGATGAAGTTGACTTAGCAAACGATCTTATTGACAGCGAAGTATCGCGTGCCCTGAGCAAAATCCGTCAAGGTGCAGAGACAGCGAAGGTGCAGGGTTCAGATTACTGTCTGGAATGCGGCGATGACATGCTTAAGGAAAGAAAAAAGCTGGGCTTCAAATTTTGTGTACCCTGTGCATCGGAATCTGAGCGCAGAAAATCGTTGTACGCGGAATAATAGATAGCTTTCCAATCGTTGTATCAGGGATTAGAGTATAACTTTGACTGATGCAAGGATGCGTCTCATGGCTAACGGCGAGCTATTTGGAGAATACCAGCAAGTTGTCCATGAATTATCAGAAAGTATAGTGGCTGCGCAAAAACCCATACGCATTCTCGATGCCCTGAAATGGGATGCGAGTATAGAAAAAGCTTTCTTCCAGCACAAATTCAAAAAATTGCCTGACATTAACCGCGAGTATTATCTGCAAAAAAATCCGCTGGGATTTGATCCTGAAAAAAAGAGGGAAGAATTTCGCGAGATAGAACTCAATATTCGTAGAAAACTGGGTCAGTATAGCGGCATAGGCAGTATCATGCAGCGTATGTGTTACGAATATATCCGCGTGATTGATATGCTGGAAGCGCGCGGCACACCGAGATTTACAGAAATTTCCCAGGATTTATACGGCAGCTCAGAAGATGCGTTTCACGTTGGTGCGCCCACACTGACAGATTTGGCGACGCTGGTTACCAGTACGCTTGCAAAAATCAAGGACAAGGTAAAGACGGAAGCGGATGTTCCGCGCTACACCAGTGCAGAAGCCGTCAGCATTTTGCGAGAGAGACTCGCTACTTATTTTTCCAGCGGCGACAATATTCGCGTTGAATTAAGCGACGGTATTATTGCTGATGCTGCAGCCGGTGCTGACCGCATCAAGATTCATGATGGCCAGCATTTTAGCGCGCGTGAAATCCGTACTTTTGAAATTCACGAAGGCTGGGTGCATCTGGGCACGACCTTAAACGGCATGGCTCAGCCTATTTGTACTTTCTTGAGCAAGGGCCCGCCGTCTTCCACGGTGACGCAGGAAGGTCTTGCCATCATCACAGAAATATTTACGTTTTCTTCTTATCCTGGCCGCGTGCGTCGTTTGACGAATCGTATTACTGCAGTAGGCATGGCAGAAAGAGGCGCGAATTTTTTTGATGTTTTTAATTTTTATCGCGAGCAGGGCATGGATGAGGATGACAGTTATCAATCAACTATCCGTGTTTTTCGCGGCAGTGTGCCTGATGGCGGCCCTTATACAAAAGATTTGTCTTACAGCAAGGGATTTATCCTGATTTATAACTATATGCGTCTTGCTGTGCAGCGCGGTCTCGTCAAACGTATTCCGCTGTTATTTGTCGGCAAAACCACGCTGGAAGATTTGCATATTCTTTCTGATCTGATGGAAGAAGGGATAGTGACGCCGCCAAAATACGTGCCGCCGCAGTTTGCAGATCTTGCGGCCGTGAGCGCCTGGATGGTGTATTCATTATTCCTGAACAGACTGGATTTGCGCAGGCTGGCGCTGGATTTCAAGGGGATATTGCAGTAGCTGTCGTCCTGAGGGCGTTTTTTGCCCGAAGGATCTCCAGCTTAAAAAAGCGCTCTAAGCAGGAGGTCCTTCGGGCAAAAAACGCCCTCAGGACGACAAGCGGCATATTCTACCCGTTATTTTCCTTCTTATTCTTATTCCCATTCGAAGGATGGGTTTCCTTCTCAATAAATTGGATAATTTCACTTGCCACATCCACACCCGTGGTTTTCTCAATGCCTTCAAGGCCGGGTGAGGCGTTTACTTCAATAATCAGCGGGCCGCGATTTGAACGCACGATATCAATGCCGGCAACATTCAAGCCGATGATATGCGCTGAACGTATGGCCATATTGCGTTCTTCTTCCGTAATATCGACAGGAACAGCAAAACCGCCGCGATGCAGATTGGAGCGAAATTCTTCAGGGGATTTTGCCTGACGTTTCATGGAGGCAACCACTTTATCGCCGACAACAAAGCAGCGAATATCCGCACCGCCTGCTTCCTTGATATATTCCTGCACCATGATATTCACTTTAAGACCGAGAAAGGCTTCAAGTACGCTGCGCGCAGCTTTTGTTGTTTCAACAAGAATCACGCCTATGCCTTGTGTGCCTTCGAGTAATTTGATGACTAGCGGTGTTCCGCCCACCATCTTGATGAGATCTTTGATTTCATCGAGGGAATGTGCAAATCCCGTGGTGGGTAAGCCTATGCCTTTTTTGGAAAGTAATTGCAGCGAACGTAATTTATCGCGGCCGCGTGTGATGGCGACGGAATCATTGACACAAAACACGCCCATCATTTCCAGTTGTCTGACGACGGCTGCACCGTAAAATGTGACAGAAGCGCCGATACGCGGAATGACGGCATCGTAATGTTCGAGTTCACTGCCTTTGTAGTGAATGGTCGGGCGGGCAGAAGTAATATTCATGTAGCAGCGCATGGTATCAATCACATCAGCGCGATGACCGCGCTTGACGGCGGCTTCGACTAATCTATTGGTAGAATATAAATTCTGCTTCCTCGACAAAATCGCAATTTTCATTTTTTGTGGACCTTGGTTGAGACAAAAGATCGAGCAGGGTTGACGATGAAATGCTTACGCAGCGCACTCCGGCCCAGCAACATTCTAAACAGCATGTTTTCACGCTCGGTGAGAGTAATCTCAATCGACCAGGTTTGTCCAGCGATAGTGATGGGGGTGAGGATGACATGACGCTCTTCCTGATGGCCGCCCGAGTCAGTGACGAAACGTTTGTCAACGACATCAGCCACACAGGTCACAATTTTTTCGGTATTGTGCTGCAGAGGGTGGATGTCAAAGCGGATTTTGTTTTTTCCGTTTTCAACAAAGGGATGTAAGGCAAAGGCGTGTAAGGCAGAAGTTCGAGCGCCGGTATCAATCTTGGCTTTTATTTTCTCGATACCCAGATCAGGAAGCGTCACCCATTCACGCCAGCCTATGATGGGATATTTTTTTAAGGGTTTAATGAGTGTGATGTTTTCTTCGCTTTGCATAAAGATTATCCGAAAGACAGGTTTTCATGATGCTAGCATAATTCCCATAAGATTTTCTTAAGCTTTAGGGCATATATTTCGCAGTTTTACATCACTAGATAAAAGGAAAGAAAATGTTCGAAAGAAAAATTCCGCAACCTCAATCTAAAAGTTCACCTCCAATAGCTCAATCCTATTTTGTGGGAAGCGAGGAAGATTTAGAGAAGAAAGAGAAAAATAAAAAGACGATGGCTATTTTGTTTAAAGAGGTGGAACAACAGGAAGTTAACGCAGCGTCAGAAAAAGATGTCGTGCAACCGGAAGTGCAAGCGGAAGTACAGTCGAGAAAAAGAACGGACTCATACGGTGCTACGCAAATGATGTTTAAGTCTGGATTGACGCCCGTGTCGGAATTTTTTGAGATGGATATGGATATGGAAGAACGTTCTGACCCTTCTTCTTCTTTATCATTCAGTATGGGTACGTGATAACAGAATAAAAGAAATCAGTATTAATCCCATCAAGGGAAATAGCCACAGCATGATGGTGAGTTTATTAAAACGCGGTTCCAGTAAAATAAACTCACCATATCGTTTTACCAGCCAGGATTTAATTTCATCATCGGATTGATGTGCCAATACCATGCGGTACACTTTCTCGCGTAAATCATTTGCAAGCGGTGCGTTTGAGTCATTGATGCTTTGATTTTGGCAAACGACGCAGCGTATGGTGCTGGTTAAGGCCTGGAATCTTGCAGCGTCTGCGGATGAGGTGAAGGAGTAAGTGTCTTCAGTCGCGGCGTGGGCGGCTGCACAGAGTATCGTCGTTGCGAGGAGCGCTTTTTGCGACGAAGCAATCCAGTCTTTGACTTTAGCAAACATAAAGCTGCTCGCAGATGCTATTACTCAATGCCATTGCGCACCTCATTTTGCTGAATCAGCGGATATAACTTCTCATTCCACGTCTGCTCATCAATCATGCCCACATGACGATAAATAATTCTTCCTTCTTTAATCACAAACGTTTCCGGCGTGCCGTATACGCCTAATTCAATCGCAACATCACCATTGCCGTCATTGCCATTCAGCACAAAAGGATTTCCATTCTGCTTCAACCATGCAATCGCATCATCTGCATTATCTTTATAACTAATGCCAAAGAGGGGAACGTGATACTCGTTTTTTATTTTCATCAGCATGGGGTGCTCGTTCTTGCACGACTGACACCAGGTCGCCCATACGTTTAGTAAAATCACACGTCCGTTAAGATCAGTGGATTGCAGCGCAGGCTGCGCGGGAAAAATATTCGGCAAGGTAAAGTTAGGAACAGGTTCACCCACGAGTGCAGAAGGTAATTCTCCGGGTTTGGCATAAAATAATTCCCATCCGAGTAAACCCAGCAAAATAAATAAGGCAAAAAAAGGAGTGAAGTATTTCATGTTTTACCCACCAGAGTTTTTTTGCGTTGCAAGATAGAGAGTAGGCCGCCAATCATCATGATGATGCCGCCAAACCAGATCCAGCGCACAAAGGGTTTGTAATAAAGTCGTACCGACCAGAAATTATCATCTAATGGTTCGCCAAGTGCGAGATATAAATCACGGAAAATACCGGGATGAATCGCGACTTTTGTCATCACCATTTCACGCACGGTATAAATTCTTTTTTCAGGATACATAGTGATGATATGTCGATTATCTTTACTCACTGCAAATGCAGCTTGTATGCCGCGATAATTTGAGCCGTTGATGCCTTTCGTATTCTGAAAATAAAATTGATACGGACCAAGCATTGCAGCATCCCCTGGTTTAATACGGATATTGCGCTCCTGATTTAAAAGACTGGATAACATAATGCCTATGACGAGAATGGCAAAGCCGCTGTGTGCAAGCGACATGCCAGGATAAAATCGCGCAGATTTTTTTACGCTTAAAATAATCCAGAAGCTTAAACTTAGACTGATGATGGCAATAACATTAAGCGAGCCTGCGGTGCCCCATAATAAAATCATGGCGGAGATGATGCTGATTAATAAATTTTTTCCAGCAGAAAAAAATATCTTATGCGAGGGCTGCTGCTTCCAGTGCAGTAAAATGCCTAAGCTCATGAAGATCATGATGAGAAAGACTAAGGGCATCATGACTTTATTAAAATACGGTGCGCCAACAGAAATGCTGCCGAGATGCAATGCATCCAGAATTAGCGGATAAAGCGTGCCGAGTAAAATGGTTGTCATGGCAACAAATAATAATGCGCTGTTTATCAGCAATGCCATTTCGCGGGATACAGCAGAAAAAGAGGAAGATGATTTTGCAAGCTGCGGCAAACGTATAGCGTATACAGCAAGTGCAGCCGTGATGAGAATGGCAAGCAGCAATAATAAAAACATGCCGCGTGCAGGATCGCTTGCAAAGGTATGCACAGAAACCAGCACACCTGAACGCACTAAAAATGTGCCGAGTAAACTGAGAGCAAAACTGATGATGGCAAGCATGGCAGCCCAGGTTTTAGCGTTACCGGTTTTTTCACACAAAATTAAAATGTGTATGAGTGCTGTGCCAGAAAGCCAGGGTAGAAGAGAAGCATTTTCAACCGGATCCCAAAACCAGAAGCCGCCCCAGCCTAATACACGATACGCCCACCAACTGCCAAGCATGATGCCGCAAGTTAAAAAACAAAAAGCAGCGAGTGCAAATTGCCGCGTGAGTGTTGCCCATGCAGTATCGAGTTTGTTGCAAATCATGGCGGCGAGTGTGATGGCAAAGGCAACAGAAAATCCAACATATCCTGCGTACAACATAGGCGGATGAATGATGAAGCCCGGGTCTTGCAATAAGGGATTAAGATCACGTCCCATGGAAGGAGTGGATGCGGCGAGAAAAGGATTGGATGTCAGCAGTAAAAAACATAAAAAACAAAAACTGATTATGCCAAGCATGGATAAGGTGAGTGATCTGCTGACAGTATTTATTTTGTTGGTCGTGAGAGAGAATGCAATTGTCCAGAGCGATAAAATAAAAATCCATAAAAGAATAGAACCTTCGTGCGCGCCCCATACGGCGGTGAGTCTATATATCAGCGGCAAAGTGGCGTGGGAATTTGCTGCGACATAAGCAAGAGAGAAATCATTGATGCCAAAGGCGAGTGTCAAAAATGTGTATGCGCTCAATATGAAAATAAACTGCGCCCACGCGCACGGGCGTGCAATGGCGAGCGCGTAAGGGTTGCTGCGTATGTAGCCCCATAAAGGCAATGCGCCTTGCAGGAAGGAAAATAGCAGGGCGAGGAGGAGGGAGGTTTGTCCGAGGAAGTGGATCATTATCGAGCCTCTCTCATCGCCTGATACACTTTCTTCGGCATATAATTCTCATCATGTTTCGCAAGCACCTGCGTCGCGACAAACACACCTTCATGATTCATGCTGCCTTCTGCAATGACGCCTTTCCCCTCACGAAATAAATCCGGCAGCACACCTGTGTAACGCACAGGCAATTCACGCTTTAAATCCGTGACTACAAATTCTGTCTCAAGACTATCTTTATGCCGCAGCACAGAATGTTCTTTCACCATTCCACCCAGACGAAAATGATAATCTGCATCAAGCCGTGTGATGGCCACCTGTGCGGGTGTCAAAAAAACATTAATATTTTGTTTCAGCGCATACAAAATCAAACCTGCAGCAATACTGAGACCAAGGGCAAATAATCCGATTACGTACAAACGTTTTTTATGAAGCTTATTCATGAATGTTTATTCTGATTTAAATACTGCCGCCAGCGGCGCCAGGGAAAAAACCATTGCGCCAGCAAAAAAACCAATACACATCCGTACGCAGCAAACACATACCAAAAATAGCTCATCATATTTTTTTTCCTATCCAGTGATGATTTTCAGCGAGAGCGGTTAATTCATAACGGAGATGCAGTGAAAGCACGATGGCATAATACAATAAAAAAGCGGCAATCATGGCAAGCAGCGGATACAGCATGCTGTTATCTATGGCAGAAGGTGACAATAGTTTAAGCGTTGCGCCCTGGTGCAGAGTATTCCACCAGTAAACTGAATAATGAATGATGGGAATATCAACAAAGCCTACGAGAATAAAAATCGCAATTGCACGTTCACCCATGCGTTTTTGTGCCAGCGCTGATTGCAGGAGAATAATGCCGGCGTATAAAAATAATAAGATCAATTCAGAGGTAAGACGTGCATCCCAGATCCAGTACGTGCCCCACATGGGTTTGCCCCACAAACTGCCGGTAATCAGTGCGAGCAAGGTAAATCCAGCACCGATAGGCGCGCTATGTCTAATGACAGAAGGCGCGAGTTTTAGCCGAAAAACAAGGCTGCAACAAGCGGCAGCCGCCATGATGGTGAAAATAAAAATTGAGAGAAAGGCAGAGGGTGCGTGCACATAAATAATACGGAAGGCATCACCCTGCAGATAATCAGCAGGTGCGAGCCATAATCCGCCTATCAGGCCGTAAGTAAACGTGAGGAAAAATAATGCGGACAACCAGGGCGTTATCTTATTAGATAAGCTGAAAAATTTTCTGGGAGACACCAGATGATTGATGAGAGTCCACATTCTTTTTTTGCCTTCTGTGAGTGGGGCAAAATACTAGCATGCAAAAAGCGCTTTGCCCACCCTGCCTGGATGGAATAAAGTGTGGGGCTTTTGTAAACCGTTTAAATCAGACCATGAAACTTATCGCCCATGCCAAAGAAGGCTTATTAAATCTCACGCACTCGAGGCTGCGTTCTATGCTGGCCGTGCTGGGAGTGCTGGTGGGGACAGCCTCGGTGGTGACGATGGTGCTGGGCGGACAGTTGGCAACGAATGAAGCGCTGCGTCAATTCAAATCACTGGGAACGGATTTGCTTGCCGTCTCGATAAATTCCGCTGCAGAAGAAACCTCATCATCTGCAGGTAAAACAGACAGCCTGACTTTATCGCAAGCCTTGTCGCTTACAAAAACGCATCAGCATATTTTGCAGACTGCGCCTTATACGCAGCTCTTTCATCCTGTTTTGTATCAGGGTAATCCAGTCAACGGGATGATTCTCGGGGTGACAGATAGTTTCGCGAGTATTTTGCAAATCAAAATGCAGTCAGGGCGCTTTGTTTCACTCTTTGATAAATATGAATCTTATTGCGTGATTGGCCATCAAGTGTATGAGGCGCTGAAAAAAAATTCGTACAAGGAACCGCTGGGGCAGCCGCTGCAAATAGGCAAGAATATTTTTGTGATTGTTGGCGTTGCAGCGCCCTGGCCGGAAAATGCTTTTATTTACGGGAATATTGATGCGTCGATTATGGTTCCTGTCCTTGCGTCTACGATGGTGAATAAATACGCCGCTATTAATAATGTCCTCATGCGTTTGTCACCAGAAGCAGATATTACTGAAGTAGAAACGCAAGTCTCCGATGCAATTCATCACATGCTGGGAGACAAGCAAACCACTTTTCGCAGCGCGAAAGAATTAATTGCGAAGATGAAAGCGCAAAGCACGATACTGACAGTTTTTCTGGGTTTAATAGGCAGCGTGTCATTAATTGTCGGCGGCATTGGGGTGATGAATATTATGCTGGTGTCAGTCGTAGAAAGACGCCGCGAAATCGGCATACGTCTTGCAGTGGGTGCAAGGCGCAAGGATATTGGTCTTTTATTTTTGATGGAAGCCATCATGTTGTCATTAGTCGGCGGTACGCTGGGTGTGATACTGGGCATTCTAATTGCTTACGTCATCACGCTCATCTGGGGCTGGCAATTTACGTTATTTTTGCTGCCGCCTGTTGCAGGATTTGCGGTGTCTGTTGCAGTCGGCATCTTCTTTGGATTTTATCCTGCGTATCTTGCAGCGCGTTCAGATCCGATTGAGGCGTTAAGGGCGGAATAAATTTCTAACCGATGCTATCCAGCAAAGTTTGTGTATTGCTTAATAATTCACTTACTAATTGCTCATTAATATCAAGCGCACCCTCATACTCTGCTGCATTTCTAAGACCGTGGCACTTTGCCAGGATTCTCCATATCTCTGGCGGAGTGTTAAGCGTATGAGGCAAAGCCTGAAAGACAATATATCTATTATTAGCGCGATATCCGTGTCGACGTAATGCAGCAAGAGCGATGGAATGTGCTGCGTTATAGGCTAAAAGAAATCGACTTTCCAGTTCGAGTGTTGCATTATTTGCATCTTTCAATCGTGTTTTAGCGGATTTAATCAGGCCGTGAAATTCATTTTCATCAAAAGGTTCTTCTTTCAGCTGTTTTGTTTTAACTAAATTATCTAAGCTCATCCTCTGATCCTTTCAGAAAAATTTTAGGTTGTTCTAGTGTTTTGTTGATGAAGTTGTTGCCTTCATTAGTTTTGCGCGACCATTCAGATACTGTATAAAAAGTTGGATTTATTTTTCGTCTTAATTGCATTTCGGCTTTTTCGAGGGAATGAAATATATCCGCATAAGTTAAATCATTGCCAATAATCATTAAATCAATATCACTGTCAGCAGTATCTTCTTGTCTTGCAACGGAACCGTAGATAAATGCAATGCGGATTTGCTTTTCTATAGCTTTTAATGCTTTTTTCAAGACATCAGCCAATCCAAATGATTTAAGAACGATGCCACGCAATTCTATATAAAATGGCATCTCCTGATTAGCCTGATATCTTTTCTGGTTGCCAAGCTGTTTTACGATGATTAATCCCGCGGCGGTTAAGCTTTCCAGTTCTCGTTGTACGGCACCTGTGCCTGAATCGGTTTGGCGAATAATTTCATTTGTATAGAAAGATGTCTCAGGATGAATAAATAGCAGCCCTAGTACGCGTTGCCGTACCTTGGAAAATAAAACCTCTGAAATGCTAATTTTTCTTCGTACCATATTTGGGTATGATAATACCCAAATTGGGTATTATCAAGACCAAAAAATATTTTATTAAATAAACAAGGTATTACGCCTCACCCACCGTCACAATCTTCATGGAATTCGTGCGGCCGTGCACGCCGATCAGATCGCCTTTGGTGATAATGACCCAGTCGCCGATTTTCAGGATATCGCGGTTTTGCAATTCCAGAATGGCGGATTGGTTGAGTGTGCGTCTGTCGATATGTGTGGCATCAAAGGGAATGGGGAAAACGCCGCGATACAAGGTCATGCGTCTTAAGGTGGCATCGTAACGGCTTAAGGCAAAGATGGGGATGCTGGAATTAACACGCGACATGAGCAAGGACGTGGTGCCGGATTCAGTGAGCGCGATAATCGCTTTGATATCGAGATGATTGGCCGTGTACATGGTGGCCATGGCAATCGCTTCATCAACATATTTAAGCTGCTGATCGCGCGTGTGACGCAGAGAGTGTACGCTTCTGTGTTTTTCCGCGCTGCGGCAAATTCTATCCATGGCAGCAACAGCTTTATCAGGATAAAGTCCGACAGCCGTTTCGCCAGATAACATGACGGCATCTGTACCATCCAGTACGGCATTCGCAACATCAGATACTTCCGCACGAGTGGGAATGGTGTTGTGTGTCATGGTTTCAAGCATTTGTGTCGCAGTAATCACGGGTTTATTGTGCGTGCGCCCCATGCGTATGATTTTCTTTTGCATGGCAGGTAATTCTGCATCACCAATTTCAACACCCAGATCGCCGCGCGCAATCATGACAGCATCCGATGCCTGAATGATGCCATCAAGATGAGTAATGGCTTCAGCACGTTCTATCTTGGCAATAATACCAGGATTGCCGCCGGCTGCTTTTAATAAAATGCGTGCTTCTTTAATGTCATCAGCATGACGCGGAAAAGAAACGGCAATGTAATCGGCGGAAAGCCGCACGGCTTCTTTGATATCTGCACGGTCTTTATCTGTGAGTGCTGCTGCAGAAAGACCGCCGCCCTGGCGGTTAATTCCCTTGTTATTCGATAATTCGCCGCCGACTATCACCTGACAATGGATTTTAGTGGGTTCCACTTGCATGACTTTCATCACCAGCCGCCCGTCATCCAGCAGCAGGGAATCATCTTTTCTGACATCGCGCGGCAAATTTTTATAAGCGAGAGAAACTGTCTTTTCATCACCCGCATTTTCATCGAGTTCGGTATCCAGCGTAAATGACTGGCCCTCTTTCAACTGGATTTTTTTATTTTTAAATCGGCCGATGCGAATTTTCGGCCCTTGTAAATCAATGAGAATGGCAACTGAAATACCGTGTTTTTTGGCAAGATCGCGCACCATGTTGATGCGGGTTTCATGCACGCTGATTTCACCGTGTGAAAAATTGGCGCGGAAAACCACAGCACCGGCAAGGATGACACGTTCAAGCATACTGGGGTCATCGAGTGACGGCCCCAGGGTGACAACGATTTTGGTATGACGAAGCTGATTCATGCGACCTTTTCTTTTTTAGGGGTATGACGCTCTTCCAGCACTTTCATCACGGGCAGGGTTTTGCCTTCAAGCACAGTGAGGAAGGCGCCGCCGCCGGTTGAGATGTAATCAATCTTGTCATAGATATGATATTTTTCGATGGCTGCGAGTGTATCGCCGCCGCCTGCCACTTTGAATGCCTTGCTGTCAGCAATGGCTTTGGCAATGGCTTCTGTGCCGTGCGCAAATTCTTCGATTTCAAATGCGCCTATCGGGCCGTTCCATAAAATGGTTTTGGCTTTTTTAATCAGGCTGACAAAAGTCTTGATGGTATCAGGGCCCATATCAAACACTTTTTCATTGTCATCAATCTGTGAGACCAGACGCACATAGGCTTCTGCATCTTCTGACAGTTTTTCAGCGACGACAACATCAATGGGTAAGGGAACTTCTGCGCCGCGCTTTTTTGCTTCAAGAGTCATGCGTTCGGCTTCATCAATCAAATCGGGTTCATATAATGATTTGCCGACGGTGTAACCTTCTGCTGCGAGAAAAGTATTGGCAATGCCGCCGCCAATAATCAGGGCATCGACTTTTTTTACCAGTGAATCGAGCAGAGCAAGCTTGGTGGATACTTTGGAGCCGCCGACAATGGCAAGCACGGGATGAGCAGGGTTATCCATGATTTTGCCGATGGCTTCCAGTTCAGACAGCATGAGCGGGCCTGCGCAAGCTTCCTTTGCATGTTTAACGACACCGTAAGTGGAAGATTCCATGCGGTGAGAAGTGGCAAA
>Ga0181525_10002196_pt1 | contig 16118 bp, 13 predicted proteins | sample PEATcosm2014_Bin_48_FD_121100 | JGI IMG/M metagenome (GOLD analysis project Ga0181525, IMG submission 121100) | Peatland microbial communities from MTU Mesocosm Facility, Houghton, MI, USA - PEATcosm2014_Bin06_10_metaG | ecosystem: Environmental > Terrestrial > Soil > Wetlands > Peat | place...
CCACTCCGTGCGGCTCGTAGGTACCGATGAGCGCGCCGCCGCGCTCCTGGCGCATGTAGATCTCGCCGGCATAGTCGGTGGTGTTGACCAGCTCGTGTTCGCGGCCGGCAAGCTCCGGGATATCCTCGGTGATCAGGTAGTGGTGCTCCATCGCCAGCACCGGCAGCTCGATGCCGACCATGTGGCCGATCTCGCGCGCCCACAGGCCGGCGCAATTGATCACGTGCTCGGCGTGTACGGTGCCCTTGTCGGTGACGACGTCCCAGCAGCCGTCGGCACGCTGTGCCAGCGACAGTACGCGCGTGAAGCGCTCAACCGTAGCGCCCAGCTGGCGCGCCGCCTTGACGTAGGCGTGCGTGGTACCGGACGGATCGCAATGGCCGCCGTCGGCACGCCACAGCGCGCCGATGAAGTGGCGGGTGTCGATCAGCGGATTGAGGCGGCTGGCCTCGGCAAGGCTGATCATCTCGGTTTCCATCCCGAGATAGCGCGCGCGCGAGCAGATGAGCTTCAGGCTGTCGAGCTCGCCCGCCGTCGCCGCGAGCATCAGGCCGCCGTTCGGGTGCAGCCCGCAGGACTGGCCCGACAGTGCCTCGATCTCGCGGTACAGGTCGATGGTGTACTTCTGCAGCCGTGAGATGTTGGCCTCACCGTTGAACGTATGCATGCCGCCGGCCGCGTGCCAGGTCGATCCCGCGGCCAGCTCGCTCTGCTCGATCAGCAGCAGCTCGCCCCAGCCTATCTTCGCCAGGTGATACAGCGTGCTGGCGCCGACCACCCCGCCGCCGATGACCACGGCCCTGGCGTGCGTCTGCATCAGCGCGGGTCTCCGGTCCGTTCGGCCACAGTAAGCTCGGCCACGGTGAGGTCGGCCACTCTCGCCTCCGATAACGGCATCGTTCCAAAGCTCCTGCTCGTGGAGGCAAGCCAGTCACACAGGTGCCGCGCGGTGCTCGCCGGCGTCAGCAGCAACACGCCCGACGGCAGCGCAGCCAGGACCACCGACACCTGGACCATGATGGTAGCCGCGGCGCTGCCGGGCGGGAACGCGTCGGCGGAAAGGTCCAGCCGGCAGCTGCGTACCAGCAGTTCGCGTGTGTCGGAGCCAGTGAAATATAGCGCCTGCATCGCGCCCGACAGGTCGATCGCGGCGCCGACACCGGCGCACGCAGCCTGCCAGTGGGCAGCAGTCGCGCCGGGCGACGCCGGCGCAGCCAGCAGCAGCCAGCGCTGCGGGCGCAGGCACAGCGTCAGATGATCGGCGCCGGACACGATCCTTCCCATCGGCGGCAGTATTCGCCCCTGCGCCCCGGCAATGCTGACCAGTTCATCGGCCCGCCCTCGGAACGCCGCGAGCTCGACGATGTCGGCAGCACACACTGCCAGCCGAAGCTCAGGCGCAGACACGCGCTCAGCCGCGGACACGGGCGTTCTCCGGATCGAGCATGTGCGGACTGACGATATCGAGCTCGACCGTCTCATGGTGCAGCGGCGAGGCGCCGATCAACTGCTGGCCGATGCGCTGCCGGCCTGCCGCCAGCAGCGCCAGCCCCACCCAGCCCTCGAGTTCGACCGCGGGTGTGGAGGAGGTCACGTAGCCCAGGCTCACGCTGCGCGCCTCGGGTGCCACCAGCTGCGCACCGGTGCGCAGGCGCCGCCGGCGGTCAATCGGCCGCACGCCGACCAGTTGCAGGCGATCGGGCGCGATCAGTCCCGCGCGCTGCGACAGCACGCGGCCGATGAAGTCGCCCTGCGGCTTGAGCAGGCGAGCGAAGCCCAGGTCGTTGGCGCTGGTATTGCCGTTGAGTTCAGCGCTGGTCACATGGCCCTTTTCGATTCGCAGCGTGTTGAGGGCGTCGAGGCCATAGGGCGTGATGCCGAATGGCCTGCCGGCCTCGAGCAGTGCCAGCCACACCGGCAGCGCGCGATTCGCCGGCACCGCAAGCTCATAGGCGAGCTCACCGGAAAACGAGATGCGAAACACCCGCCCGGCAACGCCCGCGATGGTGGCCGCGCCAGCCGCCATGAACGGAAACGCCTCATTCGACAGGTCGCGGTCCACCACCACCGCCGCCACCACCTCGCGCGCGCGTGGCCCGGCGATCGCGAACTGCGCCCATTGCTCGCCGACATCGGTCAGCAGGAGGTCGAACTGCGGGCACACCGCCTGCAGCTGGAATTCCATGTGCTCGAGCACCGCCGCGGCGTTCGCGGTCGTGGTGGTCACCAGGAAATGATCGGCGCCGAGCCGCGAGGTGGTGCCGTCGTCGAATAGCAAACCATCCTCGCGCAGCATGATGCCGTAGCGCGCGCGGCCGACCGCCAGCGTCGAGAACCGGTTGGCGTAGATGAAATCCAGGAAACGGGCGGCGTCCGGTCCCTGGATATCGATCTTGCCCAGCGTCGACACATCGGTAATGCCGACCGAGCGGCGTACGGCGCGTGCTTCACGCAGCACCGGCTCCCATCCGCTTTCGGGTGAATAAACCAGCGGCCTCATCCACAGACCGATGGCCACGAAGCCGGCGCCCGCCGCCTGGTGCCAGTCGTGCAGTGGCAGGCGGCGCTGCGGTCGCAAGTGCTGCCGCACCTCGGCGCCGGCGAGCGCGGCAAACGGCACCGGCTGTGCAAACGGGCGCGGCTTTGAGCGCCCGACCGCAGGCAACGGCAGCCCGCGCGCCTGCGCCAGCACCGCGCTGCCCACCAGCCCGCCGATGCGGCCCTGATCGCTCGCCATGCCGTGGGTGGTGTAGCGCTTCATGTGCTCGATGTGCTCATAGCCTTCGCGCTGTGCCAGCCGCACATCGGCACACGTGACGTCGTTCTGCAGGTCGACGAATGCCTTGCGCGCGCGGCGCGGCGCAGGCACCTCCCACAGAGCGCTGATCGGCGTGGCGTCCGGGTCAGCAGGCAGCTCGCCGCTCGCCAATTGCCCGTCGCTCGCCAGGCGCTGGCCCGCGGCGTGGCCCAGATCCGCCGCGATGGCCGCGGCCGCCGCTTCGGCATCGCGCAACGCGGCCAAAAGTCCAAATACACCGCGTGCGGCGCCCGTCATCTGGCCGGCGCCTGGCGCCAGCTGCGCGGTGAAGGCCGCAATGGATTCCTGCCATTGCGGCGGCGCGCCGAGCTGGCTCGCCAGCGAGGTCATCGGGCAATAGCCGCCGGAGATCAACAGACTATCCGCCGTCAGCGTGAGCCGCTGACCACCATCCACGCCCGACACCCCGACGCCGCGCACCGCGCTTCGCCCAATGACCGCTTCGACCACCGCGCCGGCGTGCACGGTAATGCCGCGTGCGCGGGCGCGCCGCGCCGCCAGCGCGTCGGGCCGCGGATCGATCAAGCCGGCGCAGGCGACGCCGCTGTCGGCCAACGCGAAGACGGCATCGTAGGCCTCATCGTTATTGAGAAAAAACGCCGGTCGGCGGCCAACCGCGACGCCGTAACGGCGCAGATAGCTCAGCGCCGCGCCCGCGAGCATGACGCCGGGTGTGTCGTTGCCGGGGAATGCGATCAGGCGCTCCAGAGCGCCGGTGGCCAACAGCACGCGCCGGGCGCGGATGATGCGCAGGCGCTCGCGCATACCACCAAATCGCGCGGCTTCCAGCGTCGTCAGGCGTTCCAGCGCGCCGAACACGCCGTGGCCGTAGGCCCCAAGCACCGTGGTACGCGGCAGGCAGCGAACGTTCGCGTGCTGCGCAAGCGCAGCGCAAGCCGCCACGCGCCACGCCGTCCAGCGCGCATCGAGCAGTGAGCCGCCGCCCAGTACCTCGTCCTGCTCGGCCAATATCACTTTGAAGCCGCTGGCGGCGAGTCGCCGTGCGGCCGTAAGCCCTGCGACGCCCGCGCCGACCACCAGCACGTCCACATGGTCGTGCACCGTCTCAGCCGGCGCGGCCTGCGCGCCGATGATTGCATCCAGCCGGCCAAGGCCGGCGGCGCGTCGGATCAGCGGCTCATAGATGCGCTCCCAGGCCCAGCCCGGCGCCATGAAGGTCTTGTAATAGAATCCCGCAGGCAGGAACCGCGACAGCAGATCGTTCAGCGCCGCCACGTCGAAGCGCAGCGACGGCCAGCGGTTCTGGCTTTCGGCGACCAGTCCCTCCTGCAGCGCCAGCGTGGTGGCCAGGCGATTGGGTTCGCGACCGTCGACGTTGATGACGTCGACCAGCGCACAGGGCTCCTCCGGACCCGCGGTTACGATGCCGCGTGGACGGTGATACTTGAAGCTGCGCCCCACCAGCACGCGGCCGTTGGCCAGCAGCGCCGAGGCCAGTGTGTCACCGGCAAGGCCTGCCATCGGCTGGCCATCGAAGCGAAACCCGAGCGGCTGCCGGGCGTCGGTCAGCAGGCCTGCGGCGAGGCGGTAGGGACCGCGCATCACCGGCCGGCCCCATCCGGTATCTGTGCGGCCTGCGTCACTACGCGAATCTCGTGCGTCAGCGTGTGACGTTCAATCCTCAGCAGCCGCCGGCAGCCGCCGATGTGCAGCCACCACTCCCAATGCCAGCCACATGGATTGTCGCGCTCGTAGACATAGGCATGGAATGCCGCCGGAGCGGCATCGGCGGCCGGACGCGCACGCGAGGCGTCGCCGCGATAACGAAACTCGATTTCATCGCGCTCGCCGCACCACGGGCACCGGATTCGCAGCATCGGGTGCCGGCCTCAATGCGCGTACGGAAACGGCCCGATGCCGCGCTCGTCCATGGTGCGGCCGCTCGCGAAGCGATCCAGATCCAGGTGCGCTGCCAGCGGATGCGGTGCGTTGCAGGCAATCAGGTGGGCGGTCGTCATGCCACCCGCGGGAATCGCCTTGAAGCCACCGTAGCACCAGCCGGCATTGAGTATCAGGCCGTCGAGCGGCGTCCGGGAGATGATCGGCGAGCCGTCCATGCTCATATCCATGACCCCGCCCCATTGCCGCAGCACCTTGACGCGCGCCAGTGCCGGCATCAGCGTCACCGCCTCCATGGCCACATCCTCGGCCACCGGCAGCGTGCCGCGCTGGCCGTAGGTGTTGTAGCCATCGATCGCGCCGCCGAATACCAGGCCGCCCTTGTCCGACTGGCTCACATAGAAATGTCCCGCCCCGTAGGTGACTACGACATCGAGCACCGGCTTGATCGGCTCGGTCACGAACGCCTGCAGCACGTGGCTCTCGATCGGCAGCGTAAGCCCGGCCATCGCCGCCAGTTGCGAGGAATGGCCGGCCACCGCCAGGCACACCGTTTCGGCCTCGATCAGGCCGCGCGTGGTGTGCACGCCGGTCACGCGCCCCCCGGTCACGCCGGCCGCAGCGCGCGCGATGCCGGTGACCTCGCAGTGCTCGATGATGTCGACGCCGGCGCGCGATGCCGCGCGCGCATAACCCCAGGCGACCGCATCGTGGCGCACGGTGCCGCCGCGCGGCTGCAGGAATCCGCCCAGCACCGGATAGCGGCCATTATCCAGGTCGATCAGCGGCACCAGCGCCTTGACCTGCTCGCGGTCCAGCGCTTCGGCATCCACGCCCAGCAGCCGCATCTGGTTGGCGCGCCGGGTAAACAGATCGCGCTGGCCCTCGGTATTGAACAGGTTCAGCGCGCCGCGCTGGCTGACCATGGCGTTGAAATTCAGCTGCCGCTCGAGCCCCTCCCACAGCTTCAGCGAGTACTCGTAGAAGCGGATGTTGTCCGGCAGGAAATAATTGGAGCGGATGATCGTGGTGTTGCGTCCGACGTTGCCGAGCCCGATCGGACCCTTCTCCAGTACCGCGACGTCGCGGATGCCGTACTCGCTGGCCAGGTAATAGGCGGTCGCCAGCCCGTGGCCGCCGCCGCCGACGATCACCACGCGGTAGCGTGGACGCGGCGTCGCCTTGGCCCAGGCGCGCGACCAGCCGCGCTGACCTGTCAGTCCCTCGAGCAATAAGCGCCAACCGGAATAACTCCCGCCGGATTCGCGGATCGATGGGCGACCATTCACGCGTTCGAATCCCAGGGATTAACCACATCAACGCTCAAATCGGAGAAGTGCCTGACATTTCTGGTCGCAAACTTCGCTCGACGGGCAACTACAATTCCTGCGATCTGGGTATCACGCATATCAATCGAGTGTCCGTTGCGCTGCCTTGCTGCAGCCAGTCGCGCTGCAGCCTCGGCGGCCGGTTGATCGAAATCGAGCACCCGTCCCTCCAGGTCTTCCCCCATTAGTTTTTCGAATGCAACTTCAAGCGTCCGTCGACGGCGGCCCTTGGGCAACAGCGCCAGGCCCAATCGAGCCTCAAACAGCGTGATGCTGGTTATCCATACGGATTCAGCCGCTTGTCGATCCAGCCATTCGACCACTGGCGCTTCCGGCACCTGTCGCATCAACGCCGAAAGTACGTTGGTGTCGATTACGATCACGGATCAAGATCAACCGGCCGTGCAGCCTGACCTCGCAGCTCCGGTAGATCGATCGCTAAACCTTTGCCGCTGAAGCGCTTAGCAATACGCGAACCGAGCTTGGTAATCGGCCTGGTCGAATCCTTAGCCGCGTTGCGAAGAATCTGTCGAACTTCCTCCTCCATGCTGCGACCATGGAGTTCGGCACGCCGCTTCAGTCGTACTTTGACTTCTTCTTCAAGATCCCGCACCACGAATTGCGCCATGAGATTCCCTCGGCATAGGCATTTGATATCATGATATCAATCAATGGATGATCCCGCAAGTCGCCCGCTCGCAATAAAACTGCTGCCAGCCGCCCGCAGATATTCAATTATCATGATACCGAGGGTCGGCGTGGAGGTGGCTATTGTCGAATGCTCTCAAATTGCTTCGAGTAGCCGCGGCACTGGGTCTGGCCGCGACCGCGGGACCCGCGCTCGCCGCACCGCCGCCGCTGCCGGCGGCCGTGGTGGTGTCCTCGAAGCTGTCGAGCGAATCGGCGATGATCGGCCAGATGATCCGACTGCTGCTGGACGCGAACGGCATTGCCACGGTGGATCGAATGACGCTCGGGGCCACGCCGGTGGTGCGCCGCGCACTGCTTTCGGGCGAGATCGATATCTATGTCGAGTACACCGGCAACGCCGGCTTCTTCTTCAATGTCGCCTCCGACCCGGCATGGAAGAATCTGCGCCAGGGCTACGAGCTGGGAGCGCGACTCGACTATGCGGCCAACCGGATCGTCTGGCTCACGCCCGCCAACGCCAGCAACTCCTGGGCGCTGGCGGTACGCCGCGACGTCGCCGACGCCTATCATCTCAAGACCATGAGCGATTTCGGCCATTGGGTCGCTGGCGGCGGCCCGGTGATGCTCGCCTGTTCGGCGGAATTCGCTAACGCCGGCACGCTGCGCTCGCTCGAGAAGGCGTACGGGTTCACGCTGCGATCCGATCAGATGATTGTGCTCGCCGGCGGGGAAACCTCGGCCACGATCGGCGCGGCGGCGGCGCGCACCAACGGCATCAATACCGCGATGGTGTACGGCACCGACGGCGGCATCGATGCGGCGAACCTGCAGGTGCTGGACGATGATCGCAACGACCAGCCGATCTACGCGCCGGTGCCGATCATCCGCGAGGCGGCGCTGACGGCGAATCCGCGCATCGCCGGGCTGGTGAAGCCGCTGATGGACAGCTTCGACCGGGCAACGCTGCAGCAGCTCAACGAGCGCGTGCAGATCGACGGCGAATCCGGCCAGGCGGTCGCCGAGGACTACCTGAAGGCGCGCGGCCTGATCACCCCCGGCCTCATCACGCCCGGCCCCATCAAATGAATGCGCAGTCGCTCCCGACGACCCAGGCGCGGCAGTCAAGGATCGACCCGCTCGGTGCGCTGGTGAGCGCCGTGGGCGCAGCGGCCGTGCTGTGGCTGCCATTCGTGGTACTCAAGCCGAACCGCATCCTGCCCGGTGATCCGCATGCGCTGGCGCAGGTGCTGCCGCCAATGGCGGCCGTCGGCTGCCTGCTGGTGCTGGCGCTGGTTGCACTGGCCGCGCTCGGCGTGGCCAACGCGTGGCTGCGGCTCGGCGCGGCGCTGCTGGGGCTGATGGTGGTGGCAGCGGCGGTCGCCACCGCCGGCAACCTGCTGACACCGGCTGGCAACAAGGTGGTGCGTGTCGCGCCCGGCGCAGGATTCTGGGTGCTGCTGGTGGCAGTGGGTCTGATGGCGACCGATGCCATCACGCGGCTGCGGCCACGGCCGATCGTGCGGGTGCTGATGCTGGCGCTGTTCGGCGCGATCACCGGCCTGGCGCTGGCGCACGGCGTATTCGACCAGCTCTCGGTGATGCGCGAATACGCGGTCAACGCCGGCCGCTTCGCACACGAAGCGCGCCAGCACGTGTGGCTGGCACTCGGCTCGCTGGGCGCCGCGGTCATCGTGGCGCTGCCGCTGGGCATCGTCTGCCACCGCGTGCCGCGCCTGCGCGGCGGCATCCTCGGAGCCCTGAATGTGGTGCAGACCATTCCGGCCATTGCGCTGTACGGCATCCTGATGGCGCCGCTGGGCGCGTTGGCCGCAGCCGTGCCGCTGGCCGCGCGGCTCGGCATCCGCGGCATCGGCGCGGCGCCCGCACTGCTCGCGCTGTTCCTCTACTCGCTGCTGCCGGTGGTCGCCAACACCGTCGCCGGTCTTGCGCGCGTCTCGCCCGCTGCAGTCGAGGCCGCCCGCGGCATGGGAATGACCCGCGGGCAGATCCTGACCGGGGTCGAGCTGGTGCTGGCGCTGCCCACGATCCTGACCGGTATCCGCATCGTGCTGGTACAGAACATAGGCCTGGTCACTGTGGCCGCGTTGATCGGGGGCGGCGGCCTGGGCGTGTTCGTGTTCCAGGGTATCGGGCAGACCGCCATTGATCTGGTGCTGCTCGGGGCCATCCCGACGGTGGCCCTGGCCTTTTCCGCCGCCGTGCTGCTGGATGCACTGGTGGAGACCATGAACCGATCGCGCCAATGATCAGCATCGAATACCTGAGCAAGCAGTACGGCGCCACCACGGTGGTCGATCGCGTGTCGATGGACATCGAGCGCAACTCGATCACGGTCATCGTCGGCACCTCCGGCTCGGGCAAATCCACGCTGCTTCGCATGATCAACCGCCTGGTCGAGCCCACCGGCGGCCGCGTGCTGATCGACGGCAACGACACGACACGCGAGCCGGCGCATCTGCTACGGCGCCGAATCGGCTATGCGATCCAGGGCAACGGGCTGTTTCCACACCGCACGATAGCCGAGAACATCGCCACCGTGCCGCGCCTGCTCGGCTGGGACCAGGCGCGTCTGCAGGCGCGCGTCGATGAACTGCTGACTGTGTTCCAGCTCGATCCGGCCGAATTCGCCGGAAAATTTCCGCACCAGCTCTCCGGTGGCCAGCAGCAGCGCGTCGGCGTCGCGCGTGCACTGGCGGCCGAACCCGCACTGCTGCTGATGGACGAGCCGTTTGGAGCGCTCGATCCGATCATCCGCGCCAAGGCGCAGGACGACCTGCTCGATATCCAGCGGCGCTTCGGCACCACGATCGTGCTGGTGACCCATGACATGGACGAGGCGTTCCGGCTCGGGAACCGGGTTGCGGTCATGAGCCGCGGGCGAGTGCTGCAATACGATCGGCCCGCAGTGCTGCTCACGCATCCTGCCGACCCGTTCGTCTCGCAGCTGACCGGGCTGGCCGATCGGGCGATGCGGCTACTGTCGCTGACGACCGCCGGTGAGGCGGCGGTCCCGGGAAGCTCGGCGGTCCCGGGAAGCTCCTCGGTCCCGGGCAGCGCGACCGGACTGTCGATCGCGGCGTCGGTCTCGCTGCGCGACGCGCTGTCTGAACTGGTCTGGCGCGGCGCCGACTCGGCCGCGGTGATCGACGCCAACGGCGCGCCGTGCGGGCAACTCACGGTGGCCGCCATCCTCGCCCTCGGACGTCCGCGCTGATGCCGGGGGCCGCGACACGGCTGCCGAGGGCGGCGACACTGCTTCGGTTCGGCGCGCTCGGCCTGCTGCTGGCCTTTCTGCTCACTCCGCAAAGCTTCGCGCCGCTGTTTGAGCCGCTGACACAATACGGCGCGCCGCCGATCTACGACCAGGGCAACATGCTGGAGCTCGCGCTGGCGCAACTGGGCACCGTGTGCTTTGCCGCCGTGGCCAGTACTGTCGTGGCAGTCACGCTCGGCATTCTGGTGACCCGCGCGCGCGGCGCACAATTCCTGCCGCTGTCGCGCACGCTGGTCAATATCGGCCAGACCTTCCCGCCGGTCGCAGTGCTGGCGATCGCAGTACCGCTGGTCGGCTTCGGCCTCAGGCCCACACTGATAGCGCTGTTCTGCTATGGACTGCTGCCGATCTTCGAAAACACGGTCAGCGGACTGCGCGGCTGCCCGGCCGCGGTCATGGAGGCTGCCAGTGGCATGGGAATGAGCGCCAGCCAGCGCCTGTTGGCGGTCGAGCTTCCACTCGCAATGCCATTGATTCTGGAGGGAATTCGCCTCTCGCTGGTCATCAGTGTCGGCACTGCGGCGATCGGGTCTACGGTCGGCGCCAAGGGGCTGGGCGAGGTCATCATCGCCGGTCTTCTGTCAAATAATACGGCATTCATTCTTCAGGGCGGTCTGGTGACCGGCCTGATGGCCATTCTGCTCTATGACGCGATGGCGGGGCTGGAGCGGCGACTGTTCCGGTCTGCTCGCATCGATTGAGTGCTGAAAACGCATCAGGATATGCGACCAGTGCCACGGCGGCGCTTCATAAATGTGCCTACAATGTCAGCAACATAGTTACCAGGCGATTGGTGTTAGATGAGCGTTACAACCATCGAGCATGACGCACCCGGCGCGACCCTCGCGCGCGGTGAGCGTTGCCCGACGGTCGAAATGCCCACGCTGCTGTTGATCGTGGCGGTCTATGGCGGCTGGCTCGCGATCACCCTCGCCTATGGCCATTGGCCGCTGATCGCAATCGCACCCATTGGGGTGGTGTTGATCACACTGCACAGCTCATTGCAGCACGAAATCGTACATGGCCACCCGACCCGCTCCTACTCCTTCAACCGCCTGCTGGCGATCGTACCGTTGTCGTTGTGGCTGCCGTATGAGCGCTACCGGCAGACGCACCTGGCGCACCACAACGACCGGCGGCTCACCGATCCGCTCGACGATCCCGAGTCTTACTATTGGACCGCGGAGCAGTGGGCGCAGCTCAGCGCTGCAAGCCGTGCGCTGCTGCAATTCCAGCAGACTTTGGCCGGCCGGCTCATCATCGGTCCTTACTGGAGTATCGGCAGGTTCCTGCGTTTCGAATGGCACGCGCTGCTTCGCAACGAACATCGTGCGCGCGCCATCTGGCTGGAACAACTCGCCTGGTGCGTCCCGGTGCTGGTCTGGGTGAAGGTCATTTGCGGCATGCCGCTGTGGATCTACCTGCTGGCCATGGTGATCCCGTCACACGCGATCCAGCTGATTCGCTCGTTCGCCGAGCATCGGGCACAGACAGATCCACGCCAGCGGGTCGCGATCGTCGAGCGTTCCTGGATCCTGGGCCCGCTGTTCCTGTTCAACAACCTGCACTCGCTGCACCACGAGGCGCCGCGCATTCCCTGGTATCACTACAACCGCCACTACCGCATCGCACGCGATCGCCTGATTGCCGAGAATGGCGGCCTGGTCTATCGCAGCTACCTGGATGTAGCGCGCCGCTTCCTGTTCCGGGCGCACGATGAGCTGCGGCACCCCACCGGAAGGGTCCCGAGCCCGCAGCGCTGACTCACGCCGGTAGATCGTAGCCGACGGCCTTTGCTTCGCGATCCCAGTTCAGCAGTGTCGCGTACGACGCCTCGCTGACCGCGGCGAAGCCATCGAGTAGCAGCACGTCGGACAACGCGGCGAACCAGGGGCGTGTCGCCGCGGCGGTGAACGCAGCGCGCAATCTTTCAATCATTGGCGCCGGAGCGCCGGCGGCGGCAGCGAACGCCGGCATCGGCGCCAGTGCCGTTGATTCCAGCACCCGTATGTCCGCCGTCAACTCCGGGGCGTGGCGCCGGATCAGCAGGTGCCAATAGGCATCCAGCGGGCCAACATCGATCCGCCCGTCGCGCACCGCGTCGAGCACGTTACGCGCGGTCACCAGGTCTGCGTGCATCTCGGTATACAGCTGCGGACGCCGCGCGGTGCGGTAGGCGAGAAGATGATGACGCCAGGCATTGAATCCGGAGTGCGAGTGAGACACGGTCCACCCGGCGCGCCCGCCAAAGGTATCCGCCAGGGTGGCGTACGGGGCATCCTTGCGCACGATCAGGTCGGTGCGATAGACCGCGCGCCCCGCCGCCCAGTGAATGCGCGGGATCGGCGCGGCAAGCGGAATGAGTGGAGCGAGCTTGAGCGCGACCGGGTAGCCACAGGCGAACACCGAGCCCAGGTCGGCGCGCGACCACAACTGCTCGAGTGGCAGCGGCGCCGGATAGGACACGTAGCTGAGCTCCACCGCCGCATCGTGCGCGACGTTTGCAAGCAGCTCGCGCCAGGCTGCCTCGACCCCGGCGGTCACTGCATACATGCGCGCGTTCGAGATCCACGCGGTCACGCCATGCACTCGCTCACGCCATCCACCCGGTTACGCAGCCGCGCCAAGCTCTGCGCTGCGGCGAACGACGTAAGCGTCGATGGCCTCCCTGACCGCCGGGTCGAGCGGCGGTGGCACATAGTCCGCGAGTGTCTTCTTCCAGATATCGGTGGCGCGCTCTGTCGCGTTGCGGGCACCGGCGTCGGTCCAGTTTTCGAAATTCGACCAGTCCGACAGCAGCGGGCGATAAAACGCCGACTCGTAGCGCGCCAGCGTGTGCGCCTCGCCGAAGAAATGTCCGCCCGCTGCAACCCCCTTGATGGCGTCGACCGCCAGGTCGTCGTCGCTGAAGTTCACCGGCTTCAGGATTTCAGCCCAGTTACGCAGCAGTTCCGCATCCACCACGATCTTCTCGAGCGAGGCCGCCATGCCGCCTTCCAGCCAGCCGGCGGCGTGATTGATCAGGTGGCTGTGACTGAGAATCGCCGCCTGCAGTGAAAACGCGGTCTCATACGTCGATTGCGCATCCACCACCGGCGAGGCATTCACTGCGCTGGTGCGCACCGGCAGCCTGAGGCGGCGCCCGATCTGCGCACTGGCCATGATCGCATTCACGTACTCGGGGGTGCCGAATGCCGGCGACCCGGTACGCATATCGACATTGGAAGTGAAACCGCCCATCACGCACGGTGTGCCGGCGCGCAGCATCTGGCACAGCACCACGATGCCCATCGCTTCCGCGGTCTGCTGCACCAGCGCGCCAGCCAGCGTCACCGGCGCCATCGCACCCATCAGCGTGAACGGGGTAATGACCACGCACTGGCCATGGCGCGCCATCACCATGATGTTGTCCAGGATCTCGGCGTCTACGCGGCGCGGCGAGTTGACATTGGTGACCGTCATCAGCGTCGGGCGCAATGCCAGCTGCTCGATGCTGCAGCCGTGTTCTATCGCCGACATCGCCAGCGCGTCTTCGGCCTGCACGCCGCCGACACCGCGCGCCGCCCAGACGATATCGGCGCATTCAATGTGGGCCTGGTAGGTCGCCAGATGGCGGGTCGCGACCGGCACGTCCACCGGCTCCACCACGATGCCGCCCTGCCAGTGCAGGATACCGAGCGTGTGCGTCAGCTTGAGGATGTTGCGAAAGCCCTCTAGGTCACCGTAGCGCCTTCCGCGTTCCCGATCGCTGATGTTGGGCGCGCCGTGCACCGGACCAAAGTTGACGACGTTGCCGCCGACGTGCAGGTGGCGCGCGGAATTGCGGGCGTGCAGCACGAAATTTTGCGGCGCGTGCGCCAGTTGCGCCTCGACGATGTCGCGGCCGAGACGCACGATCTGCGTGTCCTCATCGACCAGGGCGCCGGCGGCGCGATAGGCAGCGCGCGCGGCCGCGCTGCGGATCTCGAGCCCGGCCTCCTGCAGGATCCGGAATGCAGCGACCAGGATGCGTTCGACCTGCTCGGCGTCCAGGATCTCCAGCGGCGGGAAGTGATTGGCCAGCCGCGGCAGCGGCGCGAGCGATGGGCCGGTGGAGCGTGGCGCGCGTGCGCCCGCGCGTCGACGCGGCCTTGCCGGAACCTCGGTCATGGCTGGAATATGGATCTTGCGGCTGGGTGGGATCGTGTCAGATCGCAGATACTGCAACCGCAGTGATCCCGGGCGCAAGGGCACGATGACTAAGGGCATGACGGCTATGGATGACGACCAGAGCTTCGATTACATCATTGTCGGCGCCGGCACCGCCGGCTGCGTGCTGGCGCAGCGGCTCTCGGCAGGCAGCCGCAACCGGGTGCTGCTGCTGGAGGCCGGCGGGTCGGACCGGCGCTTGTGGATTCGCGTGCCGATTGGTTACGGGCGCACCTTCAATGACCCGCGCGTCAACTGGATGTACGAGGCGGAACCCGATCCGGGACTGAACGGCGTGCGCGGCTTCTGGCCGCGCGGCAAGGTACTCGGCGGCTCCGGCTCCATCAACGCGATGGTCTACGCGCGCGGACAGCCGTCAGACTTTGACGACTGGGCGGCAAGCGCCGGTCCGGCCTGGGGCTGGGCCAATGTGCGGCAGGTGTTCGAAGCGCTGGAGAACCGAACCGACGGCGGCCCAGGCCAGCTGCGGGTAACCGACATGAACCCGATGGCGCATCCGCTGTGCCAGGGCTATCTCCGGGCCTGCGAGGAGCTGGGCTACCGCTATACACCCGACTTCAACGGCGAGCAGCCCGAAGGTGTCGGCATCTACCCCATCACGACCCGCGACGGGTGGCGCGAATCCACCGCCACCGCCTACCTGCGGCCAGCGCTCGCGCGGTCGAATCTGCTGTTGCGACTCAAAGCCCAGGTGCGGCAGATCGAATTCGACGGCCACCGCGCCACTGGCGTCGCCTACCAGTGGCACGGCAGCGTGCACCGCGCGCGCGCGGCGCGCGCGGTGATCCTGAGCGCCGGCAGCATCAATTCCGTGCAGTTGCTGCAGCTCTCGGGCATCGCCGACCCGGCACTGCTGACCCGCCTTGGCATCCCGCTGCGACACGCGGCGCCGGCCGTGGGTCGCAATCTGCAGGACCACCTGGGCATCAACTATTACTATCGCAGTCGCGTGCCGACGCTGAACAATGCGTTATATCCGCTGGGCGGCAAGATCAGGGCGGCACTTCAGTACGTCTTGAGGCGCACTGGTCCACTATCGATGAGCGTCAACCAGGGCGGCGGATTCATCCGCAGCAGCGCCGATAAACCGGTGCCGGATCTGCAGCTGTACTTCAATCCCGCCAGTTACACCGGTACCCGCACCCGCACCCGCAGGCTCATGAACCCGGATTCATTCCCCGGCTTCCTGCTCTCGTTCAACGCCTGCCGCCCGACCAGCCGTGGACACTTGGCGATCCGCTCCGCCGACCCGGACGTTGCGCCCGCCATTTTTCCGAATTACCTGTCGACCGAGCGCGACGTCGCGGACGTGCTGATCGGCGCGCGGCTGATGCGCCGCCTGGCCGCCACCGCGCCGCTGGCCGCGATCATCGACAGCGAACTGGCGCCGGGCAGCGCACTGCAGTCCGACGCCGAGCTGCTGGAGGATTTTCGCCAACGCGCCGGCTCCGTGTTTCATCCGGTCGGCACCTGCGCGATGGGTACCGATCCGACGCGCGCCGTGGTCGACCCACGACTGCGCGTGCACGGCATCGACGCGCTGCGGGTCGCGGACGCCTCGGTGTTCCCGTCGATCACCTCCGGCAATACCAACGCGCCGGTAACGATGGTGGCCGAACGCGCCGCGGCGATGATCCTGGAGGATGAGGCAGCGGCGTAGCTGGCGCGCGCGGTCCGCCACAGCCCGCGTGCCCGCTCGTCAGCCCGCCAGCGGCCCCAGTGCCGCCTTCAGCGGCGCCAGGTACGGCTCGAAGTGGCGCCACTGGTCCAGCCCTTCCTTGAATATCGGCCGGCGTACCTGCTCGGAGCTCGCGGTGCGCACGGCGCGCTCGTTCTTGTAGAACTCGACGCACTGCGGCTCGAAGTCGAGGCCGCAGAAATCCAGGATCCGGCGCACATTGCCCTCGAGGTCCTCGACCACGTCCTCATGCTGCACGCGCAGCACCTTGCCCGGCAG
>Ga0181525_10002197_pt1 | contig 16117 bp, 2 predicted proteins | sample PEATcosm2014_Bin_48_FD_121100 | JGI IMG/M metagenome (GOLD analysis project Ga0181525, IMG submission 121100) | Peatland microbial communities from MTU Mesocosm Facility, Houghton, MI, USA - PEATcosm2014_Bin06_10_metaG | ecosystem: Environmental > Terrestrial > Soil > Wetlands > Peat | place...
CAATATTGTTTCCGCCCGCTGTCTTTCCCGAACGCATGGCTCAATCCCGTGATCTCAATCGGATCTCCCAGTTCCGTCCCCGTTCCATGCGCCTCCACATAACTGATCGCCTCCGCAGAGATGCCTGCACGTTGCAGAGCTTCAGCCACAATGGCAGATTGGGCTTTCGGGTTGGGAACGGTGTAGCCGTTGGTCTTGCCTCCGTGATTGATAGCGACAGACTTGATTACTCCATAAATATGGTCGCGATCGGCAATGGCAGATTCCAGCGGCTTCAACAGAACACAGCCAACGCCTTCGCCAGGAATATAGCCATCGCCGCCTCGTCCAAAGCTCTCACAGTGTCCCCTGCTGGAGATGAACTGTCCCTGACTGAGCAGAATGTACTTGTTCGGATGCACAGTAACATTGACTCCGCCGGCCAATGCCATATCGCATTCGCGGAGGCGCAAACTCTGGCAAGCCAAAGAAATGGCGGTAAGCGAAGAGGAACACATAGTATCCACAGTTAGACTGGGGCCGTGAAAATTGCAGTAGTACGAGACGCGATTTGCAATATTTGCAGGAGTTCCCGAGAGGCCAACAACGTGCCCCCTTGCTTGCTCTTCCGCGCCGAACAACTGGTACTCCATATACATGGATCCCGCAAAAACGCCGACTTTGCCACCCAGTCCGCCGGAACCATTAGTCATGTGTTTGATTTTGTCGCGGGTGTAAGCCGCGTCTTCCAAGGTTGACCATGCGCATTCCAGGAACAATCGTTCTTGCGGATCCATTATCTCGGCTTCGCGGGGAGAAATCTTGAAGAACAAGGGATCAAACTTGTCCACGTCATCAATGAATCCGCCCCATTTGCTGTAGATTTTTTCCGACTTGCTCTTATCAGGATCGTAGAAACAATCATGGTTCCATCTGTCTCGAGGTATTTCCGTGATGCAATCTTCCCCGTTACGGAGCAATTTCCATAGCTCGGAGACGTTCGTAGCACGAGGATAACGTCCGCTGATGCCGATGATGGCTATGTCCAATGCACCCGAGAAATTGACCGGGCTCCGCGAGGGAGCCGGACTTCTGAAGCGCGCCCCTTTGGCGCGAGCGGGAAATGGCTGGACATTCGTGTCAGAAACCGTGGTCTTCGCCACTTGGGACGGAGCCGATTGTTCCCGCTTCTCATCGCCGATGATCGTCATCAGCTTGGCGCGATGGCTCTGCACAAAGTAATCGGCCAACTCATCGATAGTTTGATATTCGAAAAAGAGGGTTTTCGAAAGACTGCCGAAACTCTTTTCCAGCGCAGCGGTGAGATCGATCGCCATCAACGAGTCAATCCCGTAATTCTCTAATGGGTCTTTCTCATTGAGACGGTGAGGAGGAAACTTCAGCCTAACGGAGAGTTCCCGCTTCAGATACTGAACTGTCTTAGCTTTCAAGTCATTGCCGGCAGCATCCCCGTTGACAGGTATCACCGGGTCTAACAGGTTGATGTTGACAGGAGCCTGGTTTTGCCCCTCCAGAACCTCTTGCGACACATTAGCCGTGAAAACTGTTCGACGGATGTGCGCTGGTTCTCCCGGCAATACGACCACGTTGGCACGCGCCATTTGCAACGCGGTATCAAAAGCAGAGAGACCGGGCATGGTGAGCAGCGGCTGAATTCCGAGCCGTTCCTCCGCAAGTTTCTCCACTGCGAGTGGAGCTGACATGCCGCCTTCCCGCCAGAGAGGCCAATTGATGGACAATGTTTTTCCGCTCCGAAGGCCCTGCTCGACCAACACGTTGCGGTACTCTGCGTAACTGTCAAGAAAGCTGCTGGCAGCTGCATAATCCGCCTGCCCGCTACTACCAAAGACCGAGGAGAGCGAGGAAAAGAGCACAACAAAATCGAGAGCTGCATTACGAGTGGCCTCATCGATATTGAGCAGACCGTGAACCTTGGGCGCAAAGACGGTCTGCACTTCTTGTTCAGTCTTCTTCAATAGGAAAGAATCACGAAGCACACCGGCAGCGTGGATGATCCCGTTTACCTCGCCATAGTCTGCGCGAATCTGATCGAGCACGCGGGCCACATTCTCCAACCTAGTCACATCTCCAGGTAGGTAAACGATCTTGCCTGTGCTGCTTTCAAACCGGCGGAGCTCGTTCTGGTCCTCCGTTGCCAGGATTGACCGGCCAGTCAGCACTACCGTGGCGCCGCTGATTCGAATCAAATGTCCGGCGATGATCTTTCCCAAAGCGCCAGCCCCACCCGTTATCCAGTAGATGCCGTTGGCCCGCACAGCAATGCCACGCGAGCGGCCTTTACTCTCGGGGACGATTTCTACAAGAGTCTTGACTTGACGCTCACCGCTAGCGCTGTATCGAATCTCAACAGCGCCATCACGCGATGATCCCTCGTGCTCGATGATATGAGCCAGTGCTTCAGTGCTGAAGTTACCTAATTTGTCTATATAGAGCAGCTTAGTTTTGATTTTCGGATTTTCGACTCTGGCTGTCTTCAGCAGGCCGGCGAGAGGTGCATAAAGATAGCTGAAGGCGTCCCAAGGAACGCAAACCATGAGCAGTTGCTCTTCGACGCCTTTATCTCTGATCGCTTGTTGGATACGCCCCAGAACGCAACAAAAAGATTCCTGAATGAATTCACATGAGTTCAGTCCAGTCACCGAGGGAAGCTGAATGACCTCATGGTTGTGAAGCGCCGAGAGAGAGCGCTTTGCGGCGTCTAAGGGTGAGGCAATAAAGACAATAGGAGGCGCAGAGATTGTCGATATAGGTTCTTGTACTTGGCCCAGGCTAAGCTTCTTCCACTCCTGAGCGGCATAAATCACACGCGGGACGGATTCACGACCGGGTGATTGCGCTCCCATGAGCCGGGTCGTATATTCCCGCATGGCCACGCATACATGCCCGCGCTTATCAGCAATGTCGATATCAAATTTGAGCACGCCGTCGCCAGGTTTACAGCCAGGAGAAAAACGGACATAGGCGTAACCGGCGCTAGGAGTAGCGCCATGAATTCTTACGTTGGCGACGCTGAATGGAACATACGCTCCATGGTCCCAGTCACTGCCGGCTGCCAGTCCCCGCAACACCTGCAAGCCAGCATCCATGATGACTGGATGCAACAAAAACTCTTTATCGCCTGTGACATCACGAGGCCCACAGAACGCGCCGAGCGCCTCAGTGCCATTTGTGTGGACCTGTTGAATCGTGCGGAAGCTAGGGCCGTAATCGACTCCATCCTGGCGAAACGCGGCGTAGATTTCTTCAGCACTGCATTCCGAAGCGCACCGGGAGCGGATCGCGTCGATGTCGATAGACTCTGGATTCTTGTGATTCTCATCCATTAAAACCAAGCCCTGGCTGCAAATGCTTGATTCGTCATAGATGCCTGCGGACGAATTTGTCACCTCGTAACCGATGGCATCGTGATCCAGGAAAAGGCGAATCACGGTCTTCTGCGCTACACCGTTTGCAATGATGGGCCTTTTCCATACCACATCTCTGAAGCCAATCACGGGTTGTTGAGCGGCAATTGCGACAGCAGCCCGCGCCATCTCCAAATATGCCACCGCCGGCAGCAACTTTGCGCCTTCGACGCAGTGATGTTCTAAAAAGAACTCTTGCCCGGTGAACGTTGAGGTGAACTGTTGCTCATCGAAATTTGAAGTATTTTCCTGTAATAGAGGGTGAATAACGGAGCGATTAGAGGTACCTTGCCCTTGAGCGACCGCGGCCGAATTCGATCGGAGTTCCGGGACCCAATAACGTTCGCGCGCAAACGGATATGTAGGCAAGGGAATGCGATAAGGTCTATTTTCCGCATGCAGTTGCATCCATTCCACATTTAGACCATTCACCCAAAGCTGCGCTAGTTTTTCCCATCTTTTCTTGTCAATCCATTTCCGAACTATGTCACGGGCATCTTCATCATCTTCCAGCAGAGTAATGTTGGGTGTTCTGCCGATGGCACTCCCCTGGAAACAGCCTTCTTGTTCTGAGCCAGAAACATATATTTCCAGCTTCCGTTTCAGTTCGGCAGCATCATGAACCAGGAACGCCACTCGATGTTCCATGGCCTGGCGGCCTACCTGCAACGTATAGGCTAGATTGGCGATATTCAAGTCGATTCCATTGGCACTTTCAGGCGCTTCCTGCGTGGCTGTGCTGCGCGAACCCTGATGAATGAACGCCAACAGCTTTTCCGCATAAATTTTGACCTGTTCCGGACTCCTGGCCGAAAGTGGCACCAGAAGTTGTTGGCTTCGGTGACCGGCCGAAAATGCCACGGAATTTACTGCAGGAGCAAATTCTTCCACGATGACGTGCGCATTGGTGCCACCGATACCAAACGCACTAACTCCAGCCCGCCGAGCTACACCTGGAGTAGTATTCCAATCCTGCAGGCAGGTGTTTACGTAAAAAGGACTGTTCTCGAAATCAATCTCCGGATTAGGAGTCTTATAGTGCAGGCTGGGTACGAGCTTTCTATTCTTGAGAGAAAGAATCGTTTTGATCAGACCAGCAATGCCTGCAGCCGAATCGAGGTGCCCGACATTGCCCTTAACCGACCCAATTGCACAAAACTTCTTTCTTGCTGTCTTTCTCTGAAAAGCACGCGTAAGGGCTTCAATCTCGATCGGATCGCCCAGAGGTGTCGCTGTGCCATGAGCTTCGATATAGGTGAGAGTATCGGGGGCCACTCCGGCGCGCTCTTGCGCCATTTGGATAACCTGTTGTTGGCCCTCAACACTGGGTGCGGTGTAACCAGCCTTTAGCGATCCATCATTATTGGTTGCGCTACCCTTGATGACCGCATAAATGTAGTCGTGGTCCTCGATGGCGCGATGAACAGTCTTCAGAACGACCACGCCTGCGCCTTGCCCAAACACAGTACCAGATGCCTGCGCATCAAATGGCCGGCAATGGCCATCCGGCGACAGTATAGCTGCCTTACGGTAGCCGACACGATCAAATCCTCCCACGAGGGAAACACCACCAGCTATCGCCATATCTGCTTCGCCCAGAACCAAACTCTCAATAGCCTCGTGAACCGCCACAAGGGAAGTTGAACACGCGGTCTGGATATTCAGCGCGGGACCTTTGACGTTAAGCTTGTAGGCTACGCGAGTACAAAGATGGTCAGGAGCATTGCCGATAGCCAATTGGTGCGGATCCACCGGGCAATCGGCATTTCCTATAAGGTGATACAGCATATAGGTGTTGATTCCACTCCCGGCGAAGACTCCGATTCGTCCCGGGTACTCATCGGGTACATACCCGGCATCCTCAAGACCCCGATGGCAAATCTCCAAAAATAAGCGTTGCTGAGGGTCAATGATCTCTGCTTCCTTGGGGCTGTATTTGAAAAATGACGCATCGAAATATCCGATGTCTTCAATGAATGCCTTAGCCTTTACGTACTCTGGGTGGCTATATTCCGATGCTGGCACACCTTCAGCTTCCAGTTCCTCGTCAGAGAACAAGTAGATGCTTTCCCGGCCGTCGCAGAGATTGCGCCAAAAGTCCTGGAGAGTCTTCGCTCCTGGAAAATGGCATGCAGCACCGATAATTGCGATGTCGGTGCGCGCATAGTCGCAACGTATGTTTTCGCCCATTAGGCTGGCACTGCGCTCGACGACCTCTCCAATCAATGCCGGAAGCTCGGCTATCGGCATTGAAGCCTGTATTTTGGCGGACTTGTCTGCACTCAGGCTGAAATCGAGAAAACTAGCCAAACTTTCTATGCTGGGATGAGCGAAGAGGTCTGTGACCCTAACCTCATGGCCAAACTCCTTGCGCAGCCGATGTGCAATCTCGACCAGAAGCAGAGAATGGGCCCCAGTTTCGAAGAAATTGTCTGTAATGCCCACTTCGTCGATTTTGAGCACCTGCTGGACAATGCTCGTCAGCCTCTTCTCGATCTCTGTTCGCGGGGGAACCGCGTCGTGGATCCGGTTGAGAGTAACCTCTCTGCGCATCAAGGCAGTACGATCAACCTTGCCGGTAGGTGTGTGAGGCAGCGACTCAATTGCCACGTAAATGGCCGGAACCATGAATTCGGGCAACTTAGTCCGCAGATGCGATTTTAGCTCGGCTGGGTCAGGCAGAGGTTCCGGACCAACAGTCACATAGTATGTGACCAATTGCACTCCATTGATCTCCTTTGGGACAACGGCTGCACGTGTTACTTTGGGATACTCCAGCAACACAGCCTCTATTTCTTCGCACTCAATCCTGAATCCTCTGATTTTCACCTGATAGTCGATTCGCCCGAGGAACTCTATCTCACCATTGCTAAGCCATCTTGCAAGATCGCCGGTTCTGTACATCTTTTCACCCGGCTCAAATGGATTTGAAATGAACTTCTCGTTGGTAAGTTCGGGACGATTTCCATAGCCGCGCGCGAGTCCGGCTCCAGCGATGCATAACTCGCCTGCAACCCCAATAGGGACCGGCCTGTGCTGAGCATCCAGGACGTAAATCTGGGTATTGGCAATGGGTTTGCCGACCGTGATCTTGCCGGCGGTAGCAATCTTGCCGCCGGTAGAGTACAGAGTAGACTCTGTTGTTCCGTAGAGGTTCCATGCTTGGGTGTTGGTGGCGTTAAATGCTTCTCTCAGCCTATCTCCAATGATCTCACCACCGCACCAGATTTTTGTCCCCTCTTCATTCTTCCATCCACTTTGGTAAAGCATGGTCCAGGTAGCCGGAGTAGCTTGCATCACAGTCGGCCGCAAGTGGCTGAGTTCTTGCTGGAGTAGTCCGGCGTCCTTCAGCTTCTCCTCTGTGCACAGACACACTTCACCGCCGCAGATCAAAGGCAGAAAAATATCTAATACGGCGATATCGAAACAGTAGCTGGACACCGCGAACATGCGGTCGGCTTTGCCAAAACCTGTGACGTCCCGAACAGCAAAAAGACCATTGACAACACTACGGTGTTCAACCAGCGCTCCTTTGGGCCGGCCCGTTGAGCCTGAGGTGTATATCACATAGGCAAGATGTTCGGGTTGAACCGTACGTGACAAAACGCATGCAGTTGAGCCGATCTCCTGCCACTGCCGGTCGATAACCACGAGTGGGCTCTGATCAAAGCTCACCAATTCCGCGGCCTGACGCTCGAGCTGAGATTCGGTCACCAGTAGTTTGATCCGGCTGTCTTGCGCCATATAACGGACGCGGTCCAGGGGATAATCGGGATCCAAGGGAACATACGCAGCTCCTGACTTAAGAATCCCAAGCATTCCTACAACCATTTCAAAGGAGCGACGGACATAGATTCCAACCAGAGAGTCGGGCGCTGCACCCAACTGTTGCAAACGGAGCGCGAGTTGGTCACTGCGCTCGTCAAGTTGTTTATAGGTGAGCCGTTTACCCTCGAACCGCAAGGCGACCTGGTCAGGAGTCCTCTTTGCCTGCTCTATAACAAGCTCATGAACAAGCTCTGACGAACCGAAGGTGCGTGCAGTATCGTTCCAATCGCAAAGGAGCTGCCTCTGCTCGTTCTCACTTATTAGTTGGTAATCGAGGGCCTGCAAAAAAGGATCTTTTACAATTTCCTGGAGCAACTTAAGATAGTGACTGGCGAGCCGGTCAATGGTCGAAGAGTCAAACAAATCGGGATTAAATTTCAAGTTAAAGGCAAACTCGTTTTTCTCTTCGAATATCTCCAAAGCGAGATCATATTCGCCTTGTTGATGAATTTCAGACAGGCATTCCCAGGTAGCACCAGTTGATTCCGGTGGTATTAGGTCATGAATGCTCCTACCTTCGAGATAGTTCTGATAGAGAAAAGCTACCTGGAACACAGGCGAGAGTGAATGATCCTTCCCCAGCTTGAGATCGCCAATGATTCGCGTGAAAGGATACACGGCGTGGTCCAGCGCTTCCAGCATGTTCTGTTGTAGACCGGTGAGAATGTCATTCCATCTATGCGAACTCGAAATGCGGGTCCGAATAGGGATCATATTAATGAAATACCCAACCGTCTTCTGAAAGCGGCGTTGTGATCGAATAATGGCCGCCGTGCCGATGATGATGTCTTCCTGCCCGGTATAACGGAAGAGCAACACCTTGAACGCAGCCAGAAATAGAGAAGCCAAATTACTGCGCTTAGATACACTGAGCGCTCTGGCAGCTATGGCGGCGTCAGTGGCCAGCGTCATTGTGCACGTAGCGCCGCGAAAGCTCGGGCCAGACGTGCGGGACCGATCAAGGGGTAAAGATAAAATTGGAAGCGGGCCCCGCAAACACCCCTGCCAGTACTTAGAGTGCTCTGCCGCCTCGGGACTCTCGAGCATTTTTTGTTCCCAAATTACGAAGTCGGAGTAGGTCGCTTCTTCTTCCTCGATGGAGGGAATCCGCGCCGCCAAGTATTCGCCATAAGCCTGCCATAGGGTTTGCAGAATGCGCACGTTCGAAAGGCCGTCACACACAATATGGTGGACCACTAAAAGAACATAATCGTCCGCCGCCCCAGTAAGCAGATGAACACGGAAAGGAGGTCCGGACTCAAGGACAAACGGCCCCTTGCCAAGACTCTGTATGAAATCGATGATCTCTGTCTCAGGAATATGGGCAATATCTTGTTTTATGAATGGCAGATCTTCGGTTCCGGAGATAAAGTGATAAAGAATGCCCTCTTCTTCCCGGATCACAGCCGATAATATCGGGTACTGCCTGAAGACAAACCGGCAGGCGGATTCGAAGGCCGGGCGGTCGAGGGTTCCGCAAATACGGAAAGCCATGGGGACGTTATAGGCACCCATTCCGGGAAACAGTTTTTGTAGCATCCACAGCCCTTGTTGCCCCTCGGAAAGTCGCGACTTCACGGGCATTCCGGAAGAATGCTTAATGCCAGTCTCAGGAGTGATGTCCGCCATCTCACGCGGCACCCTGCCTGCCAAGTAGTTCGCAAGCGATTCATAGCTGAAGTGCTCCCACAAGTCGCGGTGTGACACCTTCAGGCGAAAAGCTTCTTCAATGGCATTCGCCAGCTTCAGAGCTACGATTGAATCCACACCGTAATCAAGCAGGGATGCGTTTGCGTCTAATTCTGAAGGCGGAATCCGCAACTGCCTGGTCAGGAAATTAGTCAGAAAACGGCGGACATCTTCATCTAGCGTTTGAGTGTAATTTGTAGTAGAGGTTACGGTCTTGAAACCCTCGACTGCCCCCCCGTCACCCTGTTCCACTTCGTTATTATGAAATTCGTAAGTACTGGCGATACGATCCGTGCGTTCCAGGACGACAGGTCCATACTGGTGGGCCTTCACCTCAAACCGATTCCGCGACTCCTCGCCAAGATACGGCGACTCCGGCTGGGAGGCCTTACGGCTTTTCAGGTGCGAGGCCAATCCAGCAATCGTCCCATGCTCGAGGAATATTCCTGGCTCGAGCTTCCGACTCAGGTTCTGCTCAATCGCACGCGCAAATGCGGTCAGCTTGATTGAATCAAAACCATAGTCACTTAATGGCTCCTCGGGATTAATCTCGCTCTCGGCGCAGCCCGTGATCTGGCTCGTGAGTCTGGTCAGATAAGAGGCGATGTCCGGTCCATCGCCGTCCGGAGCCGTTCTTGACAGCCCTGCCCCAAATTGGGGCTGCACGTGTGGGCCAACATATGTGTCCAGCATGCGGCCAGGACCTGGTAACTCTGGCAGAGAAATCTTCAAGCCATTAAGGTGCCCCACCAATCCAGTGATTGTTCCATGCTGGAGAAATACTCCAGGGTCGAGTTTCCTACCCAGGCTTTGCTCAATCGCGCGCGCAAAAGAAGTCAGCTTGATTGAATCAAAGCCGTAGTCACTTAATGGCCCCTCGGGATCAATCTCGCTCTCAGCACAGCCCGTAATCTGGCTCGTGAGCTTAGTTAGAAAAGAGGCGATATCCCCGTCGGCTTCTCCTTCCCCCACCGGCAGCTCTGCTCTGAAACGAGATTGGATTCGCGCGCCGATGTACGTTGCCAGCGCCCCGATTGTGGGGCACTCCAATAAGGCCGACGCTGGCAGTTTCAGATTGAAGCGCTCAAAAATCATCTGTGCGAGTTGATCGAGAGTGGTCGAATCAAAACCAAGATCGCCGAGCACACTTTCTGCGTGGAGATCCCCATCCCGAAGCCGCAGGACTTCGGAGATCAGCTCAGAAATCTGTTCGATAAAGTGATCGCCATTCTTCATATCGTTACAAGGCTCCTGAAAGCTCGTGCTCGGCCATGGGGTTTGAGGTCACAGTCGCAACTGTTCCTGGCGAAAGCGGACCCTCTGTATCGGAAACCGTGGTCAACCACGGAGTCACGCGAGGTCCTTGAAATTTCTGCGTGGCTGCAAACTCCGGTTCAGTGATTTGGCCGCTACGCCGCAGGTATTCAACCTCGTGGCGTTGCAACCCGGCGAGAATCGCAAGCTTCAGCTCCCTTGTCTCAGCTGAATCCGAAAACCCAAGGAAACACTTGCGGCGCACGTGTTGAATCCAATGTTCTGCTCCGGCCCACGCCTGAGGACCGTTGAGCCGAAACAGTGCCGGGATTGGCGGCATGTTGATAAATTTCCAATAGCTGCTCCAGTCGCGCCGCGCGTCCGGCAGCACTCCGATTTCTTGTGCGATTCGAAGAGATTCCAGCCATGTGTCAAAAAAGTTCTCAGTACCACTTTCTCCAGTTTGCGCTGTTGAAGAATCGTCAAGCACGGGCGCTCGATAGCGACCGGAAAGAACACCGGCATACCAACGGGCAAGTAGTTCTAAATATGGCGGGGCCGCACCGAACGCAGGGATTCCGGGAGGATGGTTGCAAAGAAAGAGGCTGGGATTATTGCGGTAGAACAGATCCTGGCTAAATTCTTGCCGCCGGATCGGACGCAACCACTCATACGCCGGCTTCTCATAGCCGGTGCAATAAACAACGACGTCAAATTCCTCGTAGCGCCCATCAGAGAATTCGGCCCGGCAGCCGTCGAAACGAGTGATCTCGGGCCGCACAGTGATTCGCCCTTCATAGATATGGTCAATAACGCGATCACTGATCAGAATGGCATTGTTGACAGCCGCTTTTGGTATCAAGCCGGTCTGCTCATAACGCTGCATGTAGTCCGGAAGTGCGCGCCGCAAATTGGCGATGAAATCTGTCCGGCTCATCCGCAGATTAGCGAAGCGTTTTAGGAACGAGACGCTGCAATCGTTCGGAACAAAGCCAACCATACGCGGCAGGAACCACCCTACCCCGCGCACGCTCCATGCGCATCTCGCTGCTGTCTCGGCTGCGTCAGAGACAATATCTGCGCCGCTCACTCCACCACCTATTACCAGCACTTTCTTGTTGCCAAAGATCTCGCTGGAGTGATACGCGCTTGCCGTAATCTGCAGGCCTGAAAATGCCGATTTACGAGCAAATTCCGGTACAGCAGGCTGCCAGAAAGATCCGCTGCAGCACGCCACTCCGGCGGCGGTCAAGCTCCGAATCCCTTCCTGCAGGTTGTAGTAAGTCACTTTCCATCCACTGGCGTCCGGGCTGACCTGCAGCACGCTGCAATTGAGCTTGATCCGTTGGCGAAGGCGAAAACAGTCGATATACCGGTTCAGGTATGCATGAACGGAAGCCACATCACAGAACAAAGGATCGCTTTCCTCCGGCGGAAAGTCAGAAAAGAAGAAGGTGTATTTTGAAAGTTGCGTGAGCGTTGATCTATAAGGACCGGAGGCATAGTTGTCGCGATAGGTCCAGATGCCGCCGATCCGGTCCGAACATTCCAAGATAACCGGCTCGAAGCCTTCATCTTGGAGGCACTTGGCAGTGGCCAGACCGGCCGGCCCCGCACCCACTACGACTACGAGCCGTTTCCCGGAGTCGAATTTTATCTGAGGTGAGGAAACAGCGGCACGGGATGTCTCTATCTTCACCGCGGTGCCCGATAAGTCCCGTTCCACTGGCGGCATGGTCGAGACTGCAGCTTTAGCGTGGGAGTCAACCTTAATCCAGTAGTTTTCCAAGGCAAATGGATATGTGGGCAGAGATACCTTCGAAAGGTCTCTGCCATGGTGCAGCTTGTCCCAGTGGATGGATTCTCCCGCCATCCAGCATGATGCGATATGCCTGCAATCTGAGTCGCTCAACGGCGACACAAATAGAGGCAGTTCGCCCGGGGACCGATCCCCTTGCGCCTGTGTTTTTCCCGCGATGCCTTGGAAGATTCCATTTTCCCCGGCTATTTCCCCCCGCAAATCAAGGAATGCCTGTAATCTGCCAAGTAGTTTCTGACGAGAATCGGCAATCACCGCCAGCCTGCAACGCATATGTTCGCGGCCGGTCTGGAGCGTAAAAGCAATATCTTCTAGTCGAAGCGTTGAGCCTGCATCAGAAGCCAAGAAAGCGACAAAATCCTTGGCATATCGTTCAAGAACTTTCTGATTTTTCGCAGAGAGAACAAACAATTCCGGACTGGGCTGAGATGCGACAGGCAAATTCTCTGACTGTGCCGTGACCTCACCGATCAGAAGATGAGCATTGTTTCCTCCAGATCCATAAGAGTGCAGCCCTGCGAGACGCCGCTTCCCTTTGCTATGCCACTCTTCAGTTTGCGTAAGAAGCCGGCAAGGCTTTCGCTCAGTTTCGAGATATGGATTCACTTCGGTGAGGTTCAGGATTCCGTACAATTTTTTGGATTTAAATGAATGAATGATCTTGAAGAGTGCGCCCATGGCAGACGTGCACTCCATGTGGCCGATCATGGGCTTAAGGGTACTGATTGCGCAAAAGCCCGGTTCATAAGCCAGCGCGCGCTGCTCACAAAGTTCCTGGATTGCTTTGTTGTAGGCCTGCCATTCTGCAATATCGCTGACCTGGTTGCCCATGCCTTGTGCTTCAATGTATTCCACGTCTCGTGGATCGATATTGGCGCTGGCATAGCATTGCCGGATGACCTCGGCATGTGCTTCAGGATTCGGAGCAATGAAGGACATGCCTCCTGCGCCATTGAAATTGATTGCGCTACTCAGGATGGCGGCGTAAATGTGGTCGCGGTCTCTGCGGGCGTCAGAAAGCCGCTTGAGCATGACAGTTGCAACTCCCTCGCCCCGAACATACCCATTGGCATCTTTGCCAAACGATCTCACCGAAGACGTGTTGCTGATCACGTTCAGCCTCGAACCGGCGATAAACCCATCCGGACGCACGATGATCTTGGCGGCCCCGACGATCGCGTTGTCGATTTCTCCTCTCCGGAGCGCGGCAGATGCCCTGTGCAACGCCACGGCTGCACCAGAACACATCGTGTTGACGATTTCACTCGGACCATGGAAATCAAAGAAGTACGAAATACGGTTCGCCAGCATACTGGGATGATGGTTCAGAATGTTGTCTCCAAGATCGACACCCGCATCCTTAAGCCCATGTACATATTCCTGCTCTTCCATTCCGATGTATACGCCGGTCCGGGTCTGCCTCAGGGAACTGGGCGCATGGCCAGCGTCCTCAATGGTTTTCCACACTGACATCAGCAGAAGCCTTTGCTGCGGATCCATCACATAGGCATCATTCGGAGCGATCTTGAAAAACAATGGATCGAAAGTATCGATTACCGGAATGAACCCGCCCCATCGAGTACACATCTTCTTGGTGTCCTTCCCGGAAGGATCGTAATAATCTCTCCAGGAAAAGCGAGCAGAGGGAATCTCGCCAATCGCGGACTGCTCGTTATCCAATAAGGCCCAGAATTCACTGACTGACATGCAGCCAGGGAGGTAACCATGCAATCCCACAATCGCCACTGGGTCCGTCGCAACAGCCTCAGGCAAGGCACGTTGGGAATCAGTATCTGGAGTTGCTGGCGCAGGAATATTCTGGTCCTTCTTTTGCATCTCTTGCTGGAGCAACTTCAATTCTTCACGGTACCTACTCATAAATTGTTTTCAACCTCGAGGGCGGGTCTACTTCCAATAACTGACGAAGTGTGTTTTGAGAACCGGAAGGCGAAATGGTGGCCAGAACTTAGTGCACGGCGAGCGCCTTGTCCGCCATAGAGCCCATTTCTTCTTTGAGTTGAAGCAGGTATGGAAGAGAATCCATAACGATCTGGTAATTCACTCCGAAATCCATCAGGCAGGCAATTTCATTCACGCCAACGTTCACGGCATGCTCTGCTGTTTTTTTCGCTTCGGCAACGGATCCGAAAAGAGCCCCCGTCTGGAAATATCTCTGGTAGGAGTAATCGACGATCTTGTCCAGTTCGGTTTCAGTGAGTGTTTCGTTCGGTTTGAAGTGCTTGATATGTCCAGTCAGGGCGCTCTTGATGTAAGCAAAGAAAGGCTCGTGTACGGCCTCTTCGACAATCCGCAGATTCTCATGGACGAGAGTGTGCAACATGAGCGTGATCGTGCCCCCGGCTTCATCCAGTCCACTTTCTTTGCGCGCATTTCGATAAAGACGGATCTTGCCGCCCAGTTGGTCGAGATCGATTCCCTGAAGCATGGTGAGGACGTTGTATCCTTTGCTCCCGGCATAGATAAAACTTTCGTCAGACTTGCTTACGGCCAGCCATATGTTGAGTTCCTTCTGAACCGGGATGGGATAAACCTGTATTTTGCTCAATTCACCACGGCCATTTTGGAAAGCGATGGTTTCGCCCCGCCATAGCTGTTGCACCATCGGAATGCGATCGTGCCAGACCTGGCGGAGAGTCGCGAAGTTCCCCGGCGAGAGAATAAAATCATCGGGGCTCCACCCGCTGGCGAAGGCAAGATCAACTCGTCCATTGGAAAGATTGTCGACCATCGACCACGCCTCAACCACCTCTATGGGATGATGTAGCGGCAGAACAACTGAGCCACTCCGTATCCTGAGCCTTTCCGTCCTACCAGCCAAAGCTGATGCCAGAATGGAGGGATTGGGATAGATTCCGCCAAACGGATGAAAATGCCGTTCAGGCAGCCAAACAGCAGTAAATCCGTTTCCGTCGGCGAAGGCAGACAAATCGAAAACCAACTGATATTTGTTAGCGAGTGCCTGATTGGCGTCAGAAAAGAAAATCACGCTGAACTCGATCTGCCGGTTTCTTTTCCGTTCGATATTGACGGGCGATGCCGCTCCCGGCCGAATATTGGGCCGTGGAACACCCGATAAAATATTAGATAACACGCTATTCAAGGTTTCGCGAGGTTCCATCGCGGGGCCCTCCTGTGCTGATGGCGCGCAAGATCTGGCGCATCATGAAATCGCCACGTTCCTACGCGGCGGCCGGTTGTTGGCTTTCGATAATTTTCTCGGAAAGAGTTTCGATTGTGCTGTACTCAATCAGCCAGCGGGGCGGGACTTCCAGGCCAAGGCTCTTTTCCAAACGCGACACCAGTTGCATTCCCGAAATAGAGTCCAATCCGTATTGCTGGAAACTACCCTGCTCGGAAACCGCGGTGTTTTCCAAGCGGAGGACGCTTTTCAGTTCAGCATCAATTACTGCCTTTATCTCCCGCAAAGATGTGCCTTGTTCGGAAGATTGTTTCATACCATTTGACTGGACTTGCGCTGTCTCTGTGCCGGACGCTCCGGGAGCCACAGCCGGTTGCTGGCTTTCGATAATTTTTTCGGAAAGAGTTTCGATTGTGCTGTACTCAATCAGCCAGCGGGGTGGGACTTCCAGGCCCAGGCTCTTTTCCAGACGCGACACCAGTTGCATTCCTGAAATAGAGTCCAACCCATATTGCTGGAAACTACCCCGCTCCGAGACTGCGGTGTTTTCCAAGCGGAGGACGCTTTTCAACTCAGCATCAATTAGCGCCTTGACTTCCCGCAGGGAAATACCTGGTGGCCCCATATGAGTCGATCTGATCTGATCTGCTTCTGTGTCGAGCTCTGTGGTATTTTCAAAAACCAATGCATGTAGCAGTTGGATTTGGCTGTCGGAGAATCCATCCAGGTTGATCTCCAACAATATTTGTTTGCGGGCTTCGCGGTCAGCGTTCTGCAGTTTCGCTACAACCTGCTCGAAGTCGCCTTCGACCACAGGCCTTTCTTTTCGTGTTGAAGCAGCAGGGCCGGAGATGACGGTGGTTTCAGCCAGCAAAGAGGCGGCATCTTCATTATTGTGGACGCCAGAGACCACCACGGAGGACCCACCCTGCACGAGGGCAA
>Ga0181525_10002198_pt1 | contig 16117 bp, 10 predicted proteins | sample PEATcosm2014_Bin_48_FD_121100 | JGI IMG/M metagenome (GOLD analysis project Ga0181525, IMG submission 121100) | Peatland microbial communities from MTU Mesocosm Facility, Houghton, MI, USA - PEATcosm2014_Bin06_10_metaG | ecosystem: Environmental > Terrestrial > Soil > Wetlands > Peat | place...
ACTCAGTGATTGTTCCAGCAGTGACTAATTGTTCTAGAATCATGAGGCGACTACTGGTTATGAGGTGAACTTCTATCCCACGTTCCAAGGCGGAGACGAGGGCCCTGATGAGTGGGGTGCAAGTGAGATTTGGTGTTTGGATGAAGATTGATCTGGTGGCAGTGTTGATGATGTGCAAGATGAAGGCGTTGAGTGGTGTTGGCGGTGGAGTCGACGTAGAGAGGGGATGCAAAATCAGGTTTGCGTGGTGGGGTGAGGGGAGCAGGACGGTTTGTACTGGTGGTGTATCCGGTGGGAAAGTTATTCGTTTGATGAGGGAAGCATTCAAAGCTTCAGGTGAGGCGGTAGGTTCTGATGGCGTGATTTCTGCTGGTAATGAGGATAGTCCAGTTCCATCTTTGACCCAAAATGCATCCCAGAAATCATAAAGCTTGAGAGCTATGTCGCCTCTCATCTCAATGCATCCTTCGAACCAGTCCTCCCAGCTAACATTGCAAGATGGCATGAAAGCTATCTTCCGATCCACGAGAATGAATTTCGGGTGCATGACGCTAAACGGTCGGACAAAGACACTCTTCACCACAATCTCCAGACCCATCAGCTCTTCCGGCGGTGGTAAACCTAGGTTGACCCATGTTGAAGGAGGATAGATCTTCCCGTCAAGCGACGACGTCTGCCACAGCTTTTGGAAGAGCGAAAGAGAGGAGAAGTAAAGCCGGACTTGAATTTTGCGTTTACGGGAAACAGCTTTGGCAGACAGCTTTAGGAGTAAGGATGATAGATCTTCTTGGGAACGTGACTTGGCCCAGAAACACGTCACGATTATGAGTTCGTGCTCCGCTGAGGCACAGGTTGAGAAGACGGATGAGAGAATTTGAGACCCGGTTCCGAGGGTGAAGTGGACGGGTTGTGATGTGGTTATGAGGGTTGAAGGGCTATTGGCCCAGTAATTGGGTACATCTCGGAGGTTGGCATCCGCATGGGCTTCGAGGTCTTGCAGCCAGGTATCCGTGATTGCCTTTGGATGTAGTGATGACATGGATAGTTTCACAGTCGTGAGACCATGTATTTATGGCGCATGACTTGGGTTTGGCCAAAAGAACAGTAAATGGCAGTTCTTAAATCTATAGAGGTTTCGCTCCAAATAGATGTGAGATTGAGAAGCGAGCCACGTGCCCTGAGCCAAGTCGCTTCAATTGTTTATTATCATTATTGTACTGAACAGAAGTTTCCATCACAATTAAACTACCTCTTTAATTGTTATCGGCACTTTCCAGGTCGTAGCTATACCTGACTCTAGAGCTGGAATAGTTGTCACGTGCACAAGTTCACGTGATCATAGAGATGGCAAAACGTGCCATCAAATTCTTTTACGTGCTTGATGCATCAGCCCGAAGTCCCCGGAGATTGCGTAATGGAAAAGGATATCGGAGGAGGACTAATTGACCATGGATCAGAGACTCCGAAGGTTAATCAATCCTTCTCGTGCTCGAGCGACCTTGGCACCTTGCAGCAGCGGCGGGGGTGCGGGGTGTCGCGGTCCAAGACTTTCCGCCCTTAGGTACTGTCCCACAAGGGAGCGAGCTTTATTTGGATAGATTGGTGTCTCAACTCGTGATCGCAAGCTCTCACAGTGTAGCATGAGGCTTACGACGAGCCTCGATCAATATTTTCAGTTCCGAATCGTTCCATAATCCAATCCGAACCCGTCTTATTACTCGCTTTGTTAAACAGGCGTCGTAAGCTATTGACAATCATATGACGATCGTGCTCACCCGAGGAGCTGGATTCTCCGAAAAGCCAGGGCCGTTGGAGACTTCGTCAAAATCCAATGACTTAATCAAGCATCAGATAAACTGTGGAAAACGCAAAATCGCCCGTAAGGTTGTCAGATTGCGCCATTATTGGCGACAATTCTCAATGCACCAAATGGTTTCAGACTCTTGAACACAACGCCTATTGCAAACACGTGTATAACATGGTTAAACTACTCATGCTGTTAAACTCCCTTTGGAAAATGCGGGAGGAAAGGTACCCATTCCAGAGTACGGTGAGTCTATATATATGTCTTGGCATTGGAACCATCAGTCTCAAGCTTGATCATTGTCTCCAAGGTTTATTCGTTTAAAATTCACGTTCTACATACATTCTTGACCCCTTTTTCATTCCTCAAAAGTGAAACATGGGAAGCTTTGAGATGGCTTCATTTGAGGAAGCTATGCAGCTCGGGGAAGTTACATCCGGCTACATCTTGCAGTCACAACATACAGCTCGAGAACCCCTGGCGATTCAAAACGTGACCACTCTGCCGAATTTATTCAAATGGCAGGCCCAGCGTCGCTGTGATGCAACTTTATTCTCATTTCGAATTCAACCAGACGCGGATTTAACAACTATATCCTACGCCGAAGCATACGAAACATCATCCCGGCTTGCAAATTGTCTCCACAGCCTTCACCAAGTTGCCAGCACCGAGAACCCCGTAGTAGGCATATGGTTGGAGAGGTCAATTGATTTGCATCTCGCTATTCTGGCAACCACAATTTCCGGTGCCACTGTAGGGAACATATCTCTTTAGTCCCTATTCTGAACTCTCATTTCCACGGGTCGGGAGCCTGCAACATGGCTTCGGTTTTCTCCAGCTGCCTTTTCCTCAAAGAAACATATTGCTAATTCTTTAAAGTGGCTGCCGTTTGACGCCGATGCTCCTGCAGCCCGTGTATCCGCATGTCTACAGGATAGCAAGGCGTGCATCTTGATTTGCGATGCGGCCCATTATGTAGCCGCCCTCAAAGCAACCGAGAATGTTGTTGGATGTCGGCTCTTGACATTCGAAGAGCTCTCCCGCCAGGCACTGGCCCAAGGGGCTCGTGCAGCAAGAAAAGAGCTTCCAGGACCGCGTGCACACCACACGGCATACATGATCTACACCTCAGGCAGTACTGGTACTCCAAAGGTAAGTTTAATTTCATACCAAAGTCTTGTTTAGGGGGAATGAGAGCTCCGGCGCTACCTAGGAGCCACATTGCAAATTTCATACCCCCTGAGAGCTTCGCTCCTGAGCTTCTGAGCTCTAACTTGAGTTTCAGAATCTTGTATTCTAATTTGATGGCTAAAGGGAATCGAAATCCCCCATAGTGCCGCTCTCACTTTCTGCTTGAGCGAGCGGTCCGTTCTAGAGACGGGCCCCAGCGACGTTGTCTGGCAAGGCTTCAGTGCAGCTTTCGACATGTTCATCGAGGAAGTGTAAGTGAGATTGGTTGATTTGGCAAAGAATAACATGACGCTGACAATTGCTCTATAGATGGGTGAGCATTGCCGGAGGCGCACACCTGGCGATTGGCAACCGTGCAGAATGTCAACACATTCCCGGTCTCGGAGGTGCAGCTGGCATCTGGGCTCAACGCGGCGTGACACTGGTTAATGCTGTGCCCACACTCATCAATATTATGACTTCACTTGATGGTGAATATCCCCTGCCGCCGTCTGTACGCCTCCTCAACTTAGGGGGAGAAGCGTGCCCGCCGACACTCGTCAAGCGTCTTTGGTCCTCAAACTTGAGGATCTTCAACACCTACGGCCCTTCCGAAACGACAGTCACGGCCACGTTCCAGGAGCTCTTCCCAGATGAGCCGGTAACAATCGGAAAACCGTTACCCATGTACCACGCCATGCTGCTACCCATTCTAGATGGCGTGCAAAACGCATGGTCTCCAATTCCGATCCAGCTTCGGGAGGGTGCCGAGGGAGAGCTTGCCATCGGCGGCCCCTGTCTTGGCAAAGGATACGTGCAACGACCGGCTCTGACCATGGAAAAGTTCATTGATCACCCACTGCCATCGTTCAACGGCGAGCGGTTGTATAGAACTGGTGACCGCGTGCGGCTGGGTAAGACCTTGAATCTGGTCTTTGTAGGACGCATCGACACACAAGTCAAACACCGAGGCTTCCGAATCGAGTAAGAACAATCAGGTTCCTAAGTCCTTTCTTGCTAGAATCCTAGATATTTTTGCTCCATCTCATGCACTCCCAACACATCCTCAGAGAGAATTTACTGCACTGTTTTCTCCCAAGACAATTTGGCATATGAAACTCTGACATAGGTTTCTAGGCTGGGCGAGATTGAGAATGCTATTGCAGCACATCCACAGGTGCAGGCGACAGCTGTCATACTCTCCACAACCACAGACCGTCTCGAAGCGTATGTTGTGGTCAAGGATAACGCCGTCATCGAGACCAGAGAGCTCCGCGACAAGCTTCGCCATCTTCCAGGATACATGCAGCCCGAGACATTTTTCTTCATTCATGAAATGGAGATGCCTCGTCTGCCAAGCGGCAAAATCAATCCGAAGGCGCTTCAAGATACTTCGGCACAATTTGCCTTAGCACAGAAAGAGCAGCATGGCGATGGCCAAAGTGTCAGCTCTGGCAATACTATGCCCCATGATGGTTCTGACTTGAGCGTTATTCTCGGAGCAATGGTTATGATCTTCCCACAAGCTGACAATATCACCGCCGCGAGCGACTTCTTTGACGACTTGGGCGGTCATAGCCTGGTTGCCGCCATGCTCGTTTCTAACCTTCGAAAGAATAGTCCCGAGGGATCACCATTAAAACAGATAGGTTTGCAAGCTATTTACCTCCACCGGACAGCCAAGGGAATTGCGGCGAGCCTGGGGGAGGACTCGGAGAACTCGGAGGCTCTCCACGAAAAAGCCAAGACTGTCAATGCTCAAATTGGCGACCATTGGCCTGTCTCGCAGCAGAGGTACGTACTCTGCTGTCTTGCACAGGTTCCCGCACTGCTCTTCCTTTTCTTGATCGAGGCCATCAGCATTCTTGTGCCCTACCTGGTGTTCTTTACGGTACTACGAGCCCTCACTCTCGGCGATGCCATTCTAGCAACGTACTTCACTTTTGTCATGATACCCCTCTTGAGGGGTTTCGTCGGCATTGCCGGCAAATGGATTGCACTGGGCAGGGCGAAACCCGGCGAATACACTCTCTATGGTCTATACTACTACCGTTGGTGGCTCGCTGAGCACTTTGTCAGTCTGGTGGACATGGTAACAATCGCAGATACGGCTCTTTTGCCGGCTCTGATGCGATGTATGGGTGCTCGTGTCGGGGGGCACTGCCACATCGGTGTCACATATGTGGGTGCAGCCTTTGATCTTGTTTCCATTGGCGACGATGTCACCGTGGGTAAAGACACAGTCCTCAACACGAGCTGGATTGAGCGTGGCCGCCTCGTTCTCGCGCCCGTGAATATCGAATCGCAAACACAAGTTGGCAGCAACTCGGTCCTCGCAGGCGGCTCCAAAATCGAAGGAGGCGAGCTAGGCCCAATGAGCATGTTATCACAGGGTGTACATGTTCCTGCGGGAGAGCGATGGACCGGCTCTCCGGCACGTTTCCGAGGATACTCGCCAGATATTCGGGACATGCGAGCATCACGGCCAAGTCAGCCGCGTGCTGCTGCCATGATAATTGTCATGGCGATCAGCTCGGTCTTCGTCCTCCCGGTCATTGGCTTCGCCCCGCAGATTCCTAGCATGCTCCTTTTCGAGTATACCAGAATCCCGCATGTCGGGTGGTGGGCGCAAACGGCCATCGTTTCTGTGCCTGCTGCTTTCATATACATGATACTCGTCTTCTTCGAGCTCATTCTTCTGCGGTGGCTGGTTCTAGGTAGAGTCGTGGAACGTTCGTTCAGCACAACCTCCGTCTACTTCTACCGAAAATGGTTTGTCGACTGCTTGATGGACATGAGTCTTGTGATTCTTCATCCCATCTATGCAACTCTCTACGTCGTGCCCTTCCTGCGCTCGCTTGGTGTCAAGATCGGACACAGGGCGGAAGTCTCGACTGCCCGTGGCATCAACTTTGAGCTTACAGAGATTGGCGACGAATGTTTCATCGCAGACGCAGTCCTCGTTGGCAATAGCCAAGTTCGTCGCAACATGGTGACACTGAAGAAGACAAAGCTCAACAGGCGAGCATTCCTTGGCAATGCATCAATGGTGCCCCAAGGAACTGAGCTTGCCTCGAACACTTTGGTCGGCGTTTTGTCTTGTGCTCCTGAGACTCCTCTCAAGGAAGGGCAGAGCTGTTTTGGTAGTCCCCCGGTGCTGATGCCTGCACGGCGGCGCTGCTCAGAGAACCATCCAGACTATCTTCTCTACAGGCCCGGTCCCATACGGGTCGCCGTACGCCTCTTTATCGAAGGCATGCGTATCATTGTGCCTCGCATCCTTATCACTTTTGGACTTGGCTTTGGCCTACAAGTCTTCGAGACTGCCTATCAACACATCGGTATCGGGCCGACAATACTTTTGCTGCCGTTGTTCTATTTCTTGTGTGAGTGCCCTTTTGCAAACTTTATTTGCTATCGAAACGGATCTGACATCGTACTCTTGCAGTCTTTGCCCTCCCCGCCCTTGTTGTCACTATCCTCTTCAAATGGATGCTCGTCGGTCGCTATGAACGCGCTGAATGGCCTCTTTGGAGTGTCAATGTGTGGAAGTCAGAATTTGTCACTTCGATTTATGAGACACTGGCCGCTCCACTGATACTCGACATGTTGGTAGGTACGCCATTGCTCGCCTGGGTATTGCGTCTTTTTGGCGTCCAAATAGGTTCCCGGACGACGCTGCTCTCACACGACATTACAGAATATGACATGGTGAGCCTCGGCGATGAAGCAGTCATTAACACACACTCCGGCCCGCAGACACATCTGTTCGAGGATCGTATCATGAAAGTCGGCCGTGTCGATATTGAGGCTCGTGGATGCATGAAGGCGTATTCCATCTGTCTTCCAAACAGTAGAATAGCGGCAGGTGGTCAGATTGGTTGTCTGTCACTCGTCATGGCGGGCGAGACTGTCCCTGCGAATGAAGCATGGGAAGGCTCTCCAATCGCTCCACGCCGTACACAAAGCAAGGTATCTGGGTAGATATGCGGTTCAGTAAGTAAAAGATATTTAACGAATTATCCTTCTAGAGATCAGGTTGAGAAAAGCTGTCCAGCTGCCGGCCATGAGGTGAAGACAGCCAGGGAGGGGCGTACACAAGAGATATATCTATGGAAAGTGAGCGAGATTTGGCGTCATTCACGCGTAGCCACGGTTTTGATGCAACAGGCAACGTAGGGCGAAGCGCCTAAGCGGCGAAAGGAGATGAAGGTTAGTCTCTCCAGCTTCTTCTGTTGCTGTGGTCAAAGCTGAGGTTGAAGTATGAGCGGAAGAGGCTAGGTAATTTACAATTAAGGTAGCGCGTGCCTTAGATGTCTAGCTGAAGGCGGAGTAATTTCAGGGGAGTTGAACATTCGCCGAGATCACGTGCAGATGCTCGTGGAAAAAACACTCGTCCATCCTGCTTCGAATTCTAGATAGCTCGAATGTTCTTCAAGGTCTGACTGCTCACTATCATTTCCATGAACAAACTCCCGTGATGGATTGTGTTGAGGGTATGAATATATGAGCTCAACAACTCCGACGCTATTCGGATCATCGAGTTGTAGAGCACGCAGCGATGCCATGGCAAGGGGGCACCGATGGCGAGACACAAAGCCAAGTGCGCCGAAACAAAAATCGATTTGGAATAAGCCAAGCCTTTCGTGAAGCTATGTGACTATAGCCACTAAGTTGCCCAGCTCGTGATCGACCAACAAGTACGCCTCTATGTGCGATACAAGAGCAGCCTTTCAAGCAACTATGCTTGTTACTCGACAAAATCACAGGCTAAATGCTCTATACCTCCTAGCGCCGACATCTCATGCAAAGTGCTACCTTCCGTTCTTCATGAAAATCATTCGTCATCACTGTGCTGGAAGTAATGACTCTTCAAAGCCGTCTCGCTCTTTCTCGCTGCGTTTCTCTTAGGAGTCTTCCGTGGGGTAACACTGGGTTTCGCAGGCATCGTGGCCCTCCTACCAGCTTCTCGGTTTGCGGGTTTCTTAGGAGGCTCTTCGGCTTCGGAGTCGTAAATCTCGATTTCAGACAGGGACGACTCATCGTCTTCTCCTACCGAGTCCTGGACTGGGGTCTTGCGCCATCCTGCGCCCTTAGTAGCCGGGGTCTTTAACTTCGCAGGCGCTCGTTTGGCTGGAGTTTTGGTCTTCATGATAGTTGACTTCTTTGTGGATCCAACAGGTCTGCCGCGCTTCTTTGGTGCTGGAGCATCTGCGTCTTCCTCCATATTCCCGTCTTGCATCTCATTGTCCTCGTCCGATGCTCCCTTGCCACCCTTTGATAGAAGTGACAGGGGAGTGGCGTATGCCTGTGCAGTCGTAAGTGTCGCCAGATCATCATTATGACCTTCAATAACGAATCCGCCGCCATCGTCATCATCGCCTTCATGAGCAACAGGAAAGAAAGGTCGATGATGATCCTCTTCTTGTTCCTCGACGTTGAAGCCCTCAGGAAGAAACCCACCAGCCATTTCCTCGTCTCTTTGGTCCATGATTAGTCTCTGGGCTTCAGCTTTAGCATCGACATCCTTGCCCTTTTTATTTGTCCACGGATTCAAGACATCAATACCGTCATCATCAACGTCGCCGTACTCCTCTCTGACCCGTGCAATGATCCGCAGTCCCATCAACCACTTTCGCCACGTGAATATTGCTGCCTTTCGTCGCTTTTCGTCTTCCTTTCTCACTCTCTCTACTTCATCTTTCTGCCATTCACTCATAACAGTCTCATAATTCTCTTCCGCAACCACGACTCCAGTGATGATGGGCACCGCCATTCGATGGCCGAATTCGAAACCCGTGACTGCCTCAGCATAGTCAATACCCAGGCGCTTGCATATCTTCATAGTTCCGCGCATCGGGATATGAACAGCACCCTCTGGAAGCATACTATCAACGTATAGATCGATGTTTCCGAATGAATTCTTTGGTATAATGCCGTTCTCGATGGGAGGTGGGATGATCCAGTCAGTTTGGTCCATACTGTACAGTCCCTGAAGCACCTTCTCACCGCTGGCGTGCTCTGCCTCCGCCAACTCACGTTTGCGATTTGTTGTAGCTGCTCGGTATGGAACACGCTTTAGAGGCTCCTCACCAAGCTTGGGAGCACGACCCTCTTTATGCCATGTCTCCATGCTTTTGCAGTTTACGACATCCTTGCGAAGGAAGACCTTTTCTTCAGTTGCATCTTCGCCTTTCCCCTTAACGGTGAACATCTTGACGTGTTTCGCATTCGATAGCAGAGCCTCTTCTCTTCTCAAATGACGCTCGAGTACAAACTCTGCTGATGATTTGTAGTACTGCAGTGTTTCTTTCCCTTCCTCAACTACTTTCTTTTCAACCTTCTTACGCTTCAGGTCGGTCGCATCTTCTTGATCATCGATCTCGGTTCTGGGACACTTTCTTGTACCTCTGACATATCCACTCATGACGGTTTTGAACCAGTCTTTCTCTTCATATCTTGCAATTTTGCCTTTTCTGTTATAGACTGGAACTTTCTCAACGGGAAATCGGAACCCTTTTGTTCTTCCAGGCCACTGATGTAGTTTAAGATAACGTGTTGTCACATCCTTGGCAGTTCCATCAGGGGAGTGTCCAATAATATAAGCAGTCACCTGCTTAGCCTTTTCTGACTTCGCGCCTCGAGTCTCGAACATCTCAATATTTGATTGGCTGTCGCCTACAACATTGAGAACGATCGGGTCTATCGGAATGTAGGTATTTGTGTTTGGTGATAGAACTTCTGTCCAGTAATGAGGGAAAAGAAGATCCTTGTCGTATGGTAATGAAGGTAGGGGACGTTTATTTGCTTCTGTCACATCTATGACATCGTCATCATCCTCTGATTCGGAAAGGTCTATCGGTGCTTCTTTGAGTCCAGTTCCTCGCGAAATACGTCTCCCAGCGCTTTTCCTGGGCTTTGATTTAGACTTCGCAGGCTTTTCTTTCTTTGCTGGCTCCTTTTCTTTGCCACTTAGAGTTGACCTAGGCGCACTGTCCTCGCCGGAAGAACCATCCTCATCAGTAGATACAGGGTCAAGCTTGGTCGGCAACTTCTTCTCCCTCGACTTCTCCGGCTTCCGAATATTCTCCTCAAAAGCCTCCTCAACCTGACTCCATCCAAAACCGACTGGCTGTAGATTTGCGACCATCCTTACATCCAGGCCTAAGCCACGTAGTAATGCAGTGAATAGCTGCGAACCCACATCTCGACTGCCTTCCATAGCCTTTGCATGCTCTCTAAATTCTCCAATATCTCGAATTCGTTCGCCATGCCGTTCAGGATTGTGCTCATCTTCCCGAAAGCTTTTTGACTCCGTGTCGAGCGCCTGAAGGGACATGTATCCGAGCTTGCGAAGTCCAGGCGTCGTAATCCTGAACCGGTATTTCCAGTCCTTCTGCAGTGCTTTCAACAATGAAATTAAACGCTGCTCTCTAGCAACTGTATTCCCATCCCCGAGTGTTTCCGCATTTTCGTTCCAATCTCGATTTTTTCTATCTGCCTTCTTCCCCTTTGTATCCTTTGCTTTACCCTTTTCTTTTCCCTTCGGAGTATCGTCACTCTTTTTCGCAACTCCACTATTATCTGTCCACTTCCCAATCTGCTCCTTAATGCGAGGAGGTAACTGCTTCACCAAGATGTCCTGCAATTCCTGATCGCAACACCACGCATTCCGGATTGCATTATGAAACATCAACAGCTGCACATGAATCTGGTGTGTCGACATTCGTATTTGTCTTTCAATTTTGCTCGGGCCCTTCTTCGTTCCAAACGGATTCGTAATTGAGACTCGAGTGTCTCTCGTCAGAGTCAACTCGAGATCACCTGAAGGCGGAGGCCCAGATAGAGCTGGCACTGGATTTGTGTCAACGTCCTCGAACTCTATATCCTCGTCGTCATCATCTGCGCCTTCGTCCATCTTCTGCCGCTTTGCGTTTGGGACATCTTCGAATTCGTCCTCGGAAAGGGAGGACAGAGAGCTTTCGTCATCCTCGCTGGCGGCAAGTTTGTCTAGAAGAGCTTTGCCACGTTCTACTGAACGTTTGGGACCAACTCCGGCATCGAGATCGTCGAACAGCGTGGTCTTTCTCGGAGTCGTGCTGATAGGCTTGGCCTTGCCACTGCTTTTAGGGGCAGTCTGAGAAGGGCCAGCTTGCGGCGAGGGCGAGCGCAGTCGTTTGCGCGGGAGGAACGGGGGCATCTTGACACATATCCTCCACTTATACTTGGTCAAAGGGGTCGTTGGGTGGTACTGCTGAAATCGACGCGATGTTGGAAAAATCGAAGGCTACAGCCTCGGTGATGAAGTCACGATATGATTTACTACAGTAGCGTCAGGCACCGACATGGGGTCACGATAGGCGAGCAACCCCCAAGATTGAGATGAAAGGGGAAGGCCGTTTAAGGACAATTATTATGCATGGTGATATAAACTGTAAATCTCTCATTTGACTCTAACTATGATCTATTCTGGTCTCCCAACGCCATATAATACAATCATGATCCTCGGGGTCTATACGCGTACTCCATCACCGTCCTCCGGTATTATGCCCATATCTCTTTCGCCACTCCCTAACTCCATTATAAATCTCTGCTCTAGTAACTCCATCCCTCACCAAATACATCGTAACTCCCAAAGTCTCTACATTCCTATTCCGCGCCTCATCATCAAAGAACAGCATATCCTCAAACCTCAGTCCCGTCGCCTTCTGCAGCTTGGTGAAGTGTGTAATCTTGCTACCAGGGTATATCTCCAGATGATCAAAGTATTCAATCGCCTTCCGCTTCTTGCCTTCCTCGTCCCCTATATGTAACAGTTTCAGCATCTCCCTTCCCAGATCTGGCGCGGACGTTCGTGAAGCTGCTCCAACTTTGATTCCGTGTGCTCGAAGGGAGTGGAGGATCTCAGGGACTTCGTTGTAGAAGGCAAAGCCCTCTCCGAATCGATCTTTCACGGAGTCGTGGCTCGCAGATGCTTTGAGAGGAGGAGTGACATGTGTATCCACCCAGAAGGGCCATAAAGTGTAATCGAGATCGAAGACGATTAACTTGGGCAAGATTCCGTCCGTAAAGCTTGATGGCGGGGTAATTGTGGGCGTATCAGCTCCAGGTGCGCCACTTTTCGTGAGCTTCTTGACCATGATGGCGGCAAACAGCAGAAGGAGAATAGGAAACAGGCGCTTCGTTTGGACGATGGCAATGATTGCGAGTAAGCTATGTAGTTTGCTGAGGGATGGCGCATGCGTGAAGGATTGAAGGTGCTGGAGGGGCGTGCAGGGCATCCTTGCTAACAAGCTGCAGGGCGATTTTAGCGACGTCAGTGAAGGTGGCTAGATTTGCATTAGTTTGCAAATTTAAAGTGAAGTTTTAATTTTGGTACCGCGGTCTCGTCTTATTAACCGCCACGGATTTTTAAACTTCTTCTCTCTTAGCCTCACCATCCTCCTTCACCCACTATCTTCTACTGTAAACATCAAAAGACCTCAGCTATGGACTCTCTTTCGATTTTGGCGATGGCAGCCGCCGCGGTTCAACAAAGGGAGTCTGAGTCACTCAAAACAACAGCAGAGTTCAGCATTCGCAGAGCACAATCCTGGGATCTTCCTCTCCTCGAATACGTCGAACGTTCTGCCGCGGAGATATTTCGAACGGTCAACCTTGGATTTCTTGCAGACGGCGAAACACTTGCCCCGGAAGTCCTCGAAGCCATGTATCAGGCGGATCACCTCTGGGTCGCGACAAACAGGTTTGACCAGCCAATAGGTTTCATTGGAGGCGAGTACCTGAGCGGAAACTTCCACATCGTCGAGATATCTGTGGCCAGGGAATTCCAGGGAAAGGGCATTGGAAAGGCGCTGATGACCGCTATGGTGGAACATGTCAGCCGCGAGGGATACAAATCGGTCACATTGACGACATATAGGAATTTGGGGTTCAATGGACCGTGGTATTCGAGACTTGGGTTCTTCGAGGTGAATCCCCACGACATGGGGAGAGAATATTTGGACATTCTAGCTTCAGAGGCGCAACACGGCTTGGATGTGCGGAGCCGTTGTGTAATGCGAAAGATCCTCTGATTTGATGGATCATAATCTTTCGTGAGGACTCCCTCGATACGCCGAAGAGACCACAGAAAAACAAACTCTTCGATCCTGAACGGCAACGCGACGACGGTTAAGAAACGGGGTATATATTTCGCAGAACGGAAAGAGAAGACGAGCTCTTGAGAGGAAGCAAACTTCAACGATATCTCTCGTGGCGTATCATTTGAGCAAAAGACCGATCAGCTGAGATCTGCGCCTGTCAAAGCCATCATCTGTGGTGGAACTCCATCTTCGGGCAATCGCGACCCCAGGATCTCGGAGAGAAGCATCGGAAATCTTTTATCCCAACCTATTTGACATTTTCGATCGACTCAGCAAATAATGGTGTGCGCCGAGCGGCAGGTTCCCGCAACGAATGGGTCGTGATTGTGGAGGCAGTTACACGACATTTGAAATCGCAAATTTGCAATGTAATCAGCAGGTATTGTTAGAAGGAAGAAGAGACTCAGAATGACGGTGGGAAGTTGTACTATTATGTAAGGCAATTGACATCAAAACAAAACATAAACGCCCTATCAATTTCGGGCAACACAAAAGCAGAGCCCTGCACCTCGCTTGAAGATCTTCACCAGAGTCGACCTCTTAAATTCGAAGAACATCATACTCCCCGAGTCCCCGGAGCAGCTCCCTTCGGAAATCCATCGCCTAGTGGCGGTTATCAATCTTCATTGATATCTCATCCAACGATTTTGTATGTCATTCCTAGCTGACGGCTGCCGGCCGACCTGCAACAGGGTTGCAACATGGCGGGCAGGCATTCTCTGAATCTCTTATCGGGACTCCGCAGAGTCTTCGTGACGTCCCCCTCCTCTTTGATGCTGCCAAACCATACAGAATCTGGGACAATAGCTTGCATTTGGCTCAAGGACTTGGCATCGCAACGTAACTGCCGTGGTCGATGGACAACGCGTTGCCACTCAGATCAAGGTTCATATCTGACAGCGGCAGCTTCCAAGACGGGCCAGGGCTTGCTATCGTGGCTTCCCTAGGATTTTATATATTTCTCCTTCTTTCCCTCCTCTAATTTTGCTGCATTCGCCCAGTTTAAATTTCTTCAAGAGCAAGAGCCATCCCAAAGTGGTAGTGCAAGTGCCTTGAGTTTCATTAGCTTATCATATCCATCTCTCATCATGGCAATCTCCAATCAAGGAACATCAGAGTCTGAGAAAGGCACAATGACGGACAAAGACGGAGACCCTCGAGTGCTGGATGTTAACGAGACTGGCCACATACAGGAACTTGAGCGCAACTTCTCCCTCCTTTCGATCTGCTCTGTTGGTATCGTCACCGGAAATACATGGGCAGCGCTGGGAGGCTCAATAGTCGTTGCCATCTACAATGGAGGGCCTCCTGGTGTTCTCTATGAATTCATTGCGGTATCCATCTTCTACTGGCTGGTCGCTGCATCTCTTGCAGTAAGTTATCAGATATGGGCTACGTGCAACACTGACCATCATGTAGGAGCTTGCATCTTCTATGCCCAGTAGTGCTGGAGTGTATCACTGGGCCTCGATAACGCCTGGTCCTAAGTATGGCAGGATCTGTGGTTGGTTTGCCGGTTGGTGGAACACCTTTGCGTGGATTTGTGCTACAGGTAAGTCAAGACCATTTTATTCTTTGGACGAGCGCTGAAAGTTATCAGCCACAATGGCAAGCATCAGCAGCCAGATTGCTGTCGCCATGTATGGACTCTACCACCCAGCATACACGCCTGAAAGGTGGCATATCTTCATCGGGTTCCTGATAGTTACTTGGGCATGCTGTGCCACTGTTCTCTTCGCAAATAGAGCTCTTCCAATGGTGAATAACATTGGCTTGTTTTTCATTCTTGCTGGAGTGTTCGTCACCATTCTTGTCTGTGCGGTCATGCCACATACCAGTGGTTCCGGCTACGCTACCTCCTCTTTCGTATGGTCTGAATGGTCAAACCAAACTGGCTATACTAGTGATGGGTTTGTCTTCTTAGCCGGCATGTTGAACGGAGCCTATGCCGTGGGAACACCAGATTGCGTATCACATTTGGCAGAAGAAATCCCTCGGCCAAGACGGAATGTGCCCCTTGCCATCGCGGCGCAAATGGTGATTGGTTTCGTCACCGCGCTCTTCTACATGATTGCCATTTTCTACGCCATCAGCAACATCGACGATGTTCTTGCAGCGCCCTACTTCCCGCTCGCAACAATATACGCACAAGCAACATCGTCAAACGCAGGAACTATGGGGCTGTTATTCATCATATTTGTTCCAATCTTCTGTTGCTGCATTGGAACATTCATTACTGCCGGCCGCTGTCTCTGGACGATCTCCCGAGATGGAGCGGTTCCATTCTCTGGCACATTTGGCGTCATCTCGCGTCGTTTCAAGAACCCATTCAATGCCACTCTCTTCTGCGGCTGCTTTTCGACAGTTCTCGGAGCAATCTATGTTGGCTCATCCACAGCATTCAATGCTTTCGTCGGATCATTTGTTGTTCTGAGCACCCTCTCCTATCTCGCCTCCATCCTCCCATTTATCTTCACTCGCCGATTTTCTCGATCATTGCAAACACCGGGTCCCTACATCAACAGCATGAGACCGGGACCATATAAAATGGGCCACAAACTGGGTTATGCTGTAAATATCATCAGCTGTCTTTACATTATTGTTTTTGTGGTTATCTATTGTTTCCCTTATTCAATGCCTGTCACCGCGGTCAATATGAACTATGCTTGTCTCATCACGGGTTCCATCTCGATATTCGCGGCGCTATGGTGGTTTGCCAAGGGTGGGAATTATGTGGGTCCGAGAGCTATGGCTCATGAGGAGGAAGTACATTCGAGAGGTCTTGTTGGGTGGACTGGGGAATCAGCCTCGAAGGAGTAATGTTGAGTTTTCGCCAGTCAGTTATTGAGGCAACATTGTGGTTATATTCAGGCAAGAGTGAGCGAGTTCCATGAACTAGTATTTTCAAACTCAATCGTCGCGTCATATAGAAATGCCATCAGAAGCTTCATAAAATATGATGCAGCCTAGAACTTTCACTGATCAATGTGTCATCGTG
>Ga0181525_10002200_pt1 | contig 16103 bp, 17 predicted proteins | sample PEATcosm2014_Bin_48_FD_121100 | JGI IMG/M metagenome (GOLD analysis project Ga0181525, IMG submission 121100) | Peatland microbial communities from MTU Mesocosm Facility, Houghton, MI, USA - PEATcosm2014_Bin06_10_metaG | ecosystem: Environmental > Terrestrial > Soil > Wetlands > Peat | place...
GGCGGCCAGATCGATATCGGGACCGGGGCCGGGGCCGACTTCACCCCGGTGGAGTTGCTGCTCGTCGCGATCGGCGGCTGCACGGCGGTCGACGTGGACCTCCTGACCTCGCGTCGGGCCGAGCCGGACTCGTTCGAGATCGTCATCGACGCCGAGAAGGTCCGCGACGAGGCGGGCAATCACCTCACCGACCTGGCGATGACCTTCCGGGTCCGGTTCCCCGACGGCGAGGCGGGCGACCGGGCGCGGGCGCTGCTGCCGGATGCCGCCAAGAAGTCGCACGACCGCCTGTGCACGGTGTCGCGGACCGTCGAGATCGGCACGCCGATCGCCATCAGGATCGAGTGACGCCGCCGCTCGCCCGGCCGGTTAGCTCGGCCAGCTAGCTGGGCCAGCCAGCCCGGCCGGTTAGCTCTGCCAGCGGAAGCGCCAGACGGCGAAGCAGGCTCCCCCGGCGGTCCACAGGGCGAGGCTGGCCAGGTCCCAGGCGGTGAACGGGCGTACCGCGTAGGCGTTCTGCAGCACCTCGGCGAGCGGCTTGACCGGGAACGCGGCCACCACGCGTGACAGCCAGCTCGGCAGGCCGCTGAAGGTGGGGTCGAAGACGCCGGAGATGATCGCGATCGGCAGGAAGCTGGCGTAGGCGACTGGCCCGGCCGATTCCGAGCTTGTGATGACCGAGCTGATGGCGAGGCCCAGCGAGGCGAAGCAGACGATTCCCAGGATCAGCCCGCCGACCAGCGCCAGCGACTCGTCCGCCCGTGGCACGGCGCCGAAGGCGAGCCAGCCGATCAGCCCGGTGGCCACCGTGATGAGCAACGCGGTGACGATCGTGCTCACCAGCAGGCCGCCGAGATAGGCGCCGGACGGCAGCGGGGTGGTCCTGATCCGCTTGAGCACGCCGTCGTGCCGCAGGACCGCCACCTTGGAGCCCAGGTTCACGTAGGCGGCGACGATGATGCCGAAGGCCAGGATGCCCGGCACGAAGACGGTGGTGTTCTTGATGGTGGTACCCGGCAGGTGCGAGCCGACGTTGGCCGCCCCGATCAGCAGCAGGATCATCAGCGGGAACACGAAGGTGAACAGCGCGTACTCGGCGCTGCGCCAGAAGCTGCGCTGCTCGAGCAGCGCCTGCCTGCCGGCCAGGCGGATCGTCCTCGTCATGCGCGATCTGCCTGGCCGCCGGCGGCGCCGGTGAGCTGCAGGTAGGTATCTTCGAGGCGCGGGGCGGTGACGGCCAGGCCGTCCAGGTCACCGAGGCGGTGCTCGCCCGCCCAGGCGAGCAGCACCCGCAGGGTCATGGCCGCGTTGTCGGTGTGGCAGACGGCCTGCGATCCGCTGATCACCAGCTCGATCCCGTCCGGCGGCGGGATCTGCCTGCGGCGCAGCGCGGACGGCGTGGTGAACGAGATGCGGGTGGCAAGGCCTGCCCGGGTGGCGACCTCGTGGGTGGTCCCGGTCAGTTCGATGCGACCCGCCCGGAGGATGGCGATCCTGTCGGCCAGGCGTTCCGCCTCGTCCAGGTAGTGGGTGGTGAGCAGGATCGTCTTGCCGAGCCCGCGGAGGTTCTCGATCGCCGCCCAGCAGCGCCTGCGCGCCTCCGGGTCGAAGCCGGTGGTCGGCTCGTCCAGGAAGACCAGGTCGGGATCGCCCGCCAGGGCCAGGGCGAAGTCCAGCCGCCGCCGCTGGCCGCCCGACAGCTTGCGGACCTGGGTGTTGCGCACCTCGGTGAGCTCCACGACCTCGAGCAGGTCGCCGAGCGGGCGCGGGCTCGGGTAGTAGGACCGCCAGACCTCGATTAGCTCGCCGACCCGGGCCTGCCTCGGGAAGCCGCACTCCTGAAGGACCATCCCCGCCCGCTCGCGCAGCTTGGCCGCCTGGGTGGCCGGGTCGAGGCCGAGGACGCGGACCTCGCCCGCCGTGGGCGGCCGGAAGCCCTCGAGGATCTCCAGCGTGGTGGTCTTGCCCGCTCCGTTCGGGCCGAGCAGGCAGAACACCTCGCCGTAGCGGACGCCGAAGTCGACGCCGCGCAGGACCTCGGTGGCCCCGAAGGCCATCCGCAGGCCGCGGACCTGCACCGCGAGCTGGTCGGTCACCGCGGGGTGGTCATCTATGACGCTCGTGTCAGTCATTACCAGGGATTATATGAGCAGGCCTGAGCCGAGCCGCCAGTTCGGCATTGCGGCGGGCGAAATCGGCCCAGGCGGGCGGCGGGGGCTCGGCGAGGTAACGGCGGGCGGCGGCGGGGCCGCAGCCGCGAAGCCGCCAGCCGGACAGCCGTCCCGCGCGCACCTCGAAGCGGACGAGTACCCCGTCGGCCCAGCCGTGAACGTCGAAATCGGCCCGCTCCGGCTGGGTGACCTTCTGCTCCGCGGTGATCCAGTCGAGGGCATCGAGTTCGGCCTGCAGCCTGGCCGCGAACTCGAAGGCCAGCCTGGCCGCGGCCGCGTCGCGGCGCCCGGACAGCTCGGCGCGCAGCGCCGCCACCGCCGTCGGATCCCGCTCGAGCACCGCGGTCACGGCGCGGGCGAGCCCGGCCCGCACGCCTGGTGAGGCACCACGGACGCGCGCCATCTCGCGTTCCGAGCCCGCTGGCCGGTTTCCTGCGTAACCGAGCGGCAGCACCCGGGCCAGGCCGGAGACGGCGTCGCGTACCTTCTGGCCGCCGAGATACGGGCCGAAATACCGCGACGCGCCGCCCGGCACTGGCTGGTAGGTGACCGTGATGCCGGGGGTGCGTTCGGATTCGCTGAGCCTGATCCACACCTCGGCCTCCTGCCCGCCGCTGGGGCTGCGGTTCCACGGCGGGAGACGGCGCTGCAGCAGGTTTCGTTCCAGCCACGCGGCTTCGTGGGCGGAATCGCAGACCACCGCCTCGACCCGTGCGATCCGCGGCACCATCGCGGCCAGGTGACGCCGGTCGTCCAGGTCACCCCAGTAGGAGGCAACCCGGCGGCGGAGGCTGGCCGCGCGGCCGAGGTACAGGACTCCCCCGGCCGCGTCGCGGAAGCGGTACACGCCAGGGACGAGCGGGAGCAGGGCGGCCGCAGCTCGCGGTGAGCCCGCAGGTGCGTCACCCGGTCCGGTTTCCTGCGCGGCAGCCACGGTCCGAGCCCATCGCAGGGCGGGTCCCACGTCAAGCGACGCAGGTTGCCGGGAGTGATGCCACCGTTCGTTCGGAACAACAAGAAAGACGCAAACCGGCTACGGCGGCGAGCGGCGGTGCGGCGCGCGTGGTGCCAGGCGAGTTCGCGGGCTTAAGGTTTGTTCGTGACGGATTCAGAACCTGGCCGCGAGGTGGTGGCGCGCAGCGAGCTGCGCGCGTCGCATGACGACCGGGACCGGGTGGTCGAGTTGCTCCGAGTTGCCGCCGGAGACGGGCGGCTGACGGCGGAGGAACTCGACGAGCGGCTGGAAGTGGCCATGACCGCGCGGACGTACGGCGAACTGGCCAGGCTTGTCTCCGACCTGCCAGACTCTCCCGAGGTGGCCGGCGCGCCCGCACCGCGGGTCAAGGACGTGGTGCGGCTGAACTGCCACAGCGGCCAGACGGTGAAAGACGGCCGCTGGGTGGTGCCGCAGCGGATGGAGCTTCGGGTCACGAGCGGCCACATCAAGCTTGACTTCACGCAGGCTGTCATCACCCATCCGTCGCTGCAGATCGACGCGGAGGTGCGCAGCGGCCACGTCATCTTGATCACCAAGCCGGGCATCGTGGTGGACACCGATGACGTGGCGGTCCGCAGCGGCCACGTGACCGTCCGCGCGCCGTGGGGGTCGGACGGGCCCGAGGTACTGCGGATCGACGTGGCAGGCACGGTCGGCAGCGGTCATCTGGTGGCGCGGCCGCCGCACCGGACGTTCTGGCAGTGGCTGACGAGGCAGCCCAAGCCGTACGCGATTCGTTGACCCTCATCGTGGTGTCCGGCGCGCCTGGCACCGGCAAGTCGACGATCGCCACCGCGCTCGGCGACGAACTGCGGTTCGCGGTGCTGTCGCTCGATCCGATCAAGGAGGCGCTGGCCGACGTGCTGGGCCTGGGCGACGAGGGCTGGTCCAACCGGGTAGGCGACGCGGCGGTGGACGCGGGCGGTCGTTTAGACGGTGGCCACCGCGATGACGGTCGAGCCGGGAAGCTGGAGGTCCGGCCGGCCTGGCAGGTAGCGAGCCCGGAGCGCCGTGGCGTCGAGCATCTCGACCCGGCCGAATCCGGCGGTGCGCAGCAGGTCCTCGGCCTGGTCCCGGGTGTAGGTGGCGACGACGGGCTCGCCGGCGGCCGCGACCGCCGCTACCGAGACGTCGCGCACCGAGCGGGCTAGGGCGTCGAGCATGCCGGCGGCCAGCAGGAAGTTGACCACCAGCGTGGTGCCATGGCTTCGGGCGGCGATCGCGCGCAGCACGGCCTGCGTCGCGGTGGGTTCCAGGTACATGGTGACGCCAAGCCAGTTCCAAGTCGCCAGGTCCGGTAGCCCGAGGTCCCGGACGGCTGCCACGGCAAGATCCGCGGGCACGAAGCGGACGTTGGCGGGTTCGGCCAGCCCTGACCGGCGCAGCGCGGCCCGCTTCCACGCCTGGGTACTCGGGTGATCGACCTCCCAGACGGTGAGCTCCCCGGCCCTTGGATGCCGCCACGCGAACGTGTCGAGTCCCGCGCCGAGCAGGACGTAATCGCTGCGGCCCGCCGCCAGGCCGTCGATCGCCACATCCTCCGCGAGCCTGGCCCGCACCGCGTGCGAGAGGCGGAACGCCTGGCGGACCTCGGCCGTCCACGCGGCCATCTCTTTTTCAAGCTGCTGCGTTTCGGTGGCGTTGAGGAGCCGGGCCGCGAGCGTGTCCTGGAGAATCCACGGGGGGCGGTCCTCGCGGACGTGGGCGGCTCGCAGCAGGCCGCTTCCCATTGCGGAGCGGCTGGCCCTCCCTGCCTCCATATGGTCGCCTTTCGCTGATTGAAGCGTGTGCTGCTTGCCCGGTCCTTGCGCTGGTGCAAGGCTGGTCGGGTGCCTGCTCGCCTCGTGCGCCTCCGCGTCCTGTCGCCACGGTGAAGCACGCGGCCCTGTCCCGGGTGCAGGCCGAGCTGGACCGGCTCATCCGTTACGACGACGAGTCCATCGTGCACGAGGCGTGGATCAGGCAGCGATACGAGGGTGGCTACGCGGCCTCCTACGGGCCGGCCAGGAACGCGGCGGTGCGGACGGCGTGGCACGAGGCCGGGCACGCGGTCGCCGCGCTGGCCGTCGGCGCGCGGTTCAGCTCGGTCAGCATCCGGCATGGCCACGCCAGCCAGGGCCGGGTGCACGCGGTGGCAGGCGGCGGCGCCGAGTCGTTCGTCGTGGACGCGGCAGGTCAGATCGCCGAGCGGCTGCGGGACTGGTCCATGCTGGCCGACGACGATCAGCTGCGTGCCTGGCTGCCGACCTGGCGCGGCGACGGCGGCGACGCACGGCGATTCCGGCACGGCATGCGCGCGCGCTTCGGCGACGACGAGTTCGGGGCCTGGCGGCACTGCGAGCAAGTACTGATCCCGCAGCGGCTGCGGATCCGCCAGGTGGCTAGGGCGCTGCTGGTTTACCCGCGGTACCTGCCCTATCCGGTGGTCGCGGAGATCGCCGGAGTCGGTTAGGCAACCGGCCGGTACTCGGTTAGGCGATCGACCGGTACCAGGCCGGGAAGCCTTCCAGCGAGTCGAGTACCACGCCCGCGCCGGCCCCTGTGAGCTCGTCGCGGGTGAACGAGCCGGTCGCGACGCCGACCGCCATGATGCCCGCCTCGATGGCGGCGGCCATGTCCGGCGGGGTGTCGCCGACGTAGGCGGCCGCGTTGATGCGGCTCAGCACGGCCGCCTTCTCCGGCCCGTGCACGAAGGTGAACACCTCGTCGGCGCGCAGCCCGGTCGCCTTCAGGCTGGGTTCCACGGATATCGGGTGCTTGGCCGTGATGATCACGGCGCGCTCCCCCGCGGCCCGGACCGCCGCCAGCGCCTCGTGCGCGCCCGGCAGCGCGGTCGTCATCTGCTCGGCCAGCCGCACGTAGTGCCGCCGGTAGGTCACGGCCGCCGCTGCGCGCTCATCGAGCGGGTACCAGAAGACCAGCTCATCTTCCAGCTTGATCCCGAGCCGGCTGTCCACGGCATCCAGGTCGATCGGGGTGGCGGTCTCCCGGGCGAGCGCGGCGAAGGAGGCCATGATGGCCGGCCGTGAGTCGATCAGCGTCATGTCCAGGTCGAAGCCGACCGGGCCCATCCCAGCCCCCGTCCTGCGCTGCCGCGGCTGCTCGATCGCGGCCATCTGCTCAGGCGCGGATCACTCAGCATTCTGCCCGGCCGGGGTCACGGGGCGCGCAGCGGGATGGACGTGCACGCCAGAGGCGAGCAAGGGCAGCGATCCGAGCGCGAGATAGGCTGCGGCGACCGCGAGGATCATCGTGGGCGCACCGGCCGCGCCGATCAGCGCTCCGCCGATCGCGCTGCCCAGCGGGAACCCGAGCGAGGATACGGCCATGCGCACGCCTACGAGCCTGCCGCGTACGTCGTCGGGCACGAGCCGCTGCGTGAGGGTGCGGTCGAGGGCAAAATAGGGTCCCCAGCAGAAGGTGGCCAGGCCAAGCAGGACAGCCGCGACGGGCAGGTCCGGCGCGAAGCGGAGCAGCCCGAACAGCGGGGCACCACGGGCGATGAGGGCGCCGATCCGCAGCCAGGGGGCAGGGGCGCCATGAGCGGCGGAGGCGCCTTGGGTGGCCAGGCGGCCGAACAGCCCGGTCCCCGCCACCACGCCAAGCAGCGCGCCGACGCCTGCGGCCGAGACCAGAACGCCGTAGCCGCCCGCGGTGACGTGCAGGTAGGTCCGGCAGTACACCGGGTAGAGCACGGTGGCGATACCGTCGAGGCAGAGCATCCCCACACTGCACGCGGTCAGTACCAAGACGGCGGGAAACCTGAGCAAGACGCCGAGGCCCAGCCAGTTACGGTCCGCGGTGCGCCCGCCTGGGTGCGCGGTACGGACGGGACGCACCGGGCGGAACGCGGGCAGGCTGAGGCAGAGGGCGGACATGACCGCGAAGCTGACCGCGTCCAGCAGCAGGGCGAACCCGGCACCGACGGTAGCGACGATCACACCGGATGCCACGGGACCGGCGATGGCGGCGAGTTCCCAGTTGGCGGCCAGGAGCGAGTTCGCGATCTCCAGGTGATCGTCGGCCACCATCTGGGGCACTAGCGCCGCCTCGGCTACCTCGGTCACCGCGGAGAGCAGCGCGCTGGCGACCGCGATCCCGTACAGGTCGGCGACGATCAGGTGATGGGACCACAGCAGGACCGGAACGACCGCTATCAGCATCCCGCGGGCCGCGTTGTCGGCGGCCAGCAGCAGGCGCGGGTCCGTCCGGTCCAGGGCACGGCCCGCGATGGGCCCGCTGACCACCCGCGGCAGGCCGAAGCACATCAGGACCACGCCGAGTTGCAGCGGACCGGCAATGCCCAGGACGACCCAGGACAGCGCGACCACGGTGAAGGCGTCGCCCGCGCGGGAGATCATCATACCGAGCCAGAACCGGCGGAATGCCTGGTGGCGGGCGAGGAGAGCGTAGCGCTGGATCGTCTTGCGCAACCTGCAGCCCCTTTCACTGATTGCCTGGGCCGGTCCTGATTCCAGATCCGTGAATCGGTCTTGCCATTCCTGACCTTACCGCATCTGATTCATCATGTATATTTCACTGTTCATTGGCCGCGTTTACTGCCGACCCGGAACGCGCCTTTTATTTTAAAACGAAGAGCTATTTCGGGCACGCTCTGCGATCTCGCTGACGGGCGGCACGCCCGTGACCTGGCGCGTAACGGGGTCGCGAACCTCACCCGTCGTGGCCGCGTGCGCTACTGTGGCGTTTCCCGGGCTCGCGACCGTCTGGAGAAGCCGCCATGACATGGGAAGACCTGCTTGCTTACTGCCTGGCCAAGCCGGGTGCCTGGCAAGACGAGCCGTGGGAAGGCGACGTTGTGGTCAAGGTGGGCGCGAAGATCTTCGCGTTCCTCGGCTCCGGGACGTCGGTGGGGGTCAAGTGCGGCGCTTCCCGCGAGGCGGCGGATGAATGGCTGCTCCGGTACCCGGATGACGCTACTGTCATGGCGTATATCGGCCGCTCCGGATGGAACACGCTGCGGCTAGGCGGCGCCATACCGGATGATGAGCTCATCGAGGCTATCGATACCTCTTATGCGGTAGTCGTCAGCAAGCTGCCCAGGAAAGATCGCCCGGCGCAGGCCTGAGGCATTATCCGGTTTGACTGGCCGATATTTATTAATCGCCTGGCCGCCGGACCTTCCCGGCATTTGGCTATTTTATAATGGCTCTCGTGACAGACAGTGATGGCGTGGCCGCCGGGGAAGAGTTCGTCGCGGCGATCCCGGTATCGGCAGGGGCGCTCATCTTCGACCGGGCGGGCCGGCTGCTGATCCTCAAGCCCACCTACAAGACCGGCTGGACGATCCCGGGCGGCGTGATGGAGGCCGACGGGGAGACGCCGTGGGATGCGTGCCGACGCGAGGTGCTCGAGGAATGCGGCATCGAGGTCAGCGGCGGCCGACTGGCCTGCATGGATTTCCGCCGCCCGCGGCCGGGCCGACCGGGGGGCGTCAGGTACCTCTTCGACTGCGGCAAGGTGAGCGACGAGGCCTTGGCCGGAGTGGTCGTGCAGGCCGAGGAGGTGGCCGAATTCCGCCTCGCCGCCCTCCCTTCCGCCCTCGGGCTGCTCAGGGGGCCGATCCGGCGGCGGGTGCGGGCGGCCACCCGGGGCAAGAGGCTGGTCTACCTGGAGAACGGCCGCCCGGTACCCGGAGTCGGCTCCTTAGCGGACGACCAGGCAGAACGGGTGACCGACCGGGTCGCGGTAGACGCGCCACGGGACCGGCTCGCCGGCCGGACCCGGGCGGGGCGAGGTGTGCTCGCCGATCTGCACCGCGCTGGCTGCGTCCCTCATCCGATCATGATGACGGGCGTCAGCCGCGGACCGCGACCAAGATCAGCTCCGGGGTGCCGGGACCGGCGGGGCGGCGGTCCCAGTCACCGTAGAGCCGCTCCACCTCGAAGCCGGCTTCGGACAGGTCCTTGGTCAGCTCCCGCCGGGAGCGGAACCGCAGCTCGTTCTCTGACACCAGCTCCTCGCCGGACCGGAAGCGGTAGTGCACCTCGGACCGCACGAGTGCACCATCGGCCAGCACCTCGGTGAGCTCGTACCACCACTCGAACCGGCCGCCTGCTCCGTCGTCGGCCGTTCTTGCCGAGTCACGCCGGGTCCAGCCCGCCCAGGCTCGCGCATCCGGGTTCCGGGACTCGAAGGCCACCCGGCCGCCCGGTCGCAGCGCCTCGCGGGTCGCCGCCAGCGTGGCGCGCCAGTCCTCGTCGTCGGCGATCACCTGGGCCACGTGACCGCTCATCACGGCCAGGTCGGCGATCTTGGCACCCAGCCGGTCCGCGCCGCCCTCGATCCAGCGCACCCGGTCGCCGCCGAGGCGGTTCCTGGCCACCGCCAGCATCGCGGCCGCCGGGTCCACGCCGGTCACAACGTGGCCCCGGCCGGCCAGCTCACAGGCCAGCAGGCCGGTGCCGCAGCCGATGTCGGCGACCGACGACGCGGCGAGTTCGGCCGCCAGCCCGAGGTAGAAGTCCGTGTCGCGGCGATCCGGGCCGAGTGCGTCATAGACGGCGGCCAGCCGCGGATCGGAGAACTCCCTGAAGATCGTCACGGCGGCCACGGTAGGAGCGGGCGCGCCGGGATGTCACGCGGTTTTCCCGCCGTCGTCCGCGGGCTGGTAGGTGAGGTGCATGACGCCGGTGCTGAAGGCCTGCGAGCCGGCCAGCGCGAGCGGGACCTGGTCGCCCGGCTCGCTGAACAGCCGCTTGCCTGTGCCGATCACGACCGGGAAGACCAGCAGGTCCAGCTGGTCGAGCAGGCCTTCGCGCAGCAGCCAGGCGACCAGCGTCGAGCTGCCGCTCATGCCGATGTTCCGGCCCGGCCCCCGCTTCAGCGCCCGGATCTCCTCGGCGACGTTCTGGCTGATGAGCGTCGAGTTCTGCCAGTCGGCCGAGGCCAGGGTGCCGGACACGACGAACTTCGGCGTGTTGTTCATCTGGTCGGCCATTCCGCCTGACTGGCCGCCGAAGGCGGCGGCGAACCCCTCATAGGTCACCCGGCCGAGCAGCAAGGCGTCGTTAGGCGCCATCAGTGCGCCGACCGCCTGCCCGACCTGATCGTTGAAGTAGGGACCGGTCCACTTCTCCGGTGACTGGACCACGCCATCGAGAGAGATGAACAGCCCGGCCGCGATCTTCCGCATGCTGGTTTCCTTCCTAGTCGGCTGGGGTGAAGAACTCGGTCAGCACCGGGGCGATGGCTTGCGCCTTGACCATGTGGTTCTGGCCCGGCAGCGTGCGGTGCGTCGCATCGGGCAGCGCGTCGGCGAGCGCCCGCGTCTCGTTGCTGATCCAGGCCGGGCTCTTGCCGCCGACGGCTACCAGCGTGGGCACCTTGACTCCGGCCCACTCCCCCGGCGCGAACGCTGTCCCCCGCTGGTGATCCTGCAGCATCGCAATGTCGTACGGCAGCGTGTGCGCGACGGCCTTGAGTTTCGGCCAGACTGGCGTGATCGGCATCACCGCGGTGAAGATCGCCGGAGTGCCTACCAGGCGCATGAACTCCTTGACCACGTCGCCCCGGCGCCCGTCGGCCAGCAGCCGGTCGAGCCTGGCCAGGAAGCCGTCGGGCATCGGCGGCCGGGTGCCATCGATGATGAACGGGGGCTCGTACACCACCAGCTTCCCGATCGCCGGGATGCGCCCGGCCGCGTCGAGGGCCAGCGCGGCGCCGGATGACGTCCCGTGCAGGTAGACCGTCTCGCCAGCCAGCGCGGCCAGCGCCTCGATGTCCTCCACCTCGCGGTCGGGCGCATACGGCGCCGTGCCGCCGCTCTCGCCGCGGCCGCGGCGGTCGTAGGTGTAGACGGTGAAGTGCGGCGCCAGCGCCTCGGCCAGCTTCGGCATCGGCCCGAACGACCTGCTGCACAGGGCGCCGTCGACGAGGATCAGCGGCGGTCCCTGGCCTGCTCGCGAGTAGGCGATGGTCGTTCCGTCGGCTGAGCGAACGGTGGTCATGAGGTCCTCCGTCGGTTGTGGTCAGGCGAGCGTCCGGTCGAGCCAGGATTCCCAGGCCTGCTGGGCGGTGGCCGCGTCGACGTCCGCGAACAGGTGATGGGCCGCGATCACCGGCTTGGAGAAGCCGCGCAGGAACCGGTAGAGCGCGTCCTTGGTGCGCACGCCGATCGCGTCGGCGCTGGCGAAGTAGATGACGCCGTCCACGGACCCCATCTCATCGGTGCTTACGTGTACCTGGTCGCCGCGGCTCGCCGGCTCGCCCAGGCCCAGGGCGCGGCAGAGCAACGCCCGGTCACGGTCCCAGCTCGTGCCCGGCGGGCCGAACGCGGTGACCGGCACCGCGAACCGGCCGGCGAAGTGGGACAGGTACTCGACCAGGGTCCGGAAGTACATCTCGCCGCCCGACGTCATCGCCTCGAACTCCTCGGTCCAGTCGTCGCCGGGGAGGAAGCCGCTGGTCACCGTGCGCAGCACGGTGCTGCCGCCCGCGCGTCCCTCGATGAGGAACTCATACGCGATGAACCGCCCGTCAGGTGCCTCGCCGGAGCGGTAGCCGAACCGGCGCGCCGGGTCCCACGCGGTGACCGCCAGCTGGGGCGCGTACTCGCCGAACACCGTGCGGACGCTGCCGCCGGCGCCCGGCTGGACGTCGCTGCGGCCCATGAACCAGGAATCGATCCCGGGCCCGGTCGCGATCGCGGCCCAGACCTCGTCCGGGTCCGCCGGGATCTCGGCCTCATGATGCTGCTCGAACGGATGACCCATCATGCCTCCTCGGTCCCGGCGGTGGCGGTCTCGGCGGCGACGCTGGGGTGGATGGCGATGACCAGGCGGTGATCGCGCCCGCCCTCGGCACGCTCGTCGTGGTACTTCGCCACCAGGCCGCTCAAGGCCTGCATCAGCTCGGCGGTGAAGGCGGCCCGGTCGGCCGCTGACGCAAACCGCACCCGGCCGTCGGTGGCGAACGTCGCGAGCTTCTTCTGCGCGCTGTCGGCCCCGCGGATCAGGTCGCCGACATCGCGGACCAGCTGCGCGGCCACGGCGAGGAGCCAGCGGGCCGACAGGCGATCGGGCGCCCGGGCTGGATCAGGCGCCACGGCCGCGAGCGCGGCCGGCGAGATCACGTAGGACGCCGCGGCTGCCTGCAGCAGCCGCTCGGTCACGTTGCCCTTGCGGCGCTCCTGCACCAGCTCTACCAGCCCGTGCCGTTCCAGCGTCCGCAGGTGATAGTTGACCTTCTGCCGGGGAAGGCCGGCCGCGGCCGCGAGCATGGCCGCCGACCGAGGCTCGGTCAGCTGTGCCAGCAGCCGCGCCCGGACCGGCTCCAGGGCGGCCTCCGCCGCCGCCGGATCGTCGATCACCGCCACGTCGATCATGACCCAAGCCTGCTACCGATCATTTAATTTGTCAAGAAAAATTTTCTTGTCGGTATCGGGAGATGGTAAACCTGTTACCGGCGTGACCGGACGGCTGAACTGTTGCGACGGCCGGGACGCTGTAGCATCCGCACAGCCAGAAGCTAGTGATCGAAATCATTATTGTGGATCGTTACCCCCCATCTGGCGGGGGGTAAATATCCACGATCATGCCGACGGCACACATCCGGGACAGGCGAGGCGAGATACGTGTGGCCTCGGGGTCAGCGGGCGGGCGCTAGCGGTGGGCCGGCTGGGAGCGGCGGGCCAGCTCGGCTTGGCCGGCGGCGCGCATCGCTTCGAGCGGGGCGGGCTGCAGCCCGGTCATCAGCTCGACCTGACGGGCGGCCTGATGGAGCAGCAGGTCGAAGCCGCTGACCACGATGGCACCTGACTGGGCGGCGGCTATCGCCAGCGGGGTCGGCCACGGGTGGTACACCACGTCGAGCACGGCAGCGGGAGCGGGACGTGAAACAACTCCCCGTTCGGCATAAAAGAAGTCCGCGGCACCGGCGGGGACGGTGGATAGGAGCAGGTCCCCGCTGGGAACGGCGGAGCCGAATGGCCGCAACTCGACCGCCATGCCCAGCCGGTCGGCGACGGCGAGCAGGTCGCCCGCCCGGGCCTGGTCGCGGACCTGGACCACCACGCTGGTCAGGCCGATGTCGCGGAGCGCAGCCAGGGCGGCGCAGGCGGTCGCGCCCGCACCGAGGATCGTGGCGCCGGCCGGGGAGGTCACGCCCGCCTCGGCCAGGGCCGCTACCATGCCTGGAACATCGGTGTTGTACCCATGCCGCGCGCCGTCGGCGAAGACCACCGTGTTCGCGCCGCCTACCTTGGTGGCGATCGGCTCGGTGCGGTCGAGCAGCGGGAGCACCGCCCGCTTCAGCGGCATGGTCAGCGAGAGCCCGGCCCAGCCGCGATCGCAGGAGGCGATAAGGCCGGGCAGCCCGGCTTCGTCGCATTCGATCCATGTGTAGGTCCAGCCGTCCAGGCCTAGCGCGGCGTAGGCGGCCCTGTGCAGCGCGGGCGACAGCGAATGCGCGATCGGAGAGCCGAGGACCGCCGCCTTGTTGCCGCCTGTCAACCCTGGCCCAGGTTCTTCTCGAGTTCCTGGCGGTAAATCTGGAACTGGGCCTCGCTGTTGGTGAAGAGAGTGAGTCCGGTCTTCGGATTCACCGTCACGAAGTAGATCCAGTTGCCGGCCGCCGGATGCAGCACCGCCCTGATCGCCGCGTCGCCCGGGCTGTCGATCGGGCCCGGGGTCAGGCCCGTGTACTTGTAGGTGTTGTACGGCGAGTTGGTGGTGAGCTCCTGGTCCGAGGCGACGATCCCGTACCTGTTCAGGGCGTAGAACACGGTGCTGTCCAGCTGCAGCCGAATGCCCTGGGCCAGCCGGTTGTAGATCACCCTGGCGATCTTCGGGAAGTCGGAGATCCGGCCGCCCTCGGCCTGCACCAGGCTGGCCATGATGATCACCTGGGCCGGCTTCAGGTGCACCTGGCTGGCGGCCTGGGTCAGGTTGACCGAGGCCGCCTCCTGGTCGAAGCGCTGCACCATGGCGGTCAGCACGCCGAGCGCGGTCTCGTGCGGCTCCACCTCATAGGTCGCGGGGAACAGGTAGCCCTCGGGATTGCCGTTCGCGTAGGAGGGCAGGTGAAGCTGCGCCGCGTCCTTGAGCACCGCTTCGTACTTGCTGGCCGCGATGCCGGATTTCGCGCCAAGCGTCGCCACGATATTGGTCAGCCGCAACCCCTCCGGGATCGTGACCTTCACTTCCACCAGGTTGTTCGGGTTGAGCAGCAGCGCGTAGGCCAGCGACGCCTTCATGTCCTTGCGCATTCCGTAGAAACCAGGCAGCAGGCCGCCCGGCGCCGTGCTGCGCTCGGCAGCGAGGACGAACGCGCGGGCGCTGGCCACCACGCCGAGCTTCTGCAGTTCCGGCCCGAGGCTGGTCGGCGTGGCGCCGGACGGGACCTGGACCACCAGGTGGCCGGTACCCGCGCCGGAGAAGTCCGGTGGGTAGTACTTGCTCCTGATGAAGCTGTACCCGTAACCGCCAGCCACCAGCAGCGGGATCAGGATGACGAGCACGGCGGCCCACGGCGCGAGCCAGCGGAACCTGCGGCGCTTTGGCCTGCTGGGGCCTCCAGGGTGGCCATAACCGGGGCCGGCGCCTGCCTTCTGGCGCCCGCCGCGGTCGCTGCGCGGCCTGCGCTCGCCGCGGCCCCGCGGATCGCTTGTACCGCTACCGCGCGGATCGGAGTCGTCGCCGAAGCCGGGGACGAAGCCGCCCCCGCCGTAGCCCGGATCGTCGTCGTAGTGACCCTCGTCCCCGTAGCGCGCGCTGACCGGAGTGCCCTGCTGCCAGTCGCGCGCCTCGGGCCGGGACTGCCGCTCGGTCCGGCGCCAGGGAGAGTCGGCGGGACGGCGCTGATCGGTGAACCCGGGTTCGTGGTGGACCGCCTCGTACCCGGGCGGCAGCGGCCGCTGCGCGGGCTGCTGCGCGCCGCCTTGCTGCATCCCGCCGGGTCCCTGCGGCGCACCCCGCCACCAGGTGCCGTTCTCGCTCACGCGCGGTCCTCCCTCGTCGGGGTCACCAGCTGACCGGGAGGGCGGCCGGTCTCGCGTTCGGCGTCCAGGGCGGCTTGCAGCAGTACCGCGGCTGCCGCGGCGTCCACCACCTGCCGGCGGGAGCGGGCATCCTTCCCGCCCTGGCGCAGCGCGTCGTGCGCGGTCGCGGTCGTGAAGCGCTCGTCGACCAGCCGGACCGGGATGGGGGCGAGCCGCGCGGCCAGGCCCGCGGCGAAGCTCCGCGCGCCCGCGGCGGCGGCGCCCTCCCTGCCGGACAAGGACGTGGGCAGGCCGACGATGACCTCGATCGCATCTGCCGCCGCGGCCAGCCTGGCAAGCTCGTCATGCTCGGCCCGGCCGGCGGGCAGCACGGTCAGCGGGCTGGCGAGGATGCCGCCGGGGTCGCTGCGCGCCACCCCGACGCGGACCGAGCCGACGTCCACCGCCAGCCGCACGCCCTGCCTCACCGGAACGGCCTCTTTATAGGCAGGACGACGTGCCGGCAGGTGCTCGGGAGGATGGGCCGGGTGACGTACCGGGCGCGACCCGGACCCCTGGACTCCAGGTCGCAGCAGCATGCCCACACGTTACCTACCGGACGCGCGCGTGTCCCGCAATGCCGAGCGAACAGCATCAAATGCCTCGTCGATAACGTCCGTACCGCCTGCGGACAGCGGCGCGCCACCGCCCTGGGCGACATCCGGTTTACCGCCGCCGCCGCCGCCGAGCGCCCGGGCGGCGACGCCGACCAGCGTTCCGGCCGCCAGGCCGAGACCGCGGCCTGCCTCGTTGACCGCGATGACGACCACAGGCCGGTCCGCGGGCACGCCGACGACCATCGCCACCGCGGGCCGGTCGGCAGGCATCCGGCCGCGCACGTCCAGCGCGAGCTTGCGAATGTCGTCGGACTCCGTGCCGTCCGGCACGCGGTGCGCCACCAGGGATGTCCCGGCGATATCCTCGGCGCCGCTGGCGA
>Ga0181525_10002202_pt1 | contig 16097 bp, 12 predicted proteins | sample PEATcosm2014_Bin_48_FD_121100 | JGI IMG/M metagenome (GOLD analysis project Ga0181525, IMG submission 121100) | Peatland microbial communities from MTU Mesocosm Facility, Houghton, MI, USA - PEATcosm2014_Bin06_10_metaG | ecosystem: Environmental > Terrestrial > Soil > Wetlands > Peat | place...
AGTACGACCGCACCAGGGTGATCTACAACGAGAACAAGGGCAAATTCACCATCCGGGAGATCGAACTGGGCGGCACCTCCACCAAGCTGACGCTGGCCGCCGAATAATTTGCAGGTTCCTTCGCAGGCCGCCTGAAAGGCGGCTGCGGGCAAGATTGCCCGCCCTCCAAGCGTAATAACCGATATTCAGGTATTAACACCAACTCATAGTGGTGTTATAATGGAGTCATGATCAAGCAAGTTCTTACATTCGCCTTTGTGGCTCTCTCCGTTGCGAGCGCAGCTACCTACAAGGTCTCGTTTCTCGAGCCCTCGGTCGTAAAGGGCAAAGACTTGAAAGCGGGCGACTACCAGTTGGACGTGAAGGACAATTCCGTTATCATCGTCCAGGGCAAGAAACAGGTGGAAGTTCCGGCCAAGGTCGAGAACACCCACGAGAGGTACAGCCGGACACGGGTTCTGTACAACGAAAACAAGGGCAAGTTCACGATCCAGGAGATCGAATTGGGCGGCACCACCACCAAGCTGACGTTCGACTCCGGAGTCCAGACCGGCGGCGGCGAGTAATTTGCCGCTACGGCGCCAACGTTAATACGTCTTTGGCTTCCACTTTCCGGTATTGCATCGGAAAGCTTTGCGCGGCGTAGTAGTGTTCCCACTGGTCTTTGTAATGGCGCGAGAGTACCTGGCCGGACTGGCCGGTCGTCCCCTGCAATAAGGAATGGTCCCAGTCCGCGAGATCCGCGTCGAGGCGCATGGAAGGCCCCAGTGTCCCGTCGTACTGCTTCACCGTGGTTGGCGAGCCGTTCATGGCTACGGGACCGATATCGAACAGGCCCGCCACCAGCGGCAAATGGCGTCCCACTGGATTGGCGAGCAACAGGGGTTGATATTTGCCGTAGATCCAATGGCCGGGATCGCGGCCCTGGCTCCGGCGACCGTCGTCCAACCCCTGGGCAAGGGCGCGCAGGATGGCCTCGTCCCAATCGTTGAACCAGCCCGCCGGCCGGGTGCGCAGCAGCGTCTCGATTACCGCGGGCGCCATCTGATATTTGTACCGGGCCCCAATCGCGGGTGATGCACTCTGCGCTACCAACAACTTCAAGTGTTCGTAGGCAAGCGTGGCGATCAGCGGCGCGGCCCCGTCCTTATCCATCTGGCCATTCCAGCTGCGCAGCACCTCGACCGCGCCTTCCAACTCGCCGTGCTGCGGCTGGTGGCGGCCGTAAGCCTCCACAATGGCCTGCGCCAGGTACTGCGAGAAACTCGAGTACACATCCTTCTGCACCGATAGCATGTCCTGGGCCTGCCATCCGTTGCGGGCCAGCAGCAGCTCCCGTATGCGCCGGGACCGGTAGTGCGAGGCGAAGTTGCCATTCACCGCGTAAGGGTAGTCCGGCGGGAACGGATTCTGATTCGCGGTCACGACCAAGCCGGCGGGCGGATTGTAGAAGGCCGGCAGTTGATCGAACGGAATGAAGCCTTGCCATTCATTTTCGCCCGAAGATCCATCCACCGGGACATCCCCGGCATACCCCTTGCGGATCGGCAGCAATCCCGTGGCTTGATAGCCGATATTGCCGTCTACATCGGCATACACGAAGTTCTGCGCCGGTCCGGGATAGCGCGCCAGGGCGCGCGTGAACTCCTGCCAGTTCTGCGCCTTGTTGAGTTCCGGAAACGGAAACTGAAACGCGCCGGGTTCCGCGGCCGCCCAGCGCAGCGCCAGGTGCTCCTTCGCGTCGTCGATATAAAGCGGCCCGTGACGCGTGATCCACAGCGGCATTTCGATCGCCTGCGCGCCCTTGACCACTATGATTTCGCGTTCCAGCCGCGCCTGCTCCCGTTGTCCGCGGTAGAGGTATTGGCCCGTCGCCGGATCGAAATCCTCGATGTATAAATCCTGCACGTCGAAGTGCAGATTGGTCACGCCCCAGGCGATGCGCTGGTTATGTCCCACGATCACGGACGGCATGCCCGGCAGCGACACGCCGGAGACATCCAGGCCGGGCGCGCGCAGGTGGACCATATACCATATGCCGGGAATCGAATACTCCAGGTGCATGTCGTCGCACAGCAGCGGTTTCCCTGAAGCGGTGTGCGCCCCGCTGACGGCCCACGCGTTCGAGCCGGGCTGCAACTCGCCGCCGGAGCGCGGAGGAAACAGGAAATCCACCTTGGCGCGATCGCCGGCCGCGCGCATGTCCCGTTTCAGGATCTCGTCTTTCCACGTGGTGGTCAGGTCGCGGTACATGTGCAGCCCGATCAGGATCGAATCCACCACGCTCCAGGGCCGCGGCTGATACCCGATCAGCGTGAATTCCACCGGCAAGGCGTGCCGGTGCGTGCGGATGAAATGGTTCACGCCGCGCGCGTAGGCCGCCAGCGGCGCACGGTCTTGCGGCTGCAGCTTGGCGTAGGCCAATTCCGCGAGGCGCCGCATGCGCAGCCGGCGGGAATCGCGGTCCAGATCCAGAGCCGCCGGACCCGCGATTTCCGCGAGGTTGCCGCCCGCCAGGCGCCGCAGGCCGTCCATCTGGAAGAGCCGGTCCTGCGCCGTTGCGTAGCCCTGCGCAAAAAACGCGTCGTCCTCGCTTGCCGCCGAGATATGCGGAACACCCAAAGCGTCGCGCGCGATAGTCACGCGCGCGGCCACCGGCGCCGTGATCGTGCCTGAAGTTTGGGGCAGGACGCGGTACACGAACCAGTAGGCGATCCCTGCCGCGGCCACCAGTGCGACACCGATAGCGAAGTTGATGTACCGCAGGATGCGGTGCGGTCGGTGTACTTGAGTCGGCGCGGAGGGCATGTGGGCGAATGCCCACTATACTACCTTCGCGGCGATGGCGTCAGCCTCTCTCGAGACTGGGCCTGGCGGAGCAAAAAGTGCACTTGCGGCGACGGATTCTGCGCGGCCTTCGGGTGGGTATTGCACACTCCGGCGAGCTACAGCGCGGATGCTTCCGAGCGCCCGCTGAGCGCATCGCCGGCCGCCCGCTGTTGCCGGTACCTCCAGCCACGCTCGAACCCCCGCTGGAAGGGTTCTGAATCCCAGATTTCCGGATACCACCACTTTAAGCGGTCGGTCTCCTCGTCGATCGACCCGCTGCGGCATTCGCGACGCAGGGCGGCATGGAAGCCGCTGCGATACACGTCCTCGTCCAACTCGAAGTTGTGCCCCAAGGCCCGATAGTGTTCCTGTTCGGCGGGGCGTAAACCCAGCCACCAATCCTTGCGCGCCGCATCGATGCTCTCGGCTCCGGCGTCCGCTAACAGCTGGTGGGCGCGCTGCTGTGCCGAACCATCGGCGGCAAGTACCAGGATTACCGATCGCCCCTGCCGCAAGGCATCTTCGTAGAAGAAAACTTCATCCGCTGGGACGCCTTCATTGTTCTTGTGGTCGGCCGCATTGCCGAGGGCGGCGCCGCCTACCGCGCCGCCGGCTCCAAACAATGCCGCTCCGGCGAGGCCGAACGCCAGTATCGGTCCAACGCCTGGGATCAGCACGGCGGCGGCTATTCCCAATTCGATCCCGCCAGCCACGCCCAGCGCGCCGCCCAGCATGCCGCCAATCGCGGCGCCGACGCCCGGCGATTCGGTATCCGACGTCGGAACCGCATGGATTTCCGTCTCCGAGGATGCCGGGGACAGGAGATTGACCTGATCCGCCGAGAATCCGGCGCGCCGCAAGGCGATGGCGGCGTCCCGCGCCGTCTGGTAGAACCGGAAAACGCCGGCAACAGTTTCCATGCCAGCATTGCAGCACGCCGACTTCCAACGTGCGGATCACGGCAGCCGAGGCTGAGAAACGACCGCAGGAGTGCCGTCGCGGCAGGCATGAGCGCCTGCGCCACGGCCCCCGGCGTGCCATTGAAACGGCGCCGGAGGTTCCTGTTGCGTGCCTGAGCATCCCCAACCAAGACCGACAGCCTGGTATACGGCCCCTATCGCCAGGATCGCACTGATCGCGGCCGGCGTCTTGGCAACGGCGGCCCTGTCCGTCTTCGTTTGCTATTACGTCAAATTCGCGCGCCTGACGGAAGAAAGGCTAAGGACCGGAGTGTTCGCGGGAACGCTGAACATCTTTGCCGGACCGCGCATCGTTTCGGTCGGCGACCGCCTGTCCCTCGCGGATACCCTCACGTATCTCCGGGAGAATGGGTATAGCGAGTCGCGCAGCAATCCGGTGGGGTGGTTTGGCGTGCGGCCGGGCGCGGTCGCGATCTTTCCCGGGCATGCATCCTATTCGGATCAGGAACCCGCGGCGATCCAGTTTTCCGGCGGCGTTTCTGGTAGTAGGGTCGCGCGCATCGTTTCGCTGGCCGGCCACGCCGACCTCCAGGAGTACGAATTCCCGCCGCAACTCCTCACCAACCAGTCGGACCGCAACCGCGAAAAGCGCCGGCTCGTAAGATTCTCCGAAATCCCTCCCGCATTGGTGCATGCGGTGGTGTCGGTCGAAGATAAGCGTTTCTTCTCGCACGGCGGCTTCGATCCGTTCCGCATCCTAAGGGCCGCGTATGTCGATCTCCGGAGCGGGCGCAAGGAGCAGGGAGCGTCCACCCTGAGCATGCAACTGGCGCGCATCCTTTGGCTCGCGCCGGACAAGAACTGGAAACGCAAGGCCGAGGAACTGCTCATCACCATGCACCTGGAGCATAAGCTGACCAAGCAACAGATCTTCGAATACTATGCCAACCAGGTCTATCTGGGCCGCCTGGGGACATTCAGCATCAACGGCTTCGGCGAGGCCGCCCGCGCCTACTTCGGCAAAGACATCTCGCAGTTGAGCGTGGCTGAAGCCGCCATGCTGGCCGGCATGGTGCAGCGGCCCAGCTACTACAATCCGTTCCGCTATCCGGAGCGCGTCCAGGAGCGCCGCAACCGGGTGCTAAACCTGATGCGGGAGAACAAGTTTCTAACCGATAGGCAGTACCGCGCCGCGCTCGACGCACCCCTGCAGGTGCAGACGGACGGCGCGGACTCGCTCAATTCGCAGTACTTTCTGGACCTGGTGAACGATGAACTGCAAAACCGGCTGGGCGAGCGCGATCCACAGGGCGATTCCGTTTATACGACGCTCGACATGGACCTGCAACGCGCCGCGGTGGAGGCGGTCCGGATCGGGATGCAGAATGTGGACGACCAAATCCGCCGGCGCAAGAATCCCGGTCCCATCCCTGCCGGCCAGCCGCAGGTGGCGCTGATCGCGCTCGATCCGCACTCCGGGGAGATCAAGGCTCTGGTGGGCGGGCGGGACTACGGGTCGAGCCAGTTGAACCACACCGCCGCGGAGCGCCAACCGGGCTCCGCATTCAAGCCGTTCGTGTACGCGGCGGCGCTGAACACGGCGGTGGATGGCGGCGCCACGATTTTCACTCCCGCGACCACCATAGCCGACGAGCCTACGACGTTCCAGTTTGACAATCAATCCTACCAGCCGGGCAACTTCAGGCAGGATTTCATGGGGACGGTTACGCTACGGCAAGCGCTGGCCCACTCGCTGAACGTGGCCACCGTGAAACTGGCGCAGATGGTGGGGTACCGGGCGGTGGTGGAGATGGCGCGCCGCGCGGGCCTGAACGATCGCATCAAGCCCACGCCGGCGGTAGCGCTGGGAGCCTACGAAGCGACGCCGCTGGAAATCGCCGGCGCATACACCATCTTCGCCGATGGCGGCAATTACGTGAAGCCCGCCATGCTGGCCGTGGTCCGCTCAGCGGAAGGCCAGGTGCTCTACCGGCACGCGCCGGGAGCGCGCCCGGCGCTCGATCCACGCGTGGCCTACCTGATGGTGGAACTGCTGGAGGAGGTGTTGCGCAGCGGAACAGGGGCGGGCGCGCGGGCGCACGGATTCGGTGTTCCAGCCGCGGGCAAGACCGGCACTTCGCACGACGGATGGTTCGCCGGCTTTACTTCTCAATTGCTATGCGTGGTTTGGGTGGGATTCGACGACGACCGTCAGTTGAACCTGGAAGGCGGCAAGTCTGCCTTGCCCATCTGGACGGAGTTCATGAAGCGGGCCCTGGCATACCGAGGCTACCGCGACGACACGAAGTTTCCGGTTCCCGCGGGCGTTGTCAGAGTGAATCTCTGCGCGGAGTCCCGCCAACTGGCAACTCCGGAATGCCCTTCCAGATACGCGGAGTATTTCGTGGACGGGAGCCAGCCTTCGATGGAGTGCCCACTGCACGGGGCGCCTGACCTCGATCCGGAGGTCAGCGCGCCGGCGTCGGCTCTTGCCGGGAACCAACCCGCCATGGCTCGGCCGCTCTCGTGGTTGCCGCCGAAATAGCTTGCGGACGCACTGCCCGCGGGTCTCGATTGGGTGCGGGCGGCGATTCGCCGTAGGAGAATCGGGCAGGATTCAAACGCGATCCGGGGGAACCCAGCCCTGACGGCGTTCTCCGGGGCGGCCGGCGTCCGGGTGACCGTGCTGCGCAGCGGCATTCTCGATCTGGGAGTTGGCCTCGCCTCCGACTAAAATGGCGGCGCCGGTAAAGTAAAACCACAGGAGCAGGATGGCGACAGCTCCCGCGGAACCGTAGGCCTGGTCGTATTTCGATGCCGCATATGCCATGTACCCGCGCAACAGTCCGGACGCACACAGCCAGAGGACCACCGCGATAACCGCGCCCGGCGTGCTCCAGCGCAGTTTTCTGTCGGACAGATCCGGACCGAAGCGGTACACCAGGGCGAAGGCGGCCAGCAACATGGCAGCGAGAATGGGCCATTGCGCAACCTGCCACACCGCGGAAACGGCGTTCGAAACGCCGACGCGCCGCAGGATCGCGGCCTCCATTTTCCGGCTGCAGAAGAGAAGCGCAAGCGAGGTAAACCCGAGCACCGCCAGCGCGATGGTCAGGCCTGCGCCAACCAGCGTGACCCGCCACCAGGGTCGCTGCTCCTCAACCTCGTAGGCTGCGTTGAGTCCCGACATCATCGCCCAGGTGCCGTTCAAGGCGGCCCACAGCGATCCGAATATCGCGAACCAGACCGTGTGCCGCGCAGCGCCTTTACCGATCCCGGCGACGAAGCCCGTTACCAGTTCAAACGCACGCGCTGGAAGAACGCTGCCGAGCAAAGATTCCAGGGCCCGCAGAAGATCGGAACCCGTTCCGAAGAATCGCCCGAGTATGGTCGCGGCCAGGAGCAGCGCCGGGAACAGCGCCAGGAAGTGGTAGAAGGCGAGCCGGGCGGCTTGGCCGAATACCTCGTCTGCCCACGAGTCCTTCACGGTTCGCCGCAAGAGTTCCCGCCAGGAGAGGCCGCCGAGCGTCCAGAGATCGTTCATGATTTCAAACTATTGAAATTGGAGGGCGGCCAATCTTGGCCGCAGCCGCCTTTCTTAGGCGGCCAGTGCCGGCTAAATGCCGGCTGCGGGCAGGATTGCCCGCCCTCCAATGGCGTGGACGCCCGCCCCACGTCATGCGGATGCATCGGCGGGTTTGGGATTCTGCCAACCGCCATCCGCGGCGATAATCGCGTCAGCCTCTTTCGGCCCCCAACTGCCGCGCTTGTAGGGACGCGCCCTATGGTGCGTTTTAAGGACCGGGTCGACCACCGCCCAGGCTGCCTCGACCGCGTCCTCGCGGGTGAACAGCGCCCCATCGCCAGCCATGGCGTCGGTCAAAAGGCGCTCGTAGGGCTCTTCTTCTCCCACTTGCGCTTCCGACAGGTACAGCTCCCGCTGCTCCCCGACGTATTCCTTTCCTGCCACCTTGACGCGAGCGGCCAGAGCGATTGCCGCGCTGGGGGAGAGCCGGAAGCGCAAATAGTTGGTGCGGCCCGTCGCGGGCGCGGAGTCGGCGAAAAGCCTCTGTGGCGGCGGCTTCAACTCAAGCAAGACTTCAGCGGCGGTTTCGGCCAGGTATTTGCCGGAGCGCAGATACCATGGAACTCCCGCCCAGCGCCAGGAGTCAATGAAGAGCCGCAGGGCGCAGAAAGTCTCCACGTCGGAGTTCTTTGCGACGCCCGGCTCATTCCGGTAGCCTGCGTACTGGCCGCGCACCAAGTCGTCACGCTTTAGGGGGCGCATAGCTCGAAGCACCTTCGATTTCTCTCGATGGACGGCTCCAAAGTCCCTTTCGGCCGGGGGCTCCATGGCCAGCAGCGCGACGATCTGGAATAGGTGGTTCTCGATCACGTCGCGCATACAGCCGGCGCTTTCGTAAAACGACCCGCGGCCCTTCACGCCGAAATCCTCGGATAAAGTTATCTGCACGCTGGACACAAAGTTGCGGTTCCAGATCGGCTCGAGGAATGAATTGGCGAAGCGGAAATAGAGGATATTCATGATCGCCTCCTTCCCGAGGTAGTGATCGATGCGGAAGATCGAGTCTTCCGGGAAAACGCTTAGCGCCACGCGGTTCAGTTGCCTCGCGGAAGCCAGGTCGCGTCCAAACGGCTTTTCAACAATGACCCGCGCATGCGCGGCCAAATTCGAGGCCCCCAGTCCTTTGATGGCCGTTTCGAACAGCGACGGCGGAATGGCGAGGTAGTGTGCCGGGCGCCGCGCCGTATCCAGCGCCTTTCTTATCGCCGCGAACGTGTTCTGGTCTGCGTAATCCCCGCTCACGTACCTGAACAGCGACAGCAGATGCCGAAGGGCCGGCCGGTTATCGATCCCGCCCGACCGTTCTAAGCTGTCGGTCACGCGTTGGTGCACACGCGCGAGATTCCATTTAGGGAGCGCGACGCCAATTACCGGAACCTTGAGGTTGCCTCGTTTCACCATTGCGTAGAGCGCGGGGAAGATCATCTTGTGGGCGAGGTCGCCCGTCACGCCGTAGAGCACCAGCGCGTCCGAATGGGAGGCAGTCATCAATCATTATTATCGCTGATAGCAGCTCAGTGGAGCAGGCGTCCACGCCTGCAGCGGGTCTCCATGCAGACCCACCTTCACGCCGGCCGGGTCACGCGGCGGGTCATGGAGGACCCGCGCACGGTCGAAAACCCACTGTAAGCCATTGAAATTGGAGGGCGGCCAATCTTGGCCGCAGCCGCCTTTCCAGGCGGCCGGAGCCGGCTAAAAAGCCGGCTGCGGGCAGAATTGCCCGCCCTCCGACACGGTTTTCATCACTATTAGTGGGCCATTAGTGGGCCGCAAGCCCATCCTGACAGACCTGGAGGTCTGCCCCACCGCGCGTGACTTCGCGGCACGTATTTGCTAAGATATTGAACTGTCAGCGCCTTGCTGGTGAGTCAGGCGGGCTGGTTTCGATGCAAGTTCCTGGAATCCATTGAGATCGCACCATTTCCTCGCTTGTTACGTCTCGCGGCTTTAAGTCCCCGGCAAATCGGCTGATGCAGTGTCTCGCGGAGGCGTTGGCAATGGCCGTCGATCAAGGCAAAGAACAGGCGGACGAACTGGCCCAGCCGGATAGCGAAAGCTATAAATCTTTGCTCGACGAGTACACCCATCTGGCTCCGGCGGAGGGCGAGGTCCTCCGGGGCACCATCCTCAAGATCACGGCCAAGGATGTGATCGTCGATTTCGGTTACAAATCCGAAGGGCTAGTCCCGATCGAACAGTTCCTAAACCCGTCCGGAGAGTTGACGGCGCAAGCGGGCGATGTCGTGGACGTGATGATCGACCACGGCGAGCAGCCGGAAGGCTACATTCTGCTTTCCCATGACAAGGCCGCCCGCGTGCGCGTGTGGGACAACCTGGAAAAAGCCTTCGAGGATCAACTCGTGCTCCTGGGGCACGTCATGGGCAGAGTGAAGGGCGGGCTCGCCGTGGACGTGGGTATCGAGGCTTTTATGCCCGGTTCGCAGGTGGATCCGCGCCCCGTCCATCACCTGGACTCGTTCATCGGCCAGGATGTACCGGTCAAGATCATCAAGGTGAACCGCCGCCGCGGCAACGTGGTGGTTTCGCGCAAGCTGGCCGTCGAGCAGGAGGTCAATCAGCGCAAGGCCGCTACACTCGATCAATTGCATGAAGGGGCGATCGTCACGGGCGTGGTCAAGAATCTGACCGATTACGGCGCCTTCGTCGATTTAGGCGGCCTGGATGGCTTGCTGCACGTCACCGACATGTCGTACGGGCGCGTGGCGCATCCGTCGGAAGTCGTGCAGGTGGGCGACACGATCACGGCCAAAGTGCTCAAGTTCGACCGGGCTAAGGAGCGCGTGGCGCTGGGGCTGCGGCAGATGGCGCCGGATCCCTGGGAAACGGTCGCGGAGCGGTTTCCGGTGAACAGCCGCGTGATGGGCCAGGTGGTGAATGTTACCGATTACGGCGCGTTCGTGGAGCTCGAACCCGGCGTGGAAGGCCTCATCCACATCACCGAGATGACTTGGTCGCGGCGTATGAAGCATCCCTCGAAGGTGGTGCGCGCGGGCGACCAGGTGGAAGTGGTGGTGCTGGAAGTGCACCCGCGGGACCGGCGTATCTCCCTCGGCCTCAAACAGCTTGAGGCCAACCCCTGGACGACGATCGACAGCCGCTACAGTATCGGTTCCGTGGTGGAAGGCCGCGTGCGTAACATGACCGAATTCGGCGCCTTCATCGAGATCGAAGAGGGCATCGACGGACTGGTGCATGTTTCGGATCTCTCCTGGACCAAGCGGGTCAAGCATCCGTCGGATGTGTTGAAGAAGGGCCAACTGGTTCAGGCGGCGATCCTGAATATCGACGCCAAGGGGCACCGCTTGTCGCTGGGCATCAAGCAACTCCAGCCGGACGCCTGGGAGACATACCTACAGAGCCACAAACCGGGCGATATCGTACATGGGCGGATCACGCGGCTAGCCGGTTTTGGCGCATTCGTGGAATTGGCCGAAGGCGTGGAAGGGCTTTGCCATTTTTCGGAAGTGCCGGGCTACTCCGGGCGGCGCTCGGCGGACCCTCCGGTGGCCGTGGGCCAGGAGTACGATTTCAAAATCGTAAAGATGAGCGAGGCGGAAAAGAAAATTGGATTGAGCCTCAAAGCGGTGGCCCACGACGAGGAAAAGGGGCGTCTGGCCGACTACCAGCGGCAGGCGGCGGCGGGGGCTGCTACCATCGAAGAAGTACTCAGCCTCAAGAATCGCGGCGCCGAATAGCTTGCAAAAGTTGCCCGTTCACGAGATACTGCTGTAACGGCTTGAGACGACAAGGAGAATAGCACATGACCAAGGCCGATCTGATTGAAGAGGTCTCGCGGGTGGTGGAGATGACCCGGAAGGAATCCGAAGTCATCGTGGAGGCCATTTTTGACAGCATCGTGCGTTCGCTGCGCACCGGCGACAAGATCGAGATTCGCGGTTTCGGCAGCTTCCGCACGCGGCAGCGCCAGCCGCGCATCGGACGCAATCCGAAGACCGGCGCGCGCGTGGAGGTGCCAGCCAAGAAGATTCCGTATTTCAAGCCGAGCAAGGAACTGAAGGACGTGGTGAACAGTTCCACCGCGGCGGCGGCTTCCGATGTGGCTCCCCGTGAGCCCTCTCCGACGCTTTAAGCGGCGGTATGGATTACCTCTGGAGTCCGTGGCGTTATCAATATGTGACCACGACGGATCAGGCGGTCGATTGCATCTTCTGCGTGTTGCCCGCCCAGCATCGCGACCGCGAAAACTACATCGTTTACCGCGCCAAATTCAATTTTGTGATCCTGAACCGTTTCCCGTACACCTCGGGCCACCTGATGGTGGTCCCCTACGAGCATGCGCCGACGCTTGAACAGGTGGCGGAGGAGACGCTGCGGGAGATGATCCTGCTGGCGCGCCAGGCGGAGACGCACCTGCGCGCCAACTACCAGCCCGACGGCCTCAACATGGGCATCAACATCGGCAAGGCGGCCGGAGCGGGTGTGGCGGGGCACATTCACATGCACGTGCTGCCGCGCTGGGTGGCGGACGCCAATTTCATGACGACGGTGGGCGAGACCCGCGTGCTGCCGGAGGATCTGGCGATGACGTACGAGAAACTATCGCGGGCCTGGGGCGCCGCGCCGCGTACTTAGCCTAACGCTGGCTGGCATCGCCGGCACTTACCCGCTGGTTGAACTCCCCCGATTTGCCTCGCGGCACGCTCAAGGAGCGCCATTGCGCACTCTGATAGTGCTTGGCCAGCAGCACGATCTGTCCCACGTGACACGCGTAGTGCGCGATCTGCCGGTTGATGGCCTGCATCACCGAGTGCGCTTCGCCGCGGATCGTAACCTGGCGGCCGAGGTCCGCCTCCGACAGCGGCTCCAGCGCGCGGAACACGCAATCCCAGCCAGCCTGCCAAAGGGCCATCAACCCCTCGCGCGTGGCCGGCGGTTCCTCGAACTCGGTGTCGCGGCGGCGGTCGGGTTTCTCGCCATCGCTGGTCAGGAAGTCCGTCCAGCGCGACCGCATGTTGCCGGCGATGTGCTTAACGATGATGGCGATCGAATTGGCCTCGGGGTCCAGCGCGGCGAAAAGCTGCTCGTCGCTGGCCTGCGCCATGGCCCCCTCGCCCAGTTTCTTGTAGTAGCGAAACAGGGTCAGCGAGTCTTCCAGGTATGAGGTGGTGAATTCGAGCGCCATGCGGCTATTTTAGCGCCCCGGAACGGCGATATTGATGTAGCGGTATTTCATGCCGCCGGTGTGATCGCCCTGCAGGTAGATGGGTCCGGGCTCGCCTTCCCGGCTATCGATGGCGCCACCGGTAATGCCCGGAATTTCCTGGCGATCGATGGTGGTCTGGCCGTCGCGCACCACGGTCACGGTACGCCCCACCAGCGTTACATCGTAGCTTTCCCATTCGCCGGGCCGCGGCGCGATCTCCACGGCCGGCGCGAGGAAGCCGTAGATCGATCCCATATCATGCAGCTTGTCGCTTTTGTCGTACAGCACCTGGACTTCGTAGCGGCCGCGCAGGTACACGCCGCTATTGCCGCCCGCGGGGCAGTTGTATTCGATATGCAGTTTGAAATCGTCGAACCTGCGGGTGGTGCGAAGGTTCGCGCCAGCTGCCTGGTCTACGAGCTCGCCATCTTGCGCCACCCAGTGGTTTTGTGAAGGATCGTCCGGTTCCCAGCCGGTCAGGTCCTTGCCGTTGAACAGCGGCTCGGGCTTCGACCAGGCCGCCCGAGCCTCTCGCTGCAGCGCGGGTGCCGGAACGCCCACGATTTGTCCCTCCACACCATCGGCGCGCTTCTGGGTGCCAGTGAGTTTGCCGCCTGCGGCATGGAACTCCCACGTAACCTTGGTCTGTCCATCGAGCCACTCGGACGTGGTGAAGGACAGGCGCGACCCGTCCAGTTTGACGTCCGTTGCCGGATGCACGCTGGCCACGCGCCCCACTACGCGCACTTGCGCCTGGCCGCCGCGGAGGGTTAATTCCATCCAGGAGGGATAGGTGCCTTTAGGCGTAGTGACCGTCAGGTCCCAGCGTCCCGCGAAGGGCTGCCCTGCGTTCTGCGACAGGCCCGGCGCGCGCAGCGCTACAGCGGCGATCAGCGCTAAAATGATTTGCTTCATCCTGCACCAGTGTATCCGAAACGAGGCATCATACATACGATGACCGCACGATCCGTTTTCCTGATGGCGGCAGTAGCCGCGTGCCTGCCTCTCGCAGCGCAGACCTACAAAGACCCCAACCAGCCGATCGAAAAGCGCGTGGACGATCTGCTCTCACGCATGACGCTGGAAGAGAAAGCCTCGCAATTGCTGAGCGCCTCGCCGGCGGTCGACCGGCTGGGCGTCCCGGCCTACGACTGGTGGAACGAATGCCTGCACGGCGTCGCCCGCGCGGGCCGCGCCACAGTCTTTCCGGAGACTATCGGGGTGGCGGCCACGTGGGACACCAACCTGGTGTTTCGCATGGCCACGGCGATCTCCGATGAAGCACGCGCCAAGCATCACGAATTCGTACGGCGCGGCAAGCGCGGCATCTACCAGGGGCTGACGTTCTGGACTCCCAACATCAACCTGTTCCGGGATCCGCGCTGGGGGCGGGGAATGGAGACTTACGGCGAGGACCCCTACCTCACCTCGCGCATGGCCGTGCAGTTCATCCGCGGACTGGAAGGCGACGATCCCAAATACCTGAAGACGGTGGCGACGGCCAAGCACTACGCGGTGCATAGCGGACCGGAATCCACGCGGCACGAGTTCGACGCGCGCGTTTCGGAGACGGACCTGCGGGATAGCTACCTGCCGCATTTCGAAGCGGCTATCAAGGAAGGCGGGGCATTCTCCGTGATGTGCGCGTACAACAGCGTGGACGGCTTGCCGGCCTGCGCGAATCCGCGGCTGCTGGGCGATATTCTGCGCGGGGAGTGGGGCTTTCGCGGCTACGTGGTTTCCGATTGCGGCGCAGTGGGCGATATTTATGGAGGGCACCACGCGGCGAAGACCGCCACCGAAGGCGTGGCCATGGCGGTGAAAGCCGGCACGGATCTGGACTGCGGCATGGAGTACTTGAATGTCGTGCCTGCCGTGCGCCAGGGATTGCTGACGGAGAAAGATGTGGATACGGCTCTGCGGCGGCTGCTGACCGCGCGGTTCAAGCTGGGCATGTTCGATCCACCGGAAATGGTGCGCTGGGCGCAAATTCCATACAGCGTGAACGACAGCGCGGAGCACCAGAAACTCGCGCTGGAAGTCGCGCGCAAGTCCATCGTGCTGCTGAAAAACGAGGGCGGCGTGCTGCCGCTTAACCGCGCCACGAAGACTATTGCGGTGATCGGACCGAATGCGGACGCCGTGGACGTGCTGCTGGGCAACTACAACGGCGAGCCTTCGCATCCGGTGACGCCGCTGGCCGGTATCCGGCAAAAGGTCGGTGCCGGCACGCAAGTGCTGTATGCCAGAGGCTCGGATCTGGCGGACGGCATGCCGTTGTTCGAAACCGTGCCCGCCAAAGCCTTGTTTATCTCCGACAACCCGGCGCGCGGCAACGGCCTGCACGCAGAGTATTACAACACCGCCGCTTTCGACGGGCACGCCTATTTCAGCCAGGCGTTCGTCTCGGAGGCCACGCGCAAGGCGGCGGTTGTTCCCGTGAATCCGAGGCCGCTGTTCACCCGCATCGATCCGCTGATCCACTTCGACTGGCGGGATGGCGCGCCGCGCAAGGACATGGACGACGACAACTTCGGCGTCCGCTGGACGGGCTATCTGGCGCCGCCGGTGAGCGGCAAATATCAATTGGGCGCCACCGGCTTGAATGCTTTCGAGGTGTACCTGGATGGCAAGCGGCTGGTTTCCCGCAATAACGTACACGAGCGCGGCTACGAATACGAAACGGTGGATTTGCAGGCGGGCAAGATGTATCCCATCCGCGTGGATTTCCACGAGGTGCATGGCGACGCGGACATCCGGCTGGTGTGGGCGCCGCCGCATGGCAACTACGAAGAAGACGCCGTGAAGGTGGCGGGTCAAGCAGATGTGGTGTTGATGTTTCTGGGCCTGTCGCCGCGGTTGGAAGGCGAGGAGATGAAGGTGCAGGTGGAGGGTTTCAGCGGCGGCGACCGCGTACGGCTGGGCATCCCGCGCGAGCAGGAAGCGCTGCTCCAGCGGGTGTCGGCGTTGGGCAAGCCGGTGGTGCTGGTGCTGTTGAATGGCAGCGCGGTGGCGGTGAATTGGGCCCGCGAACACGTCCCGGCAATCGTGGAACTGTGGTACCCCGGACAAGCGGGCGGGACCGCCCTGGCCGATGTGCTGTTCGGCGACTATAACCCAGCGGGGCGGCTGCCGGTAACGTTTTATAAGTCGGAGGACCAATTGCCGCCGTTCGACGACTACAGCATGAAGGGCAGGACATACCGGTATTTCAAAGGCGATCCGCTCTATCCATTCGGCTATGGGTTGAGTTACACGACGTTTACCTACCGGAATCTGCGCGCGCCGCAAGAAGCACGCGCGGGCAGCCCGGTCAAGGTTTCCGTGGAAGTGGAGAACTCGGGCAAGCGCGATGGCGAAGAGGTGGTGCAGTTGTATGTGGATCATCCCGGAGTAGTGCGTGAACTGCTAGGATTCGAGCGCGTGCCGCTGCGCGCCGGAGAGAAGAAGACGGTTGAGTTCACGGTCCAGCACGCCATGGCGGGCAAGATCGGCCTCTCGGTGGCGCAACTGAACCGCAGTTGCCGGATTACCCCATAGTGGTCAATATGCTTGTGGGGCAGGTTGCCAACCATCC
>Ga0181525_10002204_pt1 | contig 16092 bp, 11 predicted proteins | sample PEATcosm2014_Bin_48_FD_121100 | JGI IMG/M metagenome (GOLD analysis project Ga0181525, IMG submission 121100) | Peatland microbial communities from MTU Mesocosm Facility, Houghton, MI, USA - PEATcosm2014_Bin06_10_metaG | ecosystem: Environmental > Terrestrial > Soil > Wetlands > Peat | place...
AGCTTCTTGCTGGACATCTCGTAGATCACGTCGGTCATCGGCGTCGCGGGCGTCACGGCGGGCACCTGGTCGCCACTGTGCATCAGGTCGCGCACCTTGGCCAGCCGCTTGCCCAGTTTGCCGCCGGGGTGCAGCTCGGCAAAATCCTCTGCCCTGAAGCCCTTGCGCAGGCTCACCGCAATGGCCAGCGCGTCGCCCAGCGCCAGCATGGTGGTGGTCGAGGCCGTTGGCGCAAGATTCAGCCCGCAAGCCTCGCGCTCCACGCAGCAATCCAGCGCCACATCGCTGGCCCGCGCCAAGGTCGAATGCAGATTGCAACAGAAGCTCACCAGCGCGTCGCCTTTTCGTTTAAGGGTCGCCAGCAGGCGCAGAATCTCTTCCGTCTCGCCCGAGGCTGAAAGCGCCACCACCACATCGCCCGGCATCAGCACGCCCAGGTCGCCATGCACCGCTTCAGCCGGATGCAGAAACAACGCCGGCGAGCCGGTGGAACTGAGCGTGGCGGCGATCTTCTGCGCAATGATTCCGCTCTTGCCCATGCCGGTCACGACCACGCGCCCGCGCCCCTCGCCGCAGCGCAGAATCAGTTCGAGAGCGCGGTCAAAGGCCTCGGCCATTGGCCCATCCAGGCGCGTCGCCAGCGCCTCCAGCGCCGCCGCCTCGGTGCGGACAAAGGCTGCCGGACTGCTTTTTGCAGGCTCGACGCGCTCCGCATCTCTGCCCTGTTTTTCGTCTTGACTCATCGGTTTCTGATGGTAACAGCTTGCACCGCTTCCAGTGGGAGCAAACCTCTGCGATGGCTGAGCAATCGTAGATGAAGTTTGTTTGAGAGAGGTCGGTTTGTATTTTCGAGACTCGGAAAAATGGCCTGACTGCGAGCGAGATTGGCAGAAAGGCGATACGAAAATCGACGAAAACAAGGCATTTTTAGGCGAAAAGGAGCGGTATTTGATTGAAAAGCGGGCAAAATCGGCAATTTTTTGTTACTAGTTGGTAACTAGATAAGGATGTTAACAGGTTTGTATCGTGACGATTACAGAATTCGAAAGAGGGCAAAAAGGGTAGGGAGGGGTGGGGTAAACCGGGAACGCGGGCTGGAATTTCGCCGTGGATGGTATGGCGCATTGGGAGAAAAGGCCTGAGCCATATGGAGTTTTGGAGCGGATTTTGGGCCATGGTTGAGTCTCCCTATTGATTAGGATGAGCCGATGAGTCGTAATTATCCGCAAAAACCCACAAAAAGGGATGAGGCACCCAGATCACAGTATTTATTACAAACGGGAACCCCCTGGATCTGTCGGGGCTACAGAGGCTGCGGAAAAAGGGCTGCTCGGGGGGAGGCAATCGCGATTGAGCGTAGCAGGGGCTAAAGCCCGACGTTGATATGATTGGCTTTATCGGCCCGACTGAAGTCGTGCCCTGGTTACAAAGCCTTCGAGAATTGCCTCGCGATGAGTTTTTCCGCAGCCTGTAAAGCCCGTACCCTTCATCCAATTGAGTTTTTCCGCAGCCTGTACAGTCGGAGTTTGACAATTACAGAAGCAGCTCGCGGTTTGCGATTTTGTTTCTTCCAGCAAAAATGTCAGGACAACGAGCATGAGCACCGTCCCGACGGGACTCCGGGGAAATTTTAGCCAACTCCAACCCCGCGTTGAAACGCGGGGCTAATAAACCTTGCGCCTACGGCGCGGGCGACGAGGAGGTTGCCGGCATGGTGCGTTTCTACACAGGCCCCTTTGAGGAGCAACCAACCATGTATTCTCCGGCTTTGCCGGAGGATCCTTACTCGCTGAGGCGTTCTGCTCATGCGATTGCGGTGACTGCCATGGGGTCAACTGGTTGCGGCGCAGTTTTTCGTACAATGAAATGGAGAGGCCAATCCCCGTGAAGCGCAACTCCCTCGTCCTTTCCGCCGTGCTGTTCATCCTGGCCGCCTTTGCCTGGGCCGGATGGGCCAACTTCGAGTACCGCAAGCAGGCCGCCGAGCGCGTTCTGGCCGCTGCGCCCCAAGCCGAAGTCGCGCAGGAGGCCGCAACCGGCGAGCTGCAATACGTCTCTCCGCTCATCGGCAAGCCCGCGCCGCCGTTTGGCCTGGAAGACCTCAACGGCAAAAAAATCTCCTTGGCTGACTATAAAGGCCACGCGCTGGTTCTCAACTTCTGGGCCACCTGGTGCACTCCCTGCAAGATCGAAACTCCGTGGCTGATCGAGCTGCGCAACCAGTATGCAGCCCAGGGCGTTGAAGTGCTGGGCATCTCGGCGGACGACATCGACCGCGAAGACCCCGCAAGGCTCGCCGACGAGAAGCGCCAGATTGCCCGCTTTGTTCAGCAGTTGCAAATTCCATACCCGGTGCTGATTGATGGCGACTCCGTCAGCAAGCCCTATGGCGGCCTCGACGACCTGCCCACATCCTTCTATGTCAACCGCAGCGGAATCGTAGTCGCCGCGCAAGTTGGGCTTACCTCCAAAGACGAAATCGAGTCCAATATCAAGAAGGCGCTGGAGGGGAGCAAATGAGCGAGCCGGCGAGTCAGCGAGTCGGTAAGTCGGCCTTGCGGATTGCCGTGGCACTCGCGCTGCTGCTGGCTAGCTTTCAAACCCAGGCGCAAGCGCAGAGTCTTACTACCCGCTCCGCAACCAAGCCCGCCGTCACCTATCTTTTCCCCGAGCAGATCACCGTCCCCGCCGGCAAGCCCGCCACTGTCGAACTGCACTTCCGCATCTCTCCGGGCCTGCACATCAACTCGCACACGCCCAGCGACGAGGAGCTGATCCCGACCACGCTCAGCTTCCCCGCCTCCTCCGGAGTGCGCCTTGAGAACGCCGCTTACCCGCCCGGCACACAGTTCGCGCTGCCACTTGATCCCGCCACCAAGCTCAGCGTCTACAGCGGCGAGTTCATCATCCAAACACGCATCGTCGCCGCCGCCGGCAATCACCTGGTTGAAGCCAGCCTCCGCTACCAGGCCTGCGATAACAGCGCCTGTATGCCGCCCAAAACCATCACCGTCCCCATCGACGTTATCGGGAAGTGAAGGCAGGTTTTTCGCTGCATCCCATAACACTCCCGCAACCCGGTCCCAACTGATATGGTGTTCTGCGGGGGATTTCTCGAATGCAACTGGGATTCATGACACTCTGTGCGCTCACCATCGCGGGGCTTGCGGCAACACTACCCGCCCGCACTGACGCACAAACGCTGACGGTAAAGACCGAACAAGGCAAGGTTCACGGCAAGACCATCAACGATGGCAAGGTGAGGGCATTTCTCGGCCTGCCATACGCGGCTCCGCCCGTCGGCGGCCTGCGCTGGAAGGCCCCGCAGCCGCCCACCCCTTGGGCCGGCGAGCGCGATGCAACCCGCTTTGGCGCGCGCTGCATCCAGGGAATCAGCTATGCGGACATGACCTTTGAAGACAGCGGTCCCAGCGAAGATTGCCTCTTCCTCAACGTCTTTACACCCTCCAGCGCCAAGGCCGGAGGCAAGCTGCCTGTCATGTTCTGGATTCACGGCGGAGGCTTTGCCGCGGGCGCAAGCTCCGAGCCGCGCCATCATGGCGATTTTCTGCCCCTCCAGGGCGTCGTTCTAGTCACGATCAATTACCGGCTTAGCGTCTTCGGTTTTCTGGCCACGCCCGCCCTTGCCAAAGAGGCCAATGGCGCGGCAGGCAACTACGGCCTGCTCGACATGGTGGCCGCGCTGCAATGGGTCAAGGCCAACATCAAGAACTTCGGCGGCGATTCCGGCAACGTCACCATCTTCGGCGAGAGCGCGGGCTCGATGGCGGTCAGCGCGCTTGTCGCCTCGCCAGCGGCGCGCGGGCTCTTTCAAAAGGCTATCGGCCAGAGCGGTTCAGCCTTCCCCATCGGCCATCCGCAAGACACTGCGGAGATTCGCAACCAGAAAGACGCCGAGTGGGTCGCCTCGCTTGGCGTCAATTCGCTGGATGAGTTGCGCGCCCTTCCAGTCGAGAAGATGGTCGCGGCGATTCCCAAGAGGCAAGGCGGCTTCCCGGAGAGCATTGACGGCAATTTTCTCACCGAACCGGTGGAAGCCACCTACGCCGCCGGCCGTCAGGCGCACGTGCCGCTGCTGGCCGGATGGGTTCGCGACGAAAACAGCTCGCAAGCAATCGGCATGAATGTTGAAAAGTGGAAGGCATACGCCGCCGAGCACTTCAAGGACCGCGCCGCGCAGTTTCTTCAGCTTTACCCCGGCGATACCGACGAACAAGCCGTGCGCTCCTCAATCGACTTCACCAGCGACGACTTCATCGCCTTCAGCACCTGGAAGTGGGTCGAGGCGCATCGCGGCACCGGCCAGTCGCCGGTCTACCGCTATCACTTCGAACTCCCCGCGCTGCCCAGCAAATACCACTTCGGCACGTATGCCTTCCACTCCGATGACATTGAGTACGTCTTTGGCACCCTCGACACGCGCCCCGGCGAGACCGTCCGCCCCGAGGACCGCAAGCTGAGCGAGCAGATGATGAGCTACTGGACCAACTTCGCCAAGACCGGCGATCCCAATGGACCGGGCCTGCCCCAGTGGCCGCGGTACGACAAAGACGGCTTGCTGCTTCACCTGGATAGCACCATCACCGCCGGCCCGGACACGCTGCGCCCGCGCTATGAGTTTCTGCTGAAGGGAATGCCAACCTTGTGACCCAGGAGCAGTCCGACTTGCCGCGTCCAGTTGCATCCGAAAATGAACCAGCCGCATCTGTTGGGTGCCCATCCATTCCGCTCCTGAGCGCAGTCGAAGGATCTGCGTTTCTCAATCGCGGTATGGGTGGGATAGCGCGAACCTCAATCCGCGCCTTGTTTATGGTGGGTTGCCGCCCGAAATTTATCGAGAAAGGACCGACGCTCCATGAAGACGCTCTTCACAATCGCCGCAATTGCGCTCTGCGCCGCTGCCTTTGCCCAGCCCGCGCCGCAGGTGATTCCCCTCTGGGCCAACGGCGCTCCCGGCTTCGAGAGCCGCAAAGACATACCCGAGCAGGCCCAGGACTACTGGGTTCGCAACATCAACAATCCCTCCATTACGGTTTACCTGCCGCCCAAAGAGAAGGCCACCGGCGCGGCTGTAATCATTGCTCCCGGCGGAGGCTTTCGCGAGCTGGTCTTCACCGCCGAGGGCAAGCAGGCCGCCGAATTCCTGAACAGCATCGGCGTCGCCGCCTTCGCGCTGAAGTATCGCCTGCCAGAGGAGAAGGATTCTCCGTACTCGATGGACAATGTCCGCCAGGACGCCTTTCGCGCCATGCGCCTGGTGCGCAGCCGCGCCGCTGAGTGGCAGATCGACCCGCACCGCATCGGCATGTTGGGCTTTTCTGCCGGCGGCGCGGTCGTCGAGTTGATCGCCAATTCGCCGGGCGATGGCGACGCGGCCGCGGCCGATCCCATCGACCGCCTGAACGGCCGGCCCGACTTCCAGATGCTGGTCTATCCCGGCGGCCAAGTGCCTGAGAAGATTCCCGCCACCGCGCCCCCGGCTTTTCTGATCGTGGCCAATGACGACGATTGGGGATGCGACAAAATTGCCCTGGGCATCTTTGAGAAGCTGCGCGCCGTCAATGTGCCGGTCGAGGCCATCTTCCTGGCCAAGGGCCGCCACGCCTTCAACATGGGCGATCGCTCAACTCTGGTCACCGTCAAGACCTGGCCGCAGCGCATGGCCGATTGGCTGACCGACAGCGGTTTTCTCACTCCGCCCGCCGTACCGCGAGATGCTTCAAAGCAGTAGCGAACCTTGCGTATAAGGCCGGTGTATAAACCTAAAAACGGCAGCCGATCCAGCTTTGCATCGGCTATTTTCTTCAAAGTGAAACCGCTTGCAACGATTGAAGATTTCACTCTTTGGATAAGTTGCGGAGGCGTCGAAAATCGACAATCGAGAAGAAGCCGCACCATGGCAGTTCGCCGGGCCGAAGTTTTGCAGGGGCTAAACAAGCTGCGGAAAAAGGGGCTATTGGGGGGTGCAATTACGATTGAGCGTAGCAGGGGCTAAAGCCCAACATTGATATGATTGGCTTTATCGGCCCGACTGAAGTCGTGCCCTGGTTACAAAGCCTTCGAGAATTGCCTCCTGATGAGTTTTTCAGCAGCCTGTAAAGCCCAGTTTTTCTTGCAGGCTTTTACGGCCTGACTGAAGTCGTGCCCTGATTACCAAGCAACAAGTTTCAGAGGTTCCAAACCCCGATGCAAGCCACGAAGGATGGTATGCAACGGCCGCTTTTTGGATAAAATGAGCACGGCTCCGGATAACGTCGGCATCCTGGACGGCTTTTGCGTGGACCGCCCGGTCTACGCGGCACTCTTATCAATTCCGCACCGTCAGCGCCGGCCTTCCTTATTTTTCCCTGCCGCGGCCTTCTTCAGCGCCCGCTTGGCCGCGGCCTTGCGCCGCCGCACCTCTTCCTTCGAGTACATCGTCCCACGGCACTTTGCCGCCCCGCAGTTGCAGGTCGCCTCGTCGTCGCCGCCATCGTAGAGGCAATAGTCGTAGGTAATTTCATCGCCGGCGGCGATCTTCTTGATCGCCGTGATCCAGACCCGCCCGCGCACCTCGCTGGTCTCGCAGTTGGCGTCGCAGCTATGGTTGATGAACATCGCCGTGCAATGCCCATCGATCACCACCGAGCCGTTGCCGAGTCCAAAGAGATAGGTGATCGGCGAGGTCTCATAGGCGATGTCGGCCTCGGCCTTGCTGAGCTTGTGACCGGTATACTCGGCCACGCGGTCGCCTTTGCGGATCGGTGTGGTTGTATAGCAGCCGGCGGCGTGAATTGCAGAGGAGCGGATGATCAATGCCATGCGAATGTGCGATGCTTTCCTTGGGAGTTCTTTGATTCGCATCCTAACAGTGAACAGGCTTCAGTGAACAGAGGGCAGGGTCAGGCAGATCCCAGGAGTCAAGTAGATTCGGAGGGTGGCGGGGGATTTAACCTCGCATAGAGTCTGCAAAACGATCAGGGCTTCAACCCCGGAAAAGACCAATTGGCCTTGAGGAAAATGATGAAGGGGATTGTTACAGCAGCTCTCGGATGCACCATGTGCCTAGCCGCGGCCCAGCCCTTGCACGCTCAAACGCCCAGCCAGCAGCCTCCAGCGGCAGCGCCAGCCAACTCCAATCCCTTTCCCGAAGACACAAGTTCCGTTCCCATCATGCCCTCCAAGAACACGCCCGCGGCCTCGCCCGATTCCGTCTACACCCGAGAGCCAGTCGCCGAATCCCCGCTGCCCGGCGACGATCTTGATCCAGTCCGCAGCCCCGACGACCCAGCGCCCACCACCGCCAGCGCGCCAGATGCGGCCTCCAGTTCCAGCCTTGCCGGTTTGGAGCGCCTGCTGCCTCGCCCCGAAGACGACCAGCCCAGCAAGAAGCGGAAACTCGCCGTCAAGGAGCCCACCCACCAGGAGGCCTCCTCCAAAGACATTGAAGTCGGAACTTACTATCTCCAGACCAAAGACTGGCGTGGCGCTCTTTCCCGCTTCGAGTCAGCGCTGATTCTTGACCCGGAGAATCCCGACGTCTACTGGGGCCTGGCCGAGGCCAATCGCCATCTGGGCAATCTGGCCGACGCCCGCGCCAACTACGAGAAAGTTGCCGAGTACGATCCCGACAGCCACCACGGCAAAGATGCCGCCAAAGCCTTGAAGACCCCCGATATAGCCAACGGCAAGAACCCCGCGCCCAACCCCACCGCCCAATCAGAGACGCCGCAGTAAGTATCTACCGGCAAAGCTGGAAGACTTGCGGTTGTTTGGGAATATCACCGATGGTTTAAGGAAACCACGAAAACACCCCTACAGGAACAGTGAAAACGCTCTTGCCCCACTGTTCCCTGTCTTACGTAATATCCTCGGTGTCGAAGATCAGCCCGCCGCGTTTCTTGGGTACGCCATGCACCGAGCTGAGCAGGTCTTCCACAACATCTTCCAACTGCCGCTGGCTTTCAATCACAGCGCTCATGCTCTTCAACTCCTCGGGCTCGATGACGCGCTCGACCAGCACGACGGCGTGGCACTGCGCGGTGTGGTCCAGATTCAGACCTTCCGGAGTTTTGGCTTTGATGCTTACCTGGTCGATGCCCAGGCTCAGCAACTCGGCAACGCGAGCCCGCATCGCGCCGCTGATGGGGGCGATCTTCGGCGCGGCCAGAATCAGCGTGGCGTCGATGTTGACAATGCGGTAGCCGGCGCGCTGCAGCGTCTCCAACGCCAGGTTGAGAAAGATCGCCGAGTCGGCGTCCTTCCATTGCGGATCGCCCGGCGGGAAAAACGTGCCAATGTCGCCAGCCGCAATCGCGCCCAGCAGAGCGTCGGTAATGGCGTGCAGCAGCACGTCGCCGTCCGAGTGGCCGGCCAGACCCTCGGGGTGGTCCAGCGTCAGCCCGCCGATGCGCAGCGGCACACCCGGCGCGAAAGCGTGCGAATCATAGCCAAATCCGATACGAGTTTCCATGGTTACCGTGCCTGTTCTTTAGACCAATCGGCGGTGATTTCGATTTTGTACAACGTCCTCAGCGGTTGCGCTGGCGCAGATAAAACTCGGCCAGCTCCAAATCGCCCGGCTGGGTAATCTTCAGATTAACCTGAGAGCCATGCACCACGGCCACCGGCAGCCCGGCGCGCTCCACCAGCGAAGCCTCGTCGGTGCCCACGAATCCGTCGGCCTGCGCCTCGGCAAAGGCCTGCTGAAGCAGCCCGTAGCGGAAGCCCTGGGGCGTCTGCGCCAGCACCACAAACTCGCGCGGAATCGTCGAGGTAATCAGCGCCCCGTGCGCCGTCCGCTCCACCTGCTTGATGGTGTCTACAGCCGGCATTCCAACAATCGCAGCGCCGTGCTGAATCACCGCGTCGATGGTGCGGTCGATCGTCGCCGCATCAATCAGCGGGCGCACCGCGTCATGCACCAGAACAATATCGTCCGGCTCGGCGGCCAGCGCGGCCAGCGCGTGCGAGACGGATTCCTGGCGATTGGCGCCGCCTTCAACCACGCGAACCTTGCCGGCAAAGCCGTACTCGGCAATCTGCGCCTGCACGCGCTCCATCTCAGGCTTGCGCACAGCTACGCAGATGGCCGTCACCCGCGCCACGGAGGCAAAGGCGCGCAGCGAGTGAATCAGAATCGGAACGCCATCAAGCGCCAAAAACTGTTTAGGAGGAATCCCCAACGACGCGTCTTTGTCGCCGGAGTGCTTGGTCTGAGGGCCGGCCATTCTGGTTCCGAGCCCCGCCGCTGGAAGGATCGCAAATACCTGCATATCGGGTGGAGTATACATCGGCGGCATGGGCCTTGCAGCAGAGTTTTGTGTGAAAGATGCGTTGATGTTCCTGATTCTCCACCCCCGGAGCCAGAAATCCGGCCTGCGCCGTATTATTTTGGAATGCGCCCCAAGCTGCCGCCGACGCTGCCGCTCGATACATCGCTCCTGAAGCCGGGCCTGCGCCTGGCCGTTGGCCTCTCCGGCGGCGCGGACTCCGTGGCTCTGCTGCGCGCTCTAGCCGAGCGGGGCAGGGAACTCGGCCTGGTTCTGCACGCCGCCCATCTTCACCACGGCCTGCGCGGCGAGGAGGCTGACGGCGACCTGGCCTTTGCCCGCGCTCTGGCCGCCGAACTCGCGCTGCCATTCCATGAAGCGCGCGTCGATGCCGGAGCCTCCGCCAAAGCAAACGGCCAATCAATCGAAGAGGCAGCACGCTGCCTGCGCTATGCCTGGTTCCGGCAACTGATGGCCTCGGGCGAGGTAGACGCAGTGGCCACGGCCCACACCCGCGACGACCAGGCCGAGACCGTTCTGGCCAAATTCCTGCGCGGCGCATGGACCGAGGGCCTCAGCGGCATCTATCCCGCCGTCGAATTTCCAGAAGGCCGCATTCTCCGTCCCATCCTCAACGCAACACGGGCCGAGGTCGAGACCTATCTTGCCGCCCTCGGCCAAAGCTGGCGCGAAGACTCCTCCAACCGTCACCTCACCTTCACCCGCAACCGCATCCGCCATGAGCTGCTGCCGCTTCTGGAGGGCTGGAATCCCCGGCTCCGCGAGCACCTTGCGCAGATGGCCGCCCTGGCCCGCGATGAGGAGGCATGGTGGCAGGCCGAAGTGGCTCGCTTGGCCTCTCAAGTCTTGCTGCCTGGCCGGGCGGTTCGAGGCGGTGGGCGAGCCTCCGGCGATGGCCTGGCTCTGGATGCGCTCCGTCTGGCCGAGCTGGTCCCGGCTCTTCAGCGCCGGCTCCTGCGTCACGCAGCAGAGCAGTTGGGCACGCCCATCGATTTCTCCGCGACCGAGGCCTTGCGCTCGCTCGCCCTCACCGGCCATGCCGGCCAGAAGCTCGAATTGGCCCAAGGCCTCCGGGCCGAAAGAACTCCGCGCGAACTGCGCCTGACAATCTCCGCACAAAGCTCCTCAGAGCCCGCGCCCGAATATACTGTGACCCTTCCCGGCGAGATCGCCGCTCCCGCATTTTCGCTCCGGCTGCAAATCGAGCTCACCGAACAAGCTGCCCCCGCGCAACCCCAAACCGCCACGCTACGCAACTGGCGTCCGGGCGACCGCGTCCGCCTGCGCCACTCCTCCGGCCCGCGCAAGGTCAAGGAGGTGCTGGAGCGGATGAAAGTGACTGGGTCAAGCCGCGGCCTCTGGCCGGTTCTTGAACTCGGCGGGCAGATTGTCTGGATGCGCGGCGTAGATGTTGAGCCAGCGCCGGGAGTTCACATCGAGGCCGCAAGCATCGATGCCGCAAACATCGAGGCCGCAAGCCTGGTTTAGTCGGCTTTTTGAAAGAGCACGACTTCAGTCGGGCCGCAAGTGCCACAAAATAAAAGCTGGGCTTCAGCCCCAGTAAACCTATCGAAAAACTATGTTTTGAAGGGTACGGGCTTCAGCCCGTACGTTAAGGGCCGATTATTGATTTTAGGCTTTAGCCGCCGAGGGAATGCAACTGCCGAAAAAGCATCCCTCAGGGGCTAAAGCCCACAACCATTTCTGCCTTTGTTGTACGGGCTGAAGCCCGTACCCTTCACCCGAAACCGAGTTATTGAACAGATTCTGAGGGAAGTTGTTTCAACATTCAATTCGTTCGGATCTTTCTTCAACCTGCGCAATCTCCACCTCGGCCCCGGCCTTCCAATCGCACCAATTTTATCTCCCAAAGAGTACAATCATTAAGACTGCTCTCTTTGAGCGGCAGAGGTGTTGTGTCTGTCGTCAACGCCTCGTGTATTTTATGTGACTTTGAATGCTGTACCGGCGTCTAAGGTGATATGCAGCCGGTGCTGGAAAGCCGCTGCGTAGCTTCTCCAACGCCGAAAGAGAGGAATTCTGGTGAATTCGACCGTCAAATCGATCATGGTCTGGGCTTGTATTCTTGCCTTCGTCCTGGTTCTCATTAGCTGGGTTCAGAAGGGCGCGGGCGCGGCCAAAGACACGGAGATCTCCTATTCCGAGCTCTACAACAAGGTGAAGGCGGGGCTGGTGCTCGACGCCGAAGTCCAGGGCGGCGAGCTGCACGGCCATCTCAAGGCCAACCCCAAGGAGCAGTTCCACACCCACGTCGGCGACCACTTCGATCCTCTCGAGGCTGCCTTTCTGGCCTCCGATGCCCACTTCTCCAAGAAGGCCGAGCAGAGCAACTTTCCGCTGCAACTGCTCATCAATCTCGGTCCCTTTGTGCTGCTGATTGGCATCTGGTTCTTCTTCATGCGCCAGATGCAGTCGGGCGGCAACAAGGCGCTGTCGTTTGGCAAGAGCCGCGCGCGCCTGCTCAGTATGCAGCAGAAAAAGATCACCTTCAAGGATGTGGCCGGCGTAGACGAGGCCAAGGAAGAGTTGAAGGAGATCATCGAATACCTGCGCGAGCCGGCCAAGTTTCAAAAGCTCGGCGGCCGCATTCCCAAGGGCGTGCTGCTGGTTGGACCTCCGGGAACCGGCAAGACGCTGCTGGCCCGTGCTGTAGCCGGCGAAGCCAATGTGCCCTTTTTCTCGATCTCTGGCTCCGACTTTGTCGAGATGTTTGTCGGCGTTGGCGCTAGCCGCGTCCGCGACCTCTTTGAGCAGGGCAAGAAGAACGCGCCCTGCATCATCTTCATCGACGAAATCGACGCCGTGGGCCGCCATCGTGGCGCGGGCCTGGGCGGCGGGCACGATGAGCGCGAGCAAACCCTGAATCAGCTTCTCGTCGAAATGGACGGCTTTGAATCCAATGACGGCGTCATTCTGGTGGCCGCTACCAACCGTCCGGATGTTCTCGATCCCGCCCTGCTGCGTCCCGGCCGCTTTGATCGCCGCGTTGTGGTGGGCCTGCCCGACGTGCGCGGCCGCGAAGAGATTCTCCGCGTTCATGTGAAGAAGGTTCCCGTCTCCGACGACACCAACCTCAACGTCCTCGCCCGCGGAACGCCCGGCTTCAGCGGCGCCGATCTGGCCAATATGGTCAATGAGGCCGCCCTCAGCGCCGCGCGGCAGAATCGCAAGCAGGTCGTCATGTACGACTTCGAGGTAGCCAAGGACAAGGTGCTGATGGGCGCCGAGCGCAAGTCCATGCTGCTCACCGACGAAGAGAAGCGCGTCACGGCTTATCATGAGGCCGGCCATGCGCTGGTCTCCTTCAAGCGCGAGCACTCCGACCCCATCCACAAGGTCACCATCATTCCTCGCGGAATGGCGCTGGGCGTCACCATCTTTCTGCCCGGCGACCGGCACAATTACACGCGCGAATATCTTGAGGCCAATCTCGCCATCTCCTACGGCGGGCGCGTCGCCGAAGAGATCTTCCTGCACCAGATGTCCACCGGCGCGGGCAGCGACATTGAAAGCGCCACGGATCTGGCCCGCCGCATGGTCTGCGAGTACGGCATGAGCCGCCTCGGTCCGCTCACCTTCGGCAAAAAAGAGGAGCAGATCTTCCTGGGCCGCGAGATTGCGCAGCACCGCGACTTCAGCGAGGAAACAGCGCGCCAGATCGATCTTGAAGTCCGTCGCCTGATCGACGAGGCTTATCAGTCGGCGCACTCCATCGTCGAGGCCAACTCGGACGCCATGCATCGCATCGCGGCGGCCCTGCTGGAGCGAGAAACCATCGACGCTGAAGAAGTCAGGATGCTTATCGAAGGCTTGGAACTGCCTCCGTTGCGCTCCGTTCTTGCTTCACCCTCCGACAAGGGCGGCGACGACGTGCAGCAGGTTCTCAAGCCCGAAACCCGCAGCGGACCCAGCTTCCCGGAAGGCTCGCCTTCACCTGCATAGCCACCTGCGAGGCATGAAACCGTAAAGCGTGGACCTCCCGGTCCACGCTTATTTAGAGCATTTTCAGGGTTGCTGTAAGGTCGGTTTCGTGGTATCCCACCCATTTCACAAAGAACGTGAATTGGATGGGGCACGGAGCTTCCTTACTCTATCGGTGCTAGCTCTTGACTGCATAAGCAGGCGCCGGTCAGCGCCTGCTCGAACGACAACCAATCCATGACACGACCGATACAGGGCTCCCAAGCCGCGATTACAAAGCCGGGTAAAAGCTCTCGATCCAGCCTTGAAGAAGGGCAGGGAAGCAGCCCAGCACGACGACCGCCGTGGCAATCAGTAGCAGAACCGCCATGGTGACCGGGTGCGTCTTGATTGGCGACTCATCGATCGCCGGCATCACGTAGGCCCGCTTCAGCACTTGCAGATAGTAGTAGAGCGAGACGGCGCTGAAGCCGACGGCCAGAGCGACCAGCGTAAAAGGGACCGGCCCGGCCGAGATGCCTAGCACGGCGGCAAAGAGATTGAACTTGGCCCAGAATCCGACGAGGGGCGGGATGCCGGCGAGCGAGAGGAAGAGCACCAACAGCACCGCCGCCAACAGCGGATTGCGCTTGTGCAGGCCGAGAAACGAGTCGAGGCGGTCACTGCCCGTAGCGCGCTTGACCACACCAACCACGCCGAATGCGCCGATGACCGTTAGACCGTAAGTGAGGATGTAGTAGAGGACCGCGTTGGCGCTGCGCTGCGCAGGACCGACTGTACTCAAAAAGAATTGAAATGAACTTCCCTGTCCCGCATAGGCGCGTTGCGTGGCAATGCCAAGCAGGATATAACCCGCATGAGCAATGGCTGAATAGGCCAGCAGCCGGCGCACACTCACTTGCACCAGCGCCGCTAAATTGCCAACAATCATGGAGGCCGCGGCAACCACCAGAAGTATCGAAGCGAGTGAGTGCCATGCTGAATAGTACTGGCGCAGATAATTCTCGACGGCACTTCTCGCGCTTGAGCCATACAAAGTCGGCATCAGCAGATTTCCGCTGACGGTTAAAAGCAACGCAAAGCTGGCGACTTTGGAGACCGATGCAATAAATGCCGCCGCTGAGGCTGGCGCGCCCTCATAGGTATCCGGCGCCCAGAGATGAAAGGGCACCACCGCGATCTTGAAACCCAGACCGGCGACGATAAGAATCCACGCAATATAAAAGAGCGGACTTGTTCCCGACTGGGCAATGTTGTATTGAATCCAATATAGATTCGTGCTGCCGCTCAAACCGTAAAGATAGCTGAAGCCGAAGAGCAGAAACGCTGCCGACATGCCGCCAAACAAGTAATACTTAAGAGCGGCTTCCGCGCTCTTTCCCGATCTTTTGGAGAAGGCCGTCAAGACGTAGAGGCCGAGACTGAGCAACTCCAATCCGACGAAGATCACCAGCAAATCACGGGCGCTGGCGATGAGCAAGCCGCCGGATGCGGCCATCAGCACGACGGCTACATACTCGCCGGCGTGGCGGGTAAAAACCGTGCCGATGAACAGCAGAAGCGTCAGCGCCGTTAATACCAGGATTCCAATTTGCGCAATCGCCGCGCCGCCGCCATTGGCCAAAACCAGAGCTTCGTCTACATACAATCCGAATCCCGTTTGCAGGCCGATGGTCCAGATCGCCGCGCCGCAGCCTGCCACGCCAAGCAGCGCCGCTACAGTCACGCGCACGTTGAGCGCGGCCTTGCGCAGGAAGCCCAGATCGACGATCAGCACTACAAGCGCCGCGACTTCCAGCATGGTTTCGGGTAGCGTTACGCGGAAGAGATCTGCATAGTTCATTGCACGCCTCCCGCTAGCAGCGCCTTCACGGCCGGCTCGATGGTATCGAGAAGAATGCGCGGCCAGAGGCCAATCGCCAAACTCGCCCCCGCCAGAAGCGCGACGCCGGTCACCTCAGGCCAGGTGATCGGGGCCAGCTTGTGCCCGTGCTCTTCTTCGAGCACGTGCGCGCTGGGCAGCAGATCGCTGAAGAAGGCCTTTTGCAAGGCGCGCCAGGTATAAGCCACGCCGACGACAATGCCGACGCCGGCGACCAGCGCCCACCAAGGCTTGGCGATCCAGGCACCGACCAGCACCTGCATCTCTGCCCAAAATCCAGAAAAGCCCGGCATTCCAATCGAGGCCAGCCCGGCAATCACGAAGGCCCAAGCGGCAAAGGGCAAGCGCCGCGAGAGATGCATCTGTTCCAACTCCGCCAACTGCCGCGTGTGGGTGCGGTCATAGACGATGCGGCCCACAATCGCGAAGAGCAGCCCGGCGATAATGCCGTGCGAGAACATTTGCAGCACAGCGCCGGTCATGCCGATCTGGTTGAGCGTCATCAGCCCCAGCAGCACAAAGCCCATGTGGCTGACGCTGGAATATCCAATCACGAATTTGAAGTCGGTCTGCGCCAGAGCCACCAGCGCGCCGTAGACGATGCCGATGACGGCGAGCAGCGCAAAGACATCGCGCCAGGAGCCGATGCCGAGGAACGAAAATCCCCACGGGGCAAGGCCCAGCGGGAAGAGCGCAATGCCCACGCGCAGGCAGCCGTATGCGCCGAGCTTCATCACCACGCCGGCCAGCAGCATGGAGGCAGCCGTAGGCGCGGCGACGTGTCCGGTGGGCGCCCAGGTGTGAAAGGGCCACATGCCGGCCAGAATGGCGAAGCCGACAAATACAAGCGGGAAAGCCCACATCTGAAAATGCGGCGGGAAGGGATATGCAGCTAACGATGCTAGAGAGAGCGTGTGCGCGCCGGAGAAGACATAGGCTGCTATCAACCCGATCAGCACCATCGCGCTGCCCACA
>Ga0181525_10002205_pt1 | contig 16091 bp, 9 predicted proteins | sample PEATcosm2014_Bin_48_FD_121100 | JGI IMG/M metagenome (GOLD analysis project Ga0181525, IMG submission 121100) | Peatland microbial communities from MTU Mesocosm Facility, Houghton, MI, USA - PEATcosm2014_Bin06_10_metaG | ecosystem: Environmental > Terrestrial > Soil > Wetlands > Peat | place...
CGCCCAACTGGACACGATCCTGGTTTGGGCCACCGGGCTCCCAGTTCGCGCCACGGCCGATGGCAGGTCATCCGCCCAATTAGGGTCTTTCCCACTCAGTTCGTCGCTCGGAGAGGATCAGCGAAGTGGAAATAGACGTGTCTCCGGCCTCAATCTGTTTTGGCAACGAGGCCGCAACTTGAGGAGCTGCACTTTGACCCAGTGTGGTAAGCCACTTCTTAGCTTCTATTACGCAACCCTTCGCCACGAAGCATTGAACCGATGCCGATCCGTCCGCTTTTGTCTCCTCAATGTCAGTGATGCCTTCCCTCGTGTCATCGGTTGTCACCCAAACCCCTCTGCCAACACTGCGGCCGGCTGGCCACTTGACATGTACATGAACGGTGCGGAGGCGCAGGCGGGGCGAAAGCTGTATGCGAATGTTTGAGAGCTTCTGGCCCGGCGCTAGATGAATTATTTGCGCTTGCCCGCGGTCCGAAACTCCCGGTGCATAAGTGCGCGCATACGGCGTATCAACATTCGGCTGGGAACTTAAGTTGATCCCGATGAGGTAGTTCCCGGCCGGCATTCCTTTATAGTGGAAGGCACCGCGTGCAGACGTTGTCTCATGATGAATGAATTCCTCCTCACTTCCGTGCAAACCCAAGAGGTCAAGTTCCAACCCAGCGACTGGCTTGCCACTTTCATCGACGACCGTTCCCGAGAGAGCCCCCGACGCAACCATGACGAGCCTCACATAGCCGCAAGAGTGCTCCAGAACCTCGACCGGCTGTTTCCATGGCAGATCATAGGTCGCAAGTGTTGCGTTCAAGACATATTTTCCGGGCTGAACTGGCTCAATCGTGAAGGCACCCGCTGCGTCGGCGGTAGCTTCCAGGTTTCCATTGCGGCCGATGGCGCTCACCTTTGCGCCTGATATCGGCCAATCAAGATCAGCTTGGACCAGTCCCTGAATACTGGTCGGCGCAAGGCCTTTCTTCCACAAACGAAGCCACTCGATGTCATCTGCAGCTGTGGTGGCGTCACGCGTGCCCGTGCATTCCGGCGCATAATATACCGGCATCTTTGGGTCGAACCCTGGGGGTAATGGTTTTTGCTTGCCGCCGGGTTTCGCAACTGTCATTGCAGCAGTATCGACGGGAATGAACTTCCCATCGGAAGCGAACACCAATAATCGCTTTCCTATTTCGTATTCGGCGTAACAACTTGTGAAGCTTCCCGGATCGATCCAAACCTCCTTCGTGCCTTCGGACAATCCTTTGAAGATTTCATCGACGGTGAACTTGTAGAGTGTCTGTTGGACAAATGTTCCCGAGCCGTCTTCGTTCGAGTAAACAGGCGTTCCGACGAAGACCACTGGCGCGGCAGAGATGTAGGCACAAGCAGCAGCTGGAGCACTGCACTCGCAGGCAAAGCCTGCAATATTGCAGGCCACAAGGAATGCAAAGACGGCAATCAATTTGGGTTGATTAGCGCACATATTGACAACTCTTGACCTTGTCGAAAGTATAGATCTGCCGGTTCCGAGTGTGTCGCCCTACCGGAAGTTAGCTTCTGGTCAACAGCTCCCTTGAATCAAGATGCAGGGGCGTTTTCGATTCGCGCAAAATCGCCGATGCACGTTTCCAGTGTCGCAGGCCATCGCCTCGAATGACATCAGTCATAGCAGACGATCACACCCGTCATATGCTGCAGACGCATGCGTTGGCGAATGCGGACTTCAGTCTGTGGTCATCCGGTTCCTCCGCGATCAAGTAAAAGGAACCAGGCGCAATTGAGGTTTTTCGGTTTAAGTCATCGGCTCAGCGGCTTGGTCCGGGATTTGGTCCAAACGGGCGCCGAAAGGGCTCCTTTTTGAGCACTGGAGTCCTCTATACTCCGTTGAAAACAAAGGCACTCAAGGTCTCAATCGTCGGCTGTTAACCGACAGGTTGCAGGTTCGATTCCTACCGTGTCCACCAATAAAATCAACCACTTACAGACACCTCCAAATCAGACTTCGCCGAACTTCGCCGAATTGCATTCGGACCCCGCGGCTTTCTTCCTTGCAGCCCCATCTCTTTTACAGGCGCTGACCAGCCATCGAGCACAGCATCCGTGCGCGAGTTCACGGCATCGAAAACGCTCTTCTCAATGGTCTGCACCTACACGTTTCCGGCACGACCCTTTCAGGAGTGGAGTATCGAAAATTCTTCCGGCGCGCAGCGCCGCAGTGGCCTGGACTGGGGAGCAAAGGCAGATCATGCATTCGTCCCCCCGAACATAGCTGCTGTTGGATCCGACGAAGAAGCGACGTAAGCGGTTTCGTTGCAGGCAACTCGACGGCATCAGGAGCGGGCACGCGACGGATACGCAGAGTCGGCTTCTTGCGAAGGAAGAATAACGACAACAAAAGGAATGGGAAGAAAATGCCCGCTGCTGCTGTGCTGGATATGGCCTCATCAAAAACTACCGTGTCCTGATGGGTTCCGGCTGGCGTTGTCGAAGCAGTTGTTATCGTCGACACTTTGGTCGCTGATCAATAACTGCATATGGCTCCAGCAGGTAGGTTCAGGCAACTTGCAGTGGCACTTATCACTGCAGCAGGGAAACTGATCGAATAGGTTGCCGTTGCCGCAGGAGAATCAACTTCAAACTGCAATATGTCGGAGGTTCCACCGCCTGGTGCAGGGGTTTGCACGTTGATCGCAGTAGCACCTGGAATAGCAATGTCAGCGGCGGTGACTGTGGCAGTAAGTTGTGATGCGCTCACGTACTGCATAACAAGAGCCGAGGTTCCCCAGTACACTGTCGAGCTGGGCAGGAAATTCACTCCGTTGACGGTAATGGCGAGGGCCGTGCCTCCTGCATTGGCAATGGCGGGAGTTATATTTCCCAAAAAGGGCAAGGCATTTGGGTTGACCGTCAAAGTCACGGCGGCTGTCTCCGTCGTGTAATCGACGGCATCTGTGGGGTAAAGGTGACGGACAGAGTTTCATTGCCCGCAGAAAGGATCACAATGGCCGTTCGCTTTCGTTTGACTTGCAGAATCGACCCAGTGATCCGATATGAAGACCTTGGGAGGCTCATCGGGGGCTATGTCAAAAACAGCCCGCTCACTCACCGAAACGCTGGAATGAGCGGGCTGTTGTTCTCAATGCTCTTATGGCTTGTACACCCAGAGGTCGTTGAGTTGTCCCAAGGTTCCGGCCGAATCATAGCCATACCCGCCGAAGAGCCAGAGATTTCCGCTGCTATCGATCCAATTCGCAGCTCCGTCGCGGGCTCCAGGAAGGTTCACGGCGGCCGGTACGCTCGGAGTACCGTACACAGCGGGCTGGTAATCGTTGTCTGAGTTGCTCCCCCCCATCCATGCCCAATCGCTTGTGGCAGGGTTGAACTCCCAAAGGTCGTTGATATCAACGTTGTCCCCACTCCCACCAAAAACCCAGACGTTACCGTTGCTATCCCTCCAGTTCGAAGCGCCAAACCTGCTTCCCGGGATGTTGCCGGCAGCGGGGATTCCCAACGTGCCATACACCCCATCAACGTATGAGTAGTTTGCAACCACACTCGTCCATTCTTTCGTTGAAGGAGTGAATTCCCAAAGGTCATTAAGGGGATTAGACCCATAGAGATCGCCCCCAAAGAGCCAGAAGTTACCGCTGCCGTCCGTCCAGCTTGTAGCCTCTTGGCGGCCACCGGGAAAGCTTCCAGGAGGAAGTGTAATAGTGGTGTTGGAGGTACTGGTTCCGGCCATCCACACCCACGTTTTGGTTGAAGGACTATATTCCCAGAGATCGTTGAGTATGCCTTCAGAGCCACCGGATGCCTCGCCCGCGCTTCCGTATCCGTGGCCTCCAAGGAGCCAGAAGTCGCCGCTGTTATCAATCCATATCGAACTGTTTGAACGACCGCCAGGAGTTCCAGCAGATCCTATCGCACCGTACGACCCCGGCCATGAAAAATAGTAATAAGTCGAGGTAGGGGACCCGCTAATTAGGATCGGACCATATAGGTTGTTATATCCGCTCACCCAGGTCCATTGGTTAGTCGAAGGACTGTACTCCCAAAGGTCGTTGAGGTTGCCTAAGCTGTAACTGGTGTCTATTTGAGTCGAACTAGTGGTTTCGAGTGCGCAAGCGCCGCTGACGCAACCATGACCTCCAAATAGCCAGAGGTTGCCGTTGCTATCGATCGAGGTCGAAGCCCCATCGCGGCCTCCGGGGATGTTGGTGGACGAAGGTGTACCCTGTGTTCCGTACACTCCAGGGGTGCCATAAGCAGTATAGCCGCTGACTAAGTTGTTTGGTTGAGGAATGGTCTTGCTTCCGCCCACCCAAGTCCATTCCATAGTAGAAGAACTGAACTTCCAAAGATCGTTGAGTTCGCCTAGATAGCCGGCGGAGTCGATACCATAGCCTCCGAAGAGCCAGAAGTTGCCGCTGCTATCGGTCCAGGTTGCAGCTCCATCGCGGGCTCCGGGGAAGTTTCCCGAACCAGCGCCGTAAATCCCTACCGGGGTGCAGGAATAATTGTGATAGAAGGATGTGCAACTTGCCGCCGTGCTGTTTCCGCCCATCCAGGTCCATTCGCCAACGCAGGCGACCTCGACGTTCGTAATATTGAAGTTTGCAGTTCCGCTGCCGTTAGTTACCGTGCAAGAGTGGGCGGCGGGTTGGGTAAGCACCGTCACGCTGTATGTGGTGCCGTAGTCGAGTGCGGTGGCGAAAGTGAAGCTGCCGTTTGCACTCACCGTAAAGTTGTCGCCGAGATTGTCTTGCAACACCAGTCCCGTGCCCCTGAGGTTGTAAACTGTGCCGCCGATGGTGTAAGTGGTCGTCTTGCAGGTGACACTCACATTCGTGACATTGGCGCTAACCGTTCCGCTGCCGCCGGTCACTGTACAGGTTTGCTTCCCAGAGCTGGGCTGCGTGAGCACGGTGACGGCATAAGCGCTCCCGCTCGCGATGGGAGTTGCGAAGGTGAAAATGCCGCTGTTGCTCACCACAAGAGTGTCGCTGTTATTATCCTGCAACATTAGACCCGCGCCCGTGAGGCCAGTGACTGTACCGCCGATGGTGTAAGTAGGGATTGTCGTGCAGGTGATCGCCACATTGGTGACGTTGGCTGTTATCGTTCCGCTGCCATTGGTAATCGAGCAAGTCTGGCCAGTGGGCTGCGTATTTACAGTGATGTTGTAGGTGCTGCCGTAGGCAACGTTGTTGAAGAGTGCAGGATAGGTGCCATTCTGGCCCAGGCTCGAGAGGCTTCCGCCGTTGTTCTGCAGCACTAACTGCCCTGAGCCCGATAGACCGGTCACTGTGCCGCCGATGGTGAACGTACTCATCGAGCAAGTGATCGCCACATTCGTTACGTTCGCCGTCAGGGTTCCGTTGGCATTGCTCACCGAACAACTTTGGCCGGTGGGCTCTGCGGACAAATAGACGAAGTAAGTGCTACCGCTGGCAACCCCGGTGAAGGTGAAGCTGGTGGCGTTCGCGGCAATCGTTAGGCCTCCACTGACACCGACACTATCTTGCAAGACCATCCCCGAGTTCACAACGCCTGTGATCGTGCCGCTAATGCTGTAGGTCGAATTCGTCGTGCAGGTGACCGTCACATTGGTGACATTGGCACTAGCCACTGTGCCGCTGCCGTTAGTCACTGTGCAAGTCTGCGTGGGAGTGCTGGGCTGCGTAAGAACCGTCACGCTATATGCACCGCCGCTGGCAATTGCTGTGCTGAAGGTAAAGCTGCCGCTGGCGCTCACCGCCAAGTTGTTGCCGTTATTATCCTGCAACACCAGACCCGTGCCCGCAAGTCCGGAAACCGTGCCGCCGATGGTGTAGGTTGGGTTCGTCGTACAGGTGATTGCCACATTGGTGACATTGGCTGTTATCGTTCCGCTGCCATTGGTAATCGTGCAAGTCTGGCCAGTGGGCTGCGTATTCACAGTGATGTTGTAGCTGCTGCCGTAGGCAACGTTGTTGTACAGTGAGCTATAGGTTCCATTGGTTCCCACACTGCTGATTGTTCCGCCGTTGTTCTGCAGCACTAGCTCCCCTGAGCCAGAGAGTCCAGTCACTGTGCCGCCGATGGTGAAGGTATTCAACGAACAGGTGACGGCCACATTGGTTACATTAGCCGTCAGGGTTCCGGTGGCATTGCTCACCGAACAGCTTTGGCCGGTGGGCGCTGCGGACAAATAAACGTTGTACTTGCTGCCGCTGGCAACCCCTGTGAAGCTAAAGCTGGTGGCGTTTGCGGCAAGCGTCTGGCTTCCACCGACACTATCTTGCAAGACCAGTCCCGAGTTCACAAGACCGGTGACCGTGCCGCTGATGGTGTAGGTGGGCGTCGTCGTGCAAGTGACCGTCACAATCGTGACATTGGCCGTGGCTGTTCCGCTGCTATCGCCTACCGAACAGCTTTGGCCGGAGGGCTGCGTGAGAACCGTCACGTTATAGGCGCCTCCGCTGGCAATTGCAGTGCTGAAGGTAAAGCTGCCGCTGGCGTTTACTGCCAGATTGTTGCCGCCGTTATCCTGCAAAACCAGACCTGTGCCGGTGAGACCGGTGACCGTGCCGCCAATGGTGTAGGTGGTCGTTGAGGTGGTCGTGCAGGTGACCGCCACATTGGTGACGTTGGCGCTGGCCGTGCCGCTACCGTTGGCTACCGTGCAAGTCTGCGCCGGAGATGTAGGCTGCGTGAGAACCGTGACGCTGTAGGCGCCTCCGCTGGCAACTGGATTGGTGAATGCGAAGCCACCATTCCCCGAGACCGCCAGATTGTTGCCGGCATTATTCTGCAACACCAGCCCTGAGCCGGTGTACCCGGTGACCGTACCGCTGATAGCGTATGTGGTCGGAGGGGGGGTGAGATTCGCTCCTCCGCCGCAGCCAACAACCGTAATCAACACCAATGCCGATAGCATTAATGCACAGAATCTCGTCCAGTTTCTCATTCGCGAACTCCGTTTCCTTCTCCGAGTTGAAGATGCTATGAATCATTCACTTAGAGCGTCGATCTCTTATGAACCAAGCCCCGATTGAAACAGCTAGAGCGTCTCGCGGCTAATCGGGAGACTTCATCGATTCGGTAAAGGTCGAAGAAGGTCGCGAAGATCGCAGCACTCAACCAAGGGAGTCGTGACTATGTGCCTCAGCGAGGAGAATTGTGACGGCTGAAGTGAGAGATTTCTTAAAAATATTCTCTAGAATACTCATCGGAAGTCGGATTTCTTTCTTGATTCGCCAACAAAAGACATTCCGAAGACTTGCCTTTTCGCATTACTCCCATGCTCCGAAGGCCACGAATCCGGCCCAGTACCAGGGATGGGTGCTCTTGCCGGCTGCGCGTCGGGCTAGCAACAGCTTGCGCTCGGCATTCCACATAGAGTCGGCTGTGGAAGCATGAAGGCCCAGACGCTGGGCATACAGCTCGTGCATGAACTGGCGGGTCAGATCGTCATCTACGGACCACAGCGATATAACGACGCTTCGAGCGCCAGCCTCGCGAAAGGCACGTTCCAGGCCCAACACGCCCTCGCCATCGTGCAATTCGCCGTTGCCGGTGTTGCAGGCGGAAAGCACGGCCCAGTCCAGGCCGCTCAGGTCCATGGAGGCAATGCGCTGCGCGGTGAGGATGGAAGCGCCGGCAGCATGGGAATCACCGGCAAAGATCAGTCCCGAGCGAAGCAGCGGATTGCCGCCTCCGCAACTGCTGTCCCGCAGAAAGGCATGCGTGGCGATGTGGAGAACGCGGCTGTGCGACGCATCCGCGAGGAATCGTGCACTTGTCGCTTCCGTGCCGGTCTCTACCTCCCATGGCTCGCTGCTATTCCAGCGCTGCCACGCGGCACGAATATCGTCGACCTCGGTTGCGGTGCCTGGCAGGGAACGGAATTCAACCTTGTCCATGTTCTCGCAGTTGATATCCGCATCGCGCAAGACAGATGCAGACAAAGTGTTTCCGGCCTGCTCAAATGCTGGATTGCCTACCGCCAGTAACCCGGCCTTCTGGCGCACGACCTCGGTGGGAACCAGATCGCGCTCGCTGGAGAGGAGGTGAATCACCGGTCCGTGCTCGACCAAATATCCTTTGCCCTCGGGCAGGCTGCTGAATGGAATCAGATTGAGGAGTCCGTCAGGTACAACCAAGGCCAATTTGGCATCGCCGACTTCGGTGCGCAGCGGATCCCATACGCGCTCGCGCAGTGCTGCCGCAGCCTCGCGCCATTGGCGTTCATTGCGAACCGAGCCTAGACCAGCGGCGTGAGCCTCTGCGTCAGCGCTCGCCCTGGCGCGGGTCACCAGTTGGTTGATCGGTTTGGCGTCACCCAGATCGAAAACGCGAATCTGGCCGGAATCTGGTTTGAGTACAAAGGCGAGATAAGCCGACGACACGGTGCGCGCGGGATCAACTTTCTCCACAGCGTAGCGCTTGTAGGACACATAGGATATGAGGACCGAGTGGGTAGGCAGGCTGCGGCGAATATCTTCCAGGCGGACGGCGCCGGACCGCTCATCATCGCGCAGGGCAACACTACGCTCGGCCAACTCGCGTTCGATCTTCTCCATCCGGCTGGTAGCTTGAACGATGGCGTCGTTGTCCTGGTTTGCCTGTTCCTTCTGTTCAACGGCCAGCAGATCGACGCGAGCCTGGTCCATCTCCTTGAGCAGCCGAGCGACCTCCGGGTCCTTGCTTGCATTCAGGTTCTTCTGGCGGCGCGCCATCTCGTCGGCCACCAGAACGCGGGACCGCAACATCTCTTGATAGATGTCAGCTGGCGGCATTTCGGGATGGCGCGCGAGAACCGAGAGCGCAATATTAAGACCTTGGGGACGGTCAATGCTGTAGGCAAGCGCCTGTCTTTCCGGCAGAGTGCGAGCCTCCAGCACAAAGCTCTCACGGCTCATTTGCGCGGACTGCAGGCTCTCTTTGATCGCACGCGGAAGATCACCTCCAGACGCCAGAGAGCGCGCGTACGCCAGGTGACTCCACGCCGGTGAATCGAAGAAAGCGAAATGGCCGCTGATAGCGCTATCGAAATTCTTCCAGGCAAGAGAGAACTCTCCGGTACGGCTGTATAATTCGGCCAGATACTCAAGAGAGTTATCGACTTCCCAGGAGTCATGTCCAAAGTTCTTGAGGTTGAGCTCAAGAGCGCGGTTTAAGTGGGAGAGAGCTTTGAAAAAATCTTGGGTTTTAGTGTAATGCACACCGGCGTAATTCTCGAAGGAACCTAAACGTGGGTCGTCTGGATACGAGCGGTAATAGATGAACAAAGCCTCTTCAAAATCAATACCGGCGCCGGTGTGATCGCCGATCCAATCCTTCGCGTCAGCGACAAGCGCTAGCGCTGTTGCCAGAGCCAGTTCGCGCTCTGGGCCGCCCTTTCGGTCGATGGCGATGCCTGCTTCGGTCGTTCGCAGCGTACAGGGTATGTCTCCCAGCCGATAGCAGACAGAACCTAGTGAGTAAGCGGCAACGGCGAAGTACTGAGAATTTGGGAACTCTTTTCGTGCAACCTCAAAAGCACGATCCGCGAAGAGCCGCGCCTCGGAGTAGCGGCCGAGCCAAACATAAACATCCGATGTAACGGCCAGAGCATTCACGTAGGTAGTGCTGCGCGGACCCGCCGCGGCTTCTGCCCCGGCCAGCGCTTGCATGGTGAGCTCCAGTATCTGGGAGTTGGGCTCCCCCGTTAACTGCATCTCCACCAGTTGGGCCTGTGCTTCGGCCACTTCCACCGTTTTGCCGGGATGCGCGAGCTCGGCGGCATGTAGGGCTTTACGCGCCTCGGCGACTAAGTCAATCGACGGCTTGTCGGAAAGGGCAGCCTGTTGGGTACTTTGCTGCACGGGCTGGGCAGCCTGCTGCGCGGGGCTAGGCAGACAGAGGAGCACAAAGAGAAGTGGCAACGTCAACCTGCCGATTGCAACTCGCATTGAAGTACCTCTTAAACGAGAAGTAGATTGATCCATTGCGCGTTCATCCAATTCAGATGGATTCTTTTATCGCCAAGCCGTTACTTTGCTTCAGAGTTCTTTCCTTCGACCGCATTGCCCTGACCGGTCAACGCAGTCATCCGCCGCCTCTGCTTCCGTGCTTTTCCTTCCAAATCTCCGCGCAGGGCAATGGTGCGCTTGAGGTAAGCGTTAGCCGTGGCCGGATCGTTGCCGACGAGTGCGATCTGTGCCAGTTCATAGAGTGCGGCCTCCTGTTGGGGCGAATCTCCGGCATTGGCCACATTGCGCAAAAGCTGAGAAGCCGAGGCATAATCCCCCAGGTGCATCTGGCAGGCGCCGGAGTAGAACGCGGCCGCGCGCGCTTCCCCGCTCTCGGCAGGAACTTGCGCCAGAGCCGCGACGGTGCCAGAGCAATTGCCATTGGTGTATTCCTTCATCCCTGCTTCAAAGTGTGCGTCCAGGCTCTCTCCGCGCAGATTGGGCAGGCGGAATGCAGGCAATGTGAGGTCGGCCAACTGGGAAAGATGCACGGGCTTCGCGGCGGGTTGCGAGGGAACCTGCGTCTGCGGAGGCGATTGCGGTTGACTCAGAGCTCCCGTCGGCTTCCCCGGCCTGACTTCTATTCTCTTATAGGTGAATACGCTCACCAGCAGCATTGCGGAAATGGCTCCCGCACTCCAAAACCACACCGGCCAACCGAGCCGGCTCCTCGGCTCAAGCTCCGCAGGCAGAGCAATGGGATTGCGAGCCAGTTCCAGGCCGACAGCCTGAATGGCTTGCAGGCGGGCCAAACAAACCGGACAGTCGAAGTAGTGCTCTTCAAACTGCTCGATCTCGCGGGCGGACAAAGTACCCTCGATGTAGGGCAACGAATTGAGTTCAGCAAGTGATCCAGTGCATTTTGTCATCGAACAACCCTTTCACTCAAGTGAGTCGTGGAATTGTTTTGTGACAGCTTCAGGATTAAATTAGCGACTTTCCGCGTAGCGCGCACCTTCCTCTGCCGCACGACAGTTGGACTCAGACGCAGTTGCTGGGCGATGACCCCGGGCTTAAGCCCTTCCACCAGAGTCATCTGGAGTATGGATCGATCAACCGGGTCCAGGGCGGAGATAGCGCGCGCTGCCAGCACTTGCTCTTGCTCCTCCGCGACCAGGTCCATGGCTGCTACATGATCAGGCAGATCGTTAGGAAACTCCAACGAAACAGGCTGGCGTGTAGCCTTTTCAAAATGGCTATTGAGAACGTTGCGGGCGATCCCAAGAATAAAAGAAGACAGCTTTTCAACTTCGCGGAGCTGCCCGCGCCGCAGAGCGCAAATAGCCTCAACCATCACATCCTGCTGTAGATCGGCCGCCAGATCGGGGTCACGGGTTCGAGCCAGCAGCATGGCCCTGATCCGGTGAAGATATTGCAGGACTAGGGACTGCTCGGCCTCCTGGTCACCCGCGACAATGGCCAGCACGATCCGCTCATTTTCCTGAGCTTTCTCGACTGCTACTCCTGCGTCATCCCTTCTGTGTTCGCCAGACATATAATTACTTTGACCCAAAGTCGCTCAGCCTTCATTCTTTCATAAGGCGGAGTTGCCGAATCGGTGTAGTTTACGGAATTGAGCGGCATTACCGGGAGGTCGAAATCAAGTAAGGTAAATTTGAAGCAGGAAACCTACAGCATACTGGGAGTAAAGATGCGCTCCATCGGCGCTCTGTTTATCGGATTACGGCTGCTTTTCATGGTCTTAGGTGTCATCCGCTGATCTGCATGTCGTTGAAAATACGTTTGATTGAAAATTCGATTCCTACAACCGGTAGTTTACGACGGGTAAAGTTTCGATGCTTTTTAGACTTCGCCGAACTGTAATTCCTAGGCCCTCAGGGACCACATCCGATACTTCGCGAACGCTAATATTTTCTTCGCGCGCTGCGGGCCTGAAAGCCTGCCTGCCTATCGAGCGAGTTCTTCGGCACGCTCAATGCACACCCTCAGGCAGATCGGTTTTCCCGTGAAACTCGCGGTATACAAAGACGACGTAGCCGATCGCAAGGACCATACCAAAACTCCACCAAACCAGTCCGACGGCGAGGGTATGCGGACCGGAGATAGCACGGTTGAGGGTGATGTCGCGGTCGGCCCCGGTAGTAGCGGGGAGCAGTGTAGGATAGAGTCCCCAACAAGCTCCGGCAAGCATGAAGAAGAGGTAGAGGCCGGAAGAGAGAAACGCTTTGATTGGCTGGGCGTTTCGATTGAGGAACCAGATTCCGGCCATCGAAGCGATAACCCCGCCGGGGACGACGAAAGTAATTGGGTAATTGAAGTAGTTGTTCAGACTGGCTGGGCGGACGATGATCGTGGCGGCGAGGCTTACGACGGTGAGGGCCGCCAATGCAAGCCAGAGTGGAGTGACGATGCGGCGGGCGCGCAAGGCCAGGTCGCCGGAAGTCTTGATGGTGAGCCAGAGAGCGCCGTGCAGTGTGAGCGCAACGAGAGCGACAAGGCCACCAATCACGGTGTACCAGTCAAGAATGCCTGGGTATGTGCCTGGTTGCCAGTTGGTCCAAAGAGGCAGGAAAAAATAGCCGTCGGCTTGCAGCGGAACACCGCGGAGTACGTTGGCGAGGGCAGCGCCGAAGAAGATGGTGAGTAGAGCGCTGGACAGGCCGAAGAGACCATCAAGTAGTGCGCGCCAGATCCCAACCTCTATGTGGTTGCGTAACTCCAAACTTACGCCCCGCAAAATCAGCAGCCATAGCACGATCATCAGCGGGAGATAAAAGCCACTGAAGGCCGAGGCGTAAAGCAGCGGAAAAGCGAAATAAAGTGTGCCGCCGCCGGCCAGCAGCCAGACCTCGTTGCCATCCCAGACCGGGCCAATGCTGGCAAGCGTGGTGCGCCGTTCCGCCTCGGTACGGACCAGGAAGAGATGCAGCACGCCCACTCCCAGATCGAAGCCGTCGAGCACCACATATCCCACGATCATCACGGCAACCAGCCAGAACCATATAAAACCCATCATCATCAAGCTCCTTCTACTTCAGGCCGTCAAAGACGAGCGGCAATTGTCAATCGGCATGAATCGCGTCGGCGGGAATGGCCTGCGGCTCTGGGCCGTTGCTGATTTCGCGATAAATCAGTACGGTAAACAGGATGCCAAGCAGCAAGTACAGCCCCATGAAACCCAGCAACGTAAATAGACCATTGCTGGCCGAGACGGTGTTCGAGTAGCCCTCGCTGGTGCGCATCAGGCCATAGATGAGCCAGGGTTGGCGGCCAAGTTCGGCGGTCATCCAGCCTGCGGTGTTGGCGATGTAAGGAAGCGGGAAACTCAACAGCAACGCCCACAATGCCCAGCGTGATGTGTAAAGACACTTACGCCAAAGCAAGAATGCGGAAACGATCATCAGCAGCGCAAACCAGGTTCCGAGGCCGGCCATAATGTGGTAGGCGTAGTAAAGCAGCGGCAGCGCGGTGGGCCACTGATCGTGCGGGATCTGGTCCAACCCTTTGACTTCGGCCTTGGTCGTCCCATAGATGAGGAAGCTCAACAGATCGTTCACCACGATAGGATTGTCGATCTGGCCTGTCTCTTCATTGGGTTGTCCCATCAGCACGAGGCCCGCGCCGGTCTCGCCGTGGAAAAGGCCCTCCATTGCGGCGATGGCGGCGGGCTGGTTGCGCGCAACATACTTGCCGTGCAGGTCGCCGGTGGGAAAGATGATGAGGATCGAGGAGACGAGGCCTGCAATGACACCGACCTTGAGAAACATGCGGCCGTAGCTCTCGATCCGTCCCTCAAGCAGATAGAAAGCTCCAGTGGCGGCCATGACAAACGATGCTGTAATCACAGCGCCGGTCATATTGTGCGCGTATTGCAGCAGGCCCCAGGGATTCAGAAGCAGTTGCCAGAAGCTGAGCACCTCGAATTGCCCGTTAGGAAGGCGGTCGTAGGCTATCGGGTGCTGCATCCAGGCATCGGTGACGATGATGAAGAAGCCTGAAATCCACGATCCGACGAATACCATCACTGCCGAAAACCAGTGCATCAGCTTTGAGATCCGCTTTTCGCCATAAAGAAACAGGCCGAGAAAGGCCGACTCCAGAAAGAAGCTGAAGACGCCTTCCATAGCCAGCGGCTGGCCGATCACTCCGCCAGAGAGACGCGAAAAACGCGCCCAGTTCGTGCCGAATTCGAACTCCATCGGAATACCGGTGACAACGCCAAAGACGAAGTTGATGGCGAAGATGCGGCCCCAGAAGCGCGCCGCACGGTCCCACTCTTCACTTCTGGTCTTGAGCGCAACCGACTTGAGCACCACAATCAAGAGTCCCAGGCCCATAGTAAGTTGAGGAAACAGATAGTGGAATGTGATGGTGAAAGCAAAGTGCAGGCGGTGAATCAACTCAGCAGTCATTGGAACTCCATCGATAGGACATGCGCGGTAGCACTGAGGAAATACTCCTCCCCGCATGAGCTTGCCAGTAACAAGGATAAATGTAAAGCAGCGGGAATGCCCGGCGAGATGCAATATATCGTGATACGATATTAACATGAAAGTCCGAGCTGCTTCGTTCGGGGTTGACCCGTTGCTCCGCACTTTGGCTGAGTTTCGTTTTGAACTGCGCCGCTTTTTGCATTTCAGCGAAGGCGCGGCGTTGGGCGCAGGACTGCAGCCGAAACAGCACCAGCTTCTCTTGCAAGTGGCTGGGGCTCCCGAGGGAGCAGTGGTGACGATAGCTTATGCTGCCGAGCGACTGGGATTGAAGCACAACAGCGCCGTTGAGCTTGTGAATCGATCGGAGCGTGAGGGATTGCTCAAACGTGCTCAGGACACCGCTGATAAGAGGCGCGCAATCTTGCGTGTCACGCGAAAAGGCAATCTGATTCTGAGACATCTCGCTGCCGATCATGCGCGGGAGTTGAATGAGTTGGCGCCACATCTGGGACGCGCATTGGAACACATCAAGATTCATGCACGCAATAGCATTGGCTCGGAGGCCAGATGAAATCGCGGCCGTGGGGTTGGGCCATCAATGGATGTCCTGATGCGTGTCGTTCTGGAGTATTTGGCCGTAACTACCAAGACGAAAACCCTACCCAAGGTACTGATTGTCCATGAAACTCTCTACCGAACTCAAGAAGCTGGGCGATTTCACGACGACCGTTCGGGTGCTGCCAATCGCTGTCCTGGCCATGGTCATCGGCCTCATTAGCTCGTTCGTCGCGCTTGCACTGCTGCGGCTGATCGGGTTCTTCACCAATCTCTTCTACTATCAGCGAATCGGAAGCAACCTGGTTTCGCCCGCGGGAAACCATCTTGGCTGGTGGGCTGTGCTGGTGCCTGTGGCCGGCGGGCTGATGATCGGCCTGATGGCGAGATACGGATCGGAACGGATTCGCGGGCACGGCGTACCCGAAGCCATCGAATCGATCTTGATCAGTGGCAGCAGGGTGCATCCGAAGCTGGCAATTCTTAAGCCGCTCTCGGCAGCGCTGTCGATCGGAACTGGCGGGCCATTCGGTGCGGAAGGCCCCATTATCATGACCGGCGGCGCGCTTGGGTCGATGATCGCACAGTTCTTTCATCTCACAAGTGCTGAACGAAAGACCTTGCTTGTGGCCGGGGCGGCGGCGGGCATGTCCGCTACATTCGCCGCGCCACTTTCGGCGATTCTTCTCGCAGTCGAGTTGTTGCTCTTCGAATGGAAGCCGCGCAGTCTGATTCCGGTGGCATTGGCCAGCGCAACTGCCGGCGCAGCACGCCGATACTTGATCGGTCTCGGTCCACTCTTTCCGACGCCCGCGCATTCTGTATTGATTGGTCCTGGCGGGCTCATGGGCTGCGTCGTCTGCGGACTACTTGCGGGTGCGTTGTCTGCATTGCTTACCGGCGCCGTTTACGCAGCCGAGGACGCCTTCGCCAAGCTACCAATTCACTGGATGTGGTGGCCGGCTATCGGAGGGCTAGTGATCGGACTGGGAGGCATGATCTTCCCCCAGGCCCTCGGTGTTGGTTATGACACCATTGGCTTGCTCCTCCAGGGCAACGGCGCTATCGGTCTTCTGCTGGGAATTCTGCTGGTGAAATCCACTATCTGGGCAGTATCGCTGGGATCTGGGACATCGGGTGGAGTTCTTGC
>Ga0181525_10002206_pt1 | contig 16089 bp, 9 predicted proteins | sample PEATcosm2014_Bin_48_FD_121100 | JGI IMG/M metagenome (GOLD analysis project Ga0181525, IMG submission 121100) | Peatland microbial communities from MTU Mesocosm Facility, Houghton, MI, USA - PEATcosm2014_Bin06_10_metaG | ecosystem: Environmental > Terrestrial > Soil > Wetlands > Peat | place...
CGACACCTTGCCGACGTCATCGAGCAGGCGCACCTGGGCCCGGTCCTGTCCAGGCTGACAAACACGACGTACCGCGCGGCCGCGCCGGGCCTGGCGGTCAACGCGCCGGGCCTAGGGCCCGAGCTGACCGAGCTGACCGGTCCAGGGAGCGTGCTCGGCCTAGCCGACCGGATCGTGGTGGAAAGCCGGGCCGAGATCACCCCGGCGGCGGTTCCCGAATCGCCGCAGTCGAACGACGAGCTCAACGTCGGCCTGGTCCGGGCGGACCGGCCGGACCGGCCGATCGTCCGCGGCCAGGTGCGGGCAGGAACGGATCACCTGGTCTGGGCGAGCATCGGGCCGCCCGACCCCGAGGCCGTCTCCGGCCCTAGCTCGCCCGTCGACCTGTCGGCTGTGCCCGCGGCCGACCTGCTGACCATCCTGGTCTTCCCGGACCGGGCGCTGTCCGTTCCTGGGGCGCCCTACTGGGGCAGCGTCGTCATGGGCGAGGATCGCCCGCTGCCCGTGTCCCGGCGGGCCGATCACCCGGCGGTCTCCGCCGAGCGCCTGGACAGCCGGCTGTATTTCCGGGTGCGCACGCCCGATCAGCCGGGGAATTACGACGTCCGGGTCCTTGTCTATCACCGGAACGTGCTGCTGCAGGCGCGTAAGCTCACGCTGCCGGTCGGCCAGGCAGGCGCCCACCTCGCCATCCGCACGCCGTACACGCTGGTCCGCTCGCCGACCGCGGCCTCGGCGCGTGAGCTGTCACCACGGCGGCTGTGCCTGTACGTCAACCAATCGGACACCGGCAGCCACCAGCTGTGCTTCAGCTCCCTGGCCGATGACAACGAGGTGGCCTCCGGGCGGCTCGACCTCGAACCGCAAGAGGTCGTCGGCCTGTTCGGCTCGATCCGCCGCGGGCTGAGGAAGGCGTCATGGGGTAGCGAGAAGCTGGACCCTGCGCCGAGCGAATACCGTTACCGCAAGCGCGACAGCGGCCGTTTTGCGGCCGACTTCGCCCAGCTCGAGCTCGATCTGTGTGCCCTGGCCCAGTCCGGATACGCCGCCTGGTACGCGCTGACCGGCCGGCTGATCGGCGGCGATCCAGGGGAGCGGGACCCGGCCGACCCCGACAGGCTGCGAGACCACTGGCGCCGCCGCATGGCGTCGCCGGGGATCATCCAGGTGTCGCCCGCTCACGCCTCGAACCTTGTCCCGCCGCTGGCCGGCATCTACGACCTTGACGTCGACGATGCCGTGCCACCGGATGAACTGCGGCTGTGCCCGGAAGCCGTCGAGATCCTGCGAGATGGCGGCGACCCCGCGGCGCTGGGCTGCTTCGCGGCGGGCTGCCGGCGTGCGGGCGCGTCGACGGTATGCCCGAGCGGGTTCTGGGGGCTGCGGCATGAGATTGCGGTGCCGCCCACGCTGGACCGGTCGGCAGGGAAGCGCTTCCGGCTGCGGGCCGGCCCGCGCACGGCGCTCGTCGGCACCGTGCCGGAAAACCTGCTGAAGGGAGTGACAGACCACGCCAAGAAGGTGCGCGCCAGGTTCGGGACGGGGGACTCGGAGCACGTGTGCTCGCGAGGGGAATGGTTCAAGGCCGCCAGTCAGCCCGAGCGCCGCTTCGGGGTGCTGTATTTCCTGTGTCACGGCGGCGAAAGCTCCACCGCCGGCGGCCTGGCCATCTTCCTCGACCCGCCGGGAGAGTCCGGGCAGTCCGGCATCAGCGAGTCGAACCTGAAGGCACACCACGTTCTGCTCGACCATCATCCGATGGTCATGCTCAATGCCTGCGAGACCGCCGCGCTTGAGCCGGACAAGGTGATCAACCTGGTGGAGGGCTTCATGTCGCGCGGGGCGAGCGCGGTGATCGGCGCCGAGATCATGATCTTCCCCAGCCTTGCCTACGAGTTCGGCGAGCGGTTCATGGAGGCCTTCGTCACCGGACATGCCAGCCTCGGCACTGCGATCAGGCAGGCGCGGCTGAGCCTGCTGGGGCAGTGGAACCCGCTGGGGCTCGCCTACGTCGGATACGGCCTGCCCGAACTCAGCCTGGCGCCCGCCGCGCCGGCGCTGGCCGCGTTACGACCCGCCTGATTACGGCCGCCCAGGACGCAGCCGCGAGCCGAGGGCTGTGGTCGCCGCCCGGCGGCCGTGACCAACTCCGTGCCCCCACCGACCTCCCTTCCCCGGCGCCCCGTCCAGTACCGCGCCGCTCCCCGAGCCGCTCGCCGTCGCTGGCACAAAGACAAAATTTATTCCGAACGAGCCGTGCTGCCCGTCCCGGCGCCCGCCCTTCCGCCGGGTGGTTATCCGATAGCAACCATCCGATCAGGACAAAGTCACCCTGTTCGCAGCGGCCAAACTGGCATAATCAGGCAGTCTCACGGTCAACCGCAAACTGGCCGTGGGGACGGTGCACGCTCATCGCCCCGTTCGCCGTCGCTTCAGGCGCGGCCGCGGCCTCCGGTACGAGCCCGAGCACGCTGACCAGCTACCTGGCCGGCTTCGGCATCAAGACAACGGTCTACGCCGACGACCTGGACGTCGTCGCCACCGGCAAGGCGGGCGACTTCGACAACGCGCTGACTATCACCGAAGAGAACGTCTCGGTACCCGCCGAGTCGGGCAACGCGCTGTACGGCGGCGGCCGCCAGGGCACGTACTACACCAACAAGCAGGAGCCGCTGCTGCCGTACAACCTGGCCAGCTTCGTGACCGCCATCCTCGGCCTGTCGAACTACGGCCCGTACGTCAGCGAGACCGTCGAGCCGGCCAGCGAGACCAAGCCGCAGGCGGGCAGCAATGCCACCTGCATCGCGGAGTTCGGCCTGAGCAACGGCTGCCACCTGCCGCCGGACTTCGCTCACCGGGCCGGCTTCTGGAACCCGGTGATGTACGGTGCCGTGGCCAACGGCGTCAGCGGTATCTTCACCAACATCAACAACGCTGGCACCGGCAACGACAACATCTTCTACACCGGCAACCCCGGTGACGAGTACAACGAGGGCATCGGCCTTGGCCAGCCGAACCTGTACAACCTGGCCAAGATCTTCTCCGAGATCCTGCCCTTCTAGCTCCTTGTCCGCCCGCTAGGAACCCCTAGCCAGAAACCGCGAAGCCCGGACCGCCTCCCGGCGGCCCGGGCTTCGTCGCGCCGTGCAGTTATCCGAACGCAACACAACGATCCCGGCAACTTCCCCCGCCAATCGTGGGCGGCTTGCCATAATCAGTGACGACTCATGGCTAACCGCAACTAGCCATGGCGGTCGCGATCTCTAGGGGAGCACAGGCACATGAATCGCTTTTTGAATGCACGGCTATCGGCAGGCGTGCTGTTGGGGGTGGCAGCGGTAGTGGCCCCCCTGGCGGCCGTAGCCGGCCCAGCCTCCGCGGCGAGTACGAACACGCCGGTCCCGACGGGCATTAACGTGCCGTCGATTCCGGGCGCCACGGTGTTCGGAACCGTGAAGGCGGACACGCCGGAAACGGTCTCCTTCATCATGAAGGAGCAGAACGCGTCGGCCCTGGAGAGCCAGGTCACGGCGGGCGTCAAGAGCTACCTGTCGGTCAGCCAGTTCGCCGCCAAGTACGGCGCGTCGGCGTCTTCCATCTCCGCGCTGACCAGCTACCTGGCCGGCTACAAGATCAAGACGAGCGTGTACGCGGACGACGTCGACGTGGTGGCCACCGGCACCGCGGGCGACTTCGATAGCGCGCTGACGGTGCACCAGTCCGAATACAAAGTGCCCGAGCAGACCGTCTTCGGCCAGCTCAACCCGGTTCCCGCGCAGACCGTCTACACCAACACCGACCAGCCGCTGCTGCCGGCCAACCTTGCCAGCTCGGTGTCGACGATCCTCGGCCTGACGAACTACAACCCGTTCGTGAACCAGATCGCCAAGCCGAACAACGTCAAGGCCACCGCGGCGGCGGGCAGCACCGTGAACGCCACCTGCGTGGCGGACTTCGGCCTGCCGAACGGCTGCCACCTGCCGTCCGACTTCGCCAAGACGTACAACCTTGACCCGCTGTACGCGAGGGCGAACGGCGCCGGCCAGACCCTCGCCATCGTCACCCTGGCCAAGCCTGACCCGCTCACGCAGTTGCAGTACTTCTGGACCAACATCGCGCACGTGACCCGCACCGGCACCTACACCGAGGTCTCGGTTGACGGCGGGGCTCCTGGCCCGAGCGGGGCCGTGGGCTCGGACGAGAGCGACCTGGACATCGAGCAGTCCGGGGCGCTGGCTCCCGGCGCCAACGTGATCTCCTACGAGGCGCCGAACACCGACTTCGGGTTCGTCGACGGCCTGGCCGCCGCCGCGAGCGCCAACATCGCCAGCACGGTCTCCACCAGCTGGGGCCAGTCCGAGACCAACCTTGAGGCCTCGGTCCTCGCTGGCATCGACTCGCCGGCCATCCTCACCGCGTTCGACGAGGTCTTCCTCGAGATGGCGGAGCAGGGCCAGTCGATGTTCGTCGCCAGCGGCGACGAGGGCGCCTACGCGGCCAGCCGTGACCTGGGCACCACCAACCTGTCGGTCCAGAACCCGTCGGACAGCCCATTCGACACCGCGGCCGGCGGCACCACGCTGCCGTGGAGCGGCACGTTCACCGGCCCTGACGGCTCGGCGACGGTCACCGTTCCCCAGCAGCGCATCTGGGGCTGGGACTACCTGTGGAAGCCGCTCGCGCAGGTCAACGGCGTGCCCGAGGCCGACGTGGCCGAATCGCTCGTCGTGGGCAGCACCGGCGGCTTCAGCGTGCTTGAGCGCGAACCGTCCTACCAGGGCTTGGTGGCAGGCACGCGCAGCTTCGACGCGGTGCAGTACCTGACGCCGGTCGACCCGACGCTCATCGAGCCCGGTCTTACCGAGCCGATCGCCTGGACCTTCAACCCGAACCCGCCGGTGACCTTCGGCGCCAGCAACGGCGGCCGCGCGGTTCCCGACGTCTCGACGGACGCGGACCCGGAGACCGGTTACCTGGTCTACGGCACCTCGGCCGGCGGGCTGAACGAGTACGGCGGGACCAGCTTCGTGGCGCCGCAGCTCAACGGCGCGACCGCGGTCATCGACTCCTACGTCGGCCACCGCGTCGGCTTCTGGAACCCGACGATCTACGCCGCCCAGGGCAACAACGACGGCCTGTTCACCAACGTGAACCAGATCGGCACCAGCAACGACAACATCTACTACACCGGCAGCCTGACCGGGCAGTACAACCCCGGCACCGGTCTGGGCATACCGAACCTGGCCAAGATCACTGACATCTTCAGCGTCCTGGGCCTGCCCTTCTAGTCACACCTAAGCGAAGCCCGGGCCGCCCCCAGCGGCCCGGGCTTCGTCGCGTACGTGCAGTTATCCGATAGCAACGAAACGATCCGGCCAAGTCGGCCGGATCGCGTTAGCTAAAGCGGCATAATCGAGAAACTTCGCGGCTAACCGCAACTAACCGTGAGGATCGCGATCGCATAGGACGGTGCACAGGACATGATCCTAAGAAGAAAGGCCCGGTGGTCGGCCGGGATAGTGCTGGGGACCGCGGCGCTGATGACGCCCTTCGCCGCGCTCTCCACCCCGGCAGCCGCGGCGCCATTGGCAACAGCAGGTTTCTCCCAGCTCGCCGGCAGCGTGAACCCCACCACCGACATCATCACCGGCGGTTACAACAGCCCGGCGATGCAGGTAGAGGTGGCCCTCACCCCCCGCAACGAGGCCGGGCTGAACAACCTGCTCGACGAGCTGTACACGCAGGGCAGCCCGCAGTACCACAAGTGGCTGGCGAGCGGCGTCTTCAACGCCCGCTACGCGCCCACCCTGGCGACCCAGGACGCGGTCGCGAACTACCTGACCGCCAGCGGCCTGACCGTCGAGCCGTCCGGCTCGCCGTTCCTCATCCGCGCCACCGGCTCGAGCTCGCTGATCTCCAGCGCCTTCCGGACCACGCTGAGCACCTACAAGGACCCGCACGGCGTCAAGTACTTCGCCAACTCCACGCCGGTCTGGCTGCCGACCTCGATAGCCGGCACGTCGCTTGGCGTGGTCGGGCTGACCAACACGGTGGTCGAGCACCAGATGCTGGCCAAGCCCACCGCGGGCCGTGTCAACCAGACCAGGACCCCGCTCGACACCAAGAAGATCAGCGCCGTCGGCGGGAACAGCAGCTGCGAGACCAGCTACCCGACCGCGCAGCAGTTCTTCAGCGGCTCGTTCCCGTTCGGCTACGGCGGCGGACCTGGCTGCAGCGGCCTGACGCCGTCGCAGACCAACTCCATCTACGGCGCCCCGAGCGTCGGCCCGCGCGGCAAGGGCGCCGGCGTCTCGCTGGGCGTGTTCGAGCTCTCGCTGTACCAGGCGTCCGACATCGACACCTGGGCGCACCAGTTCTACGGCCCGGGCTACACCCCGCCGCTGGTCAACGTCAACGTCGACGGCGGTCCAGGGGCCGGCATGAGGTGCCCGGTCGGCGACGAGTGCCCGCCGTCGTTCAACTACTACGCTGGCGACATCGAGGTCGACGCCGACATCGAGGCTAGCCTGGCGGTCTCGCCCGACATGAACAGCCTCGTCGTCTACAACGCGCCGAACGACTTCACCGGGCAGACCGAGCTCGACGAGTACGCGGCGATCGCCCAGGCCAACCAGGTCTCGACGCTCAGCTCGAGCTGGGCGGTCTGCGAGAACGACGTGACCGCCTCCTATGTGCAGGCCGAGAACGTCATCTTCGAGAAGATGGCCTCGCAGGGCCAGAGCGTGTTCGGCGCCGAGGGCGACACCGGCGCCTTCTCCTGCATCCGCTCCGACGGCACGACGATCGTCAACGTGCTCGACCCGCCCTCGCAGCCGTACGTGACCAGCGTCGGCGGTACCTCGCTGGAGAACTTCAACCCGGGCACCAACCCGAACCCGGGCTACCCGTCGACCTTCGGCGTGTTCGGGTCCGAGACGGTCTGGAATGTCGACGACCTGTGCAGCGACCAGGGTCCGAACGCCTCGAATGACGAGATGGGCGGCTTCTTCTGGTGCGCGGCGACCGGCGCCGGCGGCGGCGGATCCAGCCAGTGGTGGGGCCGTCCGTCCTGGCAGCGTGGTCCCGGGGTCAACAACCCCTACACCACCTACGCCAACGGCAGCACGCACTGCGCGCTGGCCGCGGCCGGCACGCCGTGCCGCGAGGATCCCGATGTCTCGATGAACGCCGACGAGTACACGCCGTACGCCGAGTACTGCACCGGCAACGCGAGCACGCCTTTCAGCGTGTGCGCGGAGCTTGGTGACATCGAGAACGTGCCCGGCTGGTTCGGTATCGGCGGTACCAGCCTGTCCTCGCCGCTGTGGGCAGCGATCATCGCCGACCGTGACAGCTACCAGGGTCACCGGACCGGCAACGCCGCGGCGATGCTGTACGGCCTGTACAACATCGACCCAGGCAACTACTTCCACGACATCACCGGCCTGGGCGTGGCAGTCACCAACAATGGCCTGTTCCCGACCACGCCGTTCTTCGACGAGGCCACCGGAATGGGCACGCCCAAGATGGCAGGGCTGATCACCCAGAGCGGCTGATCCGCTTAGTAACTGGCGGCGGCGGGGGAATGCCTTCCCCCGCCGCCGTCGTCTGCTTGTACCCTGATGCCTGCGAACACAAAGGAGGTGTCCGGTCCGTGGCTGCTTCTCCCCAGCCTGCTTCTTCCTGCTCCGCACGCGCCAAGCCCGCGCTCGACGACTGGGTGGCGCGCACCGCGGCGGAGGTACGGGCCGAGGGGGAGCGCAGGCATCCCGGCGAGCCGCCGACCTGCGCGTCGGGGATCAGCCCGTCCGGCCCCGTGCACCTCGGGAACCTGCGCGAGCTGATGGTCCCGCACCTGATCGCGGACGAGGTCCGGCGGGGCGGCGTGCCCGGCCGGCACATCTTGTCCTGGGATGACTACGACCGGCTGCGCCGGGTCCCGGCCGGCTTCCCTGAAGAGTTCGCCGAGCACATCGGCCGCCCGCTCACGGCGGTGCCCGACCCGTGCGGCAGCCACCCGAACTGGGCTGAGCACTTCAAGGAGCCGCTGCGCGACGCGCTTGACCGCCTCGGCGTCGTTGTCACCGAGATCAGCCAGACCGAGATGTACACATCGGGGGCCTACACGGCGTCGATCATCACCGCGATGCGCCGCCGCGCCGACATCGACGCGGTCCTCGCCAGGTATCGCACCAAGAAGGCCGCCGAGCCAGACCCCGACGACGACGAGCCGCGGTCCGCGGTCTACTACCCGTTCCGGCCGTACTGCCCGGCCTGCGGCCGCGACGACACCACGGTGACCGCGTTCGACGACGAGACCACCGAGATCAGCTACAGCTGCGCCTGCGGGGAGCGCTTCGGCCCCGCGCCGATCGCGCAGGTGCCTGGCAAGCTGGTATGGAAGGTCGACTGGCCGATGCGGTGGGCCTACGAGCGCGTGACGTTCGAGCCCGCCGGGGTGGACCACTCCTCGCCCGGGTCCAGCTTCACCGTCGGCGGTGAGCTGGTGTCGGCGATCTTTGGCGGCGAGATGCCGCTGCACTTCGGCTACGCGTTCGTCGGCACCAGCGGGTCGGCCAAGATGAGCGGCTCCCGCGGCGGCGCGCCGACGCCCGCCGACGCGCTGGAGATCTTCGAGGCCCCGCTGCTGCGCTGGCTGTACGCGAGGCGCCGCCCCGAGCAGGCCATCACGTTGGCCTTCGGCGATGAGGTCGGCCGGACCTACGACGAATGGGACACGCTGACCCGCCAGGTGGTCATCGGCGAAGCCGACCCGCTTGCGGTCGCGAGGTGGGAACGCTCCGCCGGCACGTCGGACGGCCCACTGCCGTCCACGCCGCGCTCGCTGCCGTTCCGCACGCTGGCCTCCATCGCCGACATCAGCGCCGGAGACGAGACGCAGATCCTGCGCATCCTGCGCGATCTGACCGCCGAAGACCCGGTGGAAGGCCTGGACGAGGTGCGTCCCCGGCTGGACTGCGCGCAGGCCTGGGTGGCCGGCTACGTCGCGCCCGCGGACCGCACCCAGGTCCGGGCGGAACCCGACACCGCCAGGCTCGCGGTCCTGACCGCCGCCGAACGCGACGCGATCAAGCTCCTGCTCGACCGCATGTCCGCGGACTGGTCCCTGGACGGCCTGACCACCCTGCTGTACGGCATCCCCAAGCTGATGGCCGGCCTGGACATCTCCGCGCCGCCCACGCCGGAGATCAAGGGCAGCCAGAAGGCCTGGTTCGTCCTGCTGTACCAGCTCCTGATCGGCAAGGACACCGGCCCGCGGCTGCCGACGCTGCTGCTGGCCCTGGGCCAGGACCGGGTGCGGTTCCTGCTCGCGCCCGCGCTGTCCTAACCGGCACCCGTGGACGGTCCCGCGCCGGACCGCAATCGCTACGCTGACCTGCTCCGGGTAGCCGCCATGGCCGGGGTCGTCTACGGCCACTGGCTGCTCATCAACGTGACCGACAAAGACGGCCAGCTAGGCGGCATGGATGCCCTGGGCTACGTCAGCTGGAGCCGCTGGGGCACCCTCCTGTTCCAGGTAATGCCGGTCTTCTTCCTCGTAGGCGGCTACGTCAACGCCCGCTCCTGGACCGCCCACGCGCAACACGCCCGGGATCCGGCGTCCTTGCCACCCCCGAGGGCAACCCCGCAGTCCCCGGTGGCACCACCGATCCCATGGGCCGCGTGGGTGCGCTGGGTCCGGCACCGTGCGATCCGGCTGCTCCGCCCGGCGACCGTGTACGTGGCGGTGGCCGTGCTCGCGGTGGCCGCGGCCCGGCTGGCGGGCGCGAGCCCGGGGGAGGTGGCTGAGGCCGGCTGGCTGGTCGCGCTGCAGCTCTGGTTCCTGCCCGTCTACCTGCTAGTGATCGCGCTGACCCCGGCGCTGCTAGCCGCGCACCGCCGCTGGGGCCTGGCCGTGCCGGCCGCGATGGCCGTCGGCGCCGCCGCCGTGGACGCCGCGGTTCTCGGCCTGCACCTGCCGGTCGTCGGCTACGCCAACTACCTGCTGGTCTGGGGAGCCATGCACCAGCTGGGCTTCGGATGGCACGACGGCACCCTGACCCGCCCGAGGTGGCGCCCGTACGCCCTGGCCGCCGCCGGCATCCTGCTGCTGACCGGCCTGCTGCTGTGGAGCCCGTTCCCCGTCGACATGATCGGCGACGGCGAGCCGGTCACCAACACCACCCCGCCCTCGATCGCCCTGCTGGCTTTCGCCGCCGCCCAGCTGGGCATCCTGCTAGCCGCCGAGCCCGCCGCCTCCCGCCTGCTGTCCCGCCCCCGCCTCTGGCGCCTCGTCAGCCGCCTGAACACCCGCGCCATCACCGTCTACCTATGGCACATGGTCCCCGTCATCGTCATAGCCGTCACCCTTTACCCCTCAGGCATAATTCCCCAGCCGACCATCGCCACCGCCGAATGGTGGCTCCTCCGCCTAGCCTGGTTCGCCCTGCTGACCCTGGTCCTGATCCCCATCGTCCTGATCTTCACCCCCGCCGACCGCCCGCTCCCCGCGCGCAGCCCCGATCGTCCCGTCTCGCCTGCGGTCCTGCTGGTCGGCTACATCGCCGCGGCGGTGGGCCTGGCGAAGCTGGCGATCGCGGGATTCGCCCCCGACGGACGCCTGCCGCTGCTCGTCCTTGCCGCCTACGCCGTCGGCCTGGCTGCCCTGGCCGCCGCGCCTCGTCTGGGCCGGCTCAGGCCTCGGTCAGGAACCGGTCCATGATCCGCACGCTGGCCTCGATCGCGGACAGCGGGATGCGCTCGTCGGTGCCGTGGAACATGGCGTAGTAGTCGTAGCCCTCGGGCAGCACCAGCGGCGTGTACCCGTAGCAGGTCATCCCGAGCCGGGAGAACTGCTTGGCGTCGGTGCCGCCGCTCATGCAGTAGGGCACGATGACCGAGCCGGGATCCTCGGCCAGCAGCGCCCGCGCCATCGCCGCCATCACCGGGGCGTCGAGCGGCGCCTCCAGCGCCCTATCCCGGTACGCGTACTCCCAGCTCACGTCCGGTCCGGTGAGCTCGTCCATGGTGTCGGCGAACTCCTGCTCGTAACCCGGCAGCACCCGCCCGTCGACGTAGCCGACCGCCTCGCCTGGGATCACGTTGATCTTGTACCCCGCCGCCAGCATGGTCGGGTTCGCGCTGTTCCTGATCGCGCCCGCGACCAGGGCGCCCCCCGGGCCGAGCCTGACCAGCAACTCCTCAGGCGCGAGGGATGCCAGCGAGGCCTCGTCCGCGAGCTCCGCGCCGGCCGCGGCGGCGATGGCCTCGACCGCGGCCCGCACGGTCGGGATCAGCCGGACCGGCCAGCCATATTCGCCGATCCTGGCGACTGCCGCGCCCAGCCGGGTCACCGCGTTCGCCGGGTTGGGCTTGGCGCCGTGCCCGGCGTGACCGCGCGCGGTCAGCTTCAGCCAGGCGGTGCCCCGCTCGGCCGAGGCGATCGGGTACAGCCGCTGGCCCGGCCCGGCGTGGAAGGTGAAGGCCCCCGACTCGCCGATCGCCTCGGTGCAGCCCTCGAACAGCTCCGGATGCCGCTCGACCAGCCACTGGGATCCGAACTCGTCCGTGTCCTCCTCATCCGCGGTGAATGCGAGCACGAGGTCGCGCCGCGGCCGGCGGCCATCACGCGCCCAGAGCCCGGCCAGCGCGACGAGCACGGCGACCGCGTTCTTCATGTCCACCGCGCCGCGTCCCCACAGCACGCCGTCGCGTATCTCGCCCGAGAACGGCGGCACCGACCAGGACGACGGGTCCGCGGGCACCACGTCCAGATGCCCGTGCAGCAGCAGCCCCGGGCCGCCCTCGCCGCTCACCCGCGCCACCACGTTCGCCCTGCCCGGCGCGGACTCAAGCAGTACCGGCTCGAGGCCCGCCTCGGCCAGCCGCGCGGCCACGTACTCCGCCGCCGGCCGCTCGCACCCGTCCCCGCCGCCCCGGTTCGTGGTGTCGATCCTGATCAGGTCGGCCGCCATCCGCACCGCAGCGGCCCCCGCCGATGCCATCGCCGCCGAATCTCGTGCCACCTCCGCCCCCGCCGAGCCGAACGCCGCCGAATCCCGCACCACCTCCGCGGGCGTCGGCGCGGTAGAGTCCGCGGTCATCGCGGCAGCAGCCCGGCCGCGCGGTAGGCGTCGTCGATCAGCCGCATGGTGGTGACCGCGTGCGCCGCCGACGTGGGCACCGGCTCGCCGCCCGCGATCGCCGCGGCAAAGGCCCGGAGCTGGAAGAGGTAGCTCGTGTCGCCATGACCGTTCTCGTCGGCCACCACGGCGCCGTTCCTGGTCGCCTCCAGCCGGCCCAGGTACGGGTGGATGAAGTTCCGCAGCCACAGGTGCCCGTCCTCGCAGACGACGTGGACGTCGGCCCGGTACTCCCCGTCCCTGGTGAACGACGACTCGAACCACCCGGTCGCGCCGTCGGAGAACGCCACCCGGACCGCGGTCGCGCGGTCCGCCACCGCACCGCCCGCGTCGGCGAAGGCGTCGGCGACGTATGGATCGGCGACCGCGGCCACCACCGACAGCCCGCCGCCGAGCAGCCGCATGCAGTCCAGGGCGTAGCACCCGCCGTCCATCAGCGCCCCGCCGCCCAGGTCGTAGTCGTACCTGATGTCCCCGGGGTCCTCGATGACGAAGTTGGTCCAGCACTGGATGTGCCGCACCGGGCCGAACGTCCCTCCCGTCACCAGGTCATGCAGCCGCTGGACCAGCGGGTGGTAGCGGTAGTGCATGGCCTCCATCACGACGATCCCGGAGGCCGCCGCGGCCTCGGCGGCGGCCGCGACCCCGGCCGCCTCGACGGAGTTGGACGCGAACGGCTTCTCGCACAGCACGTGCTTCCCGGCCTCGATCGCGTGCCGCGTCCACGGTCCGTGCCCGGAGTTGGGCAGCGGGATGTAGACGGCGTCGATGTCCGGATCGGCGAGCAGGTCCTGGTAGCTGCCGTAGGCCACCGGTATCCCGTGCGGGGCGGCGTAGGTCTGCGCCCGGGACGCCTCCCGGGCGGCCACGGCCGCTACCGTCACGGCCGGAAGATGGCGGGCGGGTTCGATCAGCGCGGTCGCCGTGATCCGCGCCGAACCGAGCACCCCTATACGTAGCTGGTCCACGCCTCAAACTATGCCACTACAGGGACCGTGACCCGCAGAAACGCCCGGGTCTGCCCGCAGCGGCCGACCCGCGTTGAATTCATCTTCGGTTCACCCGCGCCAAGCCGAGCACGTCCGCGCCACCCAGCACGTCCGCCGCGGCCAACCGCACCCGCGTCAGCCGAACGCGCACGCCACCGCCGTCCGCGCCCAGCGCATCCGTGCCACGGCGGTCTCCGGGTCCTCCCCGAAGGCCTGCGCCACCCGCCCGGCGCAGCCCATGTCGCCTAGGTCGTTGATCGCCGCGGCGATCGCCCGCCGGACCTGCCCGGCATCGGGTTCATCGGAGCGCTGCAGCGCCGATGCGAACAACGCGTCGGCCTGGACGGCGCTGATGCTAAGGTCAAGAACCGCTGACCGCATCGCGAGCCTCCTTGCCCGCTGGTACCTTCATTCTCGGGCGAGGGTCCGACATTCTCGCCGCCTGGCGCCGGTCGGGTACCCCTCGCCCAGACAGAGCATCGCCCATCGCGCTTGATACACGCTTTAGTCTGTCCTTATCGCCCCCGGTTCCCTGGACTGACCAGCACGGATACCCCACGGTCGGTCAGAAAGAGAAAGATCTTTTATCCAGAACGAGCCGTGGCTCAACGTCCGCAGCCCGCTCACGAGCCCGGCGGGCCTGGATCTGGTCGCCCCGGTGCGGCGAGGTTAGGCTATATTCGTGCAAACCTGACGTTGGGGCCGGGTGATGCGTCGTTGGGGCGGGATGGTGGCGGCACATGATTGTTGAGATACCCCGCGACCGGATTGCTCGTCTCCTGCCCGGCTATGAATTGGGCGACGCAATCGGCAACGGCGGTTTCGGATACGTCCTGCGTGGCCGGCAACCGGTATTGCAGCGCGATGTGGCGATCAAGGTTCTGCAGTCGACGACTGGGCAGGCCAGTTTCGACCGTGAGGCCAGCTCGCTGGCCAAAATGGATCATCCGCACATCGTCCGCGTCTACCACGCCGTGGTGGAAGACGACCTCTGCCTCATCGTAATGGAACTGATGGACGGCGGGACGCTGGGCAAACGGAAGTCCGCGATCTCATCCGAAGGGGCCTGCGCCGTCGGCATCGCGATCGCCGAGGCCCTGTCCTATTCGCATTTCCGCAGGGTCCTGCACCGGGATATCAAGCCAGGCAACGTGCTCTTCGACGCCAGAGGGCTGCCCAAGGTCGCCGACTTCGGCATAGCCAAGATCCTCGAAGGCCCCGTGGCCTCGGATAACTCCGGCGTCGGCACCCGTCAGTACATGTCGCCGGAGCAGATCCGCAAGGACCCGATCGGGCGCGCCAGCGATATTTACTCCCTAGGGGTGGTGCTGTACGAGCTGCTCACCGGAAACCTGCCAGTGTCCTCGAGTGAGTGGTGGCCGTGGCAATTCGGTGACATTCCCAGGCCCGCCGGGGTCCCGCCCGCCGTTTCGGACGTGATTATGCGCGCTCTGGATCCCGATCCGCAACTGCGTGGCGATTCGGCCCACGAATGGGCGATGGAGCTCGCGGCCGCGGCCGTGCGTAGCTACGGCCCTGACTGGCGCGCCCGATCCGGGATAGTGCTGCGTACCGGAGAGGAGAGGCTGCCTACCGAGGTCGATCCCGGCAAGCCGCCAAAACGGAACCGGCGGGTGATTCTCGCCGCGGCCGCCGCGCTGGCGGTCGTGGTCGGCCTTATCGCGTTCGTCGTCTCCTCCACCGGCTCCGGATCCGGTCCGTCCGGCCAGATGGCCGCGGGGAACCCCGAGCCTAACGACCGCACCAGCGCATCCGCGTCCGCCCGCCCCGCGTCGCCGCACCCGACGTCTCCCCACGCCGGGCCGGCCGGGCCGGTCCCCTTCTCGCCGACCGGGTTCATCCCCGACTCGGTGGCCTTCAGCCCGGACGGCACGGTGCTGGCCGTCGCCGCCACCGCTCCCGGCGGTGGCAAGGGCAGCACCTACCTGTGGAGCCCGGCCACCGGTTCGGTCAGGATCATGCCGGACCTGGGCAGCCATGGCGCGCAGGCCGTCGCCTTCAGCCCGGACGGGACCACGCTCGCCGTCGGCGACGCCGACGGCGACGTCTACTTGTGGAAGGTAGCCACGACGGCGCACATGACCTTGCATGATCCCGGCAGCAAGGGAGTGCAGGCGGTGGCGTTCGGCCCCGGCGGCGTGCTCGCGGCCGGGGACGCCAACGGCAACACGTACCTGTGGAACTGGAAGACCGGAGCCCGCGTCGGCGTCGCGCTGCACGACCAAGGCAGCCAGGGCGTGCAGTCGGTGGCATTCAGCCCGGACGGGACCGTGCTCGCGACCGGCGACGGCGACGGTGACGTCTACCTGTGGCGCTGGTCTACCGGCAGGCACATCCGCACGCTCCCTGATCCGTCGGCCCCTGGCGTGGTAGAAATCAGCCCGGACGTGCAGTCGGTGGCCTTCGATCCGAAGGGCACCGTGCTCGCGGCCGGAGATGCCAACGGCAACACATACCTGTGGAACTGGGCCACCGGAGCCCGGGCGGGCACGCTGAGCGACCCTGAGGGTGAAAGCGTGCAGGCAGTGGCCTTCAGCCCGGACGGGACAGTGCTCGCGGTCGGCGATTCTAACGGCAGTACCTACCTGTGGAACTGGGCGGCCGACACCGTCACGCGGACCCTGCACACGGCACAGGAGACGCACGGCGTGAGTTCGGTAGCGTTCAGCAGGGACGGCACGGCCATCGCCGTGGGCGACCACGCGGGCAGCACGTTCGTGTGGCACATGTAGCCGTCCCGTTCACCCGAGCCCGATCCCTGACGATCCGGCCGCTGGCCGATCGTCACCATGGGCGCCGGCTGGCCCTAACCCCACCCGACGGGCGGTTTCTTGCGTCTGCCACACCATGAACCCCAGGAAGACCAGCCCGGCGAGAAGGTAGCAGTTGGCGACGAGCGTCACCAGCCAGTGGAATCCGTACTCGTCCGGCCGGCC
>Ga0181525_10002207_pt1 | contig 16087 bp, 19 predicted proteins | sample PEATcosm2014_Bin_48_FD_121100 | JGI IMG/M metagenome (GOLD analysis project Ga0181525, IMG submission 121100) | Peatland microbial communities from MTU Mesocosm Facility, Houghton, MI, USA - PEATcosm2014_Bin06_10_metaG | ecosystem: Environmental > Terrestrial > Soil > Wetlands > Peat | place...
CTTCTGGCTTCTGTCGTCTTTAGGCTTCGAAGCTAGAAACTAGGAACCCTTCTTCGAGTAAAATTCTGCGCATGAACTATCTTCTTAAGACCGAGCCTACGGTTTATTCCTTTGCCAATCTTCAGCGCGACAACACAACTACTTGGGATGGCGTCACCAACCCCACCGCAGTGAGACATCTGCGCGAAATGAAGCCGGGGGACCGCCTTGTCATTTATCACACAGGAGACGAGAAGAGCGCGGTCGGAACCGCGTCGGTGGCGTCGGTCGACGCCTCAGACGCAAAGACTCCTCTGGTGAAGATCAAGGTTGGCAAGCCGCTGGCCAAGCCGGTGACGCTGGCGGAGATCAAGGCACACAAGCTGTTCGCCGATTCCCCGCTCGTTCGCCAGGGACGGCTCAGCGTCGTGCCTTTGACCGACGCTCAGTACAAGTTTGTCTCCGGCTCCTGAGGCGCCCGCAAGCGAACCTCAGTTCGCCCGCGCATCCCGACGAATCAGCGCGTGATCGACGAAGAAGCCGAGGCCGATCGCCAGTGGAATGACGCCGAGCGTCGCCGCGGTCATCGCGTCGGGCTCGTGGCGTCCGATCAGAGTAAAGGTTACGATATAGCCGATCGCCCCGGCGACCAGCAAAATTCCCGCGCGCCGCGAACGTGCACCTTCAGAAAGTTCCGGTTGCATCGGAACATCTACTCCACGCGCAATCGCCGCCAGCCGCTCCTCACTGCGCAGTTTGCGCACGCGGAAAAACGTATACATCGCCGCCATCGGAATTCCCAGAGCCATGATCACCGCCGCAAGTCCCACAATGTTTCCGTCCATAGTGCCTCCTAAGGCCGGCACCCCGCTTCGACCTTCGTCTACCTTGCGTGGCGCCGCGTCACAGTTAGCTACGCAGGCTCGCGAAAAAAAGTTCCAACATTCTCCGAACAGCCGGATAAGTCTCAAGAAGATCGAATTTTCCGCGAGGATGCTAGCAAGTACCCAATCTTCGAACGTTTCGCATTGCCGAAATCAGGCTCAACACAGTACATTGCTGGCAGACCCGATCCACTGCCAGAGCGATGAGCCTCAGCACTTTAAACGACATCTTCTTCGCTGCCATGGCGCATAATCTCGACCGCGCCATGCTCACTCGCGAATCCGGCGTGTGGCAGCCCATCTCCTCTTCTGAATTTCACCGCAATGTAGCCGGAACCGTGCGCGCGCTCCAGCGATGGGGAGTCCGCAAGGGTGACCGCGTCGCCATTCTCAGCGAGAACCGGCCAGAGTGGTCGACCGCCGACTTCGCCATCCTGCTGCTCGGCGCCGTCACGGTTCCCGTCTACGCAACGTTAACTCCCGAGCAAACCGCCTACACGCTGCGCGACTCCGGCGCCACCATCATTTTCGTGTCCTCCGAAGCTCAACTCCGCAAGATCCAAACCATCCTTTCCCAAACGCAACTTCAACGAATCGTGGTCATGGATCAAATCCAAATCCCTATCGACCTTCCCATACCTTGCGCGCTCATGTCTCAGTTCATGACTCAGGGCCCCATCACGCTCGAGCCGCAGACTGAATCGCTCGCCCGCTCCATTCAAGCCGACGACCTCGCCACCATCATCTACACCTCCGGCACCACCGGAACGTCGAAGGGCGTCATGCTGAGTCACGGCAACATGGCGTCGAACATCAGTTGCTCGCTGCTCGGTTTCGATATGCACCCGGGACTGACCAGCATTTCATTTCTCCCCCTCTCGCACGTCACGGCGCGCCACGTGGATTTCGCGATGATGTATCACGGCGTCACCCTGGCCTATTGCCCTTTCATGGAGCGTCTTCCCGAAACTCTAATGGAGGTGCGGCCCACCGAGTGTGTTTCCGTTCCACGGGTCTACGAAAAGATTTACGCGAAGGCAGAAACGTCGGCCCGCGGATTCCCTAATCGCGCCATTTATCGCTGGGCGCTTTCGGTAGGACGCGCCAACAAGCCGACGATTCTCGCTGGAGAAATTCCGGACTCGCTGAGTTGGAAGCTGGCCACTAGACTCGTATTTTCGAAGATCCGCGCCGGCATGGGCGGCAACGTCAAGACCTTTATCTCCGGCGGTGCGCCTCTCGGCCGCGAACTCGCTGATTGGTATGCGACCGTCGGCATCCGCATTCACGAAGGTTACGGCCTGACCGAAACGTCTCCAGTGATCGCCGTCAATACTCCGGTCGATCATCGCATCGGTACCGTCGGCAAAATCCTTCCGAACCTCGAAGTCCGCATCGCCGCCGACGGAGAAATTCTGGTTCGCGGCCCTTCCGTCTTTAAGGGATATTGGAATCGCCCGGAAGAAACTCAGAATGCATTTGAAGACGGCTGGTTCAAGACCGGAGACATCGGGAACATCGACGCCGATGGATATCTCTCCGTAACCGACCGCAAGAAAGAACTGATAAAAACTTCAGGCGGAAAATTCATCGCTCCGCAGCCGATCGAGAATACGTTGAAGTTGTATCCGCTGGTAGGAACTGCGGTAGTGATTGGCGACAAGCGCAAATTTGCCTTCGTGATGATTTCGCCGAACTTCGCGCTACTCGAAGAACTGGCGCGCACCAACAACATAAAATTCTCCTCGCGCGCCGAACTCGTTGCCGATCCGAAGATCCAAAAACTCTACGAAGGGTTCGTAGAAGACGTAAATAAGAATCTGGCGCGCTTCGAAAAACTGAAACGGGTGTTGCTGGTCCCCGAGGAATTCACCGCCGACAACGGCGCCTTCACCCCAACAATGAAACTCCGCCGCCGGGTAATCGAAGACCGCTATCGCAAACAGATCGAAGAAGTTTACGCCCAAGCGGAAATCACGGTAACGTCTTAGCCTACGAATCGTGTGGGGACAGCCGCCCTCGGCTGTCCATCGAGCGCAGATCGAAGCTCGACATTCGCCGCGTCCGGTTTACAATAGAGGGTCATGACCGATCCACTCGTAATCGCCGGACGCACCTTCCGCTCCCGCCTCATCGTCGGCACGGGCAAATATAAGTCCTTCCAGGAAACCGCGCGCGCCCTTGAAGCCAGCGGCGCCGAGATGGTCACAGTCGCCGTCCGCCGCGTTAACCTCGACCGCAACAAAGAATCACTGCTCGACTACATCGATCCGAAAAAATATTTCCTGCTGCCGAACACCGCAGGCTGCTACACCGCGGATGAAGCCATCCGCGCCGCGCGCCTCGGTCGCGAGGTCGGCCTTTCGGACTGGGTAAAAATCGAAGTCATCGGAGATCAGGCCACGCTTTACCCTGACGTCCAAGCCACGCTTGAGGCTACGCGCGTTCTGGTCGGCGAAGGTTTCACCGTGCTGCCATACACCTCCGACGACATCGTTTATGCCAAGCGCCTGGTCGATGCCGGCGCAGCCGCCGTGATGCCGCTCGGCGCGCCCATCGGCAGCGGCATGGGCATTCAGAATCAGGCGCACATCCGCATTCTGCGCGAAATGATTACAGGGGTTCCGCTGATCATCGACGCCGGAGTAGGCACCGCCTCCGATGCCGCAATCGCGATGGAACTGGGCGCGGACGCGGTCCTCATGAACACAGGCATCGCCGGAGCGCAAGATCCGGTGCTGATGGCCGAAGCCATGCACCACGGAGTTCTAGCCGGACGTCAAGCTTATCTCTCGGGCCGCATGCCAAAAAAGTTGTACGCCACAGCCAGTTCCCCGCTAGAGGGCGTAGTTCGATAGACTGGGCGACTCCGGGTTCTGCAACCCGGTCGCCGAGCGCAGTTCTGCCCGTGAGCAAGCCGTGACCAAGTCTCCAAAACACGCAACAGATTCAACCCCCGCCATAGCCCCAATGCTCTCAGTTCGCCGTGGAGCAAAAGCCATCGAGTTCTATAAAGCGGCATTCGGCGCACGCGAACTATACCGCGTTGATAATAACGACGGAGACGTAGTGGCTCGGCTCGGTGTGGGCCCCGCCGAGTTCTGGGTCGCTGACGAATCTCCAGAGAACAAAAACTTCAGCCCTGAATCGCTCGGGGGTGGCACCGTGCGGATGGTGATGATCGTGGAAGATCCGGATACAGCCTTCGAGCGGGCCGTCGCCGCAGGCGCTACAGTGGTGTGGCCGGTGGCCAACCAATATGGCTGGCGCTTGGGACGAATCGTCGATCCTTTCGGCCATCACTGGGAAATTGGCAAGCCGTTGCCACAGTGACTGCATTAAAAAAGGGACGGCCGAAGCCGCCCCCTTTCTCACAACCAAACTTCCTCAGAGCATCTTCACGCCATTCACGTGAACTGAATCCCCAGTAACAGTTCCAGTCACGGCAACGTGATGTCCCGCATGACCCTTCAGAGCATCCTGGTTATCGACTGCGAGAACTCGCGAATCGCCGTCGGTCACGATGACCATCTTCTCGCCCGCGGCGACGCACTTCTGCGCGCACGCCGCTCCGGCAGCTCCCGCCATCTTCGAGCCGCATTTCGCATCCGTCACCCACCCATTTACGGTGGTGCTCTTCCCCATATCGTCAACCGCCAGAGCCGTCAGGGCGAACACAAACATTACTGCAAGACAAAGCACTAGAACTTTTCTCATGGTAATTTTCTCCTATTTAAATTCCGATCGCGGTCCGCAGGTTATGGCAGAAATTCTAATTCTTGTGCGGAAGCAACTCAATGCCTCTAATCAGCGATCGTCCCGAACTATACCACAGAGGAACTTCCCGATTGTCACACGCGCGAGCGCGCATGGCTCGCTGGGTAGCAACGCTACGCAGACTTCATTTTTTTGCGGAGTGATTAGATGGAGGCGCCGGATTCGCCGCCACTGAGGGGACGTAAACATATTCTCCCGGACGCAAATAGCGCAACTGCTCGCGCGCTTCCTTCTCGATAGCTTTTTCATCCGTCTGCAGTCCTTGAATTCTGTGCGCATAGAGATCGTTTTCCTTCTGCTCCCGCGCTATCCGCTCTTGCAGGGATTTGTATTCAAGGCGCTTCTGCTTGTAGACGATCATCCCATTCACACCGAACATCACGTGGACAAACAGCAAGCCGGTAATCACCGCTACAGTAATCGTCGCAATCCGCCGCCGCAACGAATAAACGCGCGCCGCCAGTGGACGAAAAATCCCTACCCATGAAGCGGCCAGAGCTTCGGCCTGTGGCGCTCTCTCGGCCATCGCGCGTAACCCATCCTGCGGACTGGGAAATCGCCGAATTCTTGAACTATCCTTCACCCGAAAATCCATTACCTCGCCGCCTCGATTCAGGTCGCTGAGCCGCCTTCGAAATACGTCAGCATCTCAGTGGACTGCTCCATTGCCCGTGCCGTCAAGCGAAAGTTTTCTCGCCGCGAAGATTGCGAACCAACTTGGTTACATGGGACCGCCAACTTCTGCTCCGTGGCGTGAAGGGTGCTACTCTCTCACCATCGGTTGCCCAACTCTGGTCGCTGACAACGGAAAGCTGATCATATGACCGACAAACGTATCGTTTTGACCACTGCCGGCTCCGAAGATGAAGCGAACAAGATTGCGCGCCATTTGGTTGAAAGACGCATGGCAGCCTGCGTCAACATCGTCCCGCAGATCACATCAATCTACCGCTGGAAAGAGAATGTGGAAGAAGCGCGCGAATGGCTCTTGATCGTCAAGACAACTGCCGCTGCCTTCGAGGCAGTGCGGGACGCGATTGCAGAACTCCATTCTTACGAAGTCCCGGAATGCATCTGCTTGACCATCGAAGACGGGACACCGAGCTATCTGGATTGGATCGGCGAGTCCGTCTCGATGGAAGAATGACGGATCGAGTGATTTCGCTTTATCCGTAAAATCCGTGCAAATCCGTGGCTAAGACGTTTCTAGATAGCCGCCAAGCCCATTTCCAAATCGTCCAGAATATCGTCGATATCCTCGATGCCCACCGAGATGCGAACCATTCCGTCGGTAATGCCAATCGCCTTGCGTCCTTTTACGCCGAGTCCGGCGTGCGTCATGGTTGCCGGATGCGAGATCAGCGTCTCAACTCCGCCCAGCGATTCCGCCAGCGAGCAGACGCGAAGTTTCTTAAGCATCTTGTTGGCATTTTTCAGCGAGCCGGTCTCAAACGTGATCATCGATCCAAAGCCAGTCATCTGTCGCTTAGCCAGCTCATGCTGCGGATGATCCTTTAGCCCTGGATAAAAAACTTTCTTCACCTTCTTATGCTTCGCCAGAAAATCGGCGACGATGCGGCCATTGCGATCGTGAATCTCCATGCGCGCAGCAAGCGTCTTCACCCCGCGCAGTAGCAGCCAGCATTCAAACGGAGAAAGAATTGCCCCTGCAGCCTTTTGCAGAAATGCCAGCTTTTCTGCTTGCTCGGGCTTGCTGCATACGACTACGCCCCCGAGTCCGTCGCTATGCCCGTTGAGAAACTTCGTGGTCGAATGCAAAACCATGTCCGCGCCCAGCGCCAGCGGCTGCTGAAAGTACGGAGACATAAATGTGTTGTCGACTACCAACTCGGCTTTCTTGCGCCGGCAAATCGCGCTGATTGCCGCCAGATCGCTTAACTTCATCAGCGGATTCGTAGGCGTCTCCACGTAGACCATGCGCGTGTTTTTGCGAATCGCACGCTCGACGTTTTCGGCGTCGGAAGTATCCACGTAGGAAAATTCCAGCCCGAAGTTGGTCAGCACCTGGTTAAACAGCCGCGGAGTTCCACCATACAAATCGTTCCCGCAGACTACGTGATCGCCGGATTTCAACATGCACGCGACCGCATTGATCGCGGCCATGCCGCTGGCGAATACCGGCGCTGCGACTCCGCCTTCGAGCGATGCGAGGTTCTCTTCGAGGCGCGTCCGCGTGGGGTTTGAGACGCGGGAATATTCGTAGCCCTTGTTCTCGCCGATGCCCTGTTGCACGTACGTAGAAGTGGGATAGATCGGGACTGTAACCGAGCCAGTTAATGGATCGGGCTCTTGTCCGTCGTGGATGGCGCGCGTGGCAAAACCGAATTGCTTGCTTGTTTTCATTGAACCTTCAAATCGGAAGCTGCGGAGCGCTACACTCCGCCCTCAAAAATCTTCTTCGACAAATACCGTTCCGCCGAATCCGGAATAATCGTTCCTACCCGCTTGCCAGCTCCCAGTCGTTTCGCGACTTGCAAAGCGGCAAACACTGCCGCTCCGCCGCTTGAGCCTGCCAGCACGCCTTCTCGCGCCGCAAGCTGCTTCACGGTAACAAAAGCATCTTCATCATTCACAGCGATTACTTCATCACACACCGCAGGATCGAATGTTTCTGGGATGAAATTATTTCCGATCCCTTCTACTTTGTGCGGACCCGCTTCTCCACCGCCAAGAACGGAACCTTGCGTGGTCACCGCAACCTTTAAAACTCCGGGCACATGCTCTTTCATGTAGCGCGCCACGCCAGAAAAAGTTCCGCCCGTACCGCAGCCTAGAACCACGGCATCAAGTTTGCCATCCATCTGCTCGAACATTTCGACGGCGGTGGTTTCGTAGTGGTAATCGGGATTCGCCTGGTTCTCGAACTGTCCCGCCATGAACGCACCGGGATCCCTCGCCACCAGTTCTTTCGCACGCCGAATCGCCCCCTGCATGCCCTCCTGATCGGGAGTGCGGTCCACCTGGGCGCCGAGCGCGCGCATGATGAGGACTTTCTCCTGGGAGAAATTCTCCGGCACAAACAGTTTCACCTTGTAGCCACGATTCACGCCGATCAGCGCCAGCCCGATGCCGGTGTTCCCTGCCGTCGCCTCCACAATCGTGCCGCCGGGACCGAGCTTTCCCTCCTGCTCGGCTCTGCGGATGATCCCGATGGCGGCGCGATCCTTCACGCTTCCGCCCGGATTCAAATATTCAAGTTTGGCGAATATGTCAGCCGACCCGGCTGGAGCCAGCCGTGTCAGGCGCAGCATGGGAGTTCCGCCGACCAACTCCGTAATATCGTCGGCGACCCCCGGATGGGAAACTTCAGAATTTTTCAAGGGCACGTTACAGGGTAAGGGGATCGATCAGAATCGTCAATCGCCCGGCGGGCTTGTCGGCGATTAGTTAGTTACGAAAGTCAGGAATCATGCTCCACCGCCAGTAATCACGCAAGGCAATGGCAGGCCGGATTAGCGCGGTCTATGCTTACCACAAGCAGTTGTGTGGGATGGTGCGGAGCCTATTTGCCTGAATCGCGCAAGTTCGTTTGCGGCGCGATGATCGTTCTTGCGATCATCGAGATGTTGCCTGCCCCGCTGCTCGCGCAGGAGGCCGAGCGGGCAATGCTTCACAGCGACGGCGGAGCTTCGGTGAATGGGAAAGCCGTGTCGAATTCCTCCGCAATTTTTCTCCACGACCGGATCGAAACGCGCCCGGGAAGTAACGCCAAGATCGACGCTGGAGGTTCCACGATCACGGTCTTGCCGGGTACCGTGTTGGTTTTTGAGGGGGATGAACTCATCCTCGACAACGGCGGCCTGCAAGTGAAGAGTGCGCGCGGTTTGAAAGTATTAGTCAACTGCGTGACGATCACTCCTTTTACGCAGAACTGGACGCGCTACGACGTCAGCGATGTAAAAGAAAAAGTGACGGTGGCTGCCTACGACAACGACATCAAAATTCACGCTGCGGGTGCGGCCGTTCGGCGGATGAAGCACGCCGCATCGCAGGATGTGATCGTGCATCGAGGGGAGCAAATCACTCGAGACGAACGATGCGGGGCTGAGGCCTCCGCTCCACCGCACGCCCTGGGACCAATTCTGAATAGCCCCTGGGCCATTGGAACAGGAGCCGCGGGCATCGGGGTACTAACGTGCTGGGCTCTATGCCGAACGGATCAGCCCGTCAGCCCTGCCTGGCCCTAGCGCTCGGTGGCCGTTTGACACGCTTGTTTTGGTACGACAATCGAAGTATCAGTTCCTAGCTGCCGCTGCGCAGTCGATCAATATCGGCATTGGTGTAGACATGGGCCGCGCGGCGCGTGTGCGCTTTGCCATATGCCGCTCCTTCAACCACAGTGAGTCCATAGCCGCGTGCGTGTAGAGTTTCCACCGTGGTAATCTCCGACACTCCAGTGTCGAGAATACTTTCCGGCAGTTCATTCTTTGAAAGCTCATTCGAGGACAGTTCATTAGAAGAAGGTTCAGCGGTAAAACTGATCTCGATGACGCTGGGCTGGCGTGTACCATAATAGATCGGAAATAAATCTATTCTCGGTAGAGCGTCTGGAGATCGCGACACGATGGTCTGATCTTCAGCTCCAGCGATCAGGACTCCAGTTGCATTTCCGGCGCCGACCTGGAGCGGCGGGTCGGTTAACGTGATGGAAGGTGTAGAAATGGATCGCGCGAACAACGGCGAGCCGTTCATCAGATACTGCGGCCCTGAGGGAAAGTTAGTATCCTGGCCAAAGGCGATTCCAAGAGTTGAGAAAAGGAACAATACTGAACACAGCGAAAGACGCATGGGAGCCTCCGAGATGCAACAGATGGAGATTATGAAACACTCAGAGGGATCGAGGCGAGAGTCGTTCGACTCTAGATGGCGCTGTGATCGTTGCCTTTATCGATCTCCGGGTCTGGGCTCTGGGCGGGGGTTTTGGGCTGGATCGATGCCAACTCGATCAATGCCAACTCGCGGCGACGCCGGCGTCCGGCGCGAAGCAGGAAAAACATATAGAGAACGATGCCAATGTTGGCGGCAAACATCACCGAGCGCACGACTGTGATGCCACGCATCAATTCCCGAATTTCGAGCGGGAGCAACAAAGTCCCAGATACGAACGCAAGCCATTCCGCCCAAGTACGCTGCTTCCACAACCCGTAGGCCTCGGCAAAGCGCAAACAGGAATAGGTAAAGGCGAGTTCGGCGGCAGCCCACAAGCGCGCGTCGGTCAGGTTGTCGGCGAAATCGAGAAAGAGTTGCGCCCAGTGCCGGTCGGTGCTGATGTGCAACAACGCGAGCAAGCTTTCGGCATACACCCAGGCGTCTTTGTGGACCAGCAGGAGGGCGCTGAGGCCGATGAATAAAACAAGAATGCCCTTGGCGAACTCGAAAGAAGCAACCGCCCGCAGGAGATTCTTCTGGGCGGTTTGCAGGTCGATTTTCGGGGCCGAGAGCATGCGGCGCGCAAGGAACGACTCAGGGTAACACGGTTGACGCACCGTTTTTAGGTTTCGGATTTCAGAATCAGCGTTTTCCGGAGCGAACCGCGGCTCGAAGTTCGTTCACAATTTCGCGCGAAGCTTTGATGGCCTGGGCATGCTGGTTCACGTTGAACGAGATCGCTCCGACGCGAGCGTGCCCGCCGCCTCCGTAGCGCTCACAAATCTTCGCCAGATTGACGACCGGCTCCTCTGGAGCCCAAGGGTTCGAGCCTACCGAAACTTTCACGCGGAAGCTGCTCTTGCTGAGTCCCACGCTATATATCGATTCCGGATGGAGATAGTAAGGAACGAATTTGTTATAGCCTTCGAGATCCTGATCGCTGACGTCGAAAAAAATCGTTCCGTCGACGCACTCGGCACGCTGCCTGAGGATTTCAATAGAGAGTTCGTGGCGTCGAAGGAGCGGCGGCAGTAGCGGAGCCACAAACGGCACTTCCAGAATTTCAGCCAAAGATTTGGTGGCGAGAAGCGGAACGAGATTCGGTACAAACCGGTCCGGCGCGGACTCGATGACCATAGTCAGCTTCATCGCCGGAGCCGCCATTTCGACTGCAGTCTTAGCATCGGCATAGAGCGCGCCGTCGATTACGTCGGTCCAATGCACAAGGTCAGCCAACGGAGCGGGATCAAAACCGAAGCGCTGCTGCGCGATCATGGCGATAAAACTCGTGCACGATTTGAAATCCGGATCGTAAAACTTTTTATTGCTCTCGTCGCGCTCGAAGTGCGCCGCATCCTCCGGCGACAGAAACGCGCTCAAGTGATGATCGAACCACCAGGTAATTTTCGGCGAAGGCGAATATTTGAAATCGACGATGGCGTTTTCATCGCCATCGAAATGCGATTCATCAAACAGCGATCCCGCGCGATGCACCAGGCCAGAGAAGACAAACTCGGCATCGTCGCGAATGCGCTCGCGATAAAAACGGGAAAAGATGGCGGCCGAAGAAGCGCCGTCGAAACATTTGTCGTGATAGAAAACTCTGACTTTCAAATGAACGCCCCAGTTCGCCAAAAATTCCGCCGCAGAAAAGCTTCGTCCCAATGCATTTCGAGCGGCAGGGGAAAGCTAATAGGAATGACAGCTTAGCGAAAGAAAGTCAAGAGGCGACGAATGCCAGGCGTCCCGGTTACCAATTTATCCGCTCGATTCCCCGAACAAGATCGAAGTGCTGGTCACGGCTTATGACGGATAAGGAATGTTGACGGCAAAGAGCCGCAATCCAAACGTCGTTGGAAGGAATTGGAGTTCCTGCTCGCTTCAGTTCGCTCCGGATGGCGGCATAAGAGATAGCCGTGTCTTCATCCACATCGAGTACTCGGTAGTCGCAAACCGTTTCCGTCAGCCATTGTTCGTAGCGCTGCCGCTCGCGTGATTGCTGAATTCCGTACCGGTATTCGCCTAACACAACCACTGGAATCGCGAGTTCGGACGCATCGCGAAGAATCGGCTCGAGCGCAGTGTCGCCGTCCGCGACAGCGGACAAGCCATTCGTGTCCAGAATCACTGCCTATCCTCGGTTTCGATCCGATCAAACTCGTTTTCGATGATCAGGTTGATTCTGGCTGTTTCCTTACGCAGGTGACGAAGCTTGCCAAAGGTTTTCATCCAGGGCTTGGCATCTCTCTCGCCTTGGGCACGCAACTTGTCTGCCAGCGCTTCTGAAAGCAACGCTCGAAAAGGAATTCCACGCTCCGCCGCTACGGTCTTCGCGCGGCGAAAGAGGGCATCAGGAATTTCCAACGTGGTCTTCATTATTTGATGATCCCATATTTATGGGAGCAAGTCAAATTTGGACCCGCGTGGCCTCCGTGAATCCCTCTAAAGCGAGTTCTCCCAAGCCGACTTAACCAGCCTGCTTCTCCGCCAGGTCACCGATGATAGGCAACTTATACATCTGACCCTGATTAGCCTTCAGCAGCAAGATGATCCAAAGAATCACCGCACCTAAGAACACCAGCAGGTGCAACGGTCCGGTAAGCAAAATCAGGAACGGCACGAAAGTCAGAATCGAGAGCAGCACCTGAATGGCAAACACCGCCACGCTGAAGAAAATGCTTTGGTAAGAGTGGAAGCGGACGAACCGGCTCTGGTTGTAGGGAGCGGTCGCAAGAAATACAATCGCTGGAATGAAAGTTATGTAGGCCAGCATTCCGGCCATGTTGTCAGTCATTCCAGTTGTAGCCGCCGCGGGCGTGCCTGCGGTCCGCCCCGCGCACGCGGCGCAAGTGGTAGTGCCGTCGGCAATCTGAGTGCCGCACATGTTGCAAAAAGCCATTTGGATTCCCCCTGTTTTCGCCAGGAACCCCGGCTTCTGCTAAGCCACATGCCTTCGGCCCCGAACGACGATGCGGCAAAATACCAGAAAAGTTCGCCGGAAGCAATCAGCGAGTGCAGCGAGCTGCCTCTAGCTCGCAGGGCTGTGCCGGTCGGCAAAGTGGCCCACAACAGGCAGTTTGAACATCTCACCCTGCAGCGCCTTCACCACGAGCACAACCCAAACCGCAAAAAACGCGAGCGGAATCACCACAGAAACCAACAGGATAAGCAGCCGTCCGAGTGTTGGAACAAAGAACAGGCCGAAGCCCGCAACCCTCAGCAACGCACCAATCACCAAGGCAGCCAGGCATAGTCCGAGACATTGAAACGAATGAAAGCGCACGAAGCGATCCTTGCTGTAGGGCGGGAGCAAAAGAAAAACGATTGCGGGAACAAGGAAGTAAGCCAAAGCTCCAGCCAGAGTTTCAGGCAATCCGCCCACACTGCCACGAGCGCGTTGATCAGCAACCATGGAGCGTCCGCAGACCGGGCATTCATCGGCAGTATCGGGCATCGAGGCTGCGCACTGAGGGCAGGAGACGGACATGAATTTCTTCAGGAGGGACGCGCCGCCGTGTTCTTTTTGCTGCAGTCTTCACAAATGCCGTAAATCTGAAAAGTGTGTCGAGTGGTGGCGTAGCTGTGCCTGCGGCCGATTTCCTTCTCCAACTGTTCAACTTCGCGGGAAAAAAACTCCACCGAACTGCCGCATTCAGTGCAGACCATATGGTGATGGCTCCGCCGGTTGTACTGATGCTCGTAACGGGCGATGCCGTCGTGAAACGCAACTTCGCTGGCCAGGCCGCATTCAGCCAGCAGTTTGAGCGTGCGATAGACGGTGGTGTAACCGATGCCGGAATCTTTTTTCTGAACGAGGCGGTGAAGTTCGTCGGTAGAAAGATGATCGCGGGTTTCAAGAAACGAGCGCAGAATCGTATCGCGCTGTGCCGTCTGCTTCAGGCCGACGCGCTTGAGGTGCTGGTGAAGAATCTCCTGGGCCTCGCGTACCATTTCGCGCGAGATGGAAGGCTGGTCGTCGATGCGCTTCTGCAGCATGAAGGGTCAGAATAGCATCGGAACATCTTGAAAATGAAATTCATTTTCAGTGCGGCGCGGCTAGCCCAGGAAAATCCTCCACACAGTAGAGCCCCCGACAACGCGCAGGGAAGGCCCAAAGGCTCACAGGGTAACTCTGTGCCTGTTCACTGCTAGAATCAGATTTAATTCATGAGTACTTCTACTGTTGCTGGCGTTTCGACTGACCGGCGTTCGTCCGTGATACGCATCTTCCTGCGACTGCTGTTGATTTTGGTTGTGCTGGTCGCGGGTGCAGTTGCTTATGCGTACTACTTGGCGACCGCTGCTTTGCCCCAGCTTGATGGTTATATCCGCGTCGACGGACTTTCTGCGCCGGCCAAGGTGACGCGCGACAGCCACGGCGTACCCGCGATCGAGGCCGCGACGCTGGAGGATTTATTTCTGGCTCAAGGCTACGTCACGGCGCAGGATCGGCTGTGGCAGATGGATGTGATGCGCCGCTTTGGCAGCGGAGAACTCTCAGAAATTTTGGGACCGGACCTGCTAAAAATTGATCGGGAGCAGCGTATTTTAGGATTGCGGGCGGCGGCGCGGAAATCGCTGCTGATGGCGAGCCCGCGCGACCGTTCTTACTTCGATGCGTACGCGCGCGGCGTGAATGCGTTCATCGAAACTCATCGCGGCAGCCTTCCCCTTGAATTCCGCATTTTGAAGTACAAGCCGAAGCTGTGGCAGGCCGAAGATTCCATCGTCATCGCAAACCAGATGGTGAAGGATCTCAACTACTACCCCTTCGCAGATATTTTCGCCCGCGAAAAAATTCTGGCGAAGCTGGGGCCGGAGTTGACCTCCGATCTCTATGTGAACCGCTCGTGGCATGATCGGCCGCCGACGATCATGCGCGAGGATCTCACCGATGAAGAAAATCCGGGCGACATGAACGATGATGACGATGAAGACGACGACGGCCCGGATAACTCGGTAACGCAGCAGAGAGGAAGAGGCGCAGGCACCGAAATCTGGGCGCAGCACGCTCCCGAAGCGGTGAACGGATCGAACAATTGGGTGATCTCAGGAGCACACACGGTTACGGGCAAACCTCTGTTGTCGAATGACATGCACCTGCATCATCAGATGCCGAACCTGTGGTACGAAGCCCATCTGAAGCTGGTAGACCAGTCGGCCAAGCAATCGGCCAATCTCGATGTAGCGGGAGTTACTCTGCCAGGAATGCCCTACGTAATCGTCGGCCACAATCAGCGCATTGCCTGGGGATTCACCAACGTTGGCCCCACCGTCGCCGACGCATTCATCGAAACCTTCAATGCCCAGGGCGAATACCAGACGCTGCAAGGCTGGCAGCAGCCCGAGCATCGCGCAGAAGTGATCCACGTAAAAGGTCAGCCGGATGTCACGCTCGATGTAAAAATTACCCGGCACGGACCCATCATCACCGACGCGTTGCCCGGAGAAACCCGGCAAGTCGCACTGCGCTGGACGCTCTATGACGGCCTGCACATGCCATTCTTCGATGTCGACACAGCGCGGAACTGGGATGAATTCCGCAAGGCGTTCTCGCAACTCGATGCGCCGGGGCAGAACGTGGTTTATGCCGACGTAGACGGCAACATCGGTTATCAGGCCACAGGACATGTTCCGATTCGTGCCAAAGGCGATGGCAGTTTGCCGGTCAGCGGCGCCGACGATGATCACGAATGGACGGGCTACATTCCCTTCGACAAGATGCCGAGTATCTACAACCCGCCATCGGGCGTGATCGCGACGGCGAATGGACGCATCACGCCAGACGGTTATCGCAATTCGATCAGTGCCGAGTGGGAGGCGCCGTGGCGCGCCGAGCGCATTTATCATGTGCTCGAATCGGGCCGGAAATTTGCCGCCGCCGACATGCTCGCCCTGGAGAACGACGTTCACTCCGAAAACGATTTGTTCGCAGCCGAACGTTTTGTATACGCCATCGACCATGCCGCGAAACCCTCCGCGCGCGCGAAACAAGCGGCGGAACTCATGCGCAACTGGGATGGACGAATGCTCGCCTCGCTCGCAGCGCCTACAATTGCCGCGCGCTCCGCGCAAGAGTTAACTCGAATGCTGCTCGAGCCGAGGCTTGGACCCGCGCCACAGGATCCCAAGCAAGAGGAAACAACTTTGAGTTGGAAGACTTACCATTGGGAAATGCGAACGGTGTGGCTGCAAAATGTTTTGCTGCATCAGTGGAAGCGCTGGCTCCCGGAAAAATATCCCAACTACAACGAACTGCTAACCGCTGCCGTCGAAGTCGCTGTGAGCGATCCTAAAGCTCCGCAGGATCTTTCTTCGTGGCATTGGGGCAGCGTAAACGCAGTAGAGATCGACCACCCGGTGCTGGGAAAGATTCCGTTGATTCGGCGCTGGGCCGCGCCGGGGGTCAACGAACAGTCGGGCAGTGGCTACACCGTGAAAGCCGTGACGGCGCATCACGGGCCTTCCGAGCGCTTCACCGCAAACCTGGCCGATCTTGACCAATCCACGTTGAACACGGTCACGGGGCAGGCTGGGAACTTTTTAAGTCCCTACTA
>Ga0181525_10002209_pt1 | contig 16086 bp, 11 predicted proteins | sample PEATcosm2014_Bin_48_FD_121100 | JGI IMG/M metagenome (GOLD analysis project Ga0181525, IMG submission 121100) | Peatland microbial communities from MTU Mesocosm Facility, Houghton, MI, USA - PEATcosm2014_Bin06_10_metaG | ecosystem: Environmental > Terrestrial > Soil > Wetlands > Peat | place...
GAGATTTAGTTTGGGCTTCAGTTATTTTGGTTGCTTGGAATTGGGTTCGTTCGCAGGACGCGATGGCGCCGGCTGTTACATGCCTCGTTTTTCGTGGAGTGTTGCACTAGGTTGCATTTGTTGCGTTGGACTGCGGTTGAAATTGTCAAAGAGCGGGGGGGCTTCCGGCAGAACGCCTGGCGGCGAGTGCGGGGAGCTTGCCCGACATCAGGGTAGCACGGGATTTTGTGACCGGGCGGGGGATCGGGGTGCTTCGCTTTTGTTCTCAGGCGGTTGTGGGTGAGTGAGTGGCGTGATCCGGATCGTCTAGAGTTTTTTTGGCCTGGTGCCGAGCAGCACACCCCCGAGCAGCAGGCAGCAGATCCGAATCGAAACAGGCCGGCGTGGACGCCGGCCTCAGGATGGCTGGAGTCCTGCCAACCAACAGCGGGCAAACTTGTCCCCAGCACGAGGCGTGTCAGTTCTTAGCCGGGACGGAACATTAGTCGCGGAGCCAAAAAGTACTTGACTTGGCCGGAATGTAAGTATATGCTTACGGTTAGTGTACACTTACCAAGAAGCACAGCTCGATGCCCTTGGGGATTCCACCAGACGGGCCATTCTGGCCCGGCTGCGAGAGGGTCCGCTGGCGGTTGGCAAACTCGCCGGCGGTCTGCCCGTCAGCCGTCCGGCAATCTCGCAGCACCTGCGCATTTTGAAGGACGCCAGTTTAGTGGTGGACCGGCCCGATGGAAACCGGCGGTTGTATCAACTCAACCCCGCGGGATTCGATTCGCTGCGCGAGTATTTCGAGCAATTCTGGAGCATTGCATTGGCCGCATTCAAAAAAACGGTGGAGCAGGACACCGCGGAGGAAAACCGATGACAACCGCAACTGAGAAAGCCTCGGAAGCGCCAGTTCGCAAGACCATCACGGTGAAGGCGAGTGTGGAGCGCGCGTTTCGAGTATTCACCGAAGGAATCGACACATGGTGGCCCCGCACCCACCACATCGGGAAGTCGCCGATGACGAAGGGCATTATCCAAGGCCGCGCCGGCGGGCGCTGTTACAACGAGCAAGCCGACGGCACGGAATGCGACTGGGGCCAGGTTTTGGTCTGGGAGCCGCCGCACCGCCTCGTGATCGCTTGGCAGATCACGCCAGCGTGGGGCTACGAGCCCGACCTGGCCAAGGCGAGCGAGGTAGAAGTGCGCTTCTCGCCAGCGCCAGACGGTTCCACTCGCGTCGATCTGGAGCACCGGCACTTCGAGCGCCATGGCGAAGGTTGGGATACCATGCGGACCGCGGTTGACTCGCCGATGGGGTGGGGGCCGATGCTGGAACTCTTCGCCGCGCAGGCGGTGGGCGGCGGCGCCGGAGTGGGAGACCTCCAATGACCAGCCGATCGCTTTACCTTATCTCTTCGGTGGTATTTGTCTTGTTTGCGGCCGGCCACACGTTCGGGTTCTTGAGCTTCACGCCGCCCACGGCGGAAGGCATCGCGGCCCGCGATGCCATGAATAACGTGCATTTCACCGTAGGCGGCGCGACCTTCAGTTACGGCGGTTTCTACCGTGGCTTCGGACTTTCGGCCACCGTTTCCATGCTTTTCTCGGCGTTTCTCACCTGGCGGCTTAGCTCAATCGTGCGCACGGCGCCGCTCGCGGCTGCCTCTATCGCATGGGGATTGTGCGCGGTTCAGGTCGTGGGTTTCGTGCTGAGCTGCATTTACTTTTCATTGCCCCCCGCGATCTTCTCGCTGGCCTTAGGGGCATGCCTGGGGTTCGCGGCGTGGCGTTCGGGCCGTGGATGACCTCCAGCCTAACTTACAGCTCCCAACCCTTCCGGTATTCCCGAACCAAATACTTGTTCGCCTCCGGCACATTCGTGATCTTCATGCCGGCCGCGTCGTACTCGATCCGCCGCCCTGCGCGCAGCGCGACCGCTGCCAAATTAAACGCCTCCGAAATCGCCCCAGCATGCGAGAAATCTGCCGACGAAGGCTGACCACCGCGGCAAGCCGCCACAAATTCGTTGGGTCCGCGCAAAGGGTCTCTCACCGCGGGCTGAAAAGCCGGTTTAGGCCCCTGGTATTCGCGCATCTTCTTCTCCGGAATAATGCGCGGATCCTCAATCAGGAAACCGGTAAGGATTTTTCCCTTATCGCCCACGAACATCATGCCCTCGGCTTCCAACTCTTTGCCGTCCGCTTCCAGTTCCTCGGGAGTGCGCGGCTTCATCCCGCCGTCGTACCAGAAAAGCTCAAGCGGCCCCATGTCTTCGCGCGCCGCGAATTTGAAGCGGATGGTCGAAGCCAGCGGGTACGAGTAGTCGTTCCGGATCTTGCGGCTCACGTGATCCACAATCGCGCACGCGCCGCTCGGCCGCGCCTCCACGCTCATCGGGGCGCCCAGCTTCAAGGTCCGGAACACCACCCACAAGCTGTAATGCCCCATGTCCGCAATCGAGCCGCCGCCGAAATCGTACCATCCGCGAAACACGGCGTTCGTGTAATTCGGATGATACGGCCGGTCGACCGCCGGACCCAGCCAAAGGTCCCAATCGAAGCCTTGCGGAACGGGCGGCTGATCCACGGGCAGCGTCAGGTATTGCGGCCACACCGGCCGGTTCGTCCAATTGTGTACTTCGCGCAGGGTGCCGATCGCGCCGTCCTTGATCCAGGCCATCACCAGATCCATCGACCCGTGCGTGTCCCAGGGAATGAAGTGCGTGGCCACCTTGGCGGTGCGCGCGGTTTCCAGCACCAGGTGCGCTTCATAAAGCCGGTTGGCGATGGGCTTGTGCATCACCACGTGCTTGCCCTTCTTCATGGCGGCAATCGAGATGGTGGCATGCAGATGATCGGGCGTCATGATCTTGACCGCGTCCACATCCTTCTGCTTGTCCAATAGCTCGCGGAAATCCGCGTACGCCGCGCAGCCTTTGTAGCTGCCCGCCGGCCTGGCGCCCGCATAATACGTTTCCACGATCTCGCGGCCCACGTCGCGTCCGCCGGGAATGCCGTCCGCGCCCTCCCGCCAGCCGGGCTTATCGAGCGACTTGCGGATGGCGTTGCGCAGCCCGTTCGGGGACCAGTCCACGTAGTCGTTGCTATCCTTATTCGGATCGCATACCGCGACCACCTGGATATCGTTACTCGGGAGCATTTCCAGCAGTTCCCGAATCCCCTGCGTGCCCAAGCCAATGTAGGCCAGGGTCACCTTGTCGCTGGGCGCCACGAATTGCGGCCCGCCCAGCACGTGGCGGGGAAGAATGGTGAATGCGGCGGCCGTGCCAGCCGCCTTTTCCAAGAACTTACGGCGGTCTATATCCATTGCTCAATACCACTTATGCGTGAACATATACCAGATCACCAGCATGCTGCCCGCGCCGAGCAGCCAGGTGACGGCGGTCTTCACCGGCGGCCGCAGCAGCAAGCCGCGCACGGATTGGGCATCGAGTGGCGCCTCCTGCTGGAAGGGCTTCAGAAAACGGCGCTGCAAGCTGGAGGGCAGGTTCTGTATGGCGCGCGCAATCTCTTCCCGGCCCCGGCGATCGGCGATCAGAATGGTCGCCGAGTTCAGCCCGTTGGTGGATTTCAGCAGTTGGCGGCGCAGCGGCGCCGGCACTTCCTTCACCGACCGGTAGACTGCGTCCGTCTGGCCCGCCGAGATCAGGATGGTGGAGCTCTTCATCACGCCCGATTTGGCCGGCGGGTGCGCCGCGCCGCAATAGGGGCAGGCGGGACCATCCGCCGCGCCGAATTTTTTTCCGCACCGCCGGCAGTTCATGTCATCCCACCATAACCTTGGGGCGCTTGTCGCGCGCCAGCGGCCGATCCCCCAAATTGTCCAGAACCACTTGAATAAAGCCCAGCGCGGCCTTGGAAAGGGCTTTGTCCTTGCGGTAAACCAGCCCCAACCGGCGCACCATGGGCTCGGGGGCCAGCGGAATGGCACGCAATTTGCCGGCCGCCAGCTCCTCGCGGCAGTTGGAGACCGCCAGGAACGACAGGCCCAGCCCGGCCATCACGAATCGCTTGATCATCTCGGTGGAATCCAGTTCCATGGAGACGTGCAGGTCGTCCTCCACCAACTCGAACCAGGTGTTGAGCCGCGCGCGCGTGGTTCCCGACTTGGGGAGCAGCAATTGGAACTCCAGCAGATCGGACGGGTACACCGCTTTGCGGTCGGCCAATGGATGCCGGAACGGTGAGAGCAGGCGGATTTCATCCCTGTAAATGTCGGCCACTTGCACCCGCTTCTCTTCGACGGGCAATTGGGTAAGTCCAAAGTCGGCAATGTTCTCCATCACCGCATCCACGATGTGCCCGCCGTAGGAACGGTTCACCTGGAGCTGCACCGCGGGGAACAGGTTCTTGAACTCGGAAAAAACCTGCGGCAGCACGTAGATGCAGGTCGCTTCGTTGGCTGCGATCACGAGCTCGCCGCGCGGGTTGCGGTCCAGCTCGTTGATGGCGTCTTGGGCCTGGCGGCGCTGGTCCAGCATTTGGGCCGCGTATTCGGCGAAGATCTTGCCCGCGGTGGTGAGCGAGATGCGGCTGCCGAAGCGCTCGAAAAGCGCAGTGTTGAGCTCCTGCTCGAGCTGGCGCACCTGCGCGCTTATCGCCGGCTGGGTGCGGTAGCAGGTCTGCGCGGCTTTCGAGAAGCTTTTCAGCCTCACGATTTCGAGGAATGTGTGCAGTTGGTCGAAATCCATGCGCTACGCCACCCCCAGCTCCGGCCACCCGTGGCGCCTCCGCGCCCTAATAAAACGTGAATGGGAGGGATAAAAATTATCAATTTCCCTCTCGTCAATCATTGTTGGTAAGTATTGTAACAGACCGCTTCAGGTGGTGCAGATCGGGCTGACGCCGAAATTAATCCGTTCCGCGCGGCGCACCGGCTTTGTTATGCTGGGAACAATCCGGTATCGCAAATGTCCGATGCGCGCACGGTCACTCTCCTGCTTCGGGACCTTGCCAACGGCGATCAGGGCGCACTCGACCGCCTCGTTCCGCTGGTGTATGAGGAACTGCGCCGCATCGCGGAAGGGCAGCTCAGGCGCGAGCGTCCGGGCCATACTTTGCAGCCCACCGCGCTAGTCCATGAAGTCTACGTGCGGATGGTGGGACAGGAGCCGGCGGGCTATCAGGACCGGGCCCATTTTCTAGCCATCGCGGCCCACGCCATGCGCAGAATCCTGATCGATCACGCCCGCGAACACAACGCCGCCAAGCGGGGCGGGGGGCACGAGAAGTTCTCGATCGACGAGGCACGCGACGGCTGCGTGGAGCGCCCATCCCTCCTGATCGCGCTGGACGATGCGCTGGCCGGGCTCGCGGCGAAGGACCCGCTGCTGGCCCGACTGGTGGAGATGCGGTATTTCGGCGGGCTGACCGCTGAAGAATCCAGCGCCGCTCTGGACCTGGAAATCGGCGTGGTGCGCCGCCAATTGCGGCTGGCGGAAGCCTGGCTGAAACGGGAAATGGACACTCCCGAGCCCGGGACGCAAGCGGCGGGGGCTAGCTGAAGCCGGCTGCGGGCAGGATTGCCCGCCCTCCAGTCGAGTTATGGCCGAACTGAACCCGGAACAGTGGGCGGAAGTCAAACGGCTCTTCATGGGCGCCGCGGAGCTGCGGCCGGAAGAACTCCCGGATTATCTGCAGCGCGAATGCCCGGACCCGGATCTGCGGCGGGAAGTAGCGTCCCTGCTGGATTACTCCGAAGATGGACTGCCATCCGCCGATGCGGCGATCGCATTGGCCGCGGCGGCGGCGGCGCGGGAGCCGGATCCCGACGAACGATTGATCGGCGCGCGCCTGGGACCTTACCGGGTGGAAGCCATCGCCGGCCACGGCGGCATGGGTGCGGTGTACCGCGCGTCGCGCGACGATGCCGAGTTTCGCCAGCAGGTGGCCATCAAGCTCGTACGCGCGGCGGCATCGTCTCCCGACACCTTGCGGCGCTTCCGGCAGGAACGGCAGATCTTGGCCCGGCTGTCCCACCCCAACATCGCCCGCCTGCTGGATTGCGGCTCCACGCCCGAGGGCGAGCCCTATCTGGTGATGGAATTTATCGAGGGCGTGCCTATCACGCAGTGGTGCGATCGGCATGCGCTCGGCGTGGAGGATCGCCTGCGGCTTTTTCTGCTGGTTTGCGAAGCCGTGGAATTCGCGCATCGCGACCTGGTGGTCCATCGCGACCTGAAGCCCGGCAACATCCTGGTGACGAAAGACGGCATCCCGAAGCTGCTGGATTTCGGCATCGCCAAACTGCTGGATCCGGGCGCGGAGAACGATGCCGCAACCGTCACAGGCCTGGTGATGACGCCCGAATACGCCGCGCCTGAGCGGGTGCGCGGCGAGCCGGCTTCCACCGCGGCGGACGTCTACTCGCTGGGCCTGATTCTCTATGAGCTGCTCACCGGAAAGAAGGCCCAGCCGATCTCCGGCTACGCGCCGCAGGCTATTGCCAGTGTGGTCTGCCAAACCGAGCCGGCCGCGCCGGCGCGGCTGAAGCCGCAACTGGCGGGCGACCTGGACAGCATCATCCGCATGGCCATTCGGAAGGAGCCGCAGCGGCGCTATGCCTCGGCCGGCCTCCTGGCGGACGATATTCATCGGCACCTCGATGGGCGCCCGGTAATGGCGCGCCCGGATACGGTCGCGTATCGTTGGGCCAAGTTTGTCCGCCGCAATCGTCTGGCTGTGGCGGCCGGCGCGCTGATTGCCGCCACCCTCGCCGGCGGACTCGCCCTGGAATTTTGGCTGGGCGCCTTCGCGCGGCCGCCCCGCGTGCTACAGGTGGTGCAACTCACTCAAACCGGCCGGGTGGAAGTGGCCGATGGGGTCGTGACCGACGGCTCCCGTATCTACTTCACCGAACGCACTGGAGGACGCTGGTCGCTCGCCCAGGTTTCGGTAAAGGGCGGAACACCGCTGCCGGTACCGGTGACGCCATCGTTCTCCCAACCGGACATTTTGGATATCTCGCCCGACCGTTCGAGCCTGCTGGTGTCGGGCCAGCCAGGAGACGGAGCCGCCAGGCCTCTGTGGGTAATTCCCGTAACGGGCGGAATTGCCCGCCGGGTTGGCGATGTGTTGGGCGGCGCCGGCGCCTGGTCCCGCGATGGGAAGCAGATCGTCTTTTCCCGTGGCGCGGCTTTATTTCGGGTCAACATCGACGGTACGGATTGCCGCAAGCTGCTGGACAGCGGGAACGGGCACGTGGACTGCGTGCGCTGGGCGCCGGCGCCCGGGCCGAACGTTTTGCGCCTGGCTATACACCGCGAAGATGCGGGCGCACTCTGGGAGGTGGCCCCCGATGGCGCTGGCCCGCATGCCCTGCTACAGAAACCTGCGCCCGGCGCGGGATTGGAGAACGATTACGACGGATGCTGGACGCCGTCGGGAAAGTATTATCTGTTTCTTCGGAAGCGGTCCGGCACCGAGAGCCTTTGGGCGCTCCGCGAGAGGCGGGCCTGGCTGCCGGCATTTGGCCGGCGCCCCGTTCAGATCTATTCCACTCCGCTGGTATTTTCGTCACTGGCCCCCAGCGAGGACGGAAAACGTGTGTTCTTCGGCGGTGGACAGGAGCGCAGGGAATTGGTGCGCTACGACGCCAGGCGCGGCCTGTTCGTCGCGTTTCTTTCCGGCGTCGCCGGCCGGTGCATCGATTATTCGCCCGATGAGCGTTGGGTGGCCTACACCACGGCAGCCGACGACAGGCTCTGGAAATGCCGGCCCGACGGAACGGAGCGGGCGCCGTTGACGCCGGCAACGTTTCACGCCGGCCGGCCGCGCTGGTCGCCCGACGGAGCCCGGATCACGTTCTGCGGGAATTGGTCCGGAGAGACCGTCAGACTGTATGTGGTTGACGCCAACGGGTCGGGCGCTGGCGTTGCGGAGACCGTCACCCCCGCTCCCTTCACCGATGGCGAGCCGAGTTGGTCTCCCGATGGGAACTCGCTGCTGTTCTCCCGCGCCTTGGCCCACGGTGCCGCGCCATATGTACTGTATGTAATGGATTGGAAGACCCGGAAGGCCGTACCTCTGCCAGGCTCGGAAGGGCTTTCGCGGGCGGCCTGGTCGCCCGACCCGCGCTACATTGCAGCCACAAACGTGAACGGATTGCAAATGATGTTATTCGACTTCCGCACGCGGCAGTGGACCGCGCTGGCAAGGGGCGTGGGGCTGGGTCCTCCCTTCTGGTCTCGCGACGGCAAGTATGTTTACTACCAGGAAGTGCTCGCGGACGTGGATCAACCTGTATTCCGCGTGCGAATCCGCGACCGGAAGATCGAGCGCGTGGCCAGCGCGCGGCAACTGCTCCAATCGAACGTGACCGGCTACGTGCTCACCGGACTGGCGCCTGGGGACGCGCCGGTCGCCTCGGTGGTGCGCAGCAATTCGGACCTCTACGCGCTGGACTTGGATCTGCCGTAAAATCCGCACCTGTTTTACGCATTACCCTTTTAGGACACGTGTACCTCCATGCCAGCCACGCCCGACAACTGGGGACAGATTCAGGATTTGTTTTTCGCGGCGGCCGACTTGCCGGCCGCCGAACAACATCGGTTTCTCGATAACGCCTGCGCGGACAATCCAGGACTGCGCCGGGATGTCGATTCGCTGCTGGCGGCGGATCGCACCCATTCGCACGACATCGACCTGGCGGTGAAAGCCGCCGCGCAGGAGGTACTGGGCGCCGACCCGGTCCTGGGCGCGCGGTTCGGTGGCTGGCGCGTGAGCCGAGAGATCGGCCGCGGTGGCATGGGCGTCGTCTACCTGGTGGTCCGCGACGACGCCCAATTCCAAAAGCAGGCCGCGCTCAAGCTGATCCGAGCCGGCATGGACACGGCGGAATTGTTGCTCCGGTTCCGGCATGAACGCCAGATTCTGGCCAGCCTCGACCATCCCTACATCGCGCGCCTGATCGATGGCGGCACCACGCCCGAAGGACGCCCGTTCCTGGTGATGGAGTATGTAGAGGGTCTCCGCATCGACTTGTGGTGCGGCCAGGCCGGTCTGTCCGTGGAGGATCGATGCCGCCTTTTCCTGAAAGTGTGCGAGGCTGTGTCCTATGCGCATCGCAGCCTCGTGGTGCACCGCGATCTCAAGCCGGGCAATATCCTGATCGCGGCGGATGGCTCGCCGAAGCTGCTGGATTTCGGCGTGGCCAAACTCCTGGTTGCCGATCGGGACCCGGGATTGACCGCTACTGGACCGGCGCTGACTCCGGACTACGCCAGCCCGGAGCAGATCCTGGGCAAGCCCATCACCACAGCCGCGGATATCTACGCCTTGGGCGCTATTTTCTACCAGCTGTTGAGTTGCGCGAAGCCGCACCGGCTGGGGTCCGCCACGCCGTCGGAGATCCAGCAGGCAGTCTGCCAAACGGAAATTCCGCGGCCCAGCGCGGCCGTGGATTCACAACTTCCGAATGCCGCGCGCCTCAGACGAAGCCTGGCCGGGGATCTCGACAACATCGTGATGATGGCCATGCGCAAGGAACCCGAGCGGCGCTACGCTTCCGTGGATCAGTTTGCGGACGATATCTGCCGTCACCTGGATGGCCGTGCCGTGCTGGCGCGCCAGAATTCAGTGGCGTACCGGACGCGGAAGTTCCTTCAACGGAGGCGATTCGAACTCGCGGGCACATTCATGGTGGTGGCCAGCCTGATGGTCGGCATCATGATGGCTCTCTCGCAAAGCCGGCAAGCCGAAGCCGCGCGGCAGGCGGCCGAATCGCAGCGGAAGGTAGCTGAGGCGCAGCGGGCGGTCGCGGAGCGGGAGCGCGCCGGGGCTGAGGCCGCCCGCCTTTCCGAAGCCTCCCAACACCGCATCGCCGATGAGCAGCGCGATCTGGCTGTGCGCGAAAGCGCCCGCGCCGATCAGCGGCTCACCGACCTGCTGGATCTGGCCGACCGCACCTTGTTCGATATCCACGATGCCATTGCCACGCTGCCCGGAGCGGTCGCGGCGCGCCAGCGTATCGTGGGGACCACGCTCGGCTATCTCGAGAGCCTGGAAAAGAGTCACGGCCTGGACGACCGCATGCGGTTGGCGCTAAGCGCCGCGTATCTCAAGATCGGGGCGACGCAAGGCGATCCCATCGGCCCCAGCCTGCAGGATTTCGAAGGGGCCCTGGGGAGCTACCGCAAGGCCGAGGCCGTGCTGGCGCCTCTGTATCGGAGCCGCCAGAATGATCCTGCCGTCATCCTGCGCTGGCTCCGGATCGAAACCGCCGTTGCCGATCTGACCACCCGGAACGGCCATCCGCGCGAAGCCGCGCGCGCGTTTGTGGCTCTGTTGCCCGTCGCGCACAGGCTGGCGCAACTGGGACCATCCAACCTGGAGCAGGCCAAACAGGAACCTGAAACGCTCCATAGCCTTTCTTACGCGCTACGCCACGCCGGCGATATGCAGGGCTCGCTCGCACGGGCGAACCAGGAGATCTCGCTCTGGTCGGATCTGGCGGAAAGGTTTCCCGCGGATCCTGCGGTAAAACGGGAACTTGGGTCCGCCTACGCGTCGGCCGCGACCTCGATCGCCGGCGACCCGGCCGCGGCGGCCCGGTATTACGAGCGATCCATCGAGATACGCGAGGAGATCCTACGCGCGCGGCCCGAGGATATGGCTGTGCGCCGCGATCTGCTCGTGGTGTATGGCAATTACTCCAGCCTTTTGGAAACAGGCTGGGGAGAAAATCCGGAACGGCGCGCCGAAGCCCGGGCGTACTGTGAAAAGTCCGTGGCGCTGGCGCGCGAACTGGTGAAAGCCGCTCCCCACGACATGACCGCGCAATACGACCTGGGCGTGGCGCTTTCGCGCTTAGGGATGGTGGAGCCGGCCGCGCAAGATGTGTCCCAGTCGCTCGATACTCTGCGGGAGGCGATTGCCTTGATCGAACCCATCTTTAACGGCAATGCAAGATCGGCCAGCATTGCCGAGCAGCTGGCCGTCGCGCAGGAGTTTGCGGGACGCCGGCTGCAGAGTTTGGGGCAGACGGCCGCGGCCGCCGAACAATTCCGGAAATCCATGGCCACTGTCGGCCCGTGTGCGGCGGTGCAGTCCGGCTTTGCGTATTGTGTTCAGCAACTCTTCACCGACGAAGAGGCCCTGGCGTTGCTCGGTTCCGGCGCGGGCGACCACAACGCGGCGCGGGCGCTTGCCAATAGCGCCTTGGCGCGCGCGCAGGCCTTTGCGGATGGCGATCGGAAATCGGAGCGGCGCATCGGCCATCTGGCCAAGGCTCACTTCGTGCTCGCCTCGGTTTTACAGGCGGCGGGCGAAAAGGAGCAGGCCCGCGCGGCAGCCGAAGAGGCGGTTTCGCTCTGGCGTACGGTGCACGATCCGGCCGTACTGGCATTCCACCGCAAGGCGATGGCAGAAGCCGAAGCCACACTGCGCGAGACGCCGGGCGCCGGCAGATAGTCCTGCGTGAATTCGTAGAATCACCGTGCCTGCGCCACGGGGCCGCCAGCAGTTTATGACCCAGCAGTATTAGGCCAGGCGTGGCGGCCGCGTTTGCACGCCTTGCGCCTCAGTATCACTCACTTCGACCGGTAGCTGGGCGGCGGCGCAGGCCGATGACAGCGCGCTGAGATCCTGCTGAAAGGCGCCAGGATCGTCGGAATCCTCCGAAGGGGATAGGAACACCCATCCGAAGGGGGTCGGAAAGGCAGAGTGCGGGCGTGAATTAGAGTCCATGATGACTATTCGGCTGTCAACCCAAAAACCATTAGATGTTCCTGCCGGCCATGATATAATCCCCACATCCAGGAGGTCCATGACTGACCGGAGATAATGTGACGCTGCTCCTCGGGCGACTGCGCGAGGGCGACCAGGAGGCGGCGAATCAGCTCATTCCGCAGGTCTATGCCGAACTGCGGCGCATGGCTGGCGTTTATATGCGTCGCGAACGGCCCGGCCAGACTTTACAGGCTACTGCCCTGGTTCACGAAGCCTACATGCGCCTGGTGGACGGACAACAAGGGCCGTGGCAGAATCGCGCGCACTTCTTCGCCATTGCGGCCCACAGCATGCGTCAGGTTCTGGTGGACTATGCGCGGCGCCGGCATGCCGGAAAGCGCGGAGGCTCGAGCGTGCGGAAGGTGGCGATCGATGTGGAACTGCTCGTCGCCCCAAACAGGCTCGAAGATATCATCGCCATCGATGAGGCGCTCGAAAGCCTGGCAGCCATCGATCCGCGGCAAAGCCGCCTGATTGAGCTGCGATTCTTCGTGGGGTTGAGCGTGGAAGAAGTGGCGGAGGTCATGGGGATCTCCCCGATCACCGTCAAACGCGAATGGAGATCGGCCAAGGCCTGGCTGCACCGCGAACTGGACGGGAAAGAAGGATGACTCCGGAGCGTTGGGCACAGGTAAAAGCCATTTTCGACGCTGCCGTGGAATGCGATCCGGCATTGCGCGCCGAGTTGATTCGCGAGCGCTGCGGCGAGGACGCGGAGCTACGGAGGGAGGTGGAGTCGCTGCTGGACTCCGACCGGGAGACCGGAACGCAACTGGATAGTCCCTTGAAGGTGACGGCCTCGGAAAGAGGCGCGGTGGTGGGAACTCGCCTGGGTCCCTATGAAATCCTGGCCGTGGTGGGGGCCGGCGGCATGGGTGAGGTGTATGAGGCCCGCGATACAAGGTTGGATCGCGCGGTGGCGATCAAGGTTTTGCCGGAGTCGTTCGCATCCGACGCCGACCGGCTACGCCGGTTTGAAGTTGAAGCCAAAGCGGCCAGTGCGCTGAACCATCCGAACATTCTGGTGGTGCATGACATCGGTTGGGATCGGGGTGCGCCGTATCTGGTCTCGGAACTGCTTGAAGGCGAGCCGCTCAGCGGCAAGTTGAAGCGCGGAAAGCTGGACGTCCGGCGCGCGGTGGAATATGGGAAGCAAATCGCCGGAGGTCTGGCGGCGGCCCACGCGAAGGGCATTACGCATCGCGACATCAAGCCGGACAACCTGTTCGTGACGCGGGACGGACGGGTGAAGATTCTGGATTTTGGGCTGGCGAAGGTAACGTCGGCGCCGGCGGATGGCGCAGCCCGGATGATCGAGACCGATCCCGGGACGATCATGGGAACGGTCGCCTACATGTCGCCGGAGCAAGTGCGCGGGCAGGCCGTGGACCACCGCTCCGACATCTTTAGCTTCGGATGTGTGCTCTTCGAGATGCTAACCGGCGAGCGGGCATTTCGCGGCCCAACCATGGCAGATACCATGAGCGCCATCCTGCAGACGGATCCGGTGGAAGCATTGCCCGCGGCGGTGATTCCGCCGGCGCTGAGCCGCACGATCCGGCACTGCCTGGAGAAAGAAGTCGAGGAGCGCTTTCAGTCGGTTAAAGATGTAGCGTTCGACCTGGAGGCGGCTTCGGGCGTTTCCGGACCGGCCAGCGTGGCCGGAGGGAACGTTTCAAAGATTGCCCGGAAGCGGCTTCCGGTATGGGTCGCGGCGATGTGCGGGTTGGCCGCGGTGGCCGCGATCTGGTGGGCGCTGGCGCGGCCCAAGGCCGTGGCGCCCGCGTTCCAACGCCTGACGTTTCGCCGCGGAATCGTCCAGGGCGCGCGGTTCGGGCCGGATGGACATACCGTGATCTACGCGGCTGCCTGGAACGGCCGGCCGGTGGAGCTCTTCGCGATGCAGCCGGGACAGCCGGAAGCCCGTCTGCTGGGCAATCCATCGACCGGGCTGTTCGCGGTCTCCACAAAGGGCGAAATCGCAGCCGCGGTGGACTGCCGGTTCAAAGGCTCGTGGCTGGCCCTGGGGACTTTGGCGCAAATGCCCCTGAACGGCGGCGCACCGCGGGAACTGCTCGAGAGCGTGCTTTTCGCGGATTGGGCGCCGGACGGGAAGCAGCTCGCGGTGGTCGTTTATAATCCGGGCAGCGAGCGGCTGGAGTTCCCTCTGGGGCATGTGCTGTTTGAACCGTCGGGCACGGGCTGGCCGGGCGAAGTCAGGGTATCGCCTGGTGGCGGCCAAATTGCGTTTGTCGACCACCCTTATTTCGGCGACGATGGCAGCGTGGCAGTTTTGGACCTGAAAGGCCGAAAGAAGACGATTTCCAGCCAATTCACCAGCCTGCAAGGACTGGCCTGGTCGCCCAAGGGCGATGAAGTCTGGTACACGGGCGCGAAGCAGGGCGGCCAGCGGCAGTTGTATGCATCGACGCTGGCCGGACGGGAACGGCTGGTGCTGGGGCTGCCGGGAATGGCAACGCTGCGCGACATAAGCAAAGATGGCCGGGTCCTGCTGAGCCGCGACGATTACCGCACCGAAGCGGAATTCATGGGGCCAGGCGACGACAGGCCGCGGGATTTGTCGGTACTGGATGCGACCGAAGTGCAGTCGCTTTCGGCCGATGGGGGCACGCTGGCGCTCGGAGAATCGGGCGACGGCGTGTCGGGCGAGAATGTGATGTACGTGCGCAAGACGGATGGTTCTCCGGCGGTTCGGATTGGCGACCAGGGGACCGGCCGCGACCTCTCGCCGGACGGGAAGTGGCTGGCGGCGGTGAATGACGCAGATGCCAGGGCATCAGGTTTCTGGCTGCTGCCGCTGCGGGCCGGCGCGCCGGTAAGGGTGGAGACTTTGGGTGTGGTGGGTAGTAGAATCCTCTGGTTTCCGGACAGCACGCGCGTTGCGTACACGGCCGCGTTGCAAGGGAAACGGCGGGTGTATTTGCACGATATTGGCGGCAAACCGCGGGCGATAACCCCGGAGGGCACCGCGCTCGAGGCTATGAGTCCGGATGGCGCGCAGTTATTGGTGGGGGGCTGGCCGGGGCAAGCGAAGGGCCGTGTGTTGTTCCGGATAGACGGCGAAGCGGCACAGCCGGTGCGTTCTCTGACGGGCGACGATGTGGTTTGGGGCTTCGCGTCCGGCGGCAAGGCGGTTTACTTGTCCCCGGCAAACGACCGCAGCCGGATTTACCGATTGGATCTGGCGAACGGGCGGAGGGAACTCTGGAAAGAGCTGCACCCATCCGACACGGCGGGAATCCGGAGTCTGGTGCGGCTGCGAATTACACCGGATGGGAAGTCGATCGCGTTTGGCTTGGTTCGGACGGCGTCGGAATTGTATTTGGTGGAGGGGCTGAAGTAGGTGGATCGCACGGACAGGGTGCTGGCGCTGGACTGGCTCAGGGGCTTGGGCGTCCTGATCATGCTGCAAGGCCACCTGTTCAATTCCTTCGCGCGCGCCGATCTGCACAATCACCCCGTTTACGTTCTATCGCAGTTCATCGGCGGCATGCCTGCGCCCATCTTCCTTTTCCTGGTAGGCGTGACCCTGGCGTTCCGGCTGGACCGCGATGGCGGCGGAGTGAAGTCCGCACTCGCGCGCGCGGGTTATCTGGCGGCTATCGCCTTCGCGTTCCGGCTGCAGTTGTGGATTTTCGCGTGGGGCAATCCGTGGACGGAGATTTTCCGCGTGGACATTTTGAACTGCATGGCGTTCGGCGTCGCGGTGCTTTCCCCGGCGGCGCTGCTTACGCCGGCGAAGCGAATCACCTGGTGCGCGGCGGCAGGGCTGGCCATCGCCGCACTGGCGCCGGTGGTCTCCATGATGGATTGGTCCGGCGTGCCTTGGCTGATCCGCAATTACATCGTGCCCAACAAGGCCTACTTCAGTTTTTTCCCGGGCGCGGCGTACATTGCTTTCGGCGTCAGCTTTGGCGCGCTGCTGCGCGTGGGCGCGCCGGCCCGCGACCGGATCATGCAGTGGGCGGCCTGCTTCGGCTTGGCGCTGATCGTGACCGCTCATTATTTCTCCAACCTGCCGTTCTCGATCTATCCGAACTCCGATTTCTGGCTGAACAGCCCCGGCTTGATTTTCATCCGCTTCGGGATCGTGCTGGTGCTGGCGGCGGCCGGTTACGTTTGGACGGCCGGACAGCAGCCGGAGAAGCTGGCGTTTATGCGTCGGCTGGGGACCAATTCGCTGCTGATCTATTGGGTCCACGTGGAGTTGGTTTACGGCCGGTGGTTCTGGTTCGCGAAAGAACGGCTGTCGATCGGGGAATGCGCGGCGGCCAGCGTTTTGCTGATCGCGCTAATGTACGGCCTGGCGACGCTAAACCTTCCCACGCGC
>Ga0181525_10002212_pt1 | contig 16071 bp, 5 predicted proteins | sample PEATcosm2014_Bin_48_FD_121100 | JGI IMG/M metagenome (GOLD analysis project Ga0181525, IMG submission 121100) | Peatland microbial communities from MTU Mesocosm Facility, Houghton, MI, USA - PEATcosm2014_Bin06_10_metaG | ecosystem: Environmental > Terrestrial > Soil > Wetlands > Peat | place...
CGTCGCGAACCTTTGCCAGTTCGTCGCGAACCTTTGCCAGTCCGTCGCGAACCTTTGCCAGTTCGTGTATAAAAAGAGCCAGTAAAAGGCAATTCTGCCCCAAAACAGGACAGTCAAGTTAATTAAACCGTTTGCCAAAAGTTGAATTAACCGCCAAGACGCCAAGAGCGCCAATATGGAAATGAAAAAGAAAAAATGATTTGAAAAACTTGGCGTCCTTTGCGTCGAGGCGGTTTTTATGCAAAACTTGATTGAACCAGATAAAAGAGTGGACGAACTGGCGCACGCCGTCATCGGCGCGGCGATTGAGGTTCATCGTCATCTTGGGCCGGGCTTTCTGGAAAACATTTATGAAGAAGCCCTGTGCATTGAACTGGAGGCGATTCCTTTTGAACGGCAGAAAGAAATCAGCGTTCTTTACAAGGGCAGGCCGATTGGCAAACACCGGGTTGATTTGCTGGTGGGACAATCATTGATGGTTGAATTGAAGGCAATCGAGGCGCTGGCGGAAATCCACACGGCTCAGGTGATTTCGTATCTGAAAGCCACGGGCCTGACACTGGGCCTGCTGATAAATTTTAATGTTTCAATTTTGAAAAATGGCATACAGAGAGTAGCTTACACTAATAACAATGCCGGCTCCTGGCGCTCTTTGCGTCTTGGCGGTTAAGTATTTAATTTTATGCGTTCACGTCGTTCAATCTGGATTGTGCCGGGCCTGCTGCTGCTGGCTGGCCTGTGGTTATTCTGGCCGCACGCCCGTCGCGCGGCGCAGAAACAATTCGCGCCTACAACCGCCACTTCGATTCATCCGGCCTCTACCGCGCCGCAATTGTTCCATCCCGGGCCGGCCTCCGGCTCCATCCTTTCCGCCCTGGCCTCCTCGACGGCGGCCAGGACAAACCCGTTTGCATACCGCCTGAGCAACACCAGGAAATCCATCGGCGAACTGGAGAACGACCATCATGCCATCCTGCTGGAGAACGCGCTGATTGACACGGGCGCGAAGCTGGATTTTTCCATCCCCAAAAACCTGCAGTCGCAGGGCGATCCCGGCGCCTACATGGTGCAGGCGAACGGGCCGATCAGCGCCGCGTTCCGCGCCATGCTCGCGGCGGCGGGCGCGCAGATCATTTCCTACATCCCGAACGACGCGTATCTCGTCCGCATTCCGGCGGGCGGCGCAAACATGCTGGCGGCCAATCCGCTGACGCAGTCGGTGATCCCCTACCAGCCGTATTACAAGGTGCAGTCGCCGCTGCTTGCATTTGACAATGGCAGCCTGCCGTCGGGCGCGGTGCTGAACCTGGGATTGTTTGCGGACAATTCGGCGGCGACAATCCGGCAGATTCAAAAACTTGGCGGCACCGTTTTGTCGCAGGACAGCGAGCCGTTCGGCCCGGAGGTGCGCGTGCAGCCGCCGGCAAACTGGACGGCGCTGGCGCAACTGCCGGGCGTGCTGATCGTGGAGCCCAGCCACACGCGCAAACTCGCCAATGACTTGTCGCGTGTAACAACTGGCGTTTCAATTAATACGACCAATAATTTGAATTATCTGAATCTTTCCGGCTCGAATGTCGTCGTTGAGTTCAATGACACGGGCATTGATAAGAACCATCCTGATTTTACACCGAGCCGAGTATTTGGAGATTCTGTGGGAAGTCTGGTTGACACGAACGGCCATGGCACATTCATTGCAGGCGAAATCGCAGGCAGCGGACTGGAATCCACGACGGTGACAAATGCGCTTGGTTCAATCAATCCAGGTGTGGTTGGGCAATACCGGGGCAAGGCGCCGCTGGCGACGTTGTATTCCGTCGGCGGCATTGACGGCGGCAACGACACGAACGTGATTTCCGACCGTTACTTTCAGGAAACACCCGCCCTGACGAACGCGCTGATTTCCAACAACAGCTGGGGCTACGGCGGCGACACTTTCTATGACCTCGCGGCGGCAAGCTACGACGCGGCGGTGCGCGATGCGTTGCCGGAAGTCACCGGCTCGCAGCCGGTGCTGTTTGTGTTTGCGGCGGGCAACGACGGATACATCGGTAATAACGGTGCCAATGGTGACGACGACGGCGGAGGCGGCACGCCCGACACCATTTCATCGCCCGGCACGGCCAAGGACGTCATCACGGTGGGCGCACTGGAGCAGTTGCGAAACATCACGGCCATTGTCACTAATGCTGATGGTACGACCAGCAAGCCTTGGCTGAAAATGACGGACACCAGTTATCAGGTCGCTGGTTATTCAAGCCGTGGCAACGTCGGCATCGGCACGGAAGGCACCTACGGACGGTTCAAGCCGGACGTGGTGTCATCGGGGACATTTGTCGTTTCGACTCGCTCGAGCGAATGGGACACCAACTCTTATTACAATCCGACAAACGATCACAATACGACTCTCACTGATGTCGTGTCGTCCGGTTCATTCACAGATCCACCGCTGGAATTTTTCGTGTACAACAACGCGGTCAATGTAACTATTCAAGCCACACCTGAGACAGGCACGAACGCTTTGCCAATTTATGTCTGGCTGGGTACAGATCCGAACACCACGCCACCCTTTCTTGAGGGAACTAATTTTGTCTCACTGCCGGCGTTTCCTGCCAACACGGACTGGTATTGCGCCATCAGCAACACCTCCACGTCGCAACTCATCTACACTCTGACCGTTGATGTGCAGACGACGAATGATCTGGGGGATTATTATCAGGTGTTGGACAACTTGAATGAAACGCTCGGCACACAGCCTGAATACTATCGTTACGAATCTGGCACGAGCATGGCGGCGGCGGACGTGTCCGGAGTGCTGGCGTTGATGCAGGATTATTTCACCAACACGCTGCAAACCACCCCCAGTCCGGCCTTGCTCAAGGCGATGCTCATCAACGGAGCGCGCGCGACTGGGAACTATAACTTTCAGGTTCAGAATATGATTAATTTTGAAGGCTGGGGACTGATCAATCTGCCAGATTCATTGCCACTTGGAATTACAAACCAGGTCGGAGTGACATGTTCAACCTTCTTTTTGGATCAAAGCCCGACCAACGCGCTGGCCACGGGCGACAGCCAGACGTTCAACGTATCGGTTTCGCCAGTTGCGGCAGCGCTGCCGTTACGAGTGACACTGGCGTGGACCGATCCGCCCGGCAATCCCGCCGCCGCCATCAAGCTCGTCAACAATCTCGATCTCGTCGTAAGCAACACGGCCACGGGCGATGTTTATTTCGGCAACGACATCCCTGCGGGCGGCACTGTTAATTCCGTCTGGGACACGAACTCACCGCCAAATCTGGACGCCATCAACAATGTGGAAAATGTTTTCCTGCCCGACTCCTCCGGCAGCAATTATGTCATCTACGTCATCGGACGTGATGTGAATGTCAATGCCGTGACCGCGCAGACAAATACTTACGCCATCAACATCAACCCTTCGGGAGCATTTGCGCCCAACGTCGTTCAAGATTTTGCCCTGGTCGTATCCTGCGGTGAAGGCGAAGTGACAAATGCAATTACAGTGACAAATAACGGAATTGTTTCCAATCCCACCGGCGACCAGCAGATCACGTATGTGACCAGCACCAATACGCCGTTGATGAACCAGATTGTCGGCGCAAGTTCGCCACTGCTCGGCATCAACACCATTTCAGTCGGTACCAACTCGCAATGGAATCCCAACGGCGCAATCACGCTCGGCATGACCAATCAGTGGCATTTCTATGTCGTGACAAACACTCTGGGCTACACGAACGCGGCGTTCGTCACCTTTTCACCAAATACTCTTTCGATTCCGCGCGAAGGTGTCTTTGCCACTTCCGACGCCAACTCAACGCGGCCAGAGGCTGACATTGACCTTTATGTAGCCGGGCCAAATGATCCCAATGCCTCCAGCCTTACAAATCTTGATCCGAACGTGATTTCGAACTGTGTCAATGGCGTGAATGGCGACGGCGCCTCATTGAGCAGCGGTGGCACGGAATTTGTGGCCTATAACAATTCCGCCCAGAATAATGTTTATTACATTGGCGTGAAATCTGAAGACCAGATGGCGGCAGAATACGATTTTCTGCCAGTATTCAGCCTGCTGCCATTCAGCCAGAAGGACAACAACGGAAACGAAATCGTCAACGGTGTTCCATTGCCAGCCAGCGTTCCCGATGGCGACAACGCCCATCCTGGTGTGGTTTCCGTTCTTGCGCTCGCACTTGATCCGACGATTGTAGTTGGCAACGTCATTGTCACCAACATTGTTTATGCCGACAATTACGGCGACATTGTCGGCACGCTTACGCATCCGGGTTCCAGCGGCGTGACCGTGTTAAACAACCATGATTCTCCAGATCCGTCAGGAACCAATTCGGCTGTCTATGATGACAGCGGACAAAACACCATAACTGGTTCACAGCCTTCCGACGGGCCGGGCAGCTTGCAGAGTTTTGCTGACCAGCAAGCTCTCGGAGCATGGTTTTTGAGTGAAGTCGATGATGCACCTTCTCAAGGTGCCGCCGTTTTAGGCTTTACGCTGTTGATTAAGCCTCACCAACCTCTCCAAAATGGCACAACCAACTCGCTAGCACCCGGTCAGTCGTTTAACGATTACATTGACGTGCCGGCAGGAGCGACGAACCTCACCGTGTCGCTAACAAATTATACAGCTCCGCCATTGCCCTTGCAGCTTTTCATCAAATTCGGTTCGCAACCAACTACGAATGTGTATGACAAGATGATCACCATCAACAGCGGTACGCCATTATGGAACGGCTCGCTAACCGTCGGCCTGACTGACGTGCCGCCGTTGCAACCGGGAACCTACTATATCACCGTATTCAATCCCAATGTCACCGGAACGCCGGATCAAACATTTTCACTTTTTGCGCAAATCCTGCCGGTCAATCCCATCGGGACGCCCGTGGATTTCGGCTCCAGCGGCTTGGTGCCGTTGCTTGATGATGCAGTGACCGTCTCCAACAGTTCGAACATCTTCATGACCAATACCCAGCCCATCGTGTCGGTCAATGTGGGCATCCGCGTGGATCATCCTCGCATCTCCGACCTGGTGTTTCATCTCATCAGCCCCGACGGCACACGCATCCTTCTGATGGAAAATCGCGGCGGCGACACCACCAACGGCGCGGGCGCGACGGTTGTTGTCACGAACATCATCAACGTCAATGCCGGCGGCAACGGCCTCGCAAACACAAATTACATCAACACCGGTGCGTTGCAGGGAACTTTCCCGATCACTTACAATTTTTACACGGCTCCGGATCAAATGACCGTATATTACGGAACCAACACGGCCAATTTCTTCACCAACTCGCCTTATTGCATCACGAACACCGGACTTATCAGCAATCCCAGCCTCGGACCAGGCGCGCAGAACACCCAGCCGGAAACCATCAACGTCAGTTTCCCGCCACCCGGCGTTCCGGCAAATTCAACTTACCTGACAGTGATCATGAACCAGTTTGGCAACCCCGCCGGCCCCAATGGCACCGCGTGGACCTATACTTTCGGCGGCGTGCAGACGAATTATCTTTACCTCACCTTCACCGACGACACGAACCTGACGACGACGCCCATCAAATTCGCCATACCACCGTTCGTGCCGACCAACACCACATACGGCATCACGTGGACGGACAGCTTTGAGACCTACCCATCGGGCATTTACACGAATGGGACAACTTTTGGGGGCTGGACTGTGCTGACCAATCAAGTTGCTATCATCACAAATCCTCCGGCATATGACGGCACTAATTTGCTGTCGGTCATGGACGGCGCGGTTTCCAACACGCTGCCCACCGCAGCAGGTCAAAAGTATCTTTTGCAATACTCGCAGGGCAGGTTGCCGTTTACAGGGTTCATTGTGGCAAACGATAATAATGGACCGGTTTCTGAGTTCGACTTGAATGGCAACGGAACCAATTACAACACCACTTTGGGTCAACCTTATTCCGTGACATTTGACAACAGCGGCAATCTTTATGTGGCGGATGATTTGGACAATACGATTTACAAATTCACGCCACCGGGCACAAATGGTGTGGTCTTTGCCACCGCCGCGAGCGGCCTTTATCAACCTCAAGGTCTGGCTTGCGACAGCAGCGGGAATCTCTATGTAGCCAACGAAGGCGACGGCACGATTTATAAATTCACACCGGGCGGCGCTGGAACTTTCTTCGCCAATACCGGCCATGGGAACTTCAGCGCTCCGGATGCTCTGGCATTTGATGAAAACGGCAATCTCTACGTCGCAAATTATCTTGACGACGTCGCCAACGACGGCAGCGGCTCCGGCACGATTGAGGAATTTATTAACGCAAACCCGAATACTTTCGACTACTTTGCCACCGTCACGAACGGCCTGGAAAATCCCTCGGGACTTGCATTTGACAACACTGGCACCAATCTTTATGTGGCAAACTTCAACGGTTTCACCACCCCTGCCGCCGGCAGCAACCCTGTTCTGAAATTCTCTCCGCCTAGCACGAATGTAACGGTAATCGCATACTTGAATGAGCCGACAGCCCTGGCGTTTGACAACAACAGCAATCTCTATGTGGCAGACATTGGCGCGCAGGCGATTTACAAGATTGCAAAAGGAACACCCGTCGTCGGAACACCGCCGTTCTTCGCCAGGAATGATGCAAATGGTTATTTGAATTCCCCCGAAGGTCTGGCCTTTTACACCGCCAACAACTCCGACGAAACCAACAGCGCCAACTGGCAGTCGCAAAGCCAGACTTTCACCGCTTCTCAAGCCAACATGCCGCTGGTGCTGGATGCCTCCGGTGGCGGATTCGCAACCAGCGGCAGCAGTGCGGTGACAAATGCCTTTTCTGACAACACGGTGTTTGACGATTTTACGCTCACCTCCATCCCAACAGATCTTTTTTACCAGCCGGAGCAATCGCTGTCTTCACTCGCCGGCATCAGCGCCGCCGGCCAGTGGCAGTTGGAAATTCAGGACGACCGCACCGGCGCCACAAACAATGCCGCGCTCGTGAGCTGGGAACTGCAGTTCATTTTTGGCAACACCAACTCAGCATTGGGCAGGCTTTACGGGGGAGCGGGACAGACCAACTTCATCGGTGCCGGCGGCATCGCATGGTATCAAATCACCGTGCCTGCGGTCGCGAATTACGCCACAAATCGCCTGAAGAAGTTCTCCAGCGCGCCGGTGAACGTCTGGTTCGACACAAACAATCCTCCGACGACCAACATATTATTTTTGCCCGATGCCACATATCCAAGCGGAACCAGTGGATCCGTCTTGTTGAGCACCGCCAGCGCGTCGCCCTTGGAGGCGGCACCGAACATCGTGCCCGACGAAACTTATTATCTTGGTGTTCAGAATATTAATAGCTTCACCATCAATTACGCCATCGAAGTGGATTTTGACGCGGGCAATGTTGCGGTTCCTTCGAGCTTGAGGTTCACCAGCGCAGTGCGGAAGGCCAGCAGCATCGGGCTTAAATGGACGGCGGCTCTCGGTGCGCAGGTTGAGGTGCAATGGTCGGACGCTCTCACGTCGCCGATGCAATGGAACACCATCACCAATCCCGCCGCTGCCACCAGCGACGGCGTGTCCACATTCACTGACGATGGCTCGCAAACGGCACCGCTGGGCACGCACCGCTTCTATCGGCTGGTTCAGTTGCCGCCCGGTTTGCACACCCAGCACAGATAATATCCACCTGCATCTCGGAACAGGCCGTCAACTCCTTCTTTGCTTTCGCGATTTTTTTGGCGTATGCTTGCCGGTTGTCTGATTCAAAAAATTCGCAACTGTGAGCAAAGAATTCATCAAGATCGGCGGCGCGCGGGAGCACAACCTCAAGAACCTGACGCTGCAGATTCCACGCGACAAGCTCGTGGTCATCACCGGCCTGAGCGGCAGCGGCAAATCGTCGCTCGCCTTCGACACCATTTACGCCGAGGGCCAGCGTAAATATGTGGAATCGCTGTCGGCCTACGCCCGGCAGTTTCTCGACCAGCTGCAGAAGCCGGACGTGGACTTCATCGAGGGACTTTCTCCGGCGATTGCCATTGAACAGCGCAGTTCCGGTTCAAGCCCGCGTTCCATCATCGCCACCACGACGGAGATTTACGATTACCTGCGCCTGCTTTACGCGCATATCGGCCAGGCGCACTGCCCCGAAACCGGCGTGCCGATCTCCACGCAGAGCACCAGCGACATCGTGGATAAAATCCTGGCCCTGCCGCCGAAGACGCGCGTGATGCTGCTTGCGCCCGTTGTGCGACGTCAGAAGGGCGAGTTCCGCGACGTGTTTGAGCGGCTGGCCCGCGAAGGTTTTGTCCGCGCCCGCGTGGACGGAGAATTGATGGAGCTTGGCGAAAACATCGCGCGGGTGAAACTCGACAAGAAAAAATTCCACAACATCGAGGCCGTCGTGGACAGGCTTGTCATTGACGACAAAATCCGCGTCCGGCTCGGGGATTCGGTCGAAACGGCCTTGCGCTGGGGTGAAGGCGTGATGTTTACGCTGCATCAGTTGCCGGAGGAGTCCAAAGCCCAAAGTCCAAAGTCCAAAGCGGTCGAAAATTGGATTGAGACGCTTCACTCAAACAAGATGTGTTCGCCGGCAACCGGCAAGAGTTTCGATCCGCCGACGCCGAAGCATTTTTCCTTCAATGCGCCCGCCGGCGCCTGTCCGGTCTGCCACGGCCTAGGTCAAAAGATGATTTTTGACGAGGCGCTCGTCGTGCCGGACATGGAACTGCCGCTCGAGGGCGCGATCCAGCCGTGGCGTCGCTCGGGCAAGCGCATGAACATTTATTACAAGGCCATGCTGCGTTCCATTGCCGGGCATTTTAACATCGACCTCCAGACACCTTACAAAAATTTGCCGGACGAATTCAGAAAGGCTTTGATGAATGGATCGGGTGGTGACGATGTTGATTTTAAATTCTGGCGCGGCGGAAAAATCAGCACGATTTCGCGCCCGTTCGAAGGCGTGCTGCCAAATCTCGAACGGCTCGCGACGGAAAGTGAAAGCGAATTCGTCCGCAACCGGCTCAAGCAATACATGAGCCCACAATTTTGCGACGCCTGCAAAGGCAGGCGGCTGAAGCCGGAAATTCTCGCGGTGACACTGGGGGGCGCTGAGTTTTCCTCGCAATTCAAAACGCAGAGTTCAAAATCCAAAACCCTCAAAATCCCCGGGTTGTCCATAATGGATGTCTGCTCATTGTCAGTCGAAAAGGCCGACGATTTCTTTGACAAGCTCAAGCTGACGGAGTTCGAGTTGAAAATCGCCGCCGAAGTCATCAAGGAAATTCGCGCCCGTCTCGGCTTCCTGCAAAACGTCGGCCTCGGCTACCTGACGCTGGATCGCGAGAGCGGCACGTTGAGCGGCGGCGAAGCGCAGCGCATCCGGCTCGCCACGCAAATCGGCGCGGCGCTCGTCGGAGTCCTTTACGTTTTGGACGAACCGAGCATCGGCCTGCACCAGCGCGACAACGACAGGCTGCTTCATACTTTGAAAGGCCTGCGAGATCTGGGCAACACGGTTCTCGTGGTGGAGCATGACGCCGACACCATTCGCGCGGCGGATTATATTTTGGATCTCGGTCCGGGCGCAGGCGTCCACGGCGGCGAACTGGTGGCCGCCGGCACGCTGCCGGAAATCCTCGCAGCCAAAAAATCGCTGACAGGCCGGTATCTCACAGGCGAGCTGAACATTCCGGTTCCCAAGAAAAGAATTTCGGCGTCGGAAGAAAAAGGCTGGCTCGAAGTCCTTGGCTGCTCGGAAAACAATTTGCAGAACATTGACGTGCGGATTCCGCTCGGCACGTTCACATGCGTCACCGGCGTGAGCGGCTCCGGCAAGAGCACGCTGGTGAGCGATATTTTGCAGCGCGCATTGTTCCGCAAGTTTTACGGTTCCAAGGAACGTCCCGGCGAACATCGCGCGCTGAAAGGTTTTGAAGGCCTGGACAAGGTCATCGTGATTGACCAGTCACCGATCGGCCGCACGCCGCGCAGCAACCCGGCGACCTATACCGGCATGTTCAATCACATCCGCGATCTGTTTGCCAAGCTGCCCGCCGCAAAAGTGCGCGGCTACGAGCCGGGCCGTTTCAGTTTCAACGTAAAGGGCGGCCGCTGCGAAAAATGCGAGGGCGACGGAGTGCTGAAAATTGAAATGAATTTTCTGCCGGCGGTTTATGTGACGTGCGAGGCGTGCAATGGCAAGCGATACAACCGCGAAACCTTGGAGATAGCCTACAAGGGCAAGAACATCGCGGATGTTTTGGACATGACAGTCGAGGAGGCGGTGACATTTTTCCGTGCGGTGCCAAAAATTTTTGATCCGCTGCTGACACTCGCGGAGGTCGGGCTCGGATACATTCATCTGGGACAGCAGGCTACGACCTTGAGCGGCGGCGAGGCGCAGCGTGTGAAGCTGGCGACAGAATTGAGCCGCCGGGCCACGGGGAAAACCTTTTACATTTTGGACGAGCCCACAACCGGACTGCACTTCCACGACGTGGCAAAGCTGCTGGAAGTATTGTTCCGCCTGCGCGACGCGGGGAACACCCTGCTCATCATCGAACACAATCTGGATGTGATCAAGACGGCGGACTGGATCATTGACCTCGGCCCCAAAGGCGGTTCCGGAGGCGGAAAAATCATCGCCGAAGGGCCGCCGGAAAAAATCATCCACTGCGCGGAAAGCTTCACCGGGCAATATTTGAGAAGTGTTTTAGGCTGAACCATCGCGCTTTCCGCTTTTTTCATCCAGCCGTGTCGTTTAGATTCTGTGCATGAAATTGTTCCGGCGATGGTCATTGATTTGGTTCGCGCTCGTTCTGGGCTGCGGACAGATCTTTGCCGCCAGCGCGCGCGAAAACCGGGCATATTCGGCGGCGGTCAAGGCCTTTCAAGACGGGATGTGGAGCCGCGCTGAAATGGAGTTTGACCAGTTCAACAAGATCTATCCGAATTCCACCAATGCTCCGCAGGCTGTGTTGTTGCAGGCGCAGGCGGAATTCAAGCAGGGGGAACTGACCAACGCCATGGCGCTTCTGGCCGACGCCGGTAACATGGCGAAGGCCGGCACCTTGGCCGACCAATATGTCTACTGGACCGGCGAGGCTCAGTTTCAAAATGCGGATTATTCCGATGCGGCGAAAACATGGATTGAATTTGAACAAAAATTTTATGAATCGCCGTTGCGGCTCCATGCCGTCGTGGACGCGGCGGCTGCGCTTGTGCAAAATGGCGACTGGCAGCAGACGGTTGACCTGCTTGAGGAAACAAATGGCGTGTTTCAAAGCACCGTGCGAGTGGATTCCGCCAACGAAATGGTCTCGCGCGGACGTTTGCTGCTGGCGCAGGCAAAGTTTGCGCTGAAGGATTTGGACGGCGAGTTCACGGTATTGACATCGCTGAATTCGCAAACACTCAAGCCGGATCTGGACTGGCAGCGGGCATATCTTCTTTACCAGAACAGGGACGCGGCGGGTGATTTCGGCGCGGCACTGGCGGCTTCGACCAACCTGCTCCAAATTGCACAGCTAGCAAAAACATCCGGCTTGGACACCGAAAGCGTGGCCATGCACGCGGAAGCGTTGGAAAAATCCGGCCTCACAAATGAGGCGATCGCCGCGTATCAGGAAAATCTCACCAACAGCGCTTCGGCCGGACAGCAGCGGCAGGCCGTATTGAAGGTCGCAGAACTAGCCATCGCTCAAGGACAATTTCCTGTCGCGACGAATGCGTTGGAGACTTTTCTTGCGGAGTTTCCCGGCTCACCGGCGGCTGACATTGCATTGCTGACGTTGGGCGAATTGCAATTGAAAAATTACGTCGCGCAGCAGTCAGTCGCGACGAATGATTTGCAGGAGGCGCGGACCAATTTCGGCCAGTTCACCGCGACGTTCACGAACAGCCCGCTCATCGGAAAGGCGTATCTGGATCGGGGCTGGTGCGACTGGCTCGCATGGATAATTTCAGGCAGCGTTTCGGATATCTCCAACAGCTTTTCAAATTTCAAAATGGCGGCGGAAAACTTGCCGTTCTCGGAAGATTTGGCGGTGGCCAGGTTCAAGCTGGGTGACGCACTGTTCGCCCAAAACAACTATTTGGGTGCCCAGACGAATTACGAGTCGGTGGTGGATGATTTCACGAATTTTCCGGCTGTCGGCGAGGCGCTTGGCTCGCAGGCACTTTATCAACAGTTGCGCGCAAGCCTGAAACTGAACGATTTGAGCGGCGCGACCAATGCGTTGGCGCGAATTTGGGAGATTTATCAGACGCGCGGACTTGCCACAAACAATATCCTGCTCACCAGCTTCCTGCTCACTGGTGAGGGCATGACGGATTTGAACCAGCCGACGAATGCGCTGGCGATATTCCAAAAAATAAAGGAATTATCCCCCGATTCAGTTCAATTGCCGGAAGTGGATCTGGCCATGGCGCGGGCTTACGAGCAGGAAGGCGACTGGACGTCGGCCATCGGCGTCTATGAAGCATGGTTGAAACAATTCAGGGCGAACTCGACTCTATTGCCGCAGGTGGAATACGCGCGGGCCTGGGCGAATTTTCAGGCGGGCGATGAAACGAACGCCTTTCTGCTGTTCACAAATTTCGTAACTCAATTCTATGGGAATCCATTGGCACCCGTGGCACAATGGTGGGTGGGCGACCATTTTTTCCGTGCGGGCGATTTCGTGGATGCGGAAAGAAATTACGAATACGTCTTCCAGAACTGGCCGGAGTCCCAACTAGCCTATCCGGCGAAAATAATGGCCGGCCGAGCCGCCATGGGGCGCGGCAGTTATGAGGACGCGACCAATTATTTCACGAGCCTGACTGACGACACGAATTGCCCGCCGGACTATGACGCACAGGCTTTGTTCGCCTACGGTGACGCTTTGGTGCAAATGCCGTCGCCGGACACAAACAACCCGCTGGCGAATTTCAATCTGGCGGTTGCCGTGTTCAAAACAATCTGTCAGAAATACCCGACAAACGGTTTTGGCGCGCGTGCATGGGGCGAAACCGGTGATTGTTATTATCAATTGGGCGACTACGTTTCCGCCACAAATGCCTACTCGCAGGTTTATTTCAACACGAATTCCATCGCAGACATTTCGGCGCGCAGCCAGGCCCAAATCGGTTTGGGTCTGGCACTGGAAAAAATAGCCGCGACAGAGACCGGCACGAACCAGACCGAATTGCTCGTTCAAGCGCTGAACAACTACCTTTATGTTTTTGACGGGCAAAATCTGAGAGGCAATGAACAGTCGGATCCATTTTGGTTGAAGGAAGCCGGGCTTCACGCGGCGCCATTGGTGGGGTTGTTGAACAATGCGAAGACGGAAATATTATTTTACCAGGATCTTGAATCTGCACTGCCACAACTTACAGATTCCATGGAAAAGAAGATTGCCACACTGTCCGCGGATAAAAATTGAATTACGGCTCGTGTTTGACACCCGGGCAATGCAAGTCTAGCTTTAAAAACAATGACTGAAACCATCACAACTGAAACCGTCGTCGGTCTGACTGCGCGGGCCGCTGAGGAATGCAGGTCTCTGTTGTCGCTTGCCGAAAACGCCGGGAAAAGTTTCCGGATTTATGTCGAGCAAGGCGGCTGTTCGGGAATGCAATACGGCATGGTCTTCGACGACAATCGCGATGGTGATTTGAGCGCGGAACAGCACGGCGTGCAAATCATTGTTGACCCGGTAAGCGCGCAATACCTGCGCGGCACGGTGGTGGATTTCAGCGACGCGATGGTCGGCGGAGGCTTCAAGATTTCAAATCCAAACGCCAAGCAAAGCTGTGGCTGCGGCAAGTCCTTCGAGGCTTGAGCAGAATTGATCTCCTTGCTCAGGGCTGATAGTGCCGCTTCATGCCATACAAAATGGTCTTAATTTGTACGGCAATGGCCTTTCAACTGCTTGACGCAGCAAACAAATCATTCTAGTTTGAATTTGTTCGGGGAGCCAAATCGCCTTTGGGTGACGCTGAGAGTTTGACGCGCGAGCGCCAATGACCCGTGAACTTGAACCGGATAATGCCGGCGCAAGGAGCCACTTGCGTGGCGGCCAATGCGCTCGGCGCCTTCAAAAAGGTTTTCCGGCTCTCCACTCTCAACTAAAAAGCATCAACTAATTTATGATCGCCACCAAAGAATCGTTCGAACCGCACAGCAGCGAACAACTGCCGGCCAGCAAAAAAATTTACGTCGCCGGCGTGTTGCATCCCGAAATCCGCGTGCCGATGCGCGAGATCGAAGTCGGCGACACCAAGTCTTACACCGGCGCGATCGAGAAGAACGCGCCCGTGCGTGTCTATGATTGCAGCGGGCCGTGGGGCGATCCCGTGTTCACCGGCACGTCCGAGGAAGGCCTGCCCGCGCTGCGCCGCGATTGGATTTTGAAGCGCGGCGACGTGGAGGAATACGACGGTCGCGAAGTGAAGCCGCAGGACAACGGTTATCTTTCCGGCAAACACGCGGAATTTGCCAGCGCGGCGGAGAAGAACCGCTTGGTGGAATTTCCCGGGCTCAAGAGCCAGCGTCGTCGCACGCTGCGCGCCAAGACCGGCAAGGTCGCCACGCAGTTGCAATACGCCCGTGCCGGCATCATCACGCCGGAGATGGAATTCATCGCCATCCGCGAGAACATGGGAAGACAGCAGATGGCAGATGGCAGATCGAAGATGGGAGATTTGGCCAACGACATTATCCGAAATGATTTGGATAAACAGCACATCGGCTCTGCCCAACTCCCAACTTCCAACTCCTATCTGCCCAGCGTTTTTAAACGCTTTCCGCAGCGCATCCCGAAGGAGATTACGCCGGAGTTCGTGCGCGATGAAGTCGCCGCCGGTCGCGCGATTATTCCGGTGAACATCAACCATCCGGAGAATGAACCGATGATCATCGGCCGCAACTTTCTGGTGAAAATAAATTCCAACATCGGCAATTCCGCCGTCGCTTCGTCCATCGAAGAAGAAGTGGAAAAGATGCGCTGGTCCATCAAGTGGGGCGCGGACACCGTCATGGACCTTTCCACCGGCAAGAACATCCACGCCACGCGCGAATGGATTTTGCGCAACTCGCCCGTGCCCATCGGCACCGTGCCGATTTATCAGGCGCTCGAAAAAGTCAATGGCCGCGCCGAGGACCTCACTTGGGAACTTTTCCGCGACACGCTCATCGAGCAGGCCGAGCAGGGCGTGGATTACTTCACCATTCACGCCGGCGTGTTGCTGCGCTTTGTGCCCATGACTGCGAGCCGCATGACCGGCATCGTTTCGCGCGGCGGCAGCATCATGGCCAAATGGTGCCTCGCGCATCACAAAGAGAATTTCCTCTACACGCATTGGGACGAAATCTGCGACATCATGGCCAAATACGATGTTTCCTTCTCCATCGGCGATGGTCTCCGCCCCGGCTCGATTGCCGATGCGAACGACCGCGCGCAATTCGGCGAACTCGAAACGCAGGGCGAACTCACCAAGCGCGCGTGGGCCAAGGGTGTGCAGGTGATGAACGAAGGTCCCGGCCATGTGCCCATCCACATGATCGAGGAGAACATGGTCAAGCAGCTCGAATGGTGCGGCGAAGCGCCGTTCTACACGCTCGGGCCGCTTACCACCGACATCGCGCCGGGCTACGACCACATCACCAGCGGCATCGGCGCGGCGATGATTGGCTGGTATGGCTGCGCGATGCTCTGCTACGTCACGCCCAAGGAACACCTCGGCCTGCCGAACAAGAAGGACGTGAAGGACGGCGTCATCACTTACAAGATCGCGGCGCACGCGGCGGATCTGGCCAAAGGCCATCCCGGCGCGCAATACCGCGACAACGCCATTTCCAAGGCGCGCTTTGAATTTCGCTGGGAAGATCAATTCAACCTCGCGCTCGACCCCGTCACCGCGCGCGAGTTCCACGACGAAACCCTGCCGCAGGAAGGCGCCAAGACCGCGCATTTTTGCTCCATGTGCGGCCCGCACTTCTGCTCGATGAAGATCACCGAAGACGTCCGCAAATACGCCGCCGAACAAGGCATCGCCGA
>Ga0181525_10002213_pt1 | contig 16070 bp, 13 predicted proteins | sample PEATcosm2014_Bin_48_FD_121100 | JGI IMG/M metagenome (GOLD analysis project Ga0181525, IMG submission 121100) | Peatland microbial communities from MTU Mesocosm Facility, Houghton, MI, USA - PEATcosm2014_Bin06_10_metaG | ecosystem: Environmental > Terrestrial > Soil > Wetlands > Peat | place...
GGGGCGCGACCGGGGGAAAAGATCATGTCGCTGACCCGGTCGTTGGCCTTCAGCATGGCTGCCAGCAGCGCTTGAGTAGCCGACGATCCCGAACCGGTGGAGGGTTCGAGGTTCACCGAAATCGCGGCGGTTGCGGGCGAGGCCATGGTTTCCTAGATCGTTTGAGGGCTTTGGAGAATGAGGTGGTGTCGCTCACACCCGCTCCACATTTCAATCTATCGGGCGCAGGAGGGCGCTTTCTAGGAAGAAGTAACCGGGCGACATACCCTTGGTAATCAGCAGAAAGAAAAAGGGACGCAGCCAAGCTACGTCCCAAGTCAGCAATGCATGACGGCAACTACTTGGTATTGATGGGGTTACCCTTTTTCTTGCCATAATTGGTCTCGACCGTCGCCCCAATGCTGGCCAGCATTTGCTTCGCCGGGTCGGCATAGGGTCCGGTAGGAGCAAGTTCCAGGTACTTATTGAAGGCTTGCGCGGTACCGTCCGGAGCGACCATCTTGTCGCCTTTTAGCGTCGCCTTACCCACCAGATTGACGCCCTTCCAGTAATAGGCGTCGGCTCGAGTCGGATCGGTCGCAATCACTTTGTCGAAGGCCACGATGGCATCATCCACTTTGCCCGCGTTCGTAAGCACGGCGCCGATGTTGAAGTAATTCGAGGCCGCCCCTTCGGGGTTCAAGGTAGCTGCCTGGTTGTAAGCCTTAATAGCGTCATCGGTTTTTCCCTGCTTGCTCAACGAATCCGCCATGTTGTTGTAATAAGCCGCCAGAAGTTTCGGATCTTCCGGCTTCTTCGATCCCGCGTCTATTGCTTTCTGCTTGATATCGATGGCCTTCTGATAGTCGGTCACAGAATTCGCCAATCGATTGCTCTTTTCCGCGGAGTCGGTCTGCTTCGGCGCCGAAAGACGCAAGTAGTCCGCCAGCTTTGACCACACGACGTCGTAGCCGGGCCCCATCTGGCTGGCCTCCGTCATTCGAGCGATGGCAGTCTCTAAATCGCCGGCGTCCGCGGCTGTTTTCGCCTCCGCAATCTTTTCATTCACCTGCTTGATGTTGGCATTCTCTTTTTGCAGGTTGGCGTTCTTCTCTTGCAAGGCCTTCAGTTGTTCGGGCGTTAAGCCTGCGCCTTGGGCGGCGACTTCTGTCTCTTTCTTCACGTCGAAATCGAGCTTCGTTTCGTCGAGGCCGACGGTCACGTTCTTGAAACTGAGGACTTCTTTTCCGTCCTTGGTCAACGTAAAGTCATAGTGACCGGGATCAATGCCCAACGAGAAATAGTTGCCTTTCTTGTCGGTCTTGAGCGAATACTTTCTACCGGTGTCCTTATTCGACAAATCGATCACACCGTCCACGATGGGACTGCCATCGGCATTCTTGCACGAGCCTTTCACCGTTCCCGTTGCCTGCGCGAAAGCTACGGGCATGAGCAGGCTTGCCATCAAGGTGACCAGCGTGAGTACCATCCAGTTCTTCTTCATTTCCGTCTCCTGATAAATCATAAATAGCCCATCTCAAAGAAAACGCTATCGGGACTGCAGCTCCTCATAAGAAATTCTGTCCGCCGCGCCCGCCTGCTCGAAAGCACGAAGCCGCAAGCGGCAACTGTCGCAGACGCCGCACGCTCGACTTTCGTGGCTGTAGCACGACCACGTTACATGGAGCGGCGCTCCGAGTTCAAGTCCCAGGCGAACGATCTCCGCTTTGTGCATGTGAATCAGCGGGGTCTCGATGCGAATATTCCCTTCCTTCGTGCCCCGCCGGATGACTTCGTTGAAGGCATCGTAATAAGCCGGACGGCAATCCGGATAACCCGAACTATCCGGCTCAACCGCACCGATATAGATCGTCTCTGCGCCCAATACTTCAGCCCAACTTACTGCAACAGACAGAAAATGTGCGTTGCGAAACGGAACGTAGGTCACAGGAATTTCTTTCGCTGGAACCGGTGTTTCAGGAACCGCAATGCCGGGGTCGGTCAGCGCCGAGCCGCCAATCATCCGTAGAGCTTCATCGCGGACGATCATCCGCTCACGAATCTCGAGCGCGTCACAAATATCCTCGAAAGACTTGCGCTCGCGAGCCTCAGTGCGCTGGCCATAACTCACATGCAATGCCGCTGCCTGATGGTCACGAGCCGCGAGCGCCGCGCACACGCAGGAATCCATGCCGCCACTAAGGAGAACCACCGCACGCGACTTGTTCTGCGCGGAAACCATCACACGCCTTTCGTGGCCGGATCCCAAATAAATTTATGCAGCTGCAACCCCAACCGCGCGGGTACTTGATCCTCCAGCATCCATTCTGTCAGCTCGCGCGGGTCGAGAAGGCAGTGCGCCGTACTGCGGCTACCCGTCGCCTGCTTGTGAAACGCAGGCGACAACAACACCGCGTTCACCTTGCGATCCAGTTCGTGCGACGAAATAAAATCGCGCGCGAATTCGTAATCGGCACGATCGCTCAAAACAAATTTCACTTCGTCCTGCGAACCCAGTGCTTCCAGGTTTTCCACGCGAAACGAATCGCCCGCGCCAGAGTGGGGACACTTCACATCCACAATTTTCACCACGCCCTTGGGCACGTGTTGGAGCAACCGCTCGCCGCTGGTTTCGATCAGAACGGTGTAGCCGTCATCCAGAAGACGTTGCATCAGCGGAACCACTTCGCGCTCCTGCAACATGGGCTCGCCGCCGGTGATCTCGACCAGGCCACCCTCAGGGCTAAGCTTCTCCACCTCGGCCATCACGTCATCAATCGCCATGCGAGTTCCGCCGGTAAACGTGTACTCGCTGTCGCACCAGGAGCAGCGCAGGTTACACCCCGTCAGCCGCACAAAGATGCACGGCAATCCCGCATAGGACGACTCGCCCTGAATCGACTTGTAAATTTCCGTGAGAAGCATGTTGCTATCAAACTCGGCGGCAGGTACCCGCAACTACTCGCTATACTTCGCAGTCGTATTATCGGTTTCGTAAATGGTGACGTCCTTCACTTGCACGCGTTGATTTGTGATTTGGCGCAGGCGGCCATTGGTCTCGTCGTAAAAGTACTTGGCCAGATTTTCCGCCGACGGATTCAGTTCAGTAAACGGCGCCACATCATTGATCATCTGATGATCGAGCCGGTCGATGACGTGCTTCATCACTTCGCGCAAGTCCTTGAAATCGAGTAGTAAGCCGGCCTTGTCCAATTCCTTACCCGCCAAGGTTACTCTGACCTTGTAATTGTGTCCGTGCGGATTCTCACACTTACCCTTGTAGTTACGCAGGTAATGCCCTGCCGCGAAGCTATCGTCCACGGTCACTTCGTACATAAGTTCTCCCTCGGCACGGTGCCGGCGTATGTCTCGGTCATCTGTTTGATTTTAACGCGGGGCAGCACCTCGGGGTTCGCCCCATTGCCTTAGTTCGCTCCAAGTGCTTACTATAGGGAGGTTTGCCCTATTGCTGTTAATTCGCACGGAGGCTGTCCCTCATGTCTGTCGCAACGCCATTATCCGAAAAAACTTCAGCCGCACTAGCTTTTGAAATGAATCCCCGCGAGGCCGCCGCCGCCCGATTCGATCTCGCGGCCAAGAAGCTCAATCTCGACGAAGGACTAACCAAGGTTCTGCGCACGCCCAACCGCGAAATCACGGTTTACATTCCCGTCGCCATGGACAATGGCAAGCTCGAAGTCTTCACTGGCTATCGCGTGCAGCACTCTATCGCGCGCGGCCCGGGGAAAGGCGGCATCCGTTATTCGCCCGACGTCAGCCTGGATGAAGTCCGCGCCCTTGCTGCATGGATGACATGGAAGTGCGCCGTCGTGAACATTCCTTTCGGCGGAGCCAAAGGCGGAGTCATTTGCGATCCTCACAAGATGTCGATGGGCGAACTGGAACGCATGACACGCCGCTACACTGCCGAACTCATCGAATTCATCGGCCCCGAGCAGGACGTGCCTGCACCCGACGTCAACACCAACGAACAAGTCATGGCATGGATGATGGACACCTACTCCATGCACATGCGGCGCACGGTCACTGCGGTCGTCACCGGCAAGCCCATCAACATTGGCGGATCGCGCGGTCGACGCGAAGCCACCGGGCGCGGCATCAAAATCGTCTGCGACGAAGCGGTCAAGAAGCTCGGCATGTCGATCGACACGACTCGCGTGATCGTGCAGGGATTCGGCAACGTTGGCTCCAACGCTGCGCTGCTCATGCACGAAGCCGGCTACAAGATCATTGGCATCATCGAAATGAATGGCAGCTTATACAACAAGAATGGCATCGATGTGAAGGCGCTCGCCGAACATCGCCAGCGCCACGGCACCTTCCAGGGATACAAGGAAGCCGAAGCCGCCGACCCGAACGAATTGCTTCTGACCGACTGCGACATTCTCATTCCGGCCGCCACGGAAAATCAAATCACCAGCGAAAACGCCGCCCGGCTGAAATGCAAAATCCTCGCCGAGGGTGCGAATGGCCCGACCACCGCCTCTGCGGACGACATCCTCTCCGACAAAGGCGTCTTCGTGATTCCAGACATTCTGTGCAACGCAGGCGGTGTCACCACGTCCTACTTCGAGTGGGTGCAGGATCGCCAGGGCTATTTTTGGAAGGAATCCGTGGTCAACGAGCAGCTCGAACACATCATGAAAACAGCCTTCGACGATGTGGTGCGCTTCTCCGAGACGCATCACGTCAACAACCGGATTGCCGCCTACATGCTAGCGATTGATCGCGTGGCGTACACGATCAGGCAGCGCGGTATCTACGCATAGCGCGGATTGGCCAGTCTAAATCGTGCGTGAATTTTGCGAGCAAAAATTGATTGTCTTGCGTCAAAAGCCTTATCAGCCAATGAACTGCCGCTACAACCGTGGAAGCGTGGGCCTTCAGGCCCACGAACCCAAGGCAGAATATTAGAGCTTTAGCCCCTGCGGCTAATTGCAATCGAGGAGAAAATTAATATGAAAACAAGAATCTCCCGCTGGCTGGTCACGAGCGTAATTTTCGTCGCGTCCGCCGCGTACGTATTCGCACAAACACCCACCGCACCCTCCGCGCCGTCAACCGCAACGGCTCCCACCAAGCCCTCCGACTCCGACATTGCCGCAGCTAAGACCGCCGGGAAAGTCTGGGTGAACCTCGACACCGGCGTCTACCACAAAGACGGCCGCTGGTACGGCAAGACGAAAAACGGCAAATTCATGTCCGAAGCCGACGCCAAGCAAGCCGGATATAAGTCCGCCAAGCGGAACTGACCAAACGTCACAACTCGCCGATTGCTTTCCCTTCTCGCACTGGAGGATAATCCAGTAGCGCGGGTTGCTGTGCGCGGCTTCCGGTGAATCTTCCCAACTCCATCACGCTGACGCGCATCTGCAGCATCCCTTTGCTCATTTGGATTCTTTCGAGCGCCCGCTTTCAAGGGGTTAATGGCGAGCGCGAACTGCTGGCATCGGCTCTCTTTATCGCCGCCTCCATCACTGATGGCATTGATGGATATCTGGCCCGCAAGCGCGGCCAGATCACAACCATGGGCATCCTGCTCGACCCCCTGGCGGACAAACTTCTGATCGCCGCCGCCTTCATCGTGCTGGTGCAATTCAATCCCGCATTGGTCCCGGCCTGGATCGCGATCGTCATCATCGGACGCGAATTTCTGGTCAGCGGCCTGCGCTCCATCGCAGCCTCCGAAGGCTTCACCATCGAGGCCAGCAACCTCGGCAAATTCAAAATGTTCGTGCAGATCGTCTCGGTCGTGGCTGTGATTCTAGACCACCACTGGCACGAGTGGCCGCTCTTCGGAAATTACTTCCTGCCCATCCACTGGATCGCGTGGATCGCCATCTGGTTCATGGTCGCGCTCTCCCTAATCTCTGCCGGAGATTACTTCGTCGCCTTCTGGTCCAAGATCGACCGCCAAGCCGTAAGAACCCGCAAACGCTCGTCAATCCTCAGCCGTAGAAGAAAAAGAAACATCGTCGCGACGTAGATCGAAACGTCGATCCGCTCTAGGCTTGAATGGAAACCGGCGAAACTCTGTCTGCGCCAAAACCCATCTCCACTTTCTCCAAACAATCCAGTTACGTCGGTAAGGCCGATTCAGGGTCGTTGACGGTTCTAACCCGCTTTGAGCCTAGACTCGATCTAATGGCAGTTCCTCATGTCACGTACATGACCGGTACGTACGATTACCGGCTTGTCGCACTTTCCGTTGTCCTCGCGATCGCCGCATCCTATGCAGCTTTAGACTTAGCTGGACGCGTCACTGCGGCCCGGCGCTGGACGCGCGCCTTCTGGCTGGTGGGAGGATCTGCGGCAATGGGCCTCGGAATCTGGGCCATGCACTATATCGGGATGCTGGCGTTCACCATGCCGATGCCAGTGCTCTACGACTTCCGCACAGTAGCGCTGTCCTTACTTGCCGCCATCGCAGCCTCTGCCGTAGCTCTGCTCGTGGTCAGCCGCAGCGCCATGGGTTGGCGCCGACACGCGATTGGCAGCATCGTCATGGGCAGTGGAATCGCAGCGATGCACTACATTGGCATGGCCGCCATGCGCGTGCCGGCGCAGGTGCACTATAACCTGGCCATTGTCGCCGTTTCTATCGTGCTCGCCATCGTTATTTCATATGTCGCTCTGATGCTCGCGTTTCGCGTCCGCGATGAAAAGGGCGTCAGCGTAAGGAAGATACTTAGCGCACTCGTCATGGGAAGCGCGATTCCCCTGATGCACTACACCGGAATGGCCGCGGCCAGCTTTTCTCCGTCCTCCGCGATGCCGGATCTTACCCACGCCGTCGGCATCTCACAACTGGGCATCGCAGCCATCAGCATCACCAGCGTACTGGTTCTTCTTCTTGCCATCGTCACTGCCTTCTTAGACCGCCTGTTGGCCGCTCAAAAGGCACTTCTTGAGATGTCGCGACAGGGCGAGTCTCATTTTCGCGCCCTGGCGGAAGCCATCCCGCAGATCCTCTGGACGGCGGAACCCAACGGCGAACCTGACTACTTCAATAAGCAATGGTATGAATACACTGGTTTCAAGTCGGAAAAAAGCTACCATCTAAGTTCGCGGTTCGCAGTCCATCCCGACGACCTGGCCGCATCCGCCTCCAAATGGGAACACTCCGTTCAAACAGGCGAAACATTCGATGCCGAGTATCGTCTTCGGCGCGCCTCCGACGGCACTTTCCGCTGGCATTTGGTAAGAGCGGTTCCCATCAGGAATTCGAAAGGAAATATTGTCCGGTGGTTTGGCAGCTCGACCGATATCGACGACCAGAAGCACCAGCAACAGATTCTGGAAAAACAAATCGAGGAACGAACCGCGGAGGTGGTTGCCGCAAACGCCCGACTGAAGCAAGAGATGAATGAGCGAGAATTGGCCCAGGCCAAACTCAATGGCGAAAACGCGGTCATGATGCAAGAACTCACCCGAAGATCAGGCCGCTCCAACCTTTTAGCCCGTATGGGCAAGCTTTTACAGAGTTCCAGCAACATGGAGGAAGCGATCTCGATTGTGCTCGGCCTCGCGCCCAAAATCTTCCCGGCATTTCGCGGAGCGCTGTTCTTGTTGAATGATTCCCATGCTCTTCTCGAGGTCGTGGGCGTTTGGGCGGATTGCGACTTAGCCGTAGCCGAGACCTTTGAAGCAACCTCGTGCTGGGCGCTGCGAACTGGGCAAAGGCATTTCGTAGCAGCGGGCGACCGCACGGCTCAGTGCGCCCATGCTGCCGCCTCTAAAACTTCTTACTTGTGTATCCCTATCATGACCCAGGCGGGAGCGGTCGGAATATTGCACCTTCAGTCCCTGACGAGCGAGGGCGAACCATCGGAATCCGAGCTCTTGCTCGCGACTACCTTTGCGGAACAAGTAGGTCTCTCCATCTCGAATCTGAAGCTGCAGGAGGCACTCAGGCAACAGTCGACAAGAGACGCTCTCACCGGCCTCTTTAACCGCCGCTACCTCGAAGAGAGTCTGGAGCGCGAGATACGGCGTGCGGCAAGATCGGAACAGCCCGTGGGAGTCATCATGTTTGACTTGGATCACTTCAAGGTCTTCAACGACACCTTCGGCCATGAGGCTGGCGATTGCGTGCTGCGTGAAGTAGGAGCTTTCATGTTGAGAAATGCGAGGGCGGAGGACATCCCGTGCCGGTTCGGGGGCGAAGAATTCGTCCTCATCTTGCCCAGCGCAACTTTGGAGGGTACCCAGTCCCGCGCCGAGCGCCTGCGAGCGAAAATCAAAGAGATCACAGTTCTGCACCATGGCAAGTCTTTGGGAATGATTACCATTTCTGCCGGCGTCGCAGCGTTCCCTGTCCATGGTCTGTCGGTGAAAGAGGTAATCGCGGCCGCCGACGGGGCCCTCTATCGCGCAAAAAAGGGTGGGCGGGATCGGGTTGTGGTAGCCGAACTGGCGAAAACGATCGAGATCGCAGCCGCAGCCGCCCGTGGGGTGGGAAGTTAGCTGGTTTCGAGCGACTGAGCAGTAATTCGAAATCTTATCGAGTTGTCGACGATTTCGCCTTCTGGTCCGGGCTCCCGGGTCCGATAAAATCTTCCCTGCCAGCGGAGCTAATCGCGTCCGACGAAAAAGCAAATAGTGCCCTCTGTGAGAAACTGCGCGGCAACGACTCCGGCCGTGCTGAGTGGGTGAGGAACAAAAACAAAAAGAGCGCGGATCGCTCCGCACTCTTTTGTGATCCTGATCCCTCTGCCGAATTAATTCTGCTGTGCGTCCAACTCGACCAAGTCGCCAACGTGGACATCTTCCAGCGCGAACACTAACATGCCGGTCGAAGTCGTATCGGTCGTACCCACCACTACAATCTCTCCCACCGCGCGTCGCGGCAAGTCGCGTACATGGATGTTCGGCCCTGAGGTCTTGCCCAACATTCCCTGATCGATCGACGCCGGCTTCTTCTGCGTGTCTTCACTGATCGACGCCGCGAATGAGAGGGAGTCGACCGGATCATGCAAATCCGCGTCGTAGGGGCGGGTGGCGCGAATGTAGTCGCCGACCTTTACTCCTTGCTTAGCTCCGAAGTTCATGTAAACTTTGGCGCCGGTACCGATTTCGGAATCGAAGTCGCGTGCCATGACAATGCGTCCCGACACTTTGCCATTGGGCGGAGCAAAGCGATCGAAGCGCATCGGAAGGCGGAACGGAATCTGAGCCTTTTCTTGGAACGGAACCGCAATGTCTCCCGGCACTACCGGGCTGCAGCCAAACTCAATTTCCCCGATGGCCATCTTGTTGCGGGTATCGATAACTTTGATCCGGGCCAGTTCAGCGTAGGGCTGACCGACTTGCTTCAGGATCTTATCCTGGCCGGGAAAAACTTCGTTCTTGTTGGGATTACGGAGTTCCCGAAGAATCGTGTACTGCTGGCCGAGTTCATAACCCTTGCCCGTGAGGTAAATAATATCGCCATTCACGAACTGGGTGGTGCTCGGGGTTTGCAGGCCGCCCGCAACGTAATTGGCGTTGGGCATCAGTTTCTTGCTGATGAAACCGGCGCAGTAGAGGTCGGCATAAGTTGGGGTTTGCACCCGTCCGACCGGGAAGCTGGCCCTGGTGTCCAGAGTGCCATCGGGCGTCGGATCGGCGGCATCGGCGACGGTGGGTGTCTGCTGCGCCGACGCGGCCAGGGCAATCCCCAGCGCCAAGAACAGCAATAGTCCTGTTTTCTTCATGATACCTCCAAAAATCGGGCCGGGGCGACCGGCCACTTCCTAGCTAACTGCGGCAAACAAAGGGCTTTCACGTTGGACAGTAACAAGGCGAGGGTCACCGGTCAAGGTTACGCTAGTGTCATAACCAGAGCAGAAATAGTTTGCCGACGAATAAATCTTTGTCTGGGAGTTGCATATCGAGTCACACCTCTGTAATATCTCGCCGTCCCTTATAGTTAGGAATTTTGTCGTTTGATGACGAATATTAGCCACAATTCCGTGTCCCGTTTGCGGAGCCTGCGCCTGCCCCGTGTCTGCGTCGCTCTCACCGGTTCCGATCCCGATCAGATGCTCGAAAAAGCCGAATTTCTGGTGCGTGACAACACTTTCCTAGAGTTTCGGCTCGACTATCTGGCGAAACCGGCCGCCGCGTTGCCCAAGATTAAGGAATTCTTGGATTATCGCCCCCATGTGTTCGCCATCGGCACCTGCCGCCGCGAAGTGAATGGAGGCAAGTTCCACGGTTCGGTTGACGCGCAGCTCGAAATCCTGACCAAAGCCGCGGAATCGGGATGCCAACTGGTCGATGTCGAATTAGAAACGGCGGCCAAGCTCAAGCCAGCGGTGCTGGAAAAGCTGCGCACACTATCGGCGCTGATCCTGTCGCACCATGACTTTCGCGCCACCAAGAAGCTGGAAGAGACGCTGGAAGCGATGACCAAAATTCCAGCTGACTTTTATAAAATCGTGAGCACCGCTGGAATGCTTTTCGACAACGTGACCCTGATGAAGTTTGTCGAAAAGCACAGCCGCAATCTGTCTCTGGTCGGCATTTGCATGGGTGAGCAAGGCATCATTAGCCGAGTACTGTCGGTGCGTGCGGGCAGCATTTTTACATTTGCGGCAGTCAGCCCCGATGAAAAAACCGCCCCCGGACAAGTCACCGCCCAAGAGTTGCGCAGCACCTACCGTATCGATCAAGTGGATGCTGCTACGCGCGTGTACGGCGTCGCTGGCGATCCCGTGGCGCAATCCCTGGGGCCCATCGTCATGAACACCGCCCTGCGACGCGAGACGGTGAACGGAGTCTATCTGGCGCTCCATGCCAAGACCCTGAAAGACCTGCTGGCCTGCGTGCGCGACATTCCCTTGCACGGACTGTCGATCACCATGCCCTACAAGCAGGCCATCGTCGAATACCTCGACAACAGCGATGCCCACACCGCCAAGATCGGAGCCTGCAATACGGTGGTCCGCGCCCAGGACGGCAAGCTCTATGGCTTCAACACAGACACGGCGGGAGTGGTACGCCCACTGGAGCAACGCATCGTCTTGCAAGACGCCAAGATTCTTGTCTTGGGAGCTGGCGGCGCAGGCCGCGCCGCAGCCTTTGGACTCAGAGAGCGGGGGGCAGAAATATTCATCCTGAATCGCACCGCCGAAACCGCCCAAAAGCTTGCGCGGCAAGTCCACGGCAAGTCGGTAAAGCGCGCCGACCTAAAAAAGCTAAATTTCGACGTCATCATCAATGCTACCCCGATCGGCATGGGAAATCTGAAGGATTCTCCTTTGGAGCAAGACGAAATTAGGGCCAAATATGTCTTCGACATGGTCTACGACCCGATCGAAACCAAACTCCTAACAATTGCTAAAGAGGCTGGGGCGGCCATCATTCCGGGATTGGAGATGTTCGTCCATCAAGCCGCCCGCCAGTTCGAGATCTGGACGGGCAAGCCCGCCCCTTGGGACGACATGCTTAAAGTTTCCATCGTGGCCTTGCAGGATCGAGCGGCAAAGGCTGCCGCGGCGGCTGCTGAGGAAAAGCCCAAAGTCAAGGCAAAGGCGAGCGCCAGCAAAGCGAAGAAGCGTTAAGTCCACCTTCCACGCTCGATCCGCCTACTCCAGCCGCCTAAGCAATTTCTCCTCCAACTATTCTTCAAGAAAGCGATGCTACTTGTTAGGAATTGGTTGCAAGTTCCCAAGTTACGTAGGTACTATGTGACTGGGATGTGAATAACGTTCCAAAGCAACATCCGCCCTTTCTTCCAGGTGTAAAGAGCCGTAAGTACAAGTTTCCAGCGAGCCCCAGGCTCGCTTGCATGATCGGAGCGACTTTATGGCGTGGTACGCGTACTGCATTACCGAACACAGAACTCTCTCCACAGGAACAAGATCTCGCCGCCCTTTTCTTCTGGAGAACGTGCAAGGAGTCAACGGGGCACCCGTCCTGAGCTATCCAAGCGGTGACTTCGCCGTCGTGGTCAGTGAGTACGACCGCAGCACATCAGGCAAGACACCACCTTCAGCCTCCACTTCGGCCGTGACCTCTTTGGACGAGCGATTCGTCTTGGAGCACGCCCGCGTAGTCAGCCTCTGCTTCCGCGAAGGCACAGTGCTGCCGTTCCGCTTCGGAACCATTTTCGACAGTGACGAAGCCCTGCGCCAAGCCGTGCGCACCAATCGTCGCGCCTTCGGCGTGAGCGTCGAGAAACTACGCGGCAAAGCCGAAATGCACCTCCGAGTCCTCATTCGTGATGGGGCAGTGCGGGAAGCATCGGTCACCGACGTCCAGTTGCCCGACTGCACCGGCGGCGAGTACTTGCAGAAGCTCCGGATCAAAGCCTCGAAAGACCGTGAACGTCAGACCAAAGCTCGCGCGCTCTCGGTGCAGGTCAACAAACTTTTCAGTCCGCTTGAAGAGGATGTGAGCTGCAAGCGCATGAGCGCCAATGGCATGATGATCGACATTGCCCATTTGATCGACTCGCGGGCGGTGGAGAAGTATCAGAACCGTTACAGCAGCGCCGCGCGACAGCTCAAGAATTGCGAACTCGCCATCAGCGGACCGTGGCCGCCCTATCATTTCCTGCCGGGAAAGCTGCGAACCGTGGCCGGCAACTCGTAGCACCAAACCCGAAGAGCGGGAAGTGACGCTGCAACGATCGTGGTGCAGCCAATGTGCATTGTTATGCACTGCCCTTCGTGGCCTACCCATCTGTCCACCTATTGTTCATCCCCGTAAGACATTGCTCCTATTGAGCTTGGAGTAAGAACCAACGGCCGGGGTAGGCGACTGAACTTTGGCCGGGCAAATGCTTCTATTGCGAAGTATGAAAGAGGCCGCGCCAACCATGATTCCCGCCTCCAGTTCCCCACACCTCCTTTGCAGCCGTTCGCGCCCATGGATCGACTGCCCACAGCGTCATCCCTGAAACTCACCCTACCCTCATGCCTCTGACGAAAAGACGGCCCCTGACGGGCCGTTTTTTTTCGTAGCGGCTCGCGCATGCGTCAGGTACCCGGTCGTGGGGTGTCCCGGCGCTTAGACCCGGGTCCCACCTACCTCCTGAAACCTCTGTGGTCCCTCAGTGTCCTCTGTAGTAAAGATTTTTGTAGTAAAGATTTTTCGGACCCTTACCACAGAGGACACTGAGGCTCACGCAGGAAGCTTGCAGTTCTGGTGCTCATCGTGTCGCGAACGCACAACCACTCGGGCTCAGGCGCTGGCCTCCGCCTGCCATGCTCGAATCCAAAGTGGAAATCCCAGCGGAATCCATTCTGCCATTTGACGCATCTCACTTTGAGCGCATATGATCTTCCGATTATCTTGTGCGCGAGTTCAGAACAGTAGATTGAGATTCGCGGAACAGATGACATCATTCATGGATAAAAAGAAACTGGAAGCCTTCAAGAAGAAGCTCGAGACCCGGCAGCAGGACTTGCGCCGCACCGTCTCCCGCACCGAGCAGGACGGCCGCACCATCGACGAAGATTCGACGCAGGATATCGCCGATAAGGCCGCCAGTTCCTACACCAAGGAATTCCTTTTCGCGCAAAGCAACAACGACCGCCAGCTTTTGCAGATGGTGGATGGCGCCTTGCTGCGCATTCGCGACGGAAGTTTCGGGGAGTGCATCGCCTGCGGCGAAGAAATCAACGCCAAGCGCCTCGACGCCGTACCCTGGACGCGCCATTGCATCGAGTGCCAGGAAAAACTCGAGAGTGGATTGCTTGAAGAGGCCCAGAAATAATCGAGTGTTGCGAAGTATGAAATGTTCGTGAAAACCCTTCCCCAAAGTAGCCGAGGGTTTGACACCGCTGGAACGCGGTTGTTATAGTCAAAGTCGCTCCCCTAGAACGCGGGTTCTTGTTTCGAGCGCGTCCGACCGCTGGGATTGTTCAAGTCCATTCGCCAGGATGGGCGGATTACAACCTAAGACTCACACCGGCAGTCCGTTGCAAAACCCGTCCGCGTTCCGCTAAATCGGGAGCACCGCAGAGAGGCGATGACCTTGTTCGAAGACAACTTTAACCCCAACCAGCAATCCTCAAGCTCAGTGCAAGTGGCAGAACCAGTTTCCGCTGAAGCTTTCGACAATCACAACGATCATCACAGCGAAGATCATCGCGTCGCGACCGCACCGGAGGTCGGCGCTCTCGCCAGCGAAGAATCCTTCGAGGCGATGCCGGAAGACTTCGCCTCCGCGCTGGAGAATTTCACCAGTGAGAGCGAAGAGACCGCCAACGACGACAACGTCATCAAGGGAACCGTGCTCAAACTGACGGCGACCCATCTCGTGGTGGATGTGGGCGCCAAATCGGAAGGCATGCTGCCGCTTTCGGAAGTGCTCGATCATGAGGGCAAGGCGCGCTTCGCTCCCGGCGACTCCATTGACGTGATGCGCGAAAAGGGCCCCATGGAAGAGGGCTACATCCGCCTGTCGCATCAGAAAGCGCAGAGGCTGCGCGCGTGGGATGAAATCGAGAAGTCGTATATTGAGAAGACACCCATTCAAGCCCAGGTCATCGAGCGCATCAAGGGCGGACTGACGGTTGACATCATGGGCGCGCGTGCATTCCTTCCCGGCTCCCAGATGGATGTTCGTCCCATCCGCAACATCGACGTGGCCAAGGGCGAGATGATCGAAGTCGCCGTCATCAAGCTGAACAAGAAGCGCGGCAACATAGTAGTGTCGCGCAAACAGTTGCTGGAAGAGGAGCAAGGCGTGAAGCGCGCCGAGACTCTACAGCACCTCGAGGAGGGCGCGATTCTTACCGGTGTGGTTAAGAATCTCACCGAATACGGCGCCTTCGTCGACCTCGGCGGGATCGACGGCTTGCTCCACGTCACCGATATGTCTTGGGGGCGCCTCACTCACCCGCGCGACCTCGTCAATGCAGGAGATCAGATTCAAGTAAAGGTTCTGAAGTTCGATAAAGATAAGCAGCGCGTCTCACTGGGATTCAAGCAGCTCACGCCTGATCCCTGGCTCGACGCCGCAACTCGCTATCCCGTCGGCGCTCATGTCAGCGGTCGGGTCATCAGCGTCACCGACTACGGCGCATTTGTCGAACTCGAGCAAGGCATTGAAGGCTTAGTTCACGTCAGCGAAATGACCTGGTCGAAGCGCATGAAGCATCCGTCCAAGCTGGTGAATGTTGGAGATCAAGTGGACTGCGTCGTGCTCAACGTCAACTCGACCGAGCGCCGCATTTCGCTCGGCATGAGGCAGCTTGCGACCAATCCCTGGGACGCACTGCATACCAAGTATCCCGTTGGAGCAACCGTAGAGGGCCGCGTCCGTAATCTTACCGAGTTCGGCGCATTCCTCGAAATCGAGGACGGAATCGACGGCTTGGTTCACGTCAGCAATCTGAGCTGGGTGAAGCGCATTAAGCATCCGTCGGAAGTCTTGAAAAAGGGCGACAAAGTCAAAGCCATCGTGCTCGCCATAGAACCGGACAAGCGCCGCCTATCGCTCGGCGTGAAGCAACTGCAGCCCGATGTCTGGGAAAGCTTCTTCGCCACGCACCACGTCGGCGATGTTCTGCACGGCAAAGTCTTGCGGGTCGCGGGGTTTGGAGCCTTTGTAGAAATCGCAGAAGGCGTCGAGGGTCTCTGCCACAACTCCGAAGCCGTGGACGCCAACGGCCAGCCGCTGACGCTCGAACCCGGCCAGGAGCACGAATTCAAGATCGTCAAAATGAATCAGGAAGACAAGAAAGTCGGACTGAGCATGAAAGCGATCGGTGAAGAGGCCTCCCGCAAAGAAGTCGAGGCCTACAAGCAGCCGACCGCCAGTAGCACCGGCGGATCGACTATCGGCGAATTAATGTCCTGGAAGCGCGCTGGCAGCGAGGGCAATTAATTAGGTTCGACGTGTAGATGCCGACGAACGCAAATGCGTCGAACAGGATCCTCATGGCTTCAGCGATATCAGATATTGCTTCAGTTGACTTAATCCCGCATGCAAATCTCCCGGCGAGGGCGGCCCCAAATAACGGAGGGCCGAGGCGGCCACCGCGATGAGGAAGAGGCAGATTGCGCTCTCCACGAGGCGCTGCCACTGAGAGCAGACCGGTTCGCTGATCAGCGAGTCGGCGTAAGGATCCTCA
>Ga0181525_10002214_pt1 | contig 16069 bp, 15 predicted proteins | sample PEATcosm2014_Bin_48_FD_121100 | JGI IMG/M metagenome (GOLD analysis project Ga0181525, IMG submission 121100) | Peatland microbial communities from MTU Mesocosm Facility, Houghton, MI, USA - PEATcosm2014_Bin06_10_metaG | ecosystem: Environmental > Terrestrial > Soil > Wetlands > Peat | place...
CCCGCAGTCCCCGGTCGCCTACTACCAGCAGATCGGCCGGGCCGGCCGGGGCGTAGCCAAAGCGGAGGTGATCCTGCTGCCTGGCCGCGAGGACCGGGATATCTGGGCGTACTTCGCCTCGCTGGCGTTCCCGCCCGAGCACCAGGTCCGGGCGGCACTGGCCGCACTCGCCGAGGCGGGCCGGCCGCTGTCCACCGCCGCGCTGGAGACCCGGGTCGACCTGTCCCGGGGTCGGCTGGAGTCCATGCTCAAGGTGCTCGACGTCGACGGCGCGGTGCGCCGCACCGCGGGCGGCTGGCAGGCCACCGGCCAGCCGTGGGTCTACGACACAGAGCGGTACCAGCGGGTTGCTCAGGAGCGGATCCGCGAGCAGCAGGCCATGCTGGCCTACCAGACGACCGATGCCTGCCGGATGGAGTACCTGCGCCGCGAACTCGACGACCCGGACGCTGCCCGCTGCGGCCGCTGCGACAACTGCACCGGCCGGCGGCGGGACCAGGAAGTCCCGCAGCCCGCCGCGGACGCAGCGCGGCAGCGGCTGCTCCGCCCCGGCGTCGGGGTCGAGCCGCGGCGGATGTGGCCGCCGGGGATGAAGGACCTGGGGATCGCCGGTGCCTCGGGCAAGATCCCCCTGGATCGCACGGCCGAGCCGGGCCGCGCGCTCGGCCGTCTCACCGACGTCGGCTGGGGGACCACGCTCCGGGCGCTGCTCGCCGACGAGGCTCCCGACGGGCCGGTTACGGACCAGCTCACCGACGCCGTGATCAAAGTCCTCGCCGCCTGGGACTGGAGCCAGCGCCCGGCCGGCGTCCTCACGCTGCCATCGCGCACCAGGCCGGTCCTGATAACGAGCCTCGGCCAGCGGATCGCGCAGGTCGGCAGGCTGCCCTACCTAGGCGCGCTCGGCTACGCCAGCACCGACGGCCCCGGCCCGCGCCACCACAACAGCGCCCAGCGGCTGCGCTCGCTATGGCACGCGCTCACCGTCCCGGACGACCTGCGCCGGGCACTCAGCCAGCTCACCGGTCCGCTCCTGCTCGTCGACGACCGCATCGAGACCGGCTGGACCATGACCGTCGCGGCGAAACACCTCAGGGAGGCCGGCGCCCCCGCCATCCTCCCGCTGGCCCTGGCCGTCACCACCGGCTGAGATCACATGTGGTTCCCCAAGATGATCAGGATCCGGAGTACCCGGATCTTCCACTTCTTCTAGCGATGCAGGAATCTCCGGGTCAGGTCCGCGATCGTGTCGGGCTGCTCGTCCAGCGCGAAGTGGCCGGCGTCGAGGATGTGCACCTCGGCGTCTGGCACGTCCCTGCGGTAGGCCTCGGCCTCCTCGGCTTGGAACGACGGGTCATAGCGGCCCCATAGGACCAGCAGGGGCGGCTGGTGCTGGCGGAGCCAGTCCTGCCAGGCGGGGTAGCTCGCGACGTTGGTGCGGTAGTCGTAGAACAGGTCGGCCTGGATGTCGTGCTGGCCGGGCCTGCTGAGGAAGGCGAACTCATCAGTCCACAGGTCCGGGTCGTAGTTCTCGGCGTTCGGGCTGGTTCCGACGTGGCGCTGCCGGGTCGCGGTGAAGGAAAAGAAGTTCTCCCGCAGCGCGGCCTCGTGGGCCTGGCGGTCGGCCCAGAACTCGCGCCGGGTCTGCCACAGCGGGCCGAGACCGTCCTCGTGGGCGACGGCGTTCTGGACGACGAGCGCGTCGAGCCGCCCGGGATGGGCGATCGCGAGCCGGAATCCCACTGGGCCGCCGTAGTCCTGCACGACCAGGGTATAGCGGCGCAGGCCGAGGACCTCGGTGAAACGGCCGATGACGGCGGCCAGGTGGTCGAAGGTGTAGGCGAACTCGGCAGGGCCCGGCGTGTCGCTGTGCCCGAACCCGGGATAGTCCGGCGCAACCAGGCGGAACGGGCCGGCGAGCCGGTCCAGCAGTGGCTGCCACATCCGGGAGGAGGAGGGAAATCCGTGCAGCAGCAAGATCGCGGGAGCGTCTGGCGGGCCGGCGTCGCGGTAGAAGACCGTCAGGCCGTCGACATCGGCGGTACGGTAAGCCGTTCGGTACATGGCTGGCTCCGTTCACGCGGCGGACGGCTGACATCCTGATGATCTCAAGTTCACCGCGGCTTCGATGATGAGTCGCCGGGGCCGTGTGGGCTGCCAGCAGGCGTGCTTCTGCATCTCAACCGGGATTCTGCCTCGGTGACTACCTTGGTTTCTTGGCAAAGATTCGAAAGCTTTTCGTCACTCCAGCGGTCCCGGTGCCGTAACTCTGCGCCTCTTCGATGCCGACTACGCTGAAGATCTCCCATCCTCCTTCGGAGAACCAGTCGAGAATCGCGTCCCAGCCCACCAGGCTGCTGCCATCGCGGAAAGACACATTCCAATCATTACCGGGACTATTGCGAGTGCCCTTTCCGGTATCTCCGAAGTTCACCCTGGTGGTCGTGTAGGACCATTGAGTGCTCAATATCTGCCTCCCCGCTTTCATCCGGCTTCTGGTCCGACACTACATTCAATTAACGTCTCTGACTATAAGGTCCGCCCGCGAGCTCAAACGATGAAATGCCAACCGGGCAGCCTCGTGTGCCACCCACAATTCGTCCCACCGCCTGGCCCGGGCCTCGTCAGGCTCAGCGGCGCGGCCGGCGGCCGCAGCACTAGCCGCGCCTCCGGCGGGAAAGGCCCCGCCCGGCCACCCCCCGTCCACCGCAAGCGCCGCAATCAGCGCCGCCCCTCGGGCCGAGTACGCGGAAAAGTCGTCGTCGCCCGGCATCGACACCGCCCGCCGGGTGGCGTCGGCCAGGTCACGACGGAACGACGCCCCCCCGGCGCTGCCGCCGGCCACCCAGACCGCGTGCCCGGACCCAAGTGTCTCGTCCAGCACCGCCAGGCACCGCCGGCTCTCCAGCACGATCCCGTTGACCAGCGCGCGGGCGAGATGCTCCCGGCCATGCCCAAGGTTGAGCCCGACGATGGCCCCGTGCAGCGACGGATCCCACAGCGCCCCCTGCTCGCCCGGACTCAGGTAAGGCAGCAGGACGGGGGAGCGGAACGGATCCGCCTCAGCCGCAAGCTTCACCAGGTCAGGCACGCCAAGCCCGAGCACCCCCGCCAGCCAATCGATCGCGCTCCCGGTGGCGAGCAGGTCCATCTCGACCCCCCACCGCCCGTCCTCGGCGAGCGGCGTGACGAGGAACCTATGCGAAGGATCGAAGACCAGCCTGTCGCTGATGCCCAGGATGACGGTGCTGGTCCCCGCGATGTAACCAACCTGCCCCGGCTCGCGGACGCCCAGACCAAGTGCCCCAAGGACCGAGTCGGCCGCCCCAAGCACGACAGGGATAGGCCCGCACCCCAACTGCCCCGCTACCTCCGCCCGCAGCGGCCGCCAGCTGACCGAAGGCCGCACCTCAGGCAGCCCAGCCAAGGCCGAAGCCAAGGACGAAGACGAGGCCACGCCCGGAGCGGAACTCAGGCCGACGCCAAAAGCCGCCGCCTCAGCAACGACCGCAGGACTCCAGCGCCCCGCCTCGAGCGCGTAGCACCCGTACCCGGACGCGGTACTAGGGTCCGTCGCCAGCTCCCCGGTCAGCCACCCGAACAGGTAGTCCTTCGCCGAGGCGATAACACGTGCGGCACAAGCCCGCGAAGCCGAGTCCCGCGCGATCCGCCCGAACATCGGCACCAGATACCGCCCGTCCACCCACTGCCCGGTCAGCCGGTACAACTCCGAAGCGCCGCACCGCGACCGGAACGAATCCCCGAGATCGTCCGCCCGGCTGTCCTGCCAGGTAACCGCACGCCCAAGAGCCCGCCCATCCGCCCCGATCGTGACCAGCGTGGGAATCATCCCCGACAGCCCGAGGGCCCGCCATCGCCCAGAAGGCACGATCGCGCCGAGCCGTGCCAGCACGACAGAAACCGCCCGCAGCCAGTCCCCGGTGTCCTGCTCATACGCCCCGACCTCAGGCCGGTGCGTAGGGTAGCCCGCACTGGCCCGGCCGAGGATGGCCCCGGACGACCCGAGCGCTATTCCCTTGAGCCCGGACGTCCCGAGGTCGAGCCCCACATATACGTCCAAGCCGCGCTAAGCAGGCCGGTCCCCGGCCATCTCCTCCTCGACATGCTCCCCGTGGCTGGTGGTCGGGTCCGAGTAGAAGGTCGACTTCCCCACCCACCGAGAGACGAACGACAGCACAAGCCCCACCGCCGCGAGCCCGAACCCGAACGTGATCTCCACCCCGTTCAGCAGCCCCTTGGCCAGCGTGTAGATGATCACGAAGGCCATGAATGCCGCGCCGAGACCCGGCAGCACCCCGCCGAGGAAGAAGTTGCCCGGCCCGCGCATGATCACCCGCCGGTAATACCAGACCGCCGTGCCGGCCGTGAGCAGGTAGAACATCGCGGCCATCAGCCCGAGCGTGCTTGTGATGTCCCCGAGCGCCTTGCCGATCGACCCGATCAGCGTCGAGGCCCACAGAAACACGATGTTCAGCAGCCCGAACAAGATGGTGGCATTCCACGGAGTCCGGTGCGTCGGACTGGCCTCGCCGAACCATCGCGGGAACACCCGGTCGCGCCCCATTGCGAAGGAGATCCGCGACGCGCTGACGATGGCGGCGAGCAGCGAGGCGAGCGTGCCGCCGAGCACGGCGACGATCATGACCTGCTTCCAGCCGCTCCCGCCGATGAGGTTTCCGACGTAGGCCAGGATGTTGGCCGCGTTGGCCTGCATCGCGCCGTTCGGCGCGACGCCCTGCAGGCACAAGATGACGCCCGCGTATATCACGAACAGGATCACCACGCTGGTCACGCCGGCCGGGCCCGCCTGCTTGCCCTTGGCCTCCTCGCTCACGTAGGCGGCGGTATCCCAGCCGGAGTACAGGAAGATGGCCAGCAGCAGCCCGGAGACCAGCGCGCTGAACCCGCCAGCGCCGCTGACGGTGAACCACGAGCTGGTGATGTGCACGGTGTGATGCAGGCTGTGCCCGTAGATGCCGACGAGCGCGGCGATGGAGAAGCCGACGAGCAGGCCGTACTCGAAGATGGCCCAGCCCCAGGAGAACCGCGCCGACAGCTTGATCCCCAAAGCGGCGACCACGAGCACGACCAGGTCGAACGCCGTGCCGACGGCGGCGACGGCGTGCGGGTTGTTCGCCGCCGAGTTGCTGAAGAAGCTGAGCATGTAGGTGCCGAGCGGGACGGTAAGGCTGGTCGTGCCGACCGAGTAGTACATCAGCATGATCCAGCCGGCGAAGAACCCGGCGTGCGGGTTGAGCGCCCGGCCCACCCAGGAATACGTCGCCCCCGCGCTCGGCTGCCAGGCATTCAGCCGCTGGTAGCCGATCGCGATGCCGAGCATCGGGATGAAGCAGATCAGGATCGGCAGGAAGCTGGCGTAGCCGACGGTGGCGAGCAGCACGGCAAGCGTGACCGCGATGCTCTGGGTGGGACCGGAGCTAGCCATCGCCATGACGACGACGTCGCCGATCCGCAGCGCCCCCGCCCGCAACCCGCCCGGGTGGTCTGCAGCCGTGACCGGATCTTGCGAGGACATGGCGTACCTCCGGAGAACTAGCTTCCTGGTCGCCTCCGCCCGACAACGGCGAAGGCCTCCTCCGCCGCGCCGAGCATGTCGTCGACATCCTCGGCGGTGTGCACGAGTGAGAGGAATAGGTTCTCGTACTGACTCGGATGGAACAAGACACCACGCAGCAGCATCTCCTGCCACCACCGGGTGAAACGTTCCTCGCTGGCGTACCGCTGGGCATCCCGCCAGTTCCTGATCGGCCGCTCGCTGAACCAGACCTGGAACACCGTGCCGAGACCCTCCACGACCACCGGCAGGCCCGCCGCGGCGGCCAACGTGCGCAGCCCGCTCATCAGCGTCTCGCCCAGCTCGCGCTGCCGCTCGAACAGCCCGGGCTCGGCCAGCACGTCCATGGTCGCGCTGACCGCCGCGCACGCCACGGTGTTGGCGTTGTAGGTGCCCGAGTGCGAGTACCGCCCCTCCGCGATCATCGACATGGCCTCCCGCGACCCGCCGATGGCCGCCACCGGAAAGCCCCCGCCCAGACCCTTGGCCAGGGTGGTCAGGTCCGGAATGACGCCGAAGTACTCTTGCGCACCCCCGCGCGCGAACCGGAACCCGGTGATGACCTCGTCGAAGATGAGCAGCGCGCCGTGCCGCCTGGTCTGCTCGCGCAGCAGCTCCAGGTAGCCGGCCTCGGGCAGGATGCACCCGGTGTTGAACACCGCGGGCTCGGTGATCACCGCGGCCACCTGGTCGCCCCGCTCTTCCAGCACCTCCACCAAGCTATCCGGGTCGTTCCAGGTCAGCACGATGAGCGTGGCCTCGAGCTCGGCAGGCACGCCGGGCCCCGACGGGACCGGCCGCGGCCGGTCGGCCGGCCCCGCCAGCGCCGGGTCCACGTGGTTGCTCCAGTAGACCGTGTCCTGCCAGCCGTGGTAGTGCCCCTCGAAACGGATGATCAGCGGTCGCCCGGTGTGCGCGCGGGCCAGCCGTATCGCCGTCCCGACCGCCTCGCTGCCCGAGTTGGAGAACCTGACAAGCTCGATCCCGGGCACCGCCTCGGTGACCTTGCGCGCCGCCTCGACCTCCAGCTCGTACGGCACCCCGAAACAGGTGCCAAGCTCGCTGACCGCGCTGATCACGGCCGACGTCACCGCCGGGTGCCGGTGCCCGAGGATCATCGGCCCGAGCCCCAGCAGGTAGTCGACGTACTCATGCCCGTCGACGTCCCGCAGCCGCGACCCGGACCCCTGCGCCATGAACGGCGGATACGGGCTCCAGCCGAACTTCACCGTCCGGGCGCTGCTCCCCGCGCCCCCCGGGATGTAGCGGCTTGCCTCGGCGAACAGCTCGCCAGAACCCCGCGCCCAGTCCCGGTACCGCTGCTCAAAGCCTCGCTCGTCCAAGTCCGGCGGCTCCCATCTCCGACTGGCATCGCCCTCACGCAATTCCGCCAGGGACGATACCCAGCATGCCGCACATATTCAACACTAAGAACGAAAGCGGACCCGCGCCCCTACACAGCCCGCCAGCGGCCAGATCCCTGGAAGGCAACCGGCACCGGCCGTTTCCCAGATTTTTATTTTGGCCGAACGAACCGGCGTGCTCGCCCCGGTCACGCCGGATCGGCCCCCGGGCTTCACCCTTGCTCGGGTACGTTGCCTCCATGGCCAAGCGAGGACGACACCCCCGCAATCGCAGGAAACAGCAAGAGCAGCAAAGGCACCGGCGGCAGGTGCGCGCCGCGCGCCAGTACCGGCGGGGCCAGGACGATCTGCTGGCCAATGTCCGCCAGAGGCTCACTACCGGCGAGCCTCTGGATTTTCTCGCCTACGTGAGCACCCTGCTCGCCGCCCTCGACCCTCGCGGGCAGAATCCGTTCGAGCGCGGCCGCGACGGCGGCCCGGACAGTGTCACGCTGCCCATGCTCATCGAGTCCTTCGCCGAGCAGGAACTGCCTGAGACCACGGCGCTGCTCGCCGGGCTGGCCGAACTCGGCCCGGATGAGCTGTCCCGCGCCCGTGCCCGGCTCGCGCTCGCCGGCAGGCCGCATCCGCTGCCCGACTGGCTCGCCAGGCTCGGCGAAGCTCGCGTCTACCGCGCGGTGCAGTGCACGCACGTGCTCGGCGACGGAGACAGCGTGATGCTTGGCGCGCGACTGCCGGGCCACGAGTTGACCGTGGTCATCTACATCGACCACAACCTCGGCACTCTGGTGAAGGATGCGTTCCCGCTGCCCGAACCGCTCGACGGGGTGGCCGGGGACATGCGGAAGGCGATGGATGATCCCGATGTGGCGTTCGCGGACATCGACCTCGCCGACGCGCGAGCCAGGGTGGCCGCCGCGATCGAGCTTGGCGCGATCACGTTCCCGCCGATGGAGTCGGATACCTGGCCCGCCTCTCGGCCGCTGACCGAGTGGCTGCTGCGGCTGATGCCCGAGGGCGGCACCGGGTACGTCCGGCCGAAGTGGACTAATGCCGCGAAGAAGAAGCTCGCGAACCGGTTCTTCGGCTCACCGTTCGGCCGTCGGCTGGACAACGCCGATCACAAGGACCTGCTGGATCAGTTCCTGTGGTTCGGCACCGATTACGGGCCGGGCGACCCACTGCGGTGGAGCCCGGTCGTGGTCGAGATCCTGCTGAACGACTGGATCCCGCGCAAGATCGTGGCGGACCCAGGGCAGCTGAGCAAGGCGCCGGCGCTGATGCGGGCATTCATCAGGTTCTGCCACGCAGAGCGCGGGATCCGGCCCGCGCTGACCGAGGAGACGCTCGCCGCGGTCGACCAGTGGGAGCCGGAGTACCAAAGGGTCATCCGCTCACCACGGCCGCAGGGCCCGATGGCGCTGCTCGCCGCGATGGGCGCGCTCGGCGGCGAGGAGCCGTGGCTGGACGAGTCGTTCGATGTCAGGCAGAACTTGCTCGACGGGCTGGCCGAGGAGGTCGGCGGGACGGATGCGCTCGACTCGCTTGATGACGCGCCGCTGCCGGATGAGGATTTCGGCTGGGACGAGGTTCCCGCCGATGTCCGCGACCGGGTCGGGCTGGTGCTGGCCGCCTGCGATCGCTGCTGCGATGACCTGTTCGGCGCCGAGTACCGGACGGCGTGCCGGAGGCTGCTGGCCCGCGCCCTGCCCGGCCTGCACGAGATGCTCGGCGGGCAGGCCAGCCCGGATGTGATAGCGGCCGCCGCGTGCTGGGTGATCGGCAAGGGCAACCAGCGCTTCGGCCACCGGGCCGGCGACCTGCGGATCAAGGACCTGATGAGCCACTTCGGCCTGGGCCAGTCGAGCGTCTCCGAACGCGGCCACCAAATCATGCGCGCAGCCGGGATCCAGCCCGCCGCTGTCTACCCGGGGGTGCGCCTTGGCTCGCCCGACCTGCTCGTATCCGCCCGCAGGCGGCAGATCATCGAGCTGCGCGACCGCCACCGCGCCGCGCTAAGCGGATCGCCAGCCGCCGACGCATAGCCACCGCCGCGGCCACCGGGACCGGTATCAACGCGGGCGCTGAACCGCTGAAGACGCATGACCCCAAGCATGGCACCGTGCCGGTCAAGCCAGCCCAGCTACCCCGTCGCGGCCGAGCCGCCGCTGTGGCGGTAACGGCTCGCTCAGCTCGGCTGCCGGTCGGCCACCCGCCGACGGTACCCCGGGGGCGTTCCCGGGTGTGGTCTGCGGGAGCGCTAGTAGCCCCGGCTGCCGTCGAGGGTCTCCCGGATGATGTCCGCGTGGCCGGCGTGCCTTGCCGTCTCCTCGATCATGTGGAGCAGTACCCATCGCAGGTTGCGGTGTGCGAGCGCGGGCCAGGCGCACGGTATGTCGAGGTCCCGCTCGGCAACGATCTGACGCGAGATTGACGCTTGCTCGTTGAAGCTGGCCACCCAGTACTCGACGGTGTCGCGCTCGTGGACGCGGAAGTCCTCGGCATCCATTTCGTCTTCGGACACCTCAAGCTCGGGAAACTCGCCCGGGAAGCTGCGCCCCGCCACGATGTTCTGAAACCACCGGCGTTCCCACAACGTGGAGTGCTTGAGTATCCCCAGCAAGGACAGCGAGCTTGCCGTAGGGGCCGTGCGGGCGTCCGCGTCGCTGACGCCCCGCACTTTCCGGACCAGGGCCGCACGCTGCAGGTCAAGAAATCCGCCAAGCGCTTCCCGCTCGGTAGCGGTCGCGAACTCCGGGGCCGTCATGCCCGCCGACGCTACCCGATCAAACTCAGGCCCTCCAGCCGGTGCCGTTGTCTAGGGTTGACGCGTGGATACGCGGCAGGCAGCTCAACGGTGGGCGCAGGTATGGGAGCGCGGCTGGCCCGCGCATAACGTAGCCGCTATCGGCGCGCTGTACGCCGACGGCGCGTTCTGGCAGCAGCATCCGTTCCGTGATCCAGAGCCGGGCTATCTCGCCCGCGTGTTCGCGGAGGAGGAATCAGCGCAGTGCCGCTTCGGCGAGCCGATTGTCGACGGGGATCAGGCTGCCGTGCCGTGGAGCGCGCAGACCAGGCTGGCCGATGGCGGCACCGAGGATCTGGCGGGGGTGTCGCTACTCCGTTTCGGGCCCGACGGACTTGTCGTGGAAGAACGCGACTTCTGGAACCAGCGCTGATGACGGAGGGTAGCGTCGCCCGACCGCGACCGATGAGGACAGTGCCGCGACCCGGCTGCGCGCCTCGCCCACCAGATCAGCCGGGTGGGTGCCGGGCCGTACTGGACCAGCGCGCTGGTGATCAGCGCGCCCAGGGCCAGACTGTTGAAGGTGCTGGTCACAACGGGTGCCCGCTGGCTGTCCGGTGGTTGCAGGTCGATCAGCGAGGCGCCGAGCGGCCCTTGGGCCAGCCCGGCCGCGATGCCCTGCAGGGACCTGGCCGCATACAGTGCCCGACGCCGTGCGCTGCCCGGAAGACCGCGCACGCGGCCGCGCTAAAGACGAGCGCCGTGATGATCACTGGCCGTCGGCCCAGGTGGTCCGACACTCGCTATTCGAGGAAGGCTGGATCGATCTCGCCGAGGGGATGCGTGGCGATTCCGTTGGCAAGGCCGTTCCCGTCGTCGAGCTGTCCTTCCAGGAAACGCGGCCGGGCGGGTCATACGAGTGGCACCAGGACCCGGTCCCGCGTTTTGTGATCACCCTGTCCGGCACGCTCGAGTTCAGGACGAAGTCGGGTGCGACGTTCATCATCCGTCCTGGCGACGTCCTGCTCGCGCAGGACAACAGCGGCACCGGCCACAAGTGGAGGCTGATTGGCGACGATCCGTGGCGCCGGGCCTACGTCGTCTATGCAAACGGAGCCGATCTTGCCTTCAAGCCAGCGAACACGGAGGGGCAAGAGTGAGCACCGCTGCACCGGAGAGCCCAGACGTCGTGCTGATCCGGCCCTTATTCGCCCGTCTCGACGGCTGCCGAGCGACTTCCACCAAGCTTGCCGGTTCTCTGTCACCCGGCGGTCATGGTGCTAGTGTCGCGGCTTCGCTCTCCAACAGCAGCCCGGCGTCAATGTTTATCTCCGCGAAGTCGCGGTCCGTTTTCAGTTGTGTCGGATGGGCCAGCCGATAGCGTCGAATACGGCGACCGGGTCGAGGTAGTCGCGCCAGTGTGTGATCTTGCGACCGCTGATCGTGATGACCGAGACGAAGTGGTTGTCGTAGGCGCGCGAGGTGCTGACCGCCCGGCCGTGAACTGCGTATTCGAGGACGACGACTGAGGTGTCGCGGTCCCGGTGGATGGCCAGTTCGTCGGAGCTGTGCAGGACGATAGTTTGCCCGTAGTCGCGGTAGAGCTCGGCGACGGCTTCCCGCCCCGCGACGCGCCGGGGGTAGCCGGGGACGGAGATGACGTACTCGAAGACGGCGTCCTCGGCCAGCGTGTCAAAGAAGTCCTCGCCGTCCACGAGCCCGTTCAGTCCCTCGGCGATGATCCGGAAGAACGGGGCGAGCGCCTCGAAACCGGGCCGGCCGGTCACAAGAGGGCCGCCGGGAGGGCCCACGCGCGGGCGTTGCGATGGGCGAAGTCCGCAAAGCTGGCCGGCGGCGATCCGGTGACTCTGCGGACGTCATCGTTGGGCCGCGAGCCGTGCCCGGAGGCGATCGTCGCCGTCAGCCAGTCGAGCATGACGCGGTAGCCGGGGGGCACGACTCCGGCCGCGATCGCGCCATTGATCCAGGCGCCGCTGTCGATGTCGTTGTGGCTGACCGGCCGGCCGGCGACGCCCGCGATGATGCCGGCGACCTCGGCCACCGTGAGTGCTTCGGGACCGGTGGGCGCGTATATCGCGCCAGCGTGGGCGTCGGGGTCGGCCAGCGTCTCGGCCGCGACCGCGGCGATGTCCGCGGCGTCGACGAACGCCTCTGCGCCGTTTCCCGTGGGCACCGTGATCATGTCCTGGACGACCGGCAGGTGTTCGTCGGTGAAGTTCTGCATGACCCACGCGGGGCGAAGGACCGAGGAGGTGAAGGCCTGCCGGCTCATGAGCTCGAGTTCGACGGCCCCGATGTCGACCTGCGGCGGCGCCTGGTCGCTGCCGTAGGCGCTGAGGTAGGTGACGTGCCGTACCCCGCAGGCTTCGGCAAGGTCCAGGAAGCCGGACACCAGGCGGGCGTAGCTGACCCGCATCACGGGGGTGACGAGGTAGATGCGGTCGGCACCGGCGAGGGCGTGGCCGTGCGTGGCCGGGTTGTCCCAGTCGAACGGCACCTCGGCGCCGTGCCGCGACGCGGTCCGCGCCTTCAGGCCTCGCTCGGCGAGTTTGCGCGCGACCAGTGATCCGGTCCTTCCGGTGCCGCCGAGGACCAGCGTAGCCTGCCGTGACCTATTCATAACTCCATGATCTGGGTGAGGATGGAGTGAATCAATGCGTAACACGCTCGATTCTTTACGTCAGGCACTCATCCTTGTTGACGATTGAGCCGATCTCGGCGAACACTCGTCATATGGACCTCCTGCAGGATCACCTGGCCAGGGCGCGCGCGTCCGGCGGAGTCTTTGCCCGGACGGTGGCCGCGCCCCCGTGGGGGCTGCGGCTGCCGGGGTCCATCCAGCTCGCGCTGCATGCCGTCGTCCAGGGACGCGCATGGCTCTGGCTCGACGACCCCCCGGCAGCTGTCGAACTAACGCCCGGCGAGCTCGCCCTCGTGCGGGGTGGCCCCGACCACCACATCGCCCATGAACCGGGGGCCGCCTGCCTGGAGCCCGCGGAGTTCAGAGCGCGGCACGCTCACGACGGGCACTCCCATGACCGGCGGGCCGCGGTGTTCCTGTGCGGCGCCTACCGGTTCTCCGGTGACGTCGGAGAAGGGCTGCTCGGCGCGCTGCCCCAGGTCCTGCCGCTCTCCGCGGCCGTCGGCGATCCCCTGCACGACGTCATCGCGGTGCTGTCGCGGGAACTGGCCGCCTGCGAGCCCGGCCAGCAGACCGTACTCGACCGGCTCCTCGACGTTCTTCTGGTCCTCGCCATCCGCACCAGCTTCAAGACCAGCAGCAGCGCCCCCCGCTGGTTCCAGGCTTCGGCCGATCCCCGGCTGAGCGCGGCCCTGCACGCCATCCACGACGACGCTGCCCGTGCGTGGACGGTCCCTGAACTGGCAGCCGTCAGCGGGCTGTCGCGGGCGGCCTTCGCCCGCAGCTTCCAGCGAGCCCTCGGCCAGGCCCCGGTGCAGTACCTGACCAGCTGGCGCATGACGCTCGCGCGCGATTACCTGCGCACCGGCCAGCCCACGCTCGCGCAGGTCGCCGAACGTACCGGCTACGCATCGCCGTACGCCTTCGCCGCCGCCTTCCGCCGCCACCACGGCCAACCGCCCGGGCTGTGGCGCCAGCAGCAACGCGAGCGGCTCGCACTGTCGGGTGACAGCACAGGAACGGCCGGCGACGACGTCCACTTCATCTGAGGACCATCCGGCGACTAGCGTCGCCGTACCGGATGCCGGGTTCGCGCAGGGTCGCGCTCCTTATCCGCGCGCCGACTCGCGGTCACGGACGTATTCGTGGTCTTTGGTGTCGGCCCGGGATGCCTGGCGCCTGCCTGTGACCTGGGCCGCGTGGAGGTCCAGCGTCATGAAGAGATTGTCGTCGCTGGGCTGGTAGCTGGCGAACGGTCCGCACGAGATAAAGCCTGCGCTGTGGTACAGCGCCCGGGCCGGGGCGAATGCCGCCGTCGTCCCGGTCTCCAGGCTGACCCGGCGGAAGCCCCGGTTGCGGGCTGCCTCCAGCAGATGGGTCAGCATGGCCCGCCCGACCCCGCGGCCCCGCGCGGCCTCGCCGGTGTGCATCGACTTGATCTCGGCATGGTCCGGGGTGAGGCACTTGATCGCCCCGATGCCGAGCAGGATGCCGTGCGCCCTGAAGCTGAACAAGGTGATCGCCGGATCGAGCAGCCCACCCAGGTCCAGCGCGAAGCTGTGCTCCGGCGGGGTCTGCCCGAGGGCGAACTCCAGGTGCCGTTCCAGCAGTGCCCGGACGTCAGGCTTACGCGGGTCGTCTACGGCAATCTGCTCGTCAGCCATCACGCAGGCAAAGTACGTGACCTGCGTTTCAGCACTGTTAACCGCCCATGTCCACCTGCCCAGGCAGCCCGGGGCCGGGCCGGGCGGGCCGGTTCAGCTGTCGGTGTCCTGCCGGTGCAGCTCGGTTTCGAGCAGGTCCATTGCCTTGAGGAAGGCTTCCTGCTCACCGGGGGTGAGCTTGTCCAGGACGCGCGCGAGTGGCCTGGCGGCGCCATCGAGCCAGCGGCCGATCAGGGCTGCCTGGCCGGGAATGATCTGGACGATCGTGCGCCGCCGGTCGGCCGGGTCAGGGCGCCGCTCGACCAGGCCTGCCCGGTCAAGGTCGGCGAGCACCCCGCTGACCGTGGGGAGGGTCAGGTCCAGCCGGGAGGCCAGTTCCCCCACGGTGAGCGGGCCGCCGCGGATCTGCTCGAGCGCGGCGATATGCCGCGGGCTCAGCGGAGAGGGCACTGGCGCGGGCGCGGCGCGATCCTGCCAGCGCCGCATGCCCCTGGTCACGCGGGGAAACAACTGCATCAGGCGCAGGCACAACGCGGAGTGCTCAGAGCCGCCCGCCTGGTCTGCCATGGCCCTGCCTCCCTGGTGCGCCGTCCCGCCTTGACTGGCTGCATCCAAATATATACGCTTTTGCTAACAAAACTATTTTTATTCAAAAACGAAACTTACGGAGGCGGCATGACAGCGCAGGGACAGCCGACCACATCAGCGCTGCAGACCCTGGTCCAGGACGGCACGCTGGCCGGGTCCTGGATCCTGGACCCGGCCAGGTCCGAGGTCCGACTGGAGAGCAGGCATACCTGGGGGCTGCGCCCGGTTCACGGTGTCTTCGGCCAGGTCACCGGCAACGGCGCGGTGACCGCGGCCGGCCAGGTCACCGGCACCCTCACCGTCGCCGCCGGGTCGATCGACACGAAGAACAAGATGCGTGACAAGGACCTGCAGTCGGCCAAGATCTTCGACATCGCCAACTACCCTGACATCACCTTCACCGTCGACGGCATTCAGCCCGCCAGCGAGGGCGTCCGGGTAACCGGCAGCCTGACCGTCCACGGCCGCACCCGCCCGCTCTCTTTCGACGCGAAGGTCACCGCAGCCGCAGGCGAGACACGGCTGGACGCCGAGGTCCCGGTCAACCGGGCGGACTTCGGCCTGACCTACAGCCCACTGCGCATGGCATCGCTAAACAACACCATCACCGTCCACGCCGTGTTCACCCGCCAATAAGCTCGAACTCCTCTTGCACCGCTGCTGGCCGGGCAGCGACACTTACGTCCTGTGCGGATATTCGGCATCGGTGCGACCGCTGCGGACGTCGTGGCGGTCCTGCGACGCGGCCCGTCCGGCTGGTACCACGTCGGGCGGTGGGACATCGCGGCACGGCGGTATGAGCCGGGTTCGTGGTTGCACGGCACCTTGTACCCGCAGCGTTGCGACCTGTCGGCGGACGGCCGGTACCTGTGTTACTTCGCGCTTAAGGGCAACAGCACCTGGGAGCTCGGCGACACCTACATCGCCATCTCCCGGCTGCCCTGGCTGACCGCCCTGGCGGCCTGGCGCACCCCTGGTACCTGGACCCGCGGCGCGCACTTCGTCGCCGATGCCGGCCGCTGCGACCTTGGGCCACCCGACGCCGGGGACACCAACGGGCTGCACGACAGGTACGGGCTGGCAATGACCGAGGCCGCCGCGTATCCGGTCGAGCGGCGCCGCGGCTGGCGGGAGACGCCGGACACCCCCGCCCAGGCGGCGACCGACCTGTGGGACGAGAGACGGGCCAACGAGGTGGCGATGGCGCGGCCGCAACCGGAGCCGGTCCGCGGGCGCGCGCCCTGGAGTGGCCGCACCCGGCCGTGGCTCGTGGTCAGGGGCGGCTATGCCGCGCACCGGGAGGCGCCGCAGCACCACGACCCACCGCGTTACGAGCTGCGCGACCGGCCGACCGGATCGGTGCTGGCACACCTCGACGAGGTTCAGTGGGCCGACTGGGCAGGCGGCGGCGAACTGCTGACCGCAACCACCGACGGGCGGCTGCAGATC
>Ga0181525_10002215_pt1 | contig 16069 bp, 11 predicted proteins | sample PEATcosm2014_Bin_48_FD_121100 | JGI IMG/M metagenome (GOLD analysis project Ga0181525, IMG submission 121100) | Peatland microbial communities from MTU Mesocosm Facility, Houghton, MI, USA - PEATcosm2014_Bin06_10_metaG | ecosystem: Environmental > Terrestrial > Soil > Wetlands > Peat | place...
ACGGCCGGCATCGACGGGCTGATCCGCGTCCTCGGGCGGCCGAACCTGCCGGTGCTGATCCACCCGCACTTCTGGCGTCGCCGCCGTCTCCAGCTGCCGGGGCGCGAGCCGCTCGAGATCCCTACCACCAGCCCCCGCGCCCTGGTCGAGGCGGGCTTCGACATCATCGAGGAGCGCCAGCCCAGCTTCCTGTTCGGCCGCTCGGTGCTGATCACCGGAGAGGTCGCGCGCACCACCGGCTACGAGCCAGGCTTCCCGCCGCAGCAGGCCTGGCTGGACGGGAGCTGGCAGCCCGATCCGCTCGTCCTCGATGATCAGGCGCTCATCGTCAACGTCGCGGGCAAGGGACTGGTCGTGATCACCGGCTGCGGCCACGCTGGCGTGGTCAACATCGCCAGGTATGCCCGCCTGCTGACCGGCGGCCAGCCGCTGTACGCCCTGCTCGGCGGATTCCACCTGGGCGGCCCGGCGTTCGAGCCGCTGATCCCGCGTGTCCTTGACGACCTGGCCGCGCTGAACCCCGGGGTGCTCGTGCCCTCGCACTGCACCGGCTGGCGCGCCCACCACGCCATGTCCGGCCGCTTCCCGGCCGCCTACATCCCGAACTCCGTAGGCACCAGCTTCCATCTGTAGCTTCCGTCCGTTATCGATTATTTTTTTTATTTATCCGAACGGACGGTGGTGCAGTCCCCGGCCACGCTATTCACGCGCCCGAGTGGCTATAAGGTCCCTTGACTCCCTTAATTCGTTGCAACATAATGATACGAATTTGAAGGAGCACGGAGGTTGCCATGGCAGTAAGCGTCATCACCACCACGGAAGGCCCGGCGCTCAACGTCCTCGGCGAGCAGCTGCGGCCGCTCGCCCCGGAGGGAGCGCTCAGCATCGAGATCTTCGAGACGACCGGGCCTGAGCAATGCGGACCGCCTCCGCACCGTCACCCGTGGGATGAGATCTACGTCGTGCTGGAGGGGACGCTGGAGGTCTTCGACGGGGAGAGCTGGCAGCGGGCCAAGGCAGGGGCGTGCGTTTGCGTACCAGCCAACCAGGTCCACGCCTACCGGAACGGCAGCTCCGACTGCCGGTTCCTGACCATCGCCGGTCCCGGGCACGCCCGGGAGTTCTTCGAGCAGATGGACGCCGAGGTCACCACGCTGCCGCCCGACATGGACACGGTGCTGGCGGTGGCGGCCCGCAACGACCTCGAGGTTATGCTGCCCGGATGACGGCCACCAGGCCCTACCACAGCCCCACCCGTCAGGCCCGCCGCGAGCGGACCAGGCAGGCCATCGTAGAGGCGTTCGTCGCGCAGCTCGGCGATCAGGAGCAGACGGCGCTGTCGCCGGCCGCGGCCGCCCGCTCCGTGGGCGTGTCGATCAGGACCGTCTACCACTACTTTCCCGACGCCGAGGCGCAGCTTGCCGCGGTGGCCGCTGAAGTGGAAACGCGGCTCTTCCCGCGTCCCGCGTCGCTGCCCAGGACGCCGGCCGAACTGCCGGATCTTGTTACCGCGGTTTACCGGGCCGCCGATGGCCAGCTCCCGTTGCTGCGGGCCATGGTGAGTAGCGGCGTCGGCACCGAGGTGCGCCGCCGCCGCCGGGCCCAGCGGCTGCAGGCTATCCAGGACGTGCTGGCGGGCATCGGCGCGGGTCAAGCCGAGACCCGCCGCGCGGTCGCGATCGTGTCCTTGCTGGCCAGTGCCGATGCCGGGCTCGTCCTTGCCGATCAGTACGGGCTGACCATGACAGAGGCCGGCACGGCGTGCGCCGATGCCACTCGCGCCATCATCGCTGACCTGACCGCTCAGGCCGCCCGCGACGGGTCCTAGCTGAGCTTCTGGATCAGACCAGCCAGATCCCATTGGTCCCAGTGCTCGACCAGGACGCCGTCGTCCAGCCGGTAGATGTTGATCCCGGTCACCGATGCCTGCCGCCCGGTCGGCGGCCTGCCCATGAAGCCCACGGTGTCGGTGCCCGTCGCCGTCCACCGAAGTACGACCTTGTCGTCGGTACCGAACAGGTCGTCGATGCGGTATCGCAGATCCGGGAAGGCAGATCGGTAAAGAACGATGGCGTCCTTCCAGGACTGGCGCCCGGGGCTGGGACTGTCGTGGGCGGGCACGGCGTCCTCGGCGACCAGCTCGTCGATAACCTCCAGCCGGCCCTGGTTCCACCCCTCGTCAAGCAGCCTGCGGACGACCTCGAGGTTTGCTTCGACCGCTATGAGGACCCCTTCATAATTAATCTGATCTACTATCAGATGAATATCGATTACACTAGGCCTAGTGAACCAGCCCGTCAAGCGCCGATACGATTCCTCCGGCCGACGCGCGGCGGCCGCCCGGCGGCGCACGGCCATCATCGAGGCGGCCACTCGGCTGTTCCTGACCGCGGGTTATCCGGCCACCACCATGGCGGCCATCGCCGCCGAGGCCGGGGTAACCGCCGAGACCGTGTACACGGTCGTCGGCACCAAGCCCGAGTTGTTCCGGCTGCTTACCGAGACCGCCATCTCCGGCACCGACGAGCCGGTTCCGGTGCTGCAGCGCGACTACATCGCGGTGCTCCGCGCCGAGCCCACCGGCCGCGGCAAGCTGGAGATCTACGCCGCCGCCCTGACCCGCATCCAGCAGCGGATGGCCCCCCTGTACCGGATGGTCCAGCAGGCCGCCGCGGTCGAGCCCGCGCTGGAAGAGGTGTGGCAACAGCTGCTGACCCGGCGGGCACGTAACATGCCCCTGCTCATAGAGCACCTAGAAGACGCCGGCATGCTGCGCGGCGGACTGGCTCACCGGGCAGCGGCCGATACGGTATGGGCCATCAACTCCACCGAGGTCTACCAGCTGATGACGGAAACCCGCGGCTGGACCGCCGAGCAATACCAGCGGTGGCTGGCGAGCACCCTGATCAGGCTCCTGCTCGCCGACGACGGCCAGCAGGACTGACCGCGGCTATGCGGTCAGCACCGGACGCGCCGCGCCTGCCACCGCGCCGTCGGTGTACGTGACGGAGTTCGTCGCCACCGCGGGGATGCGCGGGCCGGGCAGCACGATGCCGACCAGGTTCAGCGGGTCCGCGGCCGACAGCTGCACGGTCTCGCCACTCCGCGGGCGCTTCCTGATCTCCCGCAGCATGCTCACCGCGTCCGGGTGCGCGAACTGCTCGCCGCTGAACCCGCTGACGAACCTGCCCCCGCTGACCGTGCCCCGGGCCTCCATCCGCCGCAGCGCCCACAGCACCTCGCGCCAGGGCACCGCGATGTTCTCCCGGGCCAGCAGGTCGCGGAACACCACCCCCCAGCGGACGGCCAGCTGCTCGGCGACGGCCTCGGCCAGGTCGTCAGGATCGCACTCGGCCGGCGGCTCGGGCAGCAGCGACCATCGCCCCGCGGTCCGCGAGGTGAGCTGGCTGCCGCGGCGCAGCTGGCGTCGTCCGATGCTGCTGGCCGCCGCGGCCCGCCGCCCGAACAGCGACCGGATGGCGCGGAAGCCGTCCGCGGTGACCAGCCCGCGGGCTACGCCCTCCCACAGTGCCTCCTCGATCTCGCTGGGCAGCCGCCCAGTCAGCGTGGAAAGGTCCGGCTGGAACAGTGCACCGCGCTCGGCCAGCGCGTCTATCACGTCGCGGGTCCGGCCCGGCCCGACGTCGGCCGGACGCGCCTCGCCGCGCGCCGCCCGCAGCAGCCACGGCAGGTCGTCGCGGATCGTCAGCGTGATCGGGGTCGCCCTGGACGGAGCGAGGCCGCTGCGGCGGGGGAGATCGTCGGGCTCGCCGCGCACAGAAAGCCGCCCCCAGGTGATCCCGCCATCCAGGCACACCTCGTCCAGCCACTCCCGGCGGTAGCCGGTCACCCGGGCCGGCAGGATGGCCTTCTCCCAGGCGCCGGCCGCGAGCTCGAAGCCCTGCAGCTGCTCCACCACCGCGAGCACGCCCCGGCTGCCCTCGCGCCTGGTGTCCGGGGTGACGTGCTGCCAGCGCAGCAGGAACCGCATGAAGTCCTGCGCCGTGACCGGCTCGACCTCCTGCCGCTTCCGCTGCCGGGTGTAGGCATGGATCCGCGTCAGCACCCGCCGCGCGCACCATTCCTCTGCTCCCCGCGGATCGCTGAACCGCCCCCGCAGCGCGAAGCCCTCAGTTTCCAGCCTGATCAGCGCCAGCTCCGCGGCCGAGACCCCCAGCCCCGTGGCCGAGGCCAGCGACGACACCGTACAGGGCCCGGACACGTCCAGATGCCCCCGCAGCAACTCCGCGGCCACCATCTCAGCATCCATGGCCCGAGTCCGCACAACCCCAGAAAACCCCGCGACCGCCCCGGGGAACAACGGCTCCGCTACCTCCCACCGCTCCGCCGCGCACCACAAAACACTCCCGTCCGCCAGAAGAACCTCGCCGGCCCGCCCCGCGCCCCCAAGCTCCCCGAACCACAATTCCCACGACTGCACAGGCCGCATCACGTACAGCGTCATCAGCAGGTCGTGCAGCTCGTCGGCGTCCCGCGGCTGCGGGCTGACCTGGTCGGTGACCCGTTCGATCGCCGCCGGGTCGAGCCTTGCCAGGTCGCGTGCCGCCACCGGCAGCCCGCGGGGGAGCTGCACCTGCCGGCTGCGCCGGTTCGCGAACTCGGTCTCGTCGTCCAGGTAGGTGTACGGAGCGCCGTTCAGGATCTCGTGCGCAAGCACCGAAGGCTCCGTGGTATCCCGCGTGATCACGCTGATACGACCAGCCTCCACCCCGGCCACGAGCTCCCTGAGCCCGTCGATGTCCATCGCCTCGTGCAGGCAGTCCTCGAGCGTCTGCCGGACAAGCGGGTGGTCGGGGATCTCGATCGGGCCAGGTGCCACGTTCTCCTGGCAGGCCGCCAGCGTCGGGAACACCGCGGCCATCAGGTCGTCGGCCTCCATCCGCTGGATCGCGGGCGGGTTCTTCCTGCCGCCTCGCATCCGCAGCACGGTCAGCGAGGTGTTGAGGTTCCACCGCCAGCGCGCCGCGAACAGCGGCGAGGTGAGCACCGCCTGCCGCACTACCTGCTCGACCGTCGCCGAGGCCAGGAACTTCGGCACCCGGTCCAGGGGGAAGCTGTGCTGCGGCCCCAGCGACAGCAAGATCGCGTTGTCGCTGGCCGCCGCCTGCAGCTCGAAGTCGAACGTCACGCAGAACCGCTTCCGCAGCGCCAGCCCGAACGCCCGGTTCACCCGTGCGCCGAACGGCGCGTGCCCGATCAGCTGCATCCCGCCGGCCTCGTCGAAGAACCGCTCCAGGATGATCACGTTCATGGTCGGCAGCGCCCCAAGCGCGGCCAGCCCCGCCTGCAGGTAGCCGACGATCATGTCGGCCGCCACCGGCCCGATCCCGCACTCATCCTGCAGCCAGCTCCGGCCGTCGGCAGCCGAGCGGTCCGCCACCGCCTGCCGCAGCGACGAGACCTCCTCCGACAGCTCCCTGGTACGCCCGGGTGCCTCGCCCTGCCAGAACGGGACCGACGGCGGCGCGCCATGCGCGTCGACCACCCGGACCGTCCCCGGCTCCACCCGCTGGATCCGCCAGGAGTGGGTGCCGAGCAGGAACACGTCGCCCGGCCGGCTTTCCACCGCCCATTCCTCGTGCACCGATCCGACCTGCATCTCGTCGGGCTCGGCGACGACGCGGAAGTCGCCCAGCTCGGGGATGGCCCCGCCGGAGGTCAGCGCGGCCAGCCGCGCGCCGCGGCGCGCCTTCACGGTCCCATTGATTTGGTCCCGGTGCAGGTAATACGCCCGCCGCCCACGACCTGTCCTGATCCCCTCAGCCAGCAGGTCAGCGACGTCCTCGAAATCCTCAACGGCCAGGTCACGAAACGGCGCCGCCCGCCGGGCCAGCTCCAGCAGCGAGCCTTCCTCCCACTGCTGAGCGGCGGCCTCGGCCACCATCTGCTGCGCCAGGATGTCGAGCGGCCGCTGCGGTATGACGATGGCGTCCAGCCGCCCGCGGCGCACCCCGCGCAGCAGCGCGGCGCATTCCACCAGCTCGTCCCGGGTGGTCGGATACAAAAACCCGTGCGGGATCCCGCTTCGCGTGTGATTGGACCGGCCGACCCTCTGCAAGAAGGTGGCGATGCTGCGCGGCGAGCCGATCTGGCACACCAGCTCGACCGGGCCGATGTCGATGCCGAGCTCGAGCGAGGCGGTCGCCACCAGAGCCCTCAGGTCCCCGGCCCGCAGCCGCGCCTCGACTCGCTGCCTGCGCCCCTTCGACAGCGACCCGTGGTGCGCGGCGACCTTCGCGCCCAGCTCTTCGCCGAGCAGTTCGCCGAGCTGGTGAGCCACCCGCTCGGCCATGCTCCGGGTATTGACGAAGACCAGCGTGGTCCGGTGCGCGCCCACGTGCGCCGCGATCGCGCTCAGGATCTGCCCCATCTGCTCGCCGGTTGGCACCGCGCCGAGCTCGTCGTCGGGCAGCTCAAGGGCGAGATCCAGCCGCCTGCGGTGCCCGGAATCCACGATCGCGCAGCGCGGCGTCCCGTCCGGCCGGTCCCTGTCCTCGCCCGCCCCGACGAGCAGCCGCGCGATCGCCTCGATCGGCCGCACGGTCGCCGAGAGCCCCACCCGCTGCACCGGCCCCTCCGCGACGTGCGCCAGCCGCTCCAGCGTCAGGGCCAGGTGGGAGCCGCGCTTGTTCCCCGCGACGGCGTGGATCTCGTCCACGATCACCGTCCGGGTGCCGCGCAACATGTCACGGCTCCGCTCGGCCGTGACCAGCAGGAACAGCGACTCGGGCGTGGTGATCAGGATGTCAGGCGGATTCTTCAGCATGGCCGCGCGCGCCGCCGCGGCGGTGTCGCCGGTCCTGACCGCCACCCGGATCCCTGGTACCGGAAGCCCGAGCTCTTCCGCCACCCCGGCGATCTCGGCCAGCGGCGCCTCGAGGTTCTGCTGGATGTCGGTAGCCAGCGCCTTCAGCGGCGACACATAGATGACCTGCAGACCGCCGCCGCCCCCGCGATACAGCCGGTCGATGCAGACGAGGAACGCCGCGAGCGTCTTGCCGGATCCCGTGGGAGCCGCGATCAGCGTGTGGCCGCCCGCCGCGATCTCGCGCCAGCCCGCCGCTTGCGGCTCGGTAGGGCCGCCGGGAAACCGCCGCTCAAACCAGGTCCGCACCGCCGGATGGAACATTTCCAGCACCCGCTCACCGTACCCCCGGGTACCGACATTCCACCCGGCAGCGCGGGCTTCATAGATTTTTATCCAGAACGAACGGTGGTGCCCGCGTCAGGCGATAGCACCAGCGTGCCCTCCACCGGCAGGATGATCGGCAGTGACACCGGGCCGGTCCAGCCGGGATTGGTCGGCACGATCTCGCGCAGGCCCCACTGGGTGGGGTCGCCCGAGATCTGCAGGAAGCTGCCGGGTCGGTAATTCGAGCTGCTCATCGCCGACCTCCTTGCCCAGGTTTTAACCGGCCGGGGCCACCACGGCGAACGGCAGTTGCGCGCCGTTGAGCACCACGACGCCGCTGCCCACCGCGCTGATCTGCACGGTGACCCTCTTGCCCGGGCCGCTCATCGCGTCGATGAGCTTAGTGATCAAGGCGGGAATTTCGTCATCAGGCGGAGCGAGCGCGTACCCGGGCGCCGCCGCGGTCAGGCCGGTAGCGGTCGGGACGTACAGGTGCGGGGCTACCAGCGTGAGCGCGGGCATCCAGCCGTCTCCGATCGGCGGCGGGACGAGAGTGAAGCTGCCCACCCGGGCCGGTGACAGCACCAGCGTGCCCGCGACCGGCGCGATGATCGCGACCTCAACCGGGGCATCACCCCAGCCGGGACCAGCCGGGCCGACCACGCTCAGGCCCCACGAGGTGGGGTCGCCCTCGATGTGCAGGATGCTCCGAGGTATCGGGTTGCTCATCCGCTTTCTCCCTGCGTCAGGCCCAGCCGAGCGCCGGCCGTTGCGGCCTCGGTGCGGTTGCGAACCCCAAGCTTGTCAAGAATTCGGGACACGTGCACGGCAACCGTGCGCTCGCTGATGAAAAGGGCACGCCCGATCTGCCGGTTGCTGTCCCCCCGAGCCAGCAGGCCCAGAACCTCGAGCTCGCGGCTGGTGAGATCGAACTGGGCGTTGCCGACTGCAGCAGATACCGCTGGCTCCCGTCCTGCTGCCTCCCGTCCTGCCGCCGCGCGCCCCGCTGCCTCCCGTCCTGCCGCCGCGCGTCCTGTTGCCGCCTGTCCCGTGGCCTCCCTAGCAACCGCCTGCCGCCCTGCCGCCTCGGCTGCCTCCGTTGCCGGTCCTGGCGCAGCCTGCCTGGTCAGACGACCTCGCCGGGCCAGTTCCCTGGCCATTGCGAGCATCGGCTCCGCCGGCAGCGGCCTGGCGAGAGCCTCGCACGCCGCAAGAGCGCGGGCGGCCTGGTCGCGCCGTCCCGCCCGGACCGCGGCCTCGGCCTCCCGCAGCCGCGCGTAGGCTTCCCGGTACGGCTGTCCGGCCGCATGCCATGCCTCGGCGGCCGCCCGCCACGTCGCCCTGGAGTCAGACCCGTCCTCGCGGGCCCGTTCGGCGGCGACCAGCACGCCGAACGCGGCTACCTCACGCTGCCCGCCGCTCTGCAGCTCGGTGACGACGCGTGCCCGGTCCCCGAACGTCGCCGCCGCCGGCGCCCATCGATCGCCCAGCCCGGCGGGCCGCGCTGGACGGGGAAGCGCGGCCAGGTCGGCCGCCACCCTGGCGCCGGCCGCGAGCAACCGGACCTCGTCGGCGGGCAAGGTGGCGGCGGCCAGTGACTCGAGCCCGTCGAGCACCTCATCAGCCGCGGCGCCCAGGTCGCCCGCGTAAAGTGCCTGCTCGGCCAGGCAGCCGTGCAGCGGCCCGAGAATCCTCGGGTTGTCCTCTGCCGTCTTCCTCAGTGCCGCGGCCAGGTCGGCCGCGCGCTGCCGCTCGCCCCGGCCCACCGCCAGTTCCAGCTGCCGGAGCTGCAGGTACGTCGCGGCGTACCCGGACGACTGGCCGACAAGTTCGTCAAGCAGCCGATCGGCTTCCGCCCAGCGCCCCGTGTAGATCAGCACCGCAGCGGTGTTGTTGTCCAGCACCGAAGTCAGCGCGGTCGGCGTGCCTAGTGCGCCGGCGGCCTCCCGGCCGTCCCTCGCCACGGCGAGGGCCTCGGTGAACCGCCCTGCCGTGCACAGCAGGTACATGTGGTTGATCGCGGCCCGGGCCACGTCCTCGACGCTGCCGGCCCGCCGGGCCAGCTCGAACGAGTCATGCAGCGCGGCCAGCCCCGCGTCGAGCTCGCCACGCTGAGCCCGGACGATGCCCAGCGTGGCCAGCCCCTGAGCCTGGGCGTCGAAGGCGGCCGTCTGATCCGCGACGGCGACCGCCCGTTCCGCCAGCGGCAATGCCGCATCGAACTCGGCGAGCAGCATCCGCAGGGTGGCGTACGCGGCCAGGACCCGAGCCTGCAAGGTAGACGCCGGATCGTCGCCTATCAGCACGGACGCCTGCTCGGTTGCGTCCACCGCCGCCCGCAGATCACCCGCCTCCCACTGGTAACGCCCCAGCCGCTCCAGCAGTCGGGCACGTAGAGTCGCATCAGCACCCTCCGTGCCGCAGCGAGCCAGCGCCAGCGTCGCCCATTCTGTAGCACGTTGCGGGTCCCGAGCCCAGCTGGCCACCTGCGCCGCCTCTTCGAGCAGGCCCGGCCCTCCCTCTGCCAGCCAGGCCTCCAGCTCCAGCGCCATGCCATAGCAGCGCAGCGCCTCCGGATACGCGCGGGCCAGGACCGCTGCCCGCGCCGCCGCCACGGCCGCCGGGGCTGCCCGGTCCGGGGAGCCGGCCAGATGCCAGTGCTGCGCCAGGCGACCGGGGTCCGATCCGGGCTCGGCGGCGAGCGCCTCTGCGAGGCGCCGGTGCAGGCGCCGGCGTTCTCCCGGCAGCAGGTGCCAGTACACCGCCTGCCTGATCAGTTCGTGCCTCAACGCGTAGCCGTCACCGACAGCGACAAGCAATCCCGAGCCGACGGCCCGCCGCGCCGCCGTCAGCAGGCGCTCCTCCGTGAACCGGACGGTCGCGGCCAGCAGCTCGTGCGACAGCCCACCGTCGGCGACGCAAACCTGCTCTACCAGCGCCCGGGCCGGTGCCGCGAGACCCGCCACCCGCGCCAGCACCGCGTCGCTGATCGAGGCGGGCGGCTCGCCAGGCCCCGCGGCCGCCAGTTCCCTCGCGTACAGCGGGTTGCCCTCCGCGGCGGCCACCACGGCCGTCACCGCCTTGGCGTCGGCCCCGATCGGCAGCAACCCGGCGACCAGCCCGGCCACCTCGGCGTCGGAGAGCGGCCCCAACCGGAGCCGGCTCACCTCGGCTCGTCGTTCCAGCTCGGCCAGCCACCGCCGCGCTCCGGCCGCGAGTTCCTCTTCTCGCAGCGTGCCGACGATCAGCACCGGCTCGGTGCGCAACCGGACCGCGAGGAACGCCAGCAACTCGCGGGATGACTCATCGGCCCAGTGCAGGTCCTCGAGCACCAGCACCAGCGGCGCCCTGGCCGCAAGCCCGGCCAGCAGCTCGAAGACCCGCATGAACAGGCGATGCCTGGCCGCGAGCATGTCCTGCCCGCCGCCGTCGGCCAGCAGCCATTCCACCTCGTCACCAAGCGCGGACACGAACGGCCCGAACGCCAGCGTCGCCCCCGCTAGCGGCGCCGACCAGCCCACCCGCACCTGCGCCTCGTCGGCGGCCGAGCGCACTCGGTCGGACAGCTCCTCAACGAGCCTGGTCTTGCCCAGGCCGGCCTCCCCGGTGAGCAGCACCACCCGTGCCTGGCCCCCGGCCACCGCCGCATAGGCCGTGGTCAGCGCATCGACCTCGGCTATCCGCCCCGCCAACGGCAACGAACCGGCCACACCCGCATCCTCCCGCCTGCGCGACAACCGTGTCGATACCGTTCTGGATTGCCCGTAGGCCGACACATAACCGGCCAGAATGAGGTGGTGCGAGACTCAGATTCCCCCGGCGCCCTCCCGGTAGTAGACGTGGCTCCGCTGCTGGCCGAAGCAGGGGCCGACGCCTTGCCCGGAGGTCTGGCAGCTGTCGCCCGCCAGATCGAAGCGGCCTGCCGCGAGCACGGCTTCTTCTACGTCACCGGTCACGGCATCCCGCCGGAACTCCTCGACCGGCTGGCCGCCGCCAGCGCCAAGTTCTTCGACCTGGCGCAGTCAGCCAAGATGCAGATCGCCATGGCCCAAGGCGGCACCGCCTGGCGCGGCTACTTCCCGGTGGGCGCCGAACTCACCTCCGGTCAGCCCGATCTGAAAGAGGGGCTCTACTTCGGCGCCGAACTCCCCGATGCCGATCCTCGGGTCAAGGCCGGCCTCCCGCTGCACGGCCGCAACCTGTTCCCCAGCCAGGTCCCCGAACTCCGCTCCGCCGTGCTCGCCTACCTCGACGCGCTGACTAGCCTGGGCCAGACGGTGCTACGCGGCATAGCGCTGAGCCTCGGACTGGACGCGGACTACTTCGCGGCCGGGTACACGGCCGACCCGACGATCTTGTTCCGCCTGCGACCGGCCGGACACCACTGCCGCCGCCGAAGCGCCCGCCGCGTCCGGCGGAGTCTCCGGCTCTGCGGCCTCTGCCCCGGCCGCGGAGGTCCCCGTCCACGAGTCCTCCGTCCCGTCCGATGAGGTTTCCCGCGGTCGGGCCTGTTCGGGCCGCCCGTTAGCCCTGGCGCATCGGTGCTGCCGCCGGGGTTTCTGCGGGAGCATCAACCTGACCGTCCCGCTGGTCACCGCGCTCGGCCTGGCCGACCGGCCCGGACAGGCAGGCACGTTGGGCCCGGTCGACCCGTGGCAGGCCCGCGACCTGATCGCCGCCGCCGCCGGTAACCCCCGCACCACCTGGTGTCTCACGGTCACCGACGAGCACGGGCACGCCATCGGCCACGGCTGCGCCCGCCCTGAACCCCGAGGACGCACGTCACGCCGCGCCGGAGGCGGCGGTCCAGGTCCGCCGGGCGGCCACGACCCGCCCGGCCCGGCCGGCGAGGACGGGGGTCCTGCTGCGGCACCTCACTGAGGTCCGGCACGCCAGGTGTACCGCCCCGACCTGCCGAAGACCCGCGTCGAACTGCGACTTCGAACACAATGTCCCGTACGAAACGGGCGGCAGAACCTGCCTGTGTAATGGCGGTCCTAAGTGCCGCAGGGACCACAGGCTCAAGCAAGACCCCCAGTGGAAGGTCGACCAGCATCCCGACGGCACCTTCACCTGGACCACCCCGTCGGGACGGCAATACCAGACCGAGCCGACCCGGTACCCCGTTTAGAGCCCGACCCATAGATCTTCGCGTCTGGCCCAGGCATCCCGGGTTTCCGCGTTCAGCAGCGGAACCTGGTTGCGCGGAACATGGTCGACGGGTGCCGCGATCGCGGCCAGCTCGAGCCTGGACGTAGTCTCGTGGGGCAGGCGGCGGACCCGTATGGGCTATTGAACCCCGGGGGGAAGAAGGCTTAGGTGCGGCGGATCCCGCTCGGCGCGCTGCAGGAGCGCGAGTTCCGCCTGTTCTTCACGGGACAGATGGTGTCGCTGCTCGGCGATGCTGTCACGCCGTTTGCGCTTGCCTGGGCGGTACTCGACCTGACGGGATCCGCACGCGACCTGGGCTTCGTGCTGGCCGCGAAGATCGCCCCGCTTGTAGTTTTCTTGCTCGTCGGCGGCGTCTTCGCTGATCGTCTGCCGCGGCGCGGCGTGATGCTCACCGCCGACGTTGCGCGCATGGCCGTCCAGGCGGCGACCGCGGCGCTGCTGCTCTCGCACACCGCGCGCATCTGGGAGCTGATCGTGCTGCAGGCGCTCGCCGGGACCGGGACGGCGTTCTTCAACCCCGCGTCGACCGGGCTCACGCCGATGATCGTGAGCGCGGGGCGGCTGCAGGAGGCAAACGCCCTGCGCGGGATATCGATGGCGTCGATGCAGTTCGCGGGCCCGGCGGTTGCTGGCCTCCTCATCGTCACGGTCGGGCCGGGGTACGCGCTTGCTATTGATGCGGCGAGTTTCGGGGTTAGCGCGTTCTACCTCGCGCGCCTGCACCTGCCGCTGCACGTTGGCCTGCCGCCGCAGTCGTTCGCGCGCGACCTGCTCGACGGCTGGCGCGAGTTCACCGCCCGTACCTGGGTCTGGCTGACCGTGGTCAGTTTGTCCTTCGGGAACATGATGAACTCGGCGTGGCTGGTGCTCGCCGCGGCGTGGATCAAGAACGGCCACGGCGGCGCCGGCGCGTGGACGGTGATCCTCGTCGTCGAGGCCATCGGCGCACTCGCCGCCGGCGCGACGGCGCTTCGCCTCAAGCCGCGGCGCCCGCTCCTCCTGGGGTCCATTGTGTGTCTTCCGCTGGCGTCGCCGATGATTGTGCTCGCGCTGAGGCTGCCCTGGGAGACCCTCGTCGTCACCGGGCTGGTCACGGGCTTCGGCGGCATGCTGTTCAATACGCTCTGGGAGACGACGCTGCAGCAGCACATCCCGCCGGCGTCGCTCTCGCGCGTCAGTGCCTACGACTGGTTCGGCTCCCTGCTGGGCGATCCGATCGGACTCGCCCTCGCAGGAGTGGTGGCGGCTGGGATCGGGATGAGCCGCACGCTCTGGATCGCAGCCGCGGTCGACCTTGTCGCAATCGCCGCGATACTCGCGACGCCGAGCGTGCGGCGCCTGCAGCGGCTCGACGAACCCCAGCCCGGGCAAGGCGCGCAGCAGTCCGTCGCCGGCTGAGCCGGCGAGGACATCGCCGCCGGCCCGCAGGACGCCGCGCGGCGCAGTGCCGATTCAATCGTTCCGTTAATCTCGACTGATTGAGAAACCCAGATCATAGTCTGCCACGGAGAGTGAGAGATGGCCGAGATAGTGCTCTACCACCACGCCCTCGGGCTGACCCCGGGCGTCGTCGCCTTCGCCGATGAACTGCGCAGCGCCGGGCACACCGTGCACACCCCAGATCTGTTCGACGGCCGCACCTTCACCACCATCGAGGAGGGGATGGGCTACGCGCAGAAGATCGGCTTCCCCGGCGAGGTGATCGATCGCGGCGAGCGCGCGGTTAGCGGCCTGCCCGAGGGCCTTGTCTACGCCGGCTTCTCGCTTGGCGTTCTTCCCGCCCAGAAACTTGCGCAGACGCGGCCGGGTGCGCGCGGTGCGCTGCTGTTCTACTCCTGCGTCCCGGTCGACGCGTTCGGCTCCGCCTGGCCGCACGGGGTGCCGGTGCAGGTGCATGGGATGGACGCGGATCCGTTCTTCGTCGACGAGGGCGACATCGACGCTGCCCGCGCCCTGGTCGCCGAGGCGGACGACGCGGAGCTTTTCCTCTACCCCGGCGACCAGCACTATTTCGCCGACAGCTCGCTGCCCTCCTACGACCCGGCCGCCGCCGCGCTGCTCACAGAGCGGGTGCTCGACTTCCTCGGCCGCCGGAGCTAAGGCCCGCGGGTCGATGTGGATCTTGGTCCCCGATCCCGTGCCGACCTGGCCGGCCAGCGCCTCGGCCGCGCGGTCGAGACCCACGGTCACCGCCACGATCCCGGCCGGATCCACCAGCCCGGACGCGTAGCGCTCGATCGCCGGCCGCAGGCCGGCCGACGCCCCCAGGATGCCGACCGCCGTGATGTCGCCGAAGACCAGATCCCGGCTGTCGACCAGGCTCGGCGGGCCGGAAATCCCGATGCAGACCAGCCGCCCGCCCGGCTCGGTCAGAGCCAACGCCAAGGCAGGCATCCCGGGATCGTCGGTTGCATCGATCACCGCGTCGTAGGTCATCGGCGGCGGATCTGAGGTTGTCCAGTACTCCGCCGCGCCAAACGACGAAGCCAGCGACTCCCGGTCCCGATCTAGCGCCAGCATGTGCACCGAAGCGCCGGCCGCCGCGGCGAACGCGGCGCTCAGCAGCCCGATCGTGCCAGGCCCGCAGACCAGGACCCGCCGCCCGGGCGCGGCCAGGGCGGCCGAGGCGGCCCGCCAGGCGTTGCCCCCGGGCTCGACCAGAGCGCCGACTGTGTCGTCGATCCCGGACGGCAGCCGGTGCAGGCTGGACGCAGGCACCATCACCTGCTCGGCCAGCGCCCCGGCCCAGCCCATGATCCCGACCTCGTGCCTGTCCGCGCAAATGTGTCCGTGCCCCGCCCGGCACCGCGAGCACCGCCCGCAGCCGAGCATCGTGTCTCCAGTGACCCGCACGCCCAGCCACTCCTCGGGCACCCCGGCGCCGACCGCCGACACCACGCCGCACCACTCATGCCCGGGCCGTACAGGGAACCGCGTCTTCCCCTGCCCGAAATACGCCATCTCCCCGGTGAACAGCTCGACGTCCGTCCCGCAGATCCCGACCCGCCGGACATCGATGACCACCTGCCCGGCCCCGGCGACCGGCGGCTCGACCTCTTCGACCCGGGCCGCTCCAGGCCCGGTGATCACCAGTGCGCGCAACGACGCTAGTGCGCGACCAGCGGCTCGTCGGCGGGCTCAGGAACCACGCCGCGCGCGCCCGCGAGCACCCGCAGCGCTTCCGATGGCAGGTGGACATGCACCGGAGTGCCCTGTGCCAGCTCCGGGTGGTCGCCGTCGTTCTGCACCAGGGCCTGCAGCGGGACGCCGGGCGCGAGGCGCAGCATCACCTGGGTAGCGGAGCCGAGGAAGACCACGCGCTCCACCATGGCCGGTACCCGATTGTCGCCCGCGGAGCCGTGTGCCTCGATGCGCACCCGCTCCGGCCTGATCACCGCGTGCGCGGTCCCGGTCACGCCAGCCTCACAGCGTTCCGCGGCCAGCGCGAAGTCGCCGAGCCGCAGCACGCCGGGCGGGCCGGCGGTCTCGACCGAGATCTCCATCAGGTTGGCGGCGCCGAGGAAGTCGGCCACGTAGGTGTCGGCGGGCTCCTCGTAGACCTGGCGCGGGGTGCCGATCTGCACGATCTTGCCGGCGTTCATCACCGCCAGCCGGTCGGACATGGTCAGCGCCTCCTCCTGGTCGTGGGTCACGTAGATGAACGTGATCCCGACCCGCTCCTGCAGTGCCTTGAGCTCGACCTTGAGCGACCGCCGGAGCTTGGCGTCGAGGGCGCCGAGCGGC
>Ga0181525_10002217_pt1 | contig 16060 bp, 11 predicted proteins | sample PEATcosm2014_Bin_48_FD_121100 | JGI IMG/M metagenome (GOLD analysis project Ga0181525, IMG submission 121100) | Peatland microbial communities from MTU Mesocosm Facility, Houghton, MI, USA - PEATcosm2014_Bin06_10_metaG | ecosystem: Environmental > Terrestrial > Soil > Wetlands > Peat | place...
CGAGCTCAGGTGCAATGAAAAATAGAGGAACGTGATGAGCGCGCCGAGGCGGTGCAGCATCCGTGCGGTTTCCGGCCCGCCGATGACGGAGAAGATGAATTTCGCCCAGTCGGTGTAATAAAATTTCAGCGGCATCCCGGTCACGACGAGCGTGAGGAAGCTGGTGACGACGAGGAAATGCAGGAAGCGTTCGAACGGTTCGAACCGCGTGAACCATTCGTCGCCGGACTGCGTCTGGAATTTCGCCTCGCGGAACGTCTTGGTGTCGGCGAGATATAAATATATGGCGCGCACGCCCCAGCCGAGGGTGTGCAGGCCGAAGAAACTGAACGTGCCGATGAGCAGGCCGGTCATGGCGAGGAAAACCATGTGCAGCAACGGATAATTCTTCGCGTCCAGCGGGTTCGCGTGCGGCTGGTATTCGGTGAACTTGGCCGTCGCGCCCGGATGACATTTCTGACAGGTCACCAAAATGTTCGTTGACGAAAGATGCGACGCCGGATTTGACGGCGGCAAAATGTCGTGGAAGCCGTGGCAGTCATAACAAGCGGCGACTTCGGGTGCGGAATTAGGCTTGCCGAGCAGCATCGCCTTGCCGTGATAGGTGTCGCGGTAGCCGGCCAGCCGGTCGGCATGACATTTGCCGCAGCGTTCATCGCTGATGGCCTTGAAATTGTTGCCGGTCGGATTGACGATTTCGTGCGCGCTGTGGCAGTCAATGCACACCGGTCCGCGCGGGTCGCCCTTCGCGAGCAACTGGCCGTGGACGCTTTTGTCGTAAGTCTCCTCGATGCCGACGTGGCACTTGCCGCAGGTCTTGGCGACGTTGGCGTGGTTGATGGGCGAATCTCGGTCCACGCTGCGCTTGATGTTGTGGACGCCGTGGCAGTCGTCGCACGACGGCGCGACGATCAATCCCATCTTCAACAACGCGGTGCCGTGGATGCTGTCCATGTATTGGTTCGCGGCCTCGGGATTTTCAATCTGATATTCCTTCGTGAGATTTTTGTTGCTGTGACATTTGACGCAGGTCGCCGGAAGGTTCATTTTATAGACAGGCGATGCCGGGTCCTTGACCGGCAGGATTTCGTGCGAGCCGTGGCAGTCCCAGCATTCCGCCGCGCCGGACGCGCCCATCGCGTGGCTCATGCCGTGGATGCTCGTCGCGTAATCCCTGCCTTCCTTGTCGTGGCAGCCGATGCAGTTCGGCGGGGGGACATTTTTGTCGTGGAGCAGTTCCTTGATGCCGTCGTGGCAGTCAACGCAATCAAGCTGGCTGTGAACCGACAGGGCGAAACCGTTTGTCGGGAAAACGGCGAGGGGAATTTTTTCGCCATTCACGATGCGGACAGTTTTTGCGTCCGTGTGGCAATCAAGGCAGTCGGCGCTGGTGAATTTCTCGACGGCGTTTGTCGCCGCAAAAGTTGTCGAGGCCACGGCAAGAAATGCCGCCAGCGTGACAAGCCGGACAATTTCTGACCTGATTTGTTGACGCCGGTTTTTCATGCCTCCACAAAATAGGATAAATCAAAAAAACCGCTCACCAATGGTTGTGCATTGCTTGGCATTTTTTGGCTGGTGTAAAAATCCCGCCGTCTTCACCACGGACCGCCGTTGTGGCAATCGGTGCAGGCGCCGTCGTAATCTCCGCCGGGATGTTTGAACTTCTGCCCGGCGGGCGCGAGTTGATCCAGCTCCGCGCCCGCGCCCTGGGCGAGGATTGTATGGCATGCGTTGCAGTCATTTGCCTTGATGGTGAGTTTTCGGTCCTCGGTCTTGTGCAGCCCGTCGTGGCAGCGGAAACAGCCGGGCCAGATCATGTGGCCGACATTGTCGGGATAGGAACTCCAGTTGGCGTTCATCTCCGGGAAAAAATTGTCGGAATAAATCTGCTGCACGGTCGCGATGGCATCCTTGACGCGCACGTCGTTTGGATAGCGGGCGATCAGCCCGCTGGCGATTCCGTTGCTGGCTTCATCATCCGTGTTGTATTTTCGCGTCAGCACGAACATCGCATTGGTCTTGATCCACGGCATCGTCGGGTCAATCTTGTTCAACGCCATCGCCTGGTTCACCGCGCGCTCCGGCGAGAGGTAGCGGTGCGACGGACGGTTGTGGCAGTCCATGCAGTCCATCGTGCGGATTTCCATCTTGGAAACGTCGTTGGTGAAAGTTCTGGTCTTGAAAACGGTGACCTTGCCGGTCGCGTCGGTCACGCGCACCCAGGGAATCTTCTGTCGCGCATCGTCGGTGGCAACGTATTCGACGGTGTTGCCAGGCAGGTTGTGCCAGTGAATGCCGCCGACCGGCCCGCGCGTGGGATCGCTGCCGCCGATTTTCAGGAGCAGGCGGATTGAATATGGCGAATTGCTCTCGTCGCTTTGGAAATAATTGAACGTGCGGTCCAGATTGCCGACGAACGACTGCGGCCAGTGGCATTCCTCGCAGGTTTCGCGCGCGGGACGCAGGTTGCTGATCGGTGTCGGGATCGGGCGCGGATATTTGTTGAAGGCGACGGCGTAAAGCTGGTAGGAGCCGGAGATTTTTGACCTCACAAACCAGGACGCGCCCTTGCCGACGTGGCATTCCACGCAGGCGACGCGCGCGTGCGGGCCGTGGTTGTGCGTTGTAAGCTCGGGCTTCATCACCTTGTGGCAGGTCTCGCCGCAAAATGTGACGGACTCGGTGAAATTAAAAGCGTTGTAGGAGCCGATGGCCGTGAGCAGCAGGAAAACGACGCTGCCGGAAACAAACGTCACCAGCGTCCGCCGGTCGCGCGGATTGTTCAGGTCAATCTGCAACGACGCGGGCCCGGCACCTTTGGCGCGTCGGCGGCGTTCGCGCCATGCACCAAAAAATGCCAGGACAATTCCGCCGATCAAAAACGCCGGCACACCCATGTATGTAAGTATGCTTACATATGGATTGGAAAATTTGGCGAGCGCATCCAGCGTGAACAGCAGCAAAAAGGCAAACAACGCGCCGATGGCAACGACCATCCCAATGAAGCTGATCCAGTTTCTGAAAACGGAGGATGGGTTCGCGGCGGCCGTTTTGTTTTCTGTGTTCATGGCGTTTTGCAAAAACAAGGCATCGGTTGCTGGCCGGTGGTAACAACGTCGCCGGCCCGCTCATTCTCGGTCTCGGGCCGGGACGAAATCCGGCCAGCAACCAGATGCTTATTTTTTCAAGGTGTGGACGTAAGCCACGAGCGCCTTGATGTCGTCGTCGGACAACTGGTCGCCAAACGGCTTCATCAGGGTCTTGTCGTCGTCGGACTTCAGGCCTTCTTTGAGCGCCTTGAAGGCGGCGTCATCCTTGATGTCGGCCTGCACGGCGGCATCGGTGAAGTCCTTGCAGCCGAGCTTTGTGCCCATCTTGGTGTCACCTTTGCCTTCGGCGCCGTGGCACTTGGCGCAGAGCGAATCCCAGTTGTCCTTGGCTCCGTCCGCCTTCACGTTGAGCGCGGCGGCGAGGCCAAATATCGCGGCAAACAGCATCATTTTTTTCATCTTCATATTTTCTCCGGTTGATTTGGTTGTGGCGCGGGTGCGCCTTGTTCGAAGCCAGTCTCGCCCACCGGCAAAAATTCCACCAACCATCGGTTGTCATTTGCTTGACATTTTTTGATAAGCCTGAAAATCGGCAGGACAATTATTGTTGTGCCTTTCGCAACGGATGGTGAGCAAAAGGGGCGGCAAAAATTTAACTTTTCAACAACGAAATCCGGCACCGGCCCGAAATGCAGCCGGCGGATTCGACAATGACCATGAAAATATTTGTCGCAGGTTTGAGCTACAAGACGACGCCGGTGGAAGTGCGCGAGAAACTCGCGGTGTCCCGCCCGCGCCTGCAATGCTGCGGCTGCCGTCTGAAGCTGCGCGGCAATCTTTCCGAGGTCGTCCTGCTTTCAACCTGCAACCGCGTGGAAATTTACGGAGTGTCGCCGTGGATTTACGGCCGCTTTCGGCAGCTCTTCCAGGAACTCACCAACAGCGATTTCGATTTCACGCCGCATATATATATCAAGGAAGGCACGGAGGCCGCCAAACACCTTTTCGCCGTTGCGAGCGGCCTCGACTCGATGGTTCTGGGTGAAACGGAAATCACCGGCCAGGTGAAGAATGCGTATCAACTGGCGAAGGACGCGGGGCTGACCGGCAAAAAAATGAACCGGCTTTTCCAGACCGCGATGCAAGTTGTAAAAAACATCCGCACGAACACCGCCATCGGGCGCGGCGCGACCTCGGTGGGCAGCGTGGCGGTGGAGCTGACGGAAAAGGTATTTGACCGCGATTTGAGCAACAAGACGGTGATGATTTTGGGCGCGGGCAAAATGGGCGAGGCCTGCGTGAAGCATCTGGCGAAGCGCGGCGCGAAGACAGTTTTGGTTTCCAACCGCTCGTTCGAGCGCGCGGAAAAGCTGGCGGCGGAATTCGGCGGACGCGCGGTGCGGCTGGAAGATTCGCGCGCGGCGATGATTGAAGCGGACATTTTGGTCAGTTCGACGGGCAGCCCGGACATCGTTTTGAGGCGCGAAGACATCGCGGCGATTTTGCCAGCGAGAAAAAACCGTCCGCTGGTGCTGGTGGACATCGCGGTGCCGCGCGACATCGAGCCGGGAGTCGCGGAACTTCCGGACATTTTCTTATATGACATTGACGATCTTGAGGCGGTCGTCCGCGAGAACACGAAGAACCGCGAGCAGGAGCTTTCATTTTGCCAGACGATCATTGACGAGCGAGCGGCGGAATTGATGAAACGGTTTGGTTCACCGTTTGCGAAAGAACAACACGAAACTGTCGAGGTGCTGCCCGGCTGGTTTTTGGGCGGCGCGACGGCATGAAAGAATTTGCCATGAGCAGGAAAATTTTCAACGAAGGATCGGCACGAAGCTTGGTGTCGGGTTTTTCGCTGGAACAGCCCGGGTCAGGTGACGCCAGGTTGCTTTGATAAACCAAAAACAAAAGCACGTGCAATCAAAAACAAACATAACGAAAATACTATGAAAAAAATAACCCTCATCCTCGGCGGTCTTGCATTGGGGGCGGCGGTCTTGCTGCTGCCATGTTCCAGCAAAGCCTCCATCATCGGCAGTGCCCACGACTTCACCGCCTCGACAAACTACTGGGTCGGCGGAAGCGACATCGCCGTCAGCCACGGTTCGACCAACGTCTGCGGTGAATGTCACACCATCCACCACGCCCAAAGTGCATCGGCTGGGCCGCTATTCATTCACACGCCATCCGCGAACAGCACTTTCAACACTTATGACAAGTCTGGGAGCGCAACATATTCAGGCACTGTCATTACACTCGGGCCGGGCAGCCTGGCCTGCTTGAGCTGCCATGACGGTTCGGTGGCGGTCAACAGCACCACGTCATGGAGCGGAGCAGGAAACGGGACTGCAAGCTACACCGGCGGAACCCCGGAGTTCATCAAGAGCAGCGCGATTGTGACCGAAATCGGCAGCGGCCAGGGCAACGACCTGACGCACATGCACCCGATCGGCGTCAACTACTCGGCCGCTGCGAGTTCTGCGCAGGCCATGTTCGGAGTGGCGCAACTCCAGCCGACGGCCAACACATTCAACGCTCCAGGCTCGCCCGCAGTTGGCAGTGTCCTGAAGAACGGCCAGGTTGAATGCTCCACCTGCCACGACATCCATCGCACCGTTGGCGGTTCAACCACCAGCGGCATCTACACGGTCGCCTCCGGCCAGGCCCTTTGCCTTGGTTGTCACATCAAATAACCAAACCGTTTGAACACTCCGGGGCGTCTGATAACAGGCGCCCCGGATTTTTATTTGGCCTGAAACCGATTTAGGCAGGCCGCATGACTAACCAAATAATGTTCATCACTGGACAATAAATGGTGAGTCGAAACTGCCCCGAAGCGCGACACTGAATCCATGAAAACAATCGAACGACGGAATTTTTTCAAACAAATTTTACCAGCGCTTGGCGCCGGGATTCTTCTTCTGGCCGCCGGTTGCGTCACCGCGCCAAAGAACACCGGGCCAAATTACATCTTCTTTCCGCCCGCGCCGGACGAGCCGCGCATGCAATATCTGGCCTCGTTCAGTTCGGAAAGGGATCTGCGCGGCAACAGCGGCGGAAGCTTCATGAAATTCATCACCGGCGAGCAACTGCCTGATAATCCGATCGGCAAGCCTTACGGCGCGACGGTCGCCAACCACGGCATTTATGTTTGTGACGAGGGCATCGGCGCGATTTTGCGGCTGGATCTGACGACAAAAAAAATGTCCATCATCGCGCCTACCGGCCCCGCCGCATTCGAGGTGCCGCTGAACATGGCCTGGGGTGGCGACGGCTTGATTTACGTCGCCGACAGCGGGCGTGAACAGGTCGTCATCCTCAACACCAACGGCGAATTTGTCGCGACGCTAGGCGTGAAAGGCATGAACCAGCCGCGCGACGTGGCGTTGAGCGTGGATCGGATTTATGTCGGCGACAGCATGACGCATAACGTCCACGTCTATGGCCGGCAGGACCGGAAATTGTTGTTCGACATTCCCAGCGCGGAAAATGCCAGCGACCCGAAGCAGAAGCTGTTTCAACCGGCCAACATCGCGCTGGACGCAGACGGACGGCTGTATGTCAGCGACATCGGCGCGGATCGAATCCAGGTTTTTGACCGCGACGGAAAATTCATCCGCACGGTCGGCGGCTACGGCGACAACGTCGGTGAATTTGTGCGGCCCAAAGGTGTGGCCGTGGACCGGCAGAACTGGGTCTATGTCGTGGACGCGGCGGAGCAGGTCGTGCAAATGTTCAATCAAGACGGGCGTTTGCTGATGTGGTTTGGCGAGCCGAAGGCCAGCATCGTCAGCCTAATGCTGCCGTCCAAGGTGGTGATTGACTACGACGACGTGGATTATTTTCAGAAATATGTTTCGCCTGATTTCAAGGTGGAGCATTTGATCATCGTCATCAACCAGCTTGGCCCGCGCAAAGTCAGCGTCTTCGGATACGGCCATAAAAAATGAACCAGGCCTTATGCAAAATGAAATTCCGCAATCTACATCGGCTGCTGTTATTTTTGGCGCTGGGCGGAGTTTTGCTAAACACAGCTTGTGACACGACGGCGCGGCACAAGCTGCTGACGGTTTTCTTCGACGGCGTGCCGTCGTCCAAAGCGGGGACAAATGCCGCGCCAGCGGCAGCTACGACTCCGGAAATAAATGAAACCACCGTCACGCCACCGCCGGTCACGCCGCCCACGACAAACACGTTCACGGTTCACCCGCCGTTTCAAGACCGCCAGTGCGCGGAATGCCACGAGTCGAGTTCGGGCATGGGACTGAAATTGCAGCCGCCGGAACTGTGCTGGAATTGTCACAAGGATTTTCTAACCGGGCAAAAAGTGAAGCATCAACCGGTGGAGGAAGGCGATTGCGCAAGCTGCCACGATCCGCATCAATCCGAAAACAAGAATCTGCTGATCGCGAAAGGCAACGACCTTTGCCTGACGTGCCACGACGATCCGCTGGCGAACAAGAAGTTCAAGCACGAGGCGGTCGAATCGGGCGACTGCCTGGACTGCCACGCGCCACACGCAACAAATTTCAAGGGTTTGCTGAAAGAGTCCGTCAAGGATACCTGTGCGGAATGCCACGACGACCTCGCCAAAAAGAAAGATGTCCATCAGCCCGTCGGCGACGGCGATTGCCTGGCGTGCCACACGCCTCACGCGTCGAATAACAAAAATCTCGTCAAGAAAACCACGCCGGCCTTGTGTTGGGACTGTCATGACAATTTTCTGGAGAAGGCGAAATTCCAGCACGACGTGGTGGAGGATTGCACCTCGTGTCACAACCCGCACCAGTCTACGGAAAATTTCCTGCTCGTGAAAAATGTCCTGCAATTGTGCGGCGACTGCCACGACGACAAGGATTTGAAGGCCGACAAGGGGCACGCCGGATTTGAAGGCAAAAGCTGCGTCTCCTGCCACGACCCGCACGTCGGCACGGACAAAAACCTTTTGAAGCCGTCCGCAAAACCCAATTAGACCATGTCGTTCCGCCAAAAAAAAGTGCACCGGTATCTGCCCGCGTCCATCGCGTCGCTGGTGCTGGCGGCGGGTGCGTCGCGCGCGTCGGCGCAGTCCATTTATCTGGTCCAGCCCGACCCGCAGTTCACCTTGCCGCGTTTGGAATACATCAGCATGGACGCGGAGGACGAGCGCGTCTCGCAGGTTTCCAAGACGGGCGGCGGCACGGCCACCACGGAGAACATTTATCTCGCGCCAACAATTGGCATCGGCTGGGATTCGTTTTTGTATCATCCCGATCTGCTGACGTTTTCGCTGCTCAGCGAGCCGGGCTACAACTGGCAGCAAAATTCCGTGGACGGCGCGTCGAGCCGGCAAACCAGCCTGCTGTTGAACGGAAACCTGATGGCGACGTGGCTCCAAGCGAAGCCTTACGCGACGGTCATGAATTACAGCCGTTCGCATTCGGATTCCCATTATGATTTTTTCAACTCGGCGACGGTGGACACGGAAATCTGGGGTGTGACGAGCGGCTACCGCGAAGGCCCGGTGCCGGTGAATTTTTCGTTCCAGCATTCCACAACCGATTCGAGCGGCCTTTCGCTGAATTCGACGACCGAGACGACCACGTTCAGCCTGCAGGCGAACAGTTCGCGGCAGAACGACAATTTCACCTCCCTGAATTACCAGTTCTCGCAATATGACAGCAGCTCGGCCTATTCGTCGGAAAGTTTTCTGGACTCAAGCACGACGCATTATCTTACGCTGACGGACGCCGAGCATTTCGGCAGGAACTCGCTGAACTCGTCGTTCATCTTCAGCGGGCAGGACGAACAGGGCGTGCCGTCCGACAACCTGAACGCGATGCTGGATTTCAGCATGGAACACACGGTTCACCTCCGGAGTTTTTATGATTACTCGCTGGGTTATTACACGACCGAGGGCGACGATTCCATCAACCAGCTTGTCCGCGCAGGATTGCAGCATCAGCTTTACGACAGCCTCTCCTCGACCATTGACATTCACGGCGTGCGCTCGGACAACACGTCGCCCGGCGCGTCGCTCGAACAGCAGTCCGCCGGCACATCGGTTTCTGAGGATTATTCCAAGCAGGTTGGCGAATGGGGACATCTGTCCGTCACCGACGACGCCAGTTATGATCTGACGCATCAGAGCAGCACCGGCTCGCTGCTTTCCATCAACAACGAATCCCACACCGTTCCGGTCAACGGCCTTTTCTTTTTGACCCAGCCCCTTGATCAGTCCGTGCAAACCGTCACGTTCAACAACGGCTCCGGCACCGTCACGCTCGTGCAAGGCGCGGCACCCGCCGGCGATTACGACGTGATCACAACAACGGATCCGTGGCAGATCCAGATTTACAGCACCGGCCCGAACCACGTCAACGTGTCTGCCTCGCCCGCCGTCCAGGTGAATTACACCGTGCAGCCCAACCCGACCGGCAACTATTCGGTGTTCAACAACCAGTTTCAAATCCGGCTCGACTTCTGGCATCAACGCGCGGGCGTCTACGCGCGCTATAATTTGAACGACAACCAGTCCGACACTCCGGGATTTGTGCTGGAAAACATTTCCGAGTTCCAGGCCGGCGGCGACGCTTCGTGGAACGGCTTCCGTGCTGACGCCAATTACACCGACCGTCATTCCTCGCTTTACAGCTATCAATCCGTCACCTTGTCAGAAGCCTACTCGCGGCGCACCTCGCCGCACACGACCGCAGGCATTGACATGCGCCAGCAATGGAGCTTTTATCCAAACACCGGAAACGGCGCGTCGTCGGACACGACCTATTATTCCTTTACCGCCCGCGGCGAATGGCAGCCCTTTTCAGGCTTGAGTTGGAACAGCGAAGTGGGTTACGAACTAAACAACGGTGCTGGCGAGGATCAAAATTTGATCGTCGCGCGCAGCTATCTCAACTGGTTTATCGGCAAGCTGGAGCTGCACCTTGGCTGGGAATTTCAAAGCCAGCAGTATACCGCCGAATCGCTTGAACGGAATTACGTCTTTATGCGGATGCGCCGGAATTTTTGAACGTGAAAAAAAACCTTCCAGCAAAATTGATTTTCGCGCCGCTCCTCGCGGTGCTGCTTGCCTCGTGCGCAACGTCGCCGCCGGCCGTGTCGGAAAAATCCTTGCCCGTCTGGCCGCCACCGCCCGACCAGCCGCGCATTGCCTACGTCCGCAGCCTGCACGGCCCGCGCGACATCGGCCAGAGCCTCTCGATTTTCACCCGCTTCGGCCACTGGCTCACCGGCGAAAACGGCGAAAGCATCGCGCTGCAAAAACCCTTCGGCCTCGCGCTCGACGAAACGGGAAATCTTTGCGTGACCGACACCGGCGCAAATCTGGTCTGCTATCTGGATTTCACGCATAAAAAATGGCGTCGCTATCTGGCGTCGGGGAAAACGGCGTTCGTTTCGCCGGTTGCCGTGGCAAAGCGCAACGGAATTTTTTACGTCGCCGATTCCGCGCTCGGCAAGGTGCTGGCGTTCCGCGACGACGGCAAATCCGCCTTTGAAATCACCAATTCGCTCGTGCGCCCGGTCGGGCTGGCGGTTGCCGGCAATTCGCTCGCCGTGGTGGATTCGCAGGCGCACGATGTTTCCGTTTTTGACCTCGCAGGAAATTTTATTTTCAAATTTGGCAAACGCGGAACCGGAGCGGGCGAATTCAATTTTCCAACGCACATCGCCGCTGACGCCGGCGGTCACTGGCTCGTGACGGATTCGTTGAACTGCCGCATCCAGATTTTTTCGACCGATGGGAGATTCATCTCGCAATTCGGAAGCAGCGGCGACACGTCGGGACATTTTGGCCGGCCAAAGGGTGTCGCGTCGGATTCCTTCGGCCACATTTACGTCGCCGACGCCGTGTTTGACAACGTGCAGATTTTTGACGCCACCGGCCAGTTGCTCTTGAACTTCGGCCAGAGCGGTGCCGACGCGGGCGAATTTGGTTTGCCCAACGGCGTCGTCATCGCGCCGGACAACACCATTTACATCGCCGATGGCTACAACCGTCGCGTGCAGATATTCAAATACCTCGGCGCCCAATGAAAGTTTTTCCAAAATATATTTTCGGATTGATGTTTCTGTTGTTGCTGGCGGACTTGTCGCGCCGAAGCGAAGCGAAGGCGGACAGCGTCGTCAATTCCGTCCACAACCTTTCCGTCAACGGCCCCGGCACCATCAAGGCGAGTTCGGAAGCGGACGCCTGTGTTTTTTGCCACACAGTTCACCGCGCGAGCGGCGTGACGCCGTTGTGGAACCATGCCATGTCCGGCGAGACCAATTATATTGTCTACAGCAGTTCGCGGATGACCACGTTGAACATCAACATCCCGCAGCCCAACGGCTCGTCGCGGCTATGCTTGAGCTGTCACGACGGCACGGTCGCGCTCGGCAATGTGAGCAGCCGCACGACGCCGATTGCCATGCAGGGCGGCACAACGATGATGCCGGTCGGCGACCCGAACAATCTCGGCACCGATTTGTCCGCCGACCATCCGATTTCGTTCCTCTACGATTCAGCTCTCGCGGCACGCGATTCGGAAATCAAAGACCCCGGCCAGTTGAACGGCGCGGTGCGGCTCGACAAGCAAAGCCTGCTGCAATGCACCTCCTGCCACGATCCGCACAACGACCAGTATGGAAATTTTCTCGTGATGGACAACACCGGCTCGTTGTTGTGCCTCACATGCCATCAGCCAAATTCGTGGAGCGGTTCCGCGCACGCGATTTCGTCGGTCATCGTGCCGGCGGCGGTGTCCGCAAAAATTTCCAACGTCACAAAAAATTCAATCGGGGCAAAGGCGCTTGCAGTTCGTGCGTCAACATTGGCGGCTATCGGCTGCGAAAGCTGCCACGTCACCCACAACGCCGGCGGCAGAAAATTCCTGATGCAGTCAGCCGTGCCCGAGCAGAATTGCTTTGTCTGCCACAACGGCACCACGGTTCAAAAAAATGTCGAGGCGGATTTTGACAAAATCAGCGTCCACCCGATCACGCTCAACAGCGATTCGCACAGCCCGGACGAAGACCCGATAAATCCGCCGGAACGCCACGTCACCTGCGCCGACTGCCATAATTCTCACGCTGCGAACAAATCAGCCGCCGTCGCGCCGAACATTTCCGGCGCGATGGCCGGAGTTGTCGGCGTCACGTCGGCGGGCGGCATCATCAAGCCGGCGCAGAAGGAATACGAAGTTTGTTTCCGCTGCCACGCCGACAGCGTCGAGCGCGGCCCGGCGACCGTGACGCGGCAGTTTCCGCAGAACAACACGCGGTTGCAATTCGCGACCGGCAACCAGAGCTTTCATCCGGTCGAGTCAGCCGGGAAAAATTCGACGAGCGTGCCAAGTTTGATTTCACCAACTTGGAATGTGAACAGCGTAATTTATTGCACCGACTGCCACAACAGCGACAGCGGCCCCGGCGCGGGCGGCGGAGGCGCGAACGGCCCGCACGGCTCTGCGTTTCGTCCGTTGCTGGAGCGCAACCTGGCGCTGACGGATTTTCAAGCCGAAAGTCCGGCGGCCTACGCGCTGTGCTACAAATGCCACAGCCGTTCGGTCGTGTTGAGCAACACCAGCTTTCGTTTTCATAATTCGCACGTCGTCACGGATCAAACGGCCTGCACGACCTGTCATGATTCCCACGGCATCGCCAACGCGCCGCATTTGATCAATTTTAACACGACATATGTCAGCACCAATTCGCTCGGCCAGATGAGCTACACTTCTACCGGCGTGTTCAAGGGCGTCTGCTCGCTGACGTGCCACGGAGTGGAGCACAAGAACACGGCATATTGAGCGGAAAACATCTTCCGGCTCCGCGCTCGGATTTAGCGGCCAAGCAATAATTGTTCAATAGATGACAAAATACGGTTAGCCGAAATGAGGCCGCAGGCTAAAATGACTCTGAAATGGAGACCGTGAAGCCGACAATTATCCGCGAGACGCGGCTGGATGAACTGCCGCCGCGAACGTGCGCCGTGGTCCGCCGCATCGAAACCGACGGCGAGGAAGTCCAGCGCCTCAAATCGCTCGGCCTTTGCGTCGGACGCCAGATTGAAGTCGTCAAATCCGGCGACCCGCTCATCGTTAAAATTTTCGGCTCGCGCATCGGCCTGTCGGCCTCGCTTGCCGCCCACGTGTGGCTGGAGACCTGTGCGCCCCGTTGTAATTTGTCCTGACATGAATGATTGCCATTCAAACAATTCCAGTCTTCCCGTCGCGGAAATTTTTCCGCGCAAGAATCGCCTTGGAAAAATCTCCATCGCACCGCTGCCGAAGCGCGCCTTCAGTCTCGCGCTCGTCGGCAACCCGAACGCCGGCAAGACGACGCTCTTCAATGCGCTGACCGGCTTGCGCGCCAAGACCGCCAATTTCCCCGGCACGACGGTTGAACAACGGATCGGCAAGGCGACCGTCGGTGGCCAAGAAATCATCTTGGTTGATTTGCCCGGACTTTATGGCCTGGAAAGTTCCGCGCCGGAGGAAAAGCTAGCGAGCGACGCCATGCGCGGACGGCTCGCGGGACAGCCCGCGCTAGACGCCGTGCTGGTCGTCGTGGACGCGACGAACCTCGAAAGGAATCTTTTTCTGGCTGGCGAAGTTCTTGAATTGAAGCGCCCCGTCATCATCGCGCTGAACATGATGGACATGGCCGAACGCGAAAACATCCGCATTGACGTGGAAAAACTTCGCGCCGAACTCGGCTGTGTCGTCGTGCCGGTCGCGGCGCGCATCGGCAAAGGCATTGACGAATTGCGCCTGGAAATCGAGCGGCTCGCCGGCTGTGCCGCGAATGAACCCGCTGCGCATTTCAAAACGCATTGCGTCACAACCTGCGTCACTTGTCCGTATCAAAAACGATACGAATGGACCGAATCCGTTTCCGCCAAAGTGATGAACCCTGCCGCAGCGCGCCGTCCGCAGCGCACGGAAAAACTGGACAAATTTTTGACCCATCCGGTCGTCGGCGTAGCAGTGTTTCTCGCCGTCATGCTCGCGTTTTTCTTTCTGATTTTTTGGGCCGCAAAAATTCCGATGAACCTGATTGACCATCTGTTTGCGACCATCGGAACGTGGGTGGCGTCGCAGGTCGCGCAGCCTGATTTGCAAAGTCTGCTCGTCAACAGCGTGATTGGCGGCGTCGGCGGCATCCTCGTTTTTCTTCCGCAAATCTGCATTTTGTTTTTCGCGCTGTCGCTGCTGGAAGACACCGGCTATCTGGCGCGCGCCGCATTTGTGATGGATAAAATCATGCGCAAGCTCGGCCTGCCCGGCAAGGCGTTCGTGCCGCTGCTCTCTGCGCATGCCTGCGCGATTCCCGCCGTCATGTCCGCGCGCGTGGTGGAAAATCCGCGCGACCGGCTGGCAACCATCCTCGTCGCGCCACTGATGGCGTGCTCGGCGCGAATTCCAATTTACGCGATGATCACGGCCCTGCTGTTTCCGCAATCGCCGTTCAAGGCCGCGCTGGTTTTCACGGGAGCTTACGCGACAGGAATTTTTTTCGCGCTCGGCATGGCGTGGATTTTCCAGCGCACAATTTTGCCCGGCGGCAGCAGGCCGCTGGTGATTGAACTGCCGCCGTATCGCCTGCCCGGATTGCGCACGGCATTTTTGCACACGTTCGACCGCGCGAAAATTTTCGTCGAACAGGCCGGCACAATTATTTTGCTCATTTCGCTGCTGCTCTGGACGCTGTCGCATTATCCAAAATCCTCGCCGCCCGCCGCCGCCGTGGTGATGACGGCGCAGGCCGCGCAATTTGAAAAGGGCGGCGACAAAAAACAGGCGGCTGAACTTCGCGCAACTGCCGGCCATTTGACCGCGCAAAGCGCTCTGCAAAATTCCTTCGCCGGAAAAATTGGTCGCGTCATCGAGCCGGCTATCAAGCCGCTCGGATTCGACTGGCAGATCGGCATTGGCATCATCAGTTCATTCGCCGCGCGCGAGGTGATTGTTTCCACTTTGGCCGTCGTTTATGGCGTGGGCGAAGATGCGGCGGAGCAGAACCGCACGTCGCTCTACGACACGCTGCGTCACGCGACACGCAACAACGACTCGCCGGTTTTTACCACCGCGACGTGCATGAGCCTGCTCGTCTATTATATTCTCGCCGCGCAATGTCTTGCTACTTCCGTCGTCGTCCGCCGCGAAACGAACAGCCTCAAGTGGCCGTTATTCCAGATTTTCTACATGACCGGCTTGGCTTACATTGCCGCTTTCATCGTTTATCATATTTTCCTAAACTTCGCATAAGTGAGTTTGAAGCCTGATGAAAGTCTCCACCCATAAACCAGCCGAAATCTTGACCGCGCGCCGGCGTTTTCAAAATGCCTGCCGTTGTTTGCCGGTGGATCGTCCGCCAGTGTGGCTCATGCGTCAGGCCGGCCGCGCGCTGCCGGAATATCGCAAGCTCAAGGAGACTTACACCTTCGTCCAACTCGTGCAGAATCCCGAACTGGCCGTCGAGGTGACGCTCCAGCCTGTGCGCCGGTTCGGTTTCGATGCAGCGATTTTGTTCAGCGATATCCTCGTCATTCCCGAAGCGATGGGACAAACATATCATTTCAAGGAAACCGGCGGCGTGGTCATGGACTTCGCCGTGACGAGCAAGGCGGATATCGAAAAACTTTCGGTCGAACGCGTCGTGGAAAAATTAAATTACGTTGCCGCCGCACTGAAGATTTTGCACGCGGAACTCGGCGGGCAGACCGCGCTCATCGGTTTTAGCGGTTCGCCGTGGACGCTCGCGACGTTTATGATGGAAGGCGGCAGCGCGGAAAAATTTACGAAGGCAAAAGCATTGTTCAATTCCGACAAAAAAACTTTTTTCGCGCTGATGGAAAAATTGACCGCCGCGGTCACCGCGTATTTGCAAATGCAAATCGCTGCTGGCGCGGACGCGCTGCAGATTTTCGACAGTCATGGCGGACATTTACCAGCGGCGGATTTTCAAGAGGCGAGCGGACGCTGGATAAATCAAATTATCGCTACGATAGGAACGCCGAG
>Ga0181525_10002218_pt1 | contig 16056 bp, 14 predicted proteins | sample PEATcosm2014_Bin_48_FD_121100 | JGI IMG/M metagenome (GOLD analysis project Ga0181525, IMG submission 121100) | Peatland microbial communities from MTU Mesocosm Facility, Houghton, MI, USA - PEATcosm2014_Bin06_10_metaG | ecosystem: Environmental > Terrestrial > Soil > Wetlands > Peat | place...
ACTCGGCGCTCAACTATCGGCCGCCTGCGCCGCAGACGTTCTCGCCCTTGACGCGCCATCTAGATGAGATCGTGTCGATGCAGTAATCTCTCATCCGCTGGTACAAAAAAGCCGTCAGGCCAAACCATCGCAAACCGGACAGTTCCTCGAAGGCTCCCCAATTCGGAGCTGCGGCCGAGGGAATATCTCACCGAAAAGGAGATCGAGCGACTTCAGGAGGCCGCCCGTAAGCGATCCCGCTATGGGCATCGCGACGCCACCATGATCCTGGTCACGTATCGGCATGGCCTCCGCGCCTTGGAAGTGTGCGGCCTGCGCTGGGACCAGATTGAACTCGACGGCGGCCGACTTCATGTCCACCGAGCTAAGGGCGGGATCGATAACGTCCATCCGCTCAGTGGCAAAGAAATTAGGGCGCTGCGTCAGCTACGTCGCGAAAACAGGGACTCTCGATACGTTTTTATCACTGAGCGCGGCGGTCCCGCAACGACGGCAGGATTCCTGAAAACGATCGCCCGGACTGGGGAAGCCGCAAAGCTCCCATTCCCAGTTCATCCCCACATGCTCCGGCACTCGACCGGCTACAAGCTCGCCAACGATGGGCACGACACTCGAGCGCTCCAGCACTACATGGGACACCGAAATATTCAGCATACAGTGAGATATACTGAAATGGCGCCTGATCGCTTCAAGGATTTTTGGAAGGACTAGCAATTGCATCGAGAGGCCTCTGCGGGATGAATGGATCTTTTAATCTCATCCTCTACGAAATATCGATTTGGGCAATCCCGGCTCTCATAGCCATCACGTTCCATGAAGCATCACACGGCTATGTTGCGCACCTTTTGGGCGATGACACTGCTTGGCGCCTAGGTCGAGTCAGTTTTAATCCGCTCGTCCACATCGATCCGATTGGAACCGTCCTGCTGCCGCTTATGCTGTTGCTGCTGCATGCTCTTTTTTTGTTCGGTTATGCTAAGCCTGTGCCGGTCAATTTTCGTGCACTTCGTCGCCCGCGCCTTGATACGATATTGGTCGCGGCGGCTGGTCCAGGCATGAACCTGCTATTGGCGACAATCGCAGCGCTCGCCTTTCATATCATTGGCTACAGTCCGGCGCCGGTGGCGCAGTGGTTGGCCGCGAACCTAAAGAACGCTCTTCTGCTCAACGTCGTTCTGGCGATTTTCAATCTTTTGCCAATTCCGCCCCTCGATGGAGGACGCATCTTGGTGGGTATCCTACCAGGCGCCGCGGCACGCGTGCTGGCCCGTGCCGAGCCCTATGGCATGCTGATGCTGCTCGGTCTGCTGTTCGTACTGCCAATGCTCGGTCTCGACCCGATATCGCGGCTAATGATGACGTCGACCGACGTGGTGGTCGGCGTCATCCTTCGCATCACTGGAAACAGTTGACGACAGTAGCCCCGCCGGTCGGCGACAGCCGCGGCAGCGATCGGGGGTAAAGCAGACATCCTAGTTTGACCGCGCGGCGGCAGCTTTTGACCCAAGTCGGACATTCGGCCCGACTTGCATCTAAGACCTAGCCTAGGCCAAGCCCGCGCGACGAAAGCCCTCCAAATAGTGCTCCCGGTCGGCGTCCTGCTTGATCGGCATTTGGTTCGCGAGCCAGGCGAGCGAAATATTGGGCTGAGCGCGGCGCAGTTCTTGGAGCGCGGCCGTGGCGACCCCGGCCTGTCCGGCCATGCCGGCGGCGGCGGTCAGCACGCGGTGGGCGCCGACGAAATCGCCGCGCTGGCGGATCGCCTCGCGTGCCAGCTGCATCGCCATGTCATAATGGCAGCCGATGAACTTGGCGTAGGCCGCGATGCCCGTGTAGACCGCCGAATACGGATCACGCGGGCTCAGCCGAAGCGCGCGTCCGGCGGCCTCGTCGGCCTCCTGCCAGCGTCCGCAATAGGACAACGCCAGGCCGTAATACCCCTGGGCGAGTGAGAAATTAGGATTAAGGCGTAACGCCAGCTCGAACTCGGCCAGCGAATCTTCGAAACGCCGCGTGAAAAGATAGACGCACCCAAGTGCGTGGTGTGCCCAAGGGTCCTCGCTGTCGGCCTGGATCGCTGCAAGGGCGGCGCGTTCGGCGATCGGCACGGTGGTTGCCATATCCACCCAACCCATGTGGGCGCTGAACGTATGGCTGGTAGCAAGGAGACCGAGCGCCTGGCCGTAGTGCGGATCGATGCTAATCGCTTTTTCCAGTAACGCCTGGGCCACGACGTTGTCCTGACGTGTCACGCGCCAGTAATGCGACAGCGCCCGCATCACCAGATCCCAGGCATCCATGCTGTCGGGCGGCTTTCGCCTAGCGCGGAAATTTTCCGCGGCATAAAGCTGCGGCTCGATCGCCGCAACGATGGCTTCGGTAATCTCATCCTGCACCGCGAACACGTTGGCCAGCTCGCGGTCGTAACGATCCGCCCAGATGTGGCTGCCGGTGGCCACGTCGTTAAGCTGCACGGTGATGCGCACGCGCTCGCCGACCTTGCGCACGCTGCCTTCAACCACATAGCCGACTCCCAGCTCGTCGGCGATTTGATTCAAGTGGACCGCCTTGCCCTTGTAGATGAACGACGAATTACGCGCGATGACGAAGAACCAGCGCAGTTTCGACAGTGCGGTGATGATGTCCTCGCTGATGCCGTCGGAAAAATATTCCTGCGCCAGATTGTCGGTCATGTTGGTGAATGGCAGCACGGCGATGGCGGGCCGGTCCGGCAGTGGCAAAGCCGGGCGCGACGGCTCGCGTTTTTCATCCGCTGGATCGGCATGAGCCGGCGCACCGCCGGTTGGCCTGCGAACGTCGGCGACAAAGCGGAAGCCCTTGCGCGCAATGGTACGGATCAGTTTCTGCTCGTCGCCGCTGTCGCCGACCGCCTTGCGCGCGGCGTTGATGCGGCTGGTCAAAGTCGAATCCGAAACGGTCCGGCCGCCCCAGATCGAAGCGAAGAGATCGTCCTTGCTGACGACGCGGTGGCGGTTCTCCACCAGATAAACGAGGAGATCGAACACCTGGGGTTCCATGGCAATAGCCTCGGAACCGCGGCGCAGCTCCCGCCGGTCTGTATCAAGCCTCTGATCAGAAAAGAGAAATTGCACGTCGCCGTCCTTGCTGCCGGCATAGGCAACCGGCCTCAAGGAATAATCAAGCCCATCTCACGAGCAAATCAAGGACCGGGCAAAGTCTTTCGGCCGGGCCCCCGGCATCCTTCTCAATCGCAAACCCCGTGATCTCAAAGGATCGGAGGAAACTATGACCCAGATCCAGGCACTGGACACGCGCGGCCAAGGCAATGTCATCGGACGGATTATCGCGTTCCTCTATGGCGTCGTGGCCTACGTCGTGTTCTTCGTCACCTTCCTCTACGCTATTGGCTTCGTCGAAGATTTGGTGGTGCCAAAGACCATCGACGGCGGAACGGCGGCGCCGACAGCTCAAGCGCTGATCGTCAATCTGGTGCTGATGTCCATCTTCGCCATTCAGCACAGCGTGATGGCGCGTCCACAGTTCAAACAATGGTGGACGAAATTCGTGCCGCCATCGGTCGAACGCACCACTTACGTGCTGCTCGCTAGCCTGGCGCTGGCGCTTTTGATCTGGCAGTGGCAACCTATGTCGGCGGTGATGTGGCAGATCGCCGATCCGAGCATCGCCTTGGCGGTGACCGGCCTGTCATTTGTCGGCTGGCTGATCGTGCTGACCAGTACGTTCCTGATCAATCATTTCGAGCTGTTCGGATTGCACCAGGTGACAAATAATCTCACCCGCCGCCCCATGCCGGCACCACGCTTCCGCACGCCGCTATACTACCATTTCGTGCGGCATCCGATTTATCTCGGCTTCATCATCGCGTTCTGGGCGGCGCCGACGATGACGGTCGGACACCTGCTGTTCGCAGCAGTGACAACCGCTTACATCATCGTCGGGATCCAGTTGGAAGAGCGCGATCTGATCGACATCTTTGGCGATCAATACCGCTCCTACAAGAGCCATGTGTCGATGCTGGTGCCTTGGCGCAAGTCGGCCTGATTGAGGTATTTGGACTGCGTTGGCCGCGGCTTCAGCGCCGTGCTAAAGTCGCGGCAAGTACATCAAATCGTATGAATAGGCGCAAAATCCTCTGGTGATACTACTTCTGCTTATGGCCCCGAACTGCCGCGCCGACCGTCGCCTCCATGTCCGTTATGAGGGGTGAAGCTGCCGCCGCTCATGCTGGCTCGCGCGGCAGAGTTTGACCCAACTCGGACATAGCCTGCCGAGGCGCGGAGAGGTGCGATTCAAGATGCCGCCCGGCAGAATGTGGCCGATCCGCCACATCGCGTGGGAATCAGAGGGGAATCCCGCCTTTCCAATTGTATGCCCCGGCTATGCGCGTTCCACTATATAAGTTCCGTGAGCCCCTGCAGAGGTTGGCGGGCTGGGATTAGGGCGGGGTCGCGTCGCCCGCCAATGCGCGGGCGTGATGTGATTTGGGTATCCGACGTTGAACGTGTGCTGCTTGTCCGCCTCGCCAGAATGCGGCTGCCAGCGATGTCCGCCTTGGTCAGCGCCATCGCCGCGACGATCTTCTTCGGCGCACTGACGATGAGGGCCGGCCCGGCACTGGCCGGCGGCGGCAACGGCGGTTTCAACTTCTTCTCCTGCAATGGTGGCACGGGCGGCGCTGACAATCAGAATGGCGCCAACGGCGGAAATGGAGACCCCTCAGAACTTGGTGCCGGCTGTGGCGGCGGCGGTGGCGGCGCAAGCGCAACCGGCACGACAGGCGGTAACGGCGGTCAGGGTTGGAGCGGCGAGGCGGGCGGGACCGGCGGCGCCGCCGGAGGAGTAGCCGGGACGGCCGGCGGGAACGGGATGGCCGGAGCACCCGGCGTCAACAATGGGGACGGATCAGGCGGTGGCGGCGGCGGCGGCGGCGGCGGTGGCGGCGCCAACGGACTGACCCAGGTGGGCTCGGCCACAATCACCACGGCGACTACCGGCGGCGCGGTAAGTAAGTACGGCTGAGCACGCGGTCGCACCGAAACTAACAAGTGAGCTTCGAGGAATGTCTGCCTACGGCCCGAAGCTGCCGCGCTGATCCGCGACTGCCATGGCAGCTTTCGGGGCCAAAGCGGACGCGCCACTTCGACCGCGCCGCGGCAGCTTTTGACCCAACGCGGACATTCCGCGACGGTGGTCTAAAAGTTTTGCAACGCAACGAGGGCGGCATCGCTGCCGCCCTAGCACGAACCTTCGCCGCCGAAGGCCAGCGAAAGCGGTCTGGGTCGCCCAGACGACCTTCTGCTCCGCCTCGGGCAGATCGCCTGCGAAACACCCGATGCCGTCAGGCTTTAGCCAGATCCGCCCATCGGCGACCTCGATGTGGGAGAAGACGTCGGCAACGGGAAACTTCTGCTGCTGGCTTTGCGAGGTTTCGGTCTCGTCTGGTGCGAGCGCCGCGATGTAGACCAGCGCGGCGACCCGGTCGTCCGGCCCCCGTGCGTGATCAGAGTACCGCCGTAAGAGTGGCCGACAAGGACCACAGGGCCGCTGACCCGCCCGAAGCAACGGGTGACGCAGTCCACGTCGCTTTTCAGGGAATCCAGTCCATGCTGCGAGCAGATCACATCGTGGCCCTCGGCTTGCAGCGCTGGAATCAATTTGCTGAAGCAGGAGCCGTCGGCCCAGAGGCCATGAGCGAAAACAATACTCGGTTTGGGCATAGCGACATCCTCTGATTGGTTTGAGGGCAGACCCTCCATCACTGGAGTACCGGTTTGCGCACACGGTAGCGTTCGAAGTGCGCACAAAATTGTACGAATTTGGCCACCTTGTAAGATTCGCGTGAAAAATCGCTACAACGGACAACGCCATTTGCGATTTACCACTGTTTTCCGAGCGTCAGCCGATGTATCCTGTCTACCGTCCAGGACGGTGACTGCTCGCACGGAAATCGCGAGAGTGTTTGTCGCTCAGGAAATTTATTTAAAGACCTTTGCGGAGAGCAATGATGGGCGGGGACGCAATCCAAGAAGTCCTTGCTAAGCGCTTTCGGATCGATCGACCGCCCACGCTCTTGGCGCGGAGATCGTCAAGGGCGCGAATCGGATTCTCACGTTTACGAAATAGCCGTCCGATGCGTGGCCGTTCTAGCCGTGCCCCCGGAAGAGGCTTTTTCATTTCATGTTCCGTTGTCGGTGCCCTTTTTCTCAAATCTGTGGATGGCAGGGCGGCGCAGAGAAGTGCCGGACCTGCGTCTCGGCGATGCACAGCTGGTTGATCTCAGCGACAACCCGGTCGGCGGCTTGGATACTCCTTTCGATTCACTTCGCTTTTACATCCCCCAAATTGCGCTCGATGAGATGGCCAATGAAGCCGGAATTCGCCGGGTGAAAGGGCTTTACGCGCCGAATTTTGGCAGCCGCGATTTGGTGATGTTCGGTCTGGCACAGGCGCTCGCCGGCGTGATGGAGCAGCCTGGCGACGGCACCGTCATGTTTTCCGACCGTATCGCGCTCGCCTTTTTCGCTCACATTGTGCGCGCTTACGGCAGCGTCCGGGTCGAGGGACCGAACGCCCGTGGCGGTCTGGCGTCGTGGCAGCTGCAGCGCGCCCGCGACTTCATCAACGCCAATTTGGCAGGCGATCCTTCGATCTCCCAGGTCGCGGATGACTGCGGACTTTCGAACAGCTACTTCGCGCGGGCGTTCAAGCAGGCGACAGGGATCCCGCCCTACCGATGGCTAACCAAACAACGCGTCTCGCGCGCCAAAGAACTTTTACAGGACCCAAGCCGGGAGCTTGCGGATATTGCTCAGCTCTGCGGCTTTGTTGACTAGAGCCACTTCACGCGTGTTTTTTCCAAGAGCGAGGGTTACAGTCCTGCGCGGTGGCGCCGTCTTCATCGCTGTTAGCTCAACTTAATTTGCCGGTGCTGAGATTGCCTGCCAGGCCCCGCGGTTGTAGCCGTCACTGGCAATTCCCTTCTGTGATTGGCCAGGCCTCGCGTTTGGAGGTCGGATGGCGGTTGTTGCTCCGTCTACACAGGAGGGCTGTGTCATGGATGAGCATGACGCGGACCCGAAGACGTTTTTTGCAAAAGCGGCGCCTCGTTGGCGCTTGGAGACGGGGAAATAATCAAATTACACGCCGTCGCTGCGTGGTGTCATTCCCAAAAATGTTCCCTGCGTAATCCCCAGACTTGATTCCTGGGCGGCGTGGCTGTCGCCAAAGGCAATCTTATACTAACCACGTCGCAGCGATGAAACGAACTCAAGCGGCAAACGCCGCGGCGTCGATTTTTGTTGGAATAATCGCGCCGGCGCTTAAAAGCGGTACGATAGCTTCCGCGGACATCGGCCGGGCGAAATAGAACCCTTGCATTTCTCAGCCGGTTCTCGGTGGACTTCACCACCAATATTGTCGAATCTGATTTCGGTACACATACGGGGTGTCGCAGGGCGGGAGCGCTGGATCGAGCCGCGCCAACGCCTCGGCCCAAGCTCGCGGCGCGCCGCCATCGAACTCGATGTGCTTGCCCGCTCATCAAAGAAGATCTTCCAATCCTCGGGCAACCAGCCGTCTTCGGCCTGCCGGCAGCGCCACGACCTCGGCCTTGTGATGAGACAGAACATCGATAACCGCAAGAGGCGACGGCGCAGACGCTTCCAATGGCAAGAGTTTTGCAACACAATCGGGGGTATTTCAGCCACTCCTCCAGCGATCGTAACATCCGCCATGCTCGTCAAAAGTGATGATGAGCATAGTCTTGGTCCTACGCGGCGGTTCACACTCACGCCGCAAGCTCGATGCACCCGTTGCTTTCACGAAGGATCTTTTCGAAACTCTTTATCGGCTTCGGAACGCTGAAGTAGTTACCTTGAACTTCAGTGCAGCCTTCCGCGACGATGCGGTTAAGCTGATCTTGCGTCTCGACCCCTTCGGCAACGACGTCGATATTGAGGGCGCGCGCCAAGTCGATAATCGCTTTGACGATTGCCGTTGAATTGTCGCCGCTTGACAGGTCCTTGATGAAGGACCGGTCAATCTTGATTTTGTCAAACGGAAAGCTCCGCAGGTAATTCAGCGATGAGAATCCGGTTCCAAAATCATCCATCACGATACGAGCGCCGAGCGAGCGGAGTTCATGCAGCATGGCAATGGTCTTGGCATCGTCCTCGAGAAGCAGCGATTCCGTGATCTCCAGTTCGAGCCGGGAAGCCGGCAAGCCCGATGATGCAAGTGAACTGAGAATGACTTTTACAAGATTCAGGTTCTTGAACTGGATCGGCGAGAGATTAACCGAAACCCGCAATTGCTTAGGCCATTTTACGGCATCCGCGCAGGCAGCCTGGAGAACCCACTGACCGAGCGGTCCGATAAGGCCGGATTCTTCGGCAAGCGGGATGAATTTGCTCGGCGGAATCTGGCCAAATTTCGGGTGAAACCAGCGCAGGAGTGCTTCGAAGCATCGTATCTCGCCTGTTTTCGGATTTACCAACGGCTGATAGTAAAGCTGTAACTGACCGGCGGCCAATGCGCCTCGCAAATCAAGTTCAAGCGCACGGCGCGCTTGAATACTAGCATCCATTTCCGATTCGAAGAAGCAATAGGACCCACGGCCGTCCCCTTTGGCCCGGTACATTGCCAGATCGGCATTCTTGAGAAGCTGATCGGCATTCGCGCCATCGGTGGGAGCGATGGCGAGGCCGATGCTTGCGCCTATGTCCAATTGCTGGCCATCGACTTCATACGGCTCGCTCAAGCGTTCAATAATGCAGCCAGCCAAAGCGCCGCTCGCTTCGAGACGGCTCACATTCGTCTGGATTATGGCAAACTCATCGCCGCCAAGCCGAGCAACGAAGTCATGCTCTTTAACGCAGTTGGCGAGCCTCGCGGACACCAAATTCAAAAGCTTATCGCCGATCGAATGGCCCATTGAATCGTTAACGCTTTTGAAGCGGTCGAGATCGATGCAGAGAATCGCAAATTTCTGACCGTCACGCAACCTACGCAAGTTCTTGTCCAGTTCTTCGCGAAAAAAGACCCGGTTGGGAAGATCTGTCAGGTGATCGTGCCGCGCCATATGGGCAACGTAAGCATCGGCCTTTTGACGTTCAGTGATGTCTTCATGGATCGCGACCCAGCCACCGTCCGCCGTGCTTTGATGTGTGATTGTGATCATGCGTCCGTCGCTAAGCGACTTCACGAACTGAATATTGTGGCCCGCAGCGATGATGTTAATCGAGGAAAATGTTTCCTGTGGCGTCTCTGCAAATGTATGTCGGTCAACAAGATATTGCAAAATAGCATTGAGTTCCGTGCCCGGTTTCCTCAGCTCGGCGGAAAGCCCGTACATCTCTGCATAGCGCTCGTTGCAAATGATCAACTTCCTGTTTGAATCGAACATTACCAGGCCGTGCGACATATTGTTCAAGGCGAGGTCAAGCTGGGTGTTGACCTGCTCAAGCTGCATTTTGCGTTCGAACAATTCCGCTCCGTTCTCCTTAAAGACCTGCACGGCACGCGCCATGTCTCCCAATTCATCACGGTCGCCGCGCGATGGGACCTCCTCGGCAAGGGGCTGCTGTGCCAAGCGGCTCATATAAGTCGTGATGCGGCCCAGACGACTCAATACCCCGCGCGTGACTGTGAGGCCCAACGGGCCGATCAACAACAATGCGGCGAATGCGCTTATCGATACCCAGAACAGCAGGGATCGTGCGCTATCCAGCAGAGCGGATACCGTGGCGCCGGCGACACTGACCTGGTGGAGGCGATATTGGTGAATTTTGTCCTCCAGGTCATCGGCGATCTTGCCATATTCAGCCGCGGCTCCGAGCGCGTTATCCTGGGCAAAGTTGTACGCATAGAACATCACTTGCTGGCCGGCCGTAACCAGAGCCGGCATTTCATTCGTTATTTGTGCCTGGAATTCATTGGAAAACTGATCCGCTTTTTCTCCCCGGTTTAGCTGATTGATCAGCACGGAGAGTTGCGAGCTCTTTGCAATAAATTCACGCTGGCTGATCTCGAGGCGGGATCGATCGACCTCGGCCGGAGCGCTTTCGACAATTTGCCGATGTTGCGCCAAGAGGGATTGAAGCCGGCCCGAATTTTCAACCGCGGCAAACCCCGTCTGATCAAGTCGGCTTGCGGCATCTTCCGTAACGCGCGCAAAGTGGATCGATGCCGCCGCGAGAATGGCGACCGCGAGCGTCGATAGGCTAGCGAGCCAATAAAGCTTGGCGGCAACGCCTATTTGCCGACGGGCAATAGTATGGCGCAATTCGCTGAGTTTCATCGGTCCAAGCGTGTGCTCGCTATGACTCGAGCGGCATTGATGACCTTAAGCATTTCGGGAGACGGATCGCCTAAAGTTACCAGATTGAGATGCTGCTCGATTGGATGGTCCAGATTCAGTTCGGCGGTATTTGAATTTTTCACGATGCTGAGTTGCGACAGACCTAATGCCTCCGGCAACTGCTCCACGACTTTAACAACCTGGGAGCTGATCTGCACGCGGATCGGATTCGGAACAGTGACCGCTTTGCCGCCCAGCAGGGCTCCCTCGATCGACGCTTGAACGCCTCCACCTTCGCGAACTTGCACGACTCTGATCTTTAGGTCGTGTCCACCAACCTGATTCCAGTCGGTAATCTCACCGAGCAAGATGGCGCGCATTTTGTCGCTCGTAATCTCGCGGACCGGATTATCTTGGTTGACCGCGAACGCCATGCGAGTGTTCGAGATTTCGAAACTATGGAGTTGGTCGTAGGGAAGACCCGGATTCGCCTGTTTCAATCCGTCGATTTCGGTTTCCAGCGGCCCGGAAATCATTGCGAAATCGGCTCGCTTGTCGAATAACGCCAATAAACCCAAGCTCGATTTGTTCGGGACAACTGTTAACGGGTGTCCCGATGATGCTTCGATAGCCCCTTGATAAGGCTCCATTATGCGGTGCGTAAAAGTCGTCGACCCTTGAACAATAAAGCTTTGCGCGCCAGCCACGGAGCATGGCAAGACGAAGAGCATCAGCGTGACGATCAAAATTCCGGTTCGTTTACGCACGGTCTGTCGATTGTACTTGCGAACACGTTTCAATTGCCTGAATCCGGGGAGTGGCCGAGTCGGACGGTTAGTCTCCGGAATAGCTTCGCCTTTTCGATGAATAGTTAGAGTTTTAACTATCGCCGTAATCTGCATGTCATCTTGCTTCGCTATGCTTCCGGCTCGCTCGCAATTGAGACACGCGCTCAACACAGGCAACCGGAAGGCCTGATTATGCTGTGGAAGACATTGCTGTGGAACTGGGTGAATATTTCGGCGATCGCGGCGTTCTGCTTGCTGCCCCTGGCCGGCTTGGCATCCGACAACTTTGACGACGCAAAGACCGGCACGCTGGCGTCGCTCACCGAGTTGCATGACGGCGTGAGCAATCAGGCGGCGCCTTTCGATGCGCCGGCGAGGACGCGTTGATCGCTGCGATCGCGGCTTACGCCGAAGACACAAGCCTTATCGGAACGCGCCCATTTCGACATACTACTCCGCCGCAACGTCGGCGGCTTCCGGCTCGATGAGTTCCACGGTGCCGTCCGGATGAAGCCGGATCAAGTTTCCCGTTTCAATCTTTTGCAGGCCCTTCGCCTGGACAATGAGCGGGACGTTGAATTCCCGGGCGACAATGGCGGTATGGCTCAGCCAGCCGCCGACTTCGCAAACGAATCCTCCGGCTCGCTGAAAATAGGGAATCCAGGCGGGTGGCACCATGCGGCTGACAACAATATCGCCATCCTTGAAGTTCGGAATGCTAGCCATTGTGACGGCATTCCCCGCCATGACAACGCAAGCTCTTCCCACCACGACTCCGCTGCCGGAGACTCGAATGCCCTTTAAGTCGTCCGAGCAATCCGACATTTCGGGTTTGATCCCACTCGCGTAGCTCTCCAGCTGCCTAACTGTCGGCGCCGGACTCACCGATACCATTTGTCCGATCTGCGCCGCCCGCCGCCGCCGCTCGCGAGCAACCGACCGAAGTGAGTTGGCCATATTGTCATTTGCCAATGACTCTATTTCCTCGAAAGTCATCTGAAAGATCAAGCCGTCAAGCTTGAAGCGACGATCGACGGCGAGAATCCCTCGTCGAAGCACCGCCAGTTCGCGAAGGGCGTGATGCTTGGCATCTTCCTTCAATGTTTGAAAGGAGCACGCGATGAGCACGGCATCGATAAACTTCAAGTCGTCGTTAGCCGCAGTCAGCGCCGCACTGATCTCCATCGAAGTCCTTATCGGCGAAATAGGCACTTCGAGCAGCTGATCGAGGTCGGAGGGTCGCTCACCGTAGCGGGGCTCCGCCAGTTCGTAATCTATCGGCGAGCGATGAGCGACCCCTTGAAGAAGTGTTTGCCGGCAGAACTCGGGTGGGCAGGTATTTGCCTCGATGATCGTGCGTTCAAATTCGGTCTGGTCCAAGCGAACCAGATATTGGGCCGGTTCAATTCCAGCCTTGAGCAGCTTTTCTTTCGCTCGCTTGAGATAGTAGTCGGCAACGATATTGATGACAGACGTAGCAGCGCTCGTTGAAAAGACGTAATTCCTTCGAAGCCGCATGACGGCATCGAGGAGATCCGAATTTGACAGCTTGTCGAAGTCGATCGCCTCCTGCCAGGCGATCTCTTTGAGAAATTCAGGCAGAAAGTTTTTGCTGAAATCCTGCCTGACCTTGTCCGATATTCTGTTCATTCGCCAGATTGCCAATGAATTAAGCTCCGGGGCTCGGGCGATCTCCTGGCGCTTGTTGACATATAAATTGCCAAAAATCGTGATGAGGTATGATGGCGAAGCCTCCTCAACGCGATAGCTCAGGCCAAGCTTGCGGCAAGCGAGATCGATGCTGCCGCCGCTGGCCCATAGCGATTCCATCAGTGACAGCGACAAGACGGTCGGCCGCGGCAAAACTTCGGACAGTTCGTTTTGTTCGAAGGCAATCTCGTCAGGCGCCGTGCCGGCGGCGCAGTCGAGAACGCGCGACCATTCACCTTGAATAGCTGAATCCAGTTCGGTTCCTTGCTCCATTCGCGTGATGTCGCGGCTCTGGACGAAGTAGAATTGCTCGTCGAGATAGGTCCACTCGATGTCTTGCGGGTGACCGAAAAGACCTTCCAGCCGTTGGCCGATGGCAATCAGGGGATTTAAGTCTATTGGCGGCGCAGCGCCAGCAGGTGGCTGAGCGGATATTCGTCCGATTCGGCAGGAAACTGGCGCGACTGCGCCAGAGACCAGCGCATCAGCCGTGCCTTCGACCAGTTCCACAAGCGAATGGCTTGGGCAGGCAGGATCGCGCGTAAAGAGTACACCCGAATAGTCAGGTTCGATCATTCGTTGAACGAGGATATTTGCTTGCGCATTGTCGGCGCCGTAGCTGGCAACCACGGCGGTGCTGAACGACGACAACACATCAAAGATCGCTTTTTCGAGGCCCGCGCGGTCGACGTGGAGCACGGAGGCAAAAACCCCGGCGAAGCTGTTTGTGCTGCTATCCTCGCCGCTTCCGGAGCTTCTTATCGCCAGCTTCTCTACCGCGAGGTTTCGCCAAATGCGATCAAGCTGGCGCGAACGCCACCGGCCTGAAGTGTTTGAGAACTTTTCAAGAAAGCGCGCCGTCAAGACGATGCCCTCCGGCACGGCAAAGCCGTTTGCGCGCATCACCCCAAGGCGAATGGCCTTGTTGCCGCAGCCGGAGAGCCGTTGGATATCGTCAAGCGATACGACGTCGACGCCAAGACGCCAGCGCCGTATCCAGTGCGCAAATATGGAAAATCGGTCTGTTACGGCGGCTCGTTGCAGTAATAGCAGGCTGGCGCTGATGACGAGATAGCAATCGGCGGCGGCGCTGAGAAAACTGCCGGTCGCAGTCAGGACTGTCATGCCGATCGTCCAGACCAGAACGCGCTGACGCAACGTGCGAACGAAGGCGTTGTCGAGATATACGCAGATCAAAGCGGAAAATATGAGCGGCAGTAGGTAAGTCGGATCCGGCTTTGCAGAATTTGCGACCCACAGAAGAGACTGCTCGCGCTTGAGAGCGACAGCATGTATTGCCGCAACGCATACCGACATCACGGGCAGGAATGCGAGACCAATCAAATTCCGCAACGGTGTCAAACGCTGCTGTCGATAAAAAGCGCGCATGGCGCGGGCCATTCGCGGCGGATCGGATTCTAACCGGAGTTTCAGGTCTTCAATTCGATGCGCAAGTTTGGTGGAAACGATCTGATCGCGTTCCGCCTTCATCGAGAACGGCAACACAAGGAGCCGCGAAATAGCGGCAAGCAGGATTATGGCGACCAAAAATCCCGTGTAATCGGCGAACTTGTTCACGTAGACCGCGACGAGGTCGACGAGCTTGCCCCACCAGGTTTCATGTAGCTTGGTGAGATATTCCAGAATGTAGGGTCGCGGAGGCGGCGGTACGAAATAGTCCCAAGGTAGCGTATAGCGCCCGCGAAAATCATATCCCACCTGCGTGACCTCGTAGCCGAGAATTTGCGCGTAGAAGCAGCTGCGACGATCGTAGCAGGGCGCGATGATTGGCCGATGCGGCAGCGCGGCGATTCGCGCCCGGAGTTCGTCGCCGACAGTCGGACGGATCGGGAGATCGATCGCCGCCGGCAGATGGTACGCGGCAAATTCGCCCGGATAGCGAACGTCGACGAACACGGCGCCTTTGTCGATCAGCGCGTGGACATCCGGCGTATCCAGCAGCACGGTTTTATTTGAGTATGGCGGCAATGACCGGAAGTCGGCCAGGCTAGTTGCCTTCTCGTCCGCTAAAGGCCTGTGCTCGGCAAACCATTTCTCCAGCCCGCCGACCATAAATCGGCAGTCGATGCCCATAGCCGCCATTTCTTGGCAGGTCTGATAGCTGCGATTGCCGTTGTCGCAAAAAAGAACCGCAGTCTTTCCGGTTAAATTCAGGTGGGCATTCGGAAGGTCCGGAAAGCGGATCGCCGTCGCGCCGGGCATGCTTCCAGTCGACACTTCGGCATTTTCACGAACATCCAGGAGAACTTCGTCGCTGTGTAAGCCCCGCTGTTTTTCTTCCATGAGCCGCTCGACGTCCGCGGTGGAAATTCCGCGCGGGGAGCTGAGCTGTTCGTCATAGGTAGGCTCTTTGAGATTCGGATCGAGAGTGTGACCGTCCGATGTTATCGTCGGCCGCTGGATCGCGGCTTCCAGCCTGGTCTGCCGTTCCGAACTCCGCGTGGAATACTGATAATAATTCGCCGCCAGCGACAGCCCGAGGAACGCGCCGGCAACTGCAACGACGCGCCATGCGATACGGCCAGTACGGTTCGACACGGCTGGATCCGATGTGGCGCGCACGCCGACAACAACGGCGCTGCCTCCAATCATCGCCGAGATAATGGCGACCAGTTGCGAAATGCTGGAAATCGATCCAACCACCAAATCCGGCGAAGGAATTGCGTAGCTTGGCGTGCCTGAAGCAAGAAACAGAAGGCTCGATGCCGTGGCTACGTAACAGAGGGGGGATAACGCCTTGAGAGCAAGGATTAGCTGCGATTTCATCATTACATTCCCGACACGACACAACTGGCCCATCGCCAAAACTACGATTTCACTGGCGGGCAAATTGAGGAAGGTTCCCGGCCGCCGCAGCCGCTGACGCACGGCCCGTGTTGCAGAACGCTTCCCCGCTGTTGCAGAGCCGCTGTGGCCGTTTAACGCTAAGTTTTAATATATCTAAAACCTTAATCGCTGAAGTTGGATCGTTAACTTTGGTTAACTGACGCCCATTTCGGCAATAAAGCAAACTTGGATGGTCGAGCGCCGCGGTTCCCTCGTCGGCAGCCGGTATGGCGCGCGCGTAAATCTTTGTGGCAGGCGCCCCCACCTGTGTGTACCGAGAACCTCGTCCGTATTGATTGGCCGAACGAATCGCCTAACGTCAGCGCACTATGATTGCGCTACTGTGTTTCGTAATTGCTGCCTTGGCCGCGCCGTTCAAGTCGAAGAGCCGACTTGAGGCGGAGAATGCCG
>Ga0181525_10002219_pt1 | contig 16054 bp, 13 predicted proteins | sample PEATcosm2014_Bin_48_FD_121100 | JGI IMG/M metagenome (GOLD analysis project Ga0181525, IMG submission 121100) | Peatland microbial communities from MTU Mesocosm Facility, Houghton, MI, USA - PEATcosm2014_Bin06_10_metaG | ecosystem: Environmental > Terrestrial > Soil > Wetlands > Peat | place...
CTCAAGGCCGTGGACAACACTCTGGCGCATCTGCACGAGGTGCCGGTGTTGAACAACAAAGTAAACGGCTCAGGCCCGTTGCTGCCGCCGGTGACGCCGAACGCACCGGACTTCGTGAAAAATGTTTTGGGGAGGATCACCGCCGGCGAAGGTGACGAACTGCCCGTGAGCGCGTTTCCGGTGGACGGCACGTTCCCGACCGGCACCGCGCAATACGAAAAGCGCAATCTCGCGCTCGACATCCCCGTCTGGGACGAGAAGGTCTGCATCCAATGCCTGAAATGCGTCGCCATCTGCCCGCACGCGACGATTCGCGCGAAAGTTTATGAACCGGCGTCTTTGACCGGCGCACCGGCGACATTCAAGAGCACCGACTCGCGGGTTCCCGATTTCAAAGGTTCAAAATTCACGCTGCAAGTTGCCGCCGAGGATTGCACCGGCTGCGGCATCTGCGTGGACGTCTGCCCGGCCAAGAACAAGACCGAGGCGAAGCTCAAGGCCATCAACATGCGCCCGCAGGCGCCGCTGCGCACGGCGGAACACGACAATTGGAATTACTTCCTCGGCCTGCCGGAAACCGACCGGCGCAAGATCAAGACGACCCAGCTTCGCCAACAGCAGCTTTTGCGGCCGTTGTTCGAATTCAGCGGCGCGTGCGCCGGTTGCGGTGAGACGCCCTACATCAAGATGCTGTCGCAGCTCTTCGGCGACCGCGCGGTCATCGCCAACGCCACCGGCTGCTCCTCGATTTACGGCGGCAACCTGCCGACGACGCCTTATTGCAAAAATGCCGAGGGTCGCGGGCCGACGTGGTGCAATTCGCTGTTTGAGGACAACGCGGAGTTCGGCCTCGGCTTCCGCGTCTCGCTGGACAGGCAGCGTGATTTCGCCATCGAGCTTTTGAAGAAAATCGCCGCCACCGTCGGACAGGATTTGGCGGACGGAATCATCAACGCGAACCAATCCGATGAAGCCGGCATTTACGAGCAACGAGAACGCGTCGAAGCGCTGAAGGCAAAATTGAAAAAGCTGGATTCGCCGGAGGCAAAACTCCTCTCCGGTCTCGCCGACAAGCTGGTGAAAAAGAGCGTGTGGATTCTTGGCGGTGACGGCTGGGCCTATGACATCGGCTACGGCGGTTTGGACCACGTTCTGGCCAGCGGACGCGACGTCAACGTGCTCGTCATGGACACGGAAGTTTATTCCAACACCGGCGGGCAGATGAGCAAGTCCACGCCGCGCGGCGCGGTGGCGAAGTTTGCCGCCGGCGGCAAACCGATGGGCAAGAAGGATCTCGGCCTTATCGCCATGACCTACGGCCATATTTACGTCGCAAGCGTGGCGCTCGGCGCGAAGGACGAGCAGACGCTCAAGGCGTTTGTGGAGGCGGAGTCCTATCCCGGCCCGTCGCTCATCATCGCCTACAGCCATTGCATCGCGCACGGCATCGCGGTGGACATGGGCGTGGGCGCGCGGCAGCAAAAGCTCGCGGTGGATTCCGGCCAGTGGCTGCTCTACCGCTTCGATCCGCGCCGCGCCGAACGTGGCGAAAATCCGCTGCAAATTGATTCGCCGGCGGCCAAAACGAAGGTGCAGGATTTTCTGCTCTCGGAAAACCGGTTCAAGATGCTCACCAAGAGCAAGCCGGAGGACGCGAAAAAATTTTTCGCGCAGGCGCAGACCGATGCCGATCGCCGCTGGAAGCTCTATCAATTCATGCAGACGCGCGACATGAAACCCGCCGCCGCCGCCGCCGCGCCGAAAGCGTCCGCCACCGTGGAACAATTGCCTTAAATCATAAATACCATGAACCTGACGACGAATTATCTCGGGCTGAAACTTCGCACGCCGCTGGTGCCATCGGCATCGCCGCTCTCGGAGAACATTGACGACATCAAAAAAATGGAGGACGCCGGCGCGTCCGCCGTGGTGCTTTACTCGCTGTTTGAGGAGCAATTGCGCCAGGACCGGGCCGAACTGCACCAGAGCATGGAGCAAGGCACGGAAAGTTTTGCGGAGGCGCTCACTTATTTCCCAGAGCCGGAGTCCTTCAACCTCGGCCCGGAGGAATATCTCAAGCACATCGCCCAGGCGAAAAAATCGGTGCGCATTCCCGTCATCGCCAGTTTGAACGGTTCGTCCACCGGCGGCTGGACAAGCTATGCGAAACAAATCCAACAGGCCGGCGCAGATGCGCTGGAACTGAACATTTACAGCATCCCCACTGACTTGAAATTGTCGGGGGCGGATGTGGAGCAGACCTATCTGGACATTCTCAAGGCGGTGAAATCGGAAGTCACCATTCCCGTTGCGGTCAAAACGAGCCCGTTCTTCACCAACTTCGCCTGCATGGCGGGCAAGCTGGACGCCGCCGGCGCGAACGGCCTCGTGCTGTTCAACCGCTTCTACCAGCCGGACATTGACCTCGACTCGCTTGAGGTGAAGCCGAACATTTTGTTGAGCACGCCCATGGCGATGCGCGTGCCGCTGCGGTGGATTGCGATCTTGCAAGGACGCCTGCACGCCAGCCTTGCCGCCACCAGCGGCATCCATCGCGCCTCGGACGTGTTGAAGATGCTCATGGCCGGCGCGGACGTGACAATGCTTTGCTCCGTGCTGCTGCGTCACGGCATCCCGCAACTCGGCGCGATTGAGCGCGACCTTGTCGCGTGGATGGAGGAACACGAATACGAATCCGTCGCGCAACTCAAGGGCAGCTTGAGCCAGAAGAATTGCCCCGCGCCCAGCGCCTTCGAGCGCGCCCAATACATGCGCGCCATCTCCAGCTATCCGCTCGCCAAGGCGTGAAAATGGAGATGATGTAAGAGCCGGAGCGCATCCAACTCATGCGCGATTTTATTAAAGCCGGACCGGAATTTTGGAATGAAAATATTGGAATTTAACTTTTTTTAAAAACAGCCAAAATTTAACTTGCCGGATTTCCGATTGTGGTCTAACAATGATTCTGTCTGTGACGGTGTCACAGGCGAACTTTTGGTGCGGTTTCACTTTTAAGCATCCTCATTCATTGAGATGCCGGGGTAAACCGCAGGTTGCCTAACCAAATACGTCACAGTTGAAATTCTATCCATAAAAGCCTTGAATCTTGGTATGCAAAATTCAAAAACGATGCTGGAGAAACTGCCCACTTTGGGAAACTTGCAGGCATCAGCATGGTAAAAGACGGGCAAAGTCTCGTCTTCTTGAATGAAGCCATACGATACAAAGCAGCAAAATCGTGGCTGATGCCACTTGCTCATGCTTTTGTGGGCGTCGTGCATGATGAAAAAAGCCCGGCGTTTTGGTATTCCGTCGCAGACAATGTCGGATCAAAGTTGATGGGGAATGTTGTCAATACGACGGCAGATGAAAAATACAACTTAAACGCTGTTGGAAAGAAAAAAACATTCTGGGATGGACTCACTGCTCTAGTCCAGGCCGAATACTGGAAACAAAAAGCCTCCAAACGTTGATCATCAAAACGGGGTTGGCGGTCAAATCTGCCAGCCCTGTGACAAATCAAATGCAATTGCCATCGGTATCAGAAGCGGAAGTGCGAGAAGCCAAAATCGTGCTTTATCTTCTGAATCCGAATCATCGTTCCGGCAAAAGCAAAGCCAATTTTTTCTTCGCCCGTGGATTTACGACAGAGCAATGGGAAGAATTAGCCGACGCATTACGGCAACACGCACTTGAACATGAAGTCTCCCGCCAAGTCAATTCACCACTTGGCGTTCGTTTCGTCATCGAAGGGTTAATGTCCATGCCCGATGAAACAGTTGCCAAAATTCGTTCGGTATGGTTTATTGAGTTCGGCGAACGGATCCCGCGTTTTGTGACGGCATATCCGCTGCGCCGGAAAAAGTGAATGCGATTAAAGAACTGGAAGACGTAATTCTTGCCTGCGACTTGCCTGAATATGGCTTGAGCGTCGGTGACATTGGCACTGTTGTGCTCGTGCATCGCGGAAACAAGGGCTACGAAGTTGAATTTATATCTCTCGATGGTGACACAATTGCAGTTGTCACTTTGATGCCGAATCAAGTTCGTCCTGCCCAATCCGGCGAGATTGCCCATGTGCGCAGTTTAGTTGCCGCTTGAGGCAAGTTAAATTTTACGCCGCTTCGCTTGTGGCGTTCTTGTTTCAGAGTTTCGACTCCACTCCCGACAAAAAGTTTGTTCAGACAAAGTTGGGCGGGCGAAAGCGGGCAAATGGGTAGGAAGCGTAATCAATAACGCCTTCCGTGTTATTCCCGGACCTTCGATTTCAATTCATTGTCCGTTGCCTTCAGACAATCGCCCCAGTGGCTCACGAAGAATTGTTTTTCCGTGGGCAAAAAGGTGTCCGCCGTGCCGAGGATGGGGCGCAGCGCAGTGGTCATTTGCACGGCCACGAGCAGAAAGATGATGACCCACGTGTGGAAGCCCGCGTGCGACCGGGCGTTCGAGTGGGAAAATCTGGTCTCCAGAAACCGCAGCCCGAAGATGGTCGCAATGAACCAGAACACCAGATGCAGCGTGCCCATCCAGGCCAGCGAATCGGTGGTTTGCGAGAAAATCCACGCCACCGGCGCGAAGCCGATGAGCAGAATCGTCATCAGCATCAGCAGCCCGGCGAGCAGCCCGCAGACCTCGACGAGCCGCGCCTGCGAGCCGCTCAAGCAGGTGAAGATGTAAAGGCTCGGCAGGCAGATGAGCGCTGAAATCATCAGGCCCGCCGCGATTTTGGAGGGCGCGGCCCAGAGCTGGTCGCCGCCGGAAAAGGTGCCGGCCACGACACCGTAAATCAGGCTGCACACGACCGAGACGAGCATCATCATCACGATCAACTTTCCCGCATTTGGCTGGCGCAATTGGAACATCACGCGACGCGGGTGGCGCAGGATGGCGTCAATCGCCGCAACAACGTTTGAAATTGGAACGCCCTCGGCCGGATCATCGCCCAATTGCAGGACACCGCTTGGCGTGGCGACGGGAGGGATTCGCGGTGGAATTTGTTGCGGGATTGGATTTTGTTCATTCATAGGTCAATGGCGTTGATGGTTTAGTCGTTGAAAATTTGCTGCAATGTCTGGAAAACATTCTCGTAGAAATTTCCGTGCAGGGCCGTTGCGCGAAAAAATTCCACCGGCAGATTGGGCGCGCCGATGAACGGGCGCAGAATCCACGAAAGCTGGCTGCCAAGGAAAAGGTTCCCCGCCAGCCACGCCACCAGCACGCGAAACGCGACGGCCCTGCTTCCGCCGAGTCGCGCGAGCGTTTGAAACAGGCGCACATTGCCGGTCGAGCCGGCGAACGCGATGATGGCGACGTTGACGAGTTTGATAAGGCTGTAAGTCGCGCCGGAGACGGCCTGCGGCGACATCGGCGGCGCGTTCCAAATCATGAACGCCATCACCGGGCTGAACGCGCCAAGTATCGCCGCCGCGATGGTGAAGCTCATCAAGATGGCCGCGAACGATTGCCGGAGCGGAATGTTCAAGCCCAGCAACGGCGCGAGCATTCCGTTGATGAGCACGTTGCCCATCGTCGTCAGCAGGATGATGAGCGGAAATTTAATGGCGACATAAAGCGCCTGCTGCGGGTCGCGCCACCAGCCCATCGCCGCGCCGTAAAGTCCGGCCCCGAAAATAATCACAACCAGATGCAGCGCCAACCGTCGCGCGTGCCATCGTTCCAGCCACGCCGCGATGGATTCCAGATCGCCGCGCAGCAGCGTGCCGATTTCGTGCGGGTTTAATTTTTCGGACTGCTCGCGCATGAAAATTCCTCAACCGATTTTGGGGTTGTGAGATTATGACTGATTTGCCGCAGCCGGTGTTCAATTGCATTGATTGATACATCCGGCGTGGAAGTTCCGGCGGTTATGCCGACGACGTCATTTGCGCGAAACCATTCTTCATGTAGATCGGCGGCGGTCTGGACGTGATGAATACGCTGGCAATAACGCGAGCAGGTCTTGACCAGCTCGTGCGTGTTGTTGCTTTGCGCGCCGCCGATGACGACGACCGCGTCGCATTTTTGCGCGAGTTCCACCGCCGAGTTTTGCCGCTGCTTTGTCGGCTGGCAGACCGTGTCAACGAAATGCACTTCAGACTTAGGAAACCGCTCGCGAATGGATTGCACGAGCCGTCGGACTCGTTCAACCGGCTGCGTCGTCTGCGAAACCACGCCGAAACGCGGACGCTCGCGGAGATTCGCTAAGTCTTCTTCGGAAAGAACCACGTCAAATTCGCCGAGGTCTTCCGTCATGCCGCGAACCTCCACATGGTCGCGCTTGCCGATGATGACAGGATGAAACCCTTCCTGCACCAGTTTGGCCAAGCTGCTGTGCGCGACATGAACCAGCGGACACGTCGCCTCCAGCACGTTCAGACCCAGTCCACGCGTTTCATTCATCCTGCGTTCCGACGCGCCGTGGGCTGTGATCATAACGGTTTGCGTTCCAATTTCCGCGGGCTTTTGTTCGATGCGGATTCCCTCCGCGCGCAATTCCGCCAGCACGGTTTCGTTGTGGACGAGGTCGCCCAGAATCGTCAGCGGTTCGCGCCGTGCTGTTTCCAAGGCCAGCATGATGGCGTCCTTCACACCGAAACACATGCCCAGATGTTCAGCCCGGATGATTTTCATGTCAGGTTCGGCATATTAACTTTGTGATACAAAGTAAAAGACCATGACCGTTTGAATTCGTTCAAACATTTTTACCTGGGTTTGTTTTGCCGGACGATTTGCTCCAGCAGATTGATGTATTCAGCGAACGCCTTGCGGCCCGGGGCGGTCAGCGAGCAGGTCGTGAGCGGGCGGTTGTTTTGATACGACTTGGCCACGGACACATAGCCCCCCTCTTGCAAGGCGCGGATGTGCGTGGTGAGATTTCCGTCGGTCATGCCGAGCGCACCGCGCAGTTCGGTGAACGACAATTCCGGCGAGGCGGCGAGCATGGACATGATGCCCAGCCGCCCTTTCTCGTGGATCACACGGTCGAGCTGTTGGAACGGTTCCGGGTTCACGCCGCATTCTTTCGTTTCTCGGTCCAATACAGATACGCGCCATAGGCCAGATGCAGCACGCCGAAGAAAAAGCCCATGAGCCAGTGAGCGGTGATTGCAATATTTGACGGGGGAACAGCCAAAGGCCGGGTAACGTTCAAAAGGCAGAGAACTAAGGCCGTCACGGCTGCCAATCCAATGAAAATCCAACCGAAACATTTCATGCCTCGCATCATGAAAAATCCGGCCGAGTGCAAGGCGCAACCGTAAAAAAAGAGCCAGATGAAAGTAAGAGTTATTGCATTAGTCAGGCCGACAAATGTAAACACGCCTCCTAGAAACATCCCCGACGACAACGCTGGCAACAATGCCTGGCCGACGCGACGTGTCGGCGGTGACCAGAAATGTTCCTTGTCCTTGATTGCTTGTCGTCGTGCGGTGAGAAACGCGCCGGCCACAACAATTGCCGCTGTGCCCAGCCAGAGCGTGCCAAACGCCTGTGTGGAATCCTGTTGAAACCAAATTCCGATCGCTGCTGTAAGCACACCCATTGTGCCGGCGAACAGCATGATCGGCGCAAGCGCACGGCGGTAAATGGCGGAACGCTCCATCAATGTGCGGATGGTTTTCAGATTTTCTTCGGCCCAATTGGTATCCATGCCAATTACTTCGCACCACAAAGCCATCAATGCAAGCGCAAAATGCCGTTTGAATCGGCCGCCAAGACGACACGACACAAAGCTGAATTTAATCCTTCGCGCCTTCACGCCTTTATGGTTATTTTATTTCCGATTGAGACCACCGCCGAAAAGAATTCCGCCACTGGGACCGGGTAAACGTTCCGCTCGTCAACGCGTGCTTGCGCAGTGGTGCGGCGTGGATTTATCTCCGTTGGAAATCGAGCGCGCGCCCAAACCAGGTCGCAGTGCGGGTGATGTGATGCCGCAGGTGTTGAAAAATCTGAAAATGGAAATGCGCCGAGCGGACCTGGAAATTATAAAAGTCTGGAACGCCACGATTGATCCCATCGTGACCGCGCACGCTCATCCTGCCAATTTGCACAAAGGCACGCTATTTATAAAAGTGGACAGTGATGTTTGGAAATATGAGATTATCCGTTATCATCGCAAAGAAATTCTTAAGCGCATGCAATATGGCTTCGGGATGGAGAAGATAAATAAAGTCCATTTTAGCGTTGGCTAAGGTGCGTCACGCCATCAACTCCATTTGTGAAGGCGTAAGAAGCCAGGCGAGTTGGGCACAGCGTCCGTGGCACAATTCTCCGATCTCCAATTTGCACAACCCGCCTTTTTTCATTTCAATCGCCGCCGTGTCCGTGCCGCCGGACACGAGCAGGCTGATGAGCCGGCTCAAATACGGTTCGTGCCCGACCAGCAGGACGTTTTCCGGCTCGGGCTTCAATTCGTTCAGCGCGTGAATCAGCGCCTTGGGATTGCCACCGGGGACCAATCCGCCGGAAAATTCGACCCGCTTCTTCAATTTCAATTCTCCGGCCACGATTTCGGCGGTTTGCTTCGCGCGGATGAATGGGCTGGAAAGAATCAAGTCGAAGGACATCTCCAATTTCTCCATGGCCGCGGCCGCGGAGCGCAGGCGGCGCTCGCCCTTCGGAATCAGCGGGCGTTCCGAGTCATTTTCATAACCGGGCGTGCCGGGTTCCACCGCGATGCCGTGCCGCAACAGGTAAAGATTCACGCGGAAAATCTAATCAGCTGCGCGCCAAAAGCAACGCCCGTGAAATGTAACATTTTTTAACTTGGGTTTGCATGAGGTTGCCTCGTAGCTTTGTCGCCTCATGGGAACTGTTCGTCGCGCTGTCATTGATGTCGGCACCAACTCGATCAAGCTGTTGGTGGCCGACGTGGCTGGGCGCGACGTTCAGCCGGTTCACGAGGAAAGCCGCCAGACGAGGCTGGGGCGCGGGTTTTACGAAACGCGCCGGCTCCAGCCCGAAGCCGTCGCCTGCACCGCCGAGGCCGTCTGGGAGTTCGCCCAGACCGCGCGCGAAAAAAATGCCGAATCCATCCGCGTTTTTGCCACCAGCGCGGCGCGCGACGCGATGAACCCTGCGGATTTGACGGACACCATCTTCCGCGCGTCCGGCCTCAAGACCGAAATCATCTCCGGCGCGCGCGAGGCCGAGTGGGTCTTCCAAGGCGTGACCACCGACCCGGAACTGGCGCGGCATCCGTTGCTGCTGCTGGACGTGGGCGGCGGCAGCACGGAATTCATCGTCGGCGGCGGCGGAAAAAAACATTTTGCGCACAGCTTTCCGCTCGGCACGGTGCGGCTGATGGAAAAATTCCCGCACAGCGACCCGCCGACGCGCGCGGAATTCATCGCCTGCAGCGACTGGTTGAAACATTTTCTGCGCGCCGAAGTCCGGCCGCAGATTGCGCCCGCGCTGAAAAATGAATCCGGGAAAATCTGGCTCGTCGGCACCGGCGGCACGACGAGCATCCTGGCGCGCGTCGAGAGCAAGCTGGACCGCTTTGACCGCGAAAAAATCGAGCAGACGGTCCTGGATTTTGACCGGATTGCCGCGCACCGGAAAAGGCTCTGGCGCCTGCCGCTTGCCGAACGAAAGGAAATTGCAGGCCTGCCCAAGCTGCGCGCGGACGTGATCCTGACCGGCGCGCTGATTTACGAAATGGTGATGGAGGAATTCGGCTTCAAGCAGCTTCGGGTCAGCACGCGCGGCCTGCGCTTCGCGGCGGTGATGGACTGAAGGGTTTACGATTTACGATGTTCGATTTACGCGGCACAACAAATTTTGAGCGGCGCGTAAATCGTAAATCGCATATCGTAAATCTCGAATGAAATGCCTGATTGTCGGCTGCGGCTATGTTGGCCTGCCGCTCGGAGCGGAACTGGTCCGGCAAGGCCATGAAGTTTTTGGTTTGCGGCGGGGCGCGGCGGAGGAATTGCAAGCTGCTGGCATCAAACCCTTGCTGGCGGACATCACGCAGCCTGAATCGCTGAAAGATTTGCCGCGTAACTTTAACTGGGTTGTGAACTGCGTCGCCGCCGGTGGCAGCACGGACAATTACCGGCAGGTTTATCTGGAGGGCAATCGGAATCTTGTTTTGTGGCTGGCGGATTCGCCGCCTAAAAGGTTCATCTACACCAGCAGCACGAGCGTTTATGGACAAAACGACGGCTCGGTCGTAACGGAAGAAAGTCCGGCGGAGCCGGTGGAGGACACTGCGAAGGTTCTGGTCGAGGCGGAAAAATTGCTGCTGGCAGAGGCGCATAATAAATTTCCAACCACTATTTTACGCGTGGCTGGCATTTACGGGCCGGGGCGCGGTCACTGGTTCAGGCAATTTCTGCGAGGCGAGGCGCGCATCGAAGGCGACGGCTCGCGCATTTTGAACATGATCCACCGTGATGACGTTGCCGGTTGCATCATCGCGGCGTTGGAACGCGGCACGCCGAGCGAAATTTACAATGCCGTGGACGACGAGCCGGTGAGCCAGAGGGAATTGTTCGAGTGGCTTGCGGCGACGCTCGGCAAGCCTATGCCGCAATCTATTTCCGAAGAAGCCGGGTTTGTCCGCAAGCGCGGCGTGACGAACAAGCGAGTCTCAAACCGCAAATTGAAAACTGAACTCGGCTATCAGTTCCAGCATCCCGATTTTCGCAGCGGCTATGGAGTGGAGCTGTCAAGGCTCGGCTCGGCCGGAAAATGAATCTGGTTTGTGAACAATTTCGCTTCGACCTTGTGAATTTTCCCGCGTAACTTCTCCGTCGCAATGTCTGCCGAAGCCCAACTGACCCCCATGATGACGCAGTATCGTCGCATCAAGGGCGAACTGCCCAAGGACGCATTGCTGCTCTTCCGGCTCGGCGACTTTTACGAGATGTTTTTCGAGGATGCGCAGGCTGGCGCGCAAATCCTCAATCTCGCTCTCACCGCGCGCAACGGCGTGCCGATGTGCGGCCTGCCGCATCACGCGGCGAACGCCTACATCGGCCGATTGCTCAAGGCCGGACGAAAAGTCGCCATCTGCGACCAGCTTGAAGACGCCAAGCCCGGCAAGCTGGTCAAACGCGAAGTCACGCAAATCCTCTCGCCCGGCACGCATTTTGACGAGCGGATGCTGGTAGCCGAGCGGAACAATTTCCTGGCTGCAGTCAAACCGGCGGGGAAAATTTACGGCCTCGCGCTGGTGGATTTGACCACCGGCGACTTTTTGACAACGGAATTGGAAAACGAATCCGCGCTGCTCACCGAACTGGAACGGCTGCGCCCGGCGGAAATCATTTTTCCCGGCGAGGCGGCGGCGTTGCGCGATTTGCTCCGCGATTCCTTCAAAATCTTGAACGGCCACGACGACTGGACGTTCGCGCCGGAAACCGCCGAGTTCACCGTGCGCGAACATTTCAAGGTCGCCTCGCTTGACGGCTTCGGCCTGAAGGACAAATCCGCCGCCATCGGCGCGGCGGGCGGCGCGCTACATTATTTGACCCAGCATTTGCGGCGCGACGTGAAGCATCTCACGCGGATTTCGTTTTACCAGCGCGGCGATTTTCTCACGCTCGACTACACGACGCTTCGGCATCTGGAAATTCTTGAACCGCAACATCACGACGCCCCGCGCAACGCCTCACTTTATGGCGTGTTGAACCGCACCGCCACGCCGATGGGCGCGCGTCTGTTGCGCCAATGGCTTTCGCAGCCGCTCGCGAAAGTGGAACCGATTCGCCGGCGTCAGGACGCCGTTCAAACATTCATTGAAAATTCCTTTGGCCTCGACGCCTTCCGCCAGCAGCTCGCAAACGTGCGCGATTTGGAGCGCACGCTGGGCCGTTTGAGTTCAGGCAGCGGCAACGCGCGCGACCTCGTCGCGCTGCGGGTCGCGCTGGAGCAGATTCCGCCGCTGAAACAAACTTTGGATTCGGTGGGGCGAGCGTTCCCGCGAGCCGAATCATTGATGCAGGATGAGCAAACGGCTCGCGAGGACGCTCGTCCCACCAGTTTGATTTCGGTATTGGATTCGCAAATTTCCGAATCGCCCGACCTCGTCGAATTGATTTCCCGCGCCATCGTGGACGAACCGCCGCTGCCCATCAAGGAAGGCGGCATGATCCGCGACGGGTTTGACCCTGCGCTCGACGAACTCCGCACCGCCCAGCGCGGCGGCAAGGATTGGATCGCAAAATTGCAAGCGGATGAAATCACGGCGACCGGAATTTCATCGTTGAAAGTCCGGTTCAATTCCGTCTTCGGCTATTACATCGAAGTCACCAAATCGAACCTCGACAAGGTGCCGCCACATTATCATCGCAAGCAGACCGTCGCCAACGGTGAGCGTTTCATTACGCCGGAGTTGAAGGAAATGGAGGGGAAAATTCTCGGCGCGGAAGAGCGCAGCGTGAAACTGGAATACGAATTGTTCCAGCGCGTGCGCGAGGAAGTGCTGGGACAGTTGTCCAAAATTCAGCGGACGGCTTCGGCGCTGGCGCAATTGGACGTGCTCGCTTCATTCGCCGAAACGGCGCGGCTGCATAATTATGTTCGCCCGCAAGTCGCCGACGAGGGCGTCATTCAAATCCGCGACGGGCGGCATCCGGTTTTGGAGCAGCAGCTCGTCGAGGAACGCTTTGTGCCGAATGACACGGGGCTTGGTAGCGGAGCGTCGGCCTCCGGCACGGCACAAACTGAAGACATCTTGAAACGCGCCGTGCTGGAAGCCGGCGCTCCAGCGCAAATCGCGCTCATAACCGGGCCGAACATGGCGGGCAAATCCACCTACATCCGCCAGGTCGCGCTGCTGACGCTGCTCGCGCACACCGGCAGTTTTGTGCCGGCGGCAGAGGCGCGGATTGACCTCGTTGACCGCATTTTCACGCGCATCGGCGCGAGCGATGATTTGTCGCGCGGGCAAAGCACGTTCATGGTGGAAATGACCGAGACGGCGAACATCTTGAACAATGCCACGCCGCGCAGCCTCATCGTGCTGGATGAAATCGGCCGCGGCACCAGCACGTTCGACGGCCTCTCGCTCGCGTGGAGCATCGTCGAGCATTTGCACAATCAAGTCGGCGCGAAAACTCTGTTCGCCACGCATTATCACGAATTGACGGAACTTTCAGCGCGGCTGCCGCGGCTGAAAAATTTCAACGTGGCCGTGCGCGAGTGGCACGACCAGATTGTTTTTCTCCGCAAAATCGTCGAGGGCGGCACGGACAAGAGCTATGGCATCCAGGTCGCGCGGCTGGCCGGCGTGCCGAAGGAAGTTTTGGAACGCGCCAAGCAGATTCTCGGCAACCTTGAAGAATCCGAGCTGACTCCGGAAGGCAATGTTCGTCAGCCGCGCCGCCAGCAGGACCGGGATAAATTGAAAACTCTTCCCACGCCGCCACAGATGGATTTGTTCGGGAAATAAAGCTATGAACACGAATTCCGTTGAATTAACCAACGGCCACGGCGGCTTGCCGCTCGTGAAAATCCGCACGCCGTGGAGCACGGCGGAAATTTATATGCACGGTGCGCACGTCACGCATTTCCAGAAAAACGGCGAGCCGCCGCTGCTGTTCGTGAGCGCCAGGAGCTATTTCGCCGCTGGCCAGCCCATTCGCGGCGGCGTGCCGATCTGTTTCCCGTGGTTCGGTAATCGTGACGGTGAACCGTCGCACGGATTCGCGCGCATCACCGAATGGCACCTCGTAAAAACCGCCGTCGCGCCGGATGGGGCGGTGACGCTGCAATTCGCGCTGCCGGGCGTCGTCAGCAACTCGGTTTGGAATTCGTTGCGCACGGATTTCCGCGTGACGGTTTCCGACACATTGACGATGGAACTCGCCACTGCGAATGAATCCTGCGACAGGTCGCTGGAGATTGAAAACTGCTTGCATACTTATTTTCACGTGGGCGACATCAGCCAGATTTCGATCACCGGCCTGCAAGACACGCCGTTTGACGACTTCGCCGCCGGAGCGACCGGAGCGCGCAGGGTGGAAAATGATTCCGTATTGAGCATCGCGAAAGAGACCAACCGCGTTTATCCCAACCACGCCGGCACGGTCGAAATCCGCGACGAAAACCTGAAACGGACAATTCGCGTGGAGAAGTTCAATTCCCAATCCACCGTCGTCTGGAATCCGTGGACGACGCAGAAGTTGCCGGAAGACTTCGACCCGGCGGAACACAAACACATGGTCTGCGTGGAATCCGGCAATGTGAAACAGAACAAGATTTCCCTCGCGCCGGGCCAAAAAGTGTCGTTGAAAGTCGTTTTGAGCAGCACGCCCTTGAAATGATTTCAGTCGTTGAAAACCAGCCCATCGGCGCAGATTTGATTTCCCAGGTCGAGGAAATCTTTTCGCCGACGGGCATTTTGTCGCGGGCGAAGAATTTCGAGTTCCGCCCGCAGCAGCAGGAAATGGCCGTGGCCGTGGCACGCGCGCTGCAAAACCGCGAACATCTCGCAGTCGAGGCCGGCACCGGCGTCGGCAAGTCGCTGGCATATCTGGTTCCGGCGATTCTCTTTGCAGTTGGGCAGCAAAAAAAAGCCGTCGTCTCCACGCACACCATCAATTTGCAGGAGCAGCTCACCGAAAAAGACCTGCCGATGCTCACTGATGTGCTCGGCGCGCTTCCCGTGCCGGTGAAATTCAGTTTCTCGATGCTCAAGGGCCGCGCGAATTATCTCTGCACGCGCCGGCTGCAAAAGGCGATGCAGCAAAGCGGCAACCTGTTCACGTCGTCCGAGGCCGAGGAATTGCAGCGCATCTACGAATGGTCGAAGCAAACGAAGGACGGCAGCCTGTCTGACTTCGACATTGAACCGGACCCGAAGGTTTGGGCGCAAGTCTGTTCCGAACGCGGGCTGTGCTCGCCGAAAGTCTGCGGCTTCCCGTCCGATTTCGCCAAGGATCACGGCGTTTGTTATTTCCAGCGGGCGAGGAACAAATTTCTTTCGTCCGACGTGCTGGTGCTGAACCACACGCTGTTCTTCACGCTGCTCGGCGGGATTGATGAAGAGCAGGAGGGCGGGATTCTGTTCAAAAACGACTTCGTGATTTTTGACGAGGCGCACCAGATGGAGCATGTCGCCTCGCGGCATATCGGCTTGAGCGTGTCGAGCGGGCAGGTGCGTTACGCGCTGAACCGGCTCTGGAATCCGCGCACGGAAAAAGGCCTGCTCGCCACATTGCGCAGCGGAAACTCTGTGAAACTTGTCGCTGATATTTTGAGCGAAGCCGACAAGTTTTTTGAAAATGTCGAATCCGCGTGCGAGGAAATCCAGAAATCCGCCGGCAAAGGCAGATTCGGCGGCGAATCCAGCGAACGCCGCCGCGCGTGGACCGAGCTTCGCATCCGCCGCGCCGAATTGGTGAAGGACAACGTCACTTTGCCGATCCAACGCCTCCGCGAGGCCGTCAGCGAGCTCGTCAAATTAAGCGAGGACAAGGACATCGGGCAGGAATTGGTCGAATGCAACCGCCGGCTTGCCGAATTGCGCGACGAGGTGAAGGCGTTTCTCGAACAGAGCGCCAGCGACCATGTTTATTGGGTCGAACGCGGCGGCAAAGTGCACAGAAATCTTTCACTCAACGCCGCGCCGGTGGATGTGGCGGATTATCTGCGCCGCCGGTTATTCGAGAGCGACACGAGCATCATCATGACCAGCGCGACGCTGGCGACGAATTCCAAATCCCAAACCGGACTGAATTATTTCTCCCGCCGCGTCGGCGCGGAATCCGCCACGATGCTCCAGGTCGGCACGCCGTTCGATTACGAGCGGCAGATGAAACTGTTCGTCGCCAAAAAAATGCCCGACCCGCGCGAGGCCGGTTACGCCGACGCGCTCGAACATTGGATCGGGCACTTCGTCAAGCAGACCCACGGCAAGGCGTTCGTGTTGTTCACCAACTACAAGCTCATGCGGGAACTCGGCGAACGCATGGAGCCATTCTTCAACGAGCTGGGCGTCGCGTGTTTCGTGCAGGGCACCGGCACGCCGCGCTCCACGATGCTGGAGAAGTTCAAGGACGACACGGACTCGGTGCTCTTCGGCACGGACAGCTTCTGGCAG